>Ga0102879_1000911_pt1 | contig 12564 bp, 12 predicted proteins | sample Colrivmet1548B02_FD_78187 | JGI IMG/M metagenome (GOLD analysis project Ga0102879, IMG submission 78187) | Estuarine microbial communities from the Columbia River estuary - metaG 1548B-02 | ecosystem: Environmental > Aquatic > Marine > Intertidal zone > Estuary | place: USA: Columbia River... | reverse complement strand
TCAGGACTTTGTTTAGTTGGAAAGAAGGAGTGTTCATTCATGGATATCCTTTGGATAAAATCAACTTATTTCGTTCTTTACACAACATGAAATAAAAAAGCAACGTTTACATAGACTAAATTTCCTATTTTTGACCCAAATTAAAACGAACACATGAATCTGACAGGTATCATTTCCATCTCTGGTAGACCAGGACTATTTAAAGTTATTGCACAAGGAAAAAACAGCGTGATTGTTGAATCCATGATTGACAAAAAACGTTTTCCAGCATACGCTACAGAGAAAATCTCCACTTTAGAGGACATTAGTATTTTCACGTATGAAGAAGATGTGAAATTGACCGAAGTGTTATCAAAAATGAATGAGTCGTTTACCGATAATTGTCCATCTCACAAGGAGGACATGAAAACATTAGAGTCTGCATTGGCAACATTCTTACCAAATTGGGACAAAGAACGCGTATATCCTTCTGATGTGCGTAAAATTTTCCAATGGTATCATTTAATCAAACAAGCTGGATTATTTGAAGCAGCAGCGGAAGGTGCCGAAGGTACGGAAGCGCCAGCGAAAGAAGCGAAAGTTAAAGCGGAACCTGCAAAGAAAAAAGCAGCAGCAACAGCGGGTCCAGCAAAAGCAGCGAAACCAGCAAACATCAAAAAGGCAGCTCCTGTTAAAACGGGAAGTTCTCGCGGAAAATAAAAATATAAACCATTTTAAAAATTCACCTGTCCAATCGTCAGGTGAATTTTTTTGTCCTAACATTACGTTCACATGATCATCGAGAAAAACAAACGTCAATTCTTAAACGAAGACCTAAACATTCAATCTTGGGAAGATTTAAAATCCTATTTCGACGATTTACTCGCACGCGAAATCGACAGCAAGGAGAAATTTGAGCGTTGGTTGAATGACCGCAGTGAATTAGATGCCGTGCTTGAGGAAGACCTCGCTTGGCGCTATATTCGCATGTCCATTGAAACGAACAACGAAGAACTCGCCTCTGCCTACACGTTTTTTGTGACGAAAATTCAACCAGAGTTAGCTCCCTTGGACGATGCCTTGAATCGAAAATTCATGGACTCCCCTTTCCGCCATGACTATACGGATTCCGCCCATCAAATTTACTTTAGAAGCATTGAAACGCAGGTGAATTTATTTCAGGAGAAAAACGTTCCCATCGAGGCAGAACTGAACGAATTGGCTCAAAAGTATGGAGCAATCAGTGCGGCACAGTCGATTGACTACCTTGGCGAAACGATGACCATGCAGAAAGCGAGTCAATTGTTGAAAGAGCAAGATGAAGCAGTGCGTCAAACCGTCTTCGATAAAATGGTGGAACGACGTCGCGTCGACACAGACTCATTGGATGACTTGTATACGCAGTTGGTCACGAAGCGACATGCATTAGCCTTGAACGCTGGATTTGACAATTTCAGAGACTATAAATTTCAAGCACTCGGACGCTTTGATTACTCTAAAGAAGATTGTTTCGACTTTCATCACGCCATCAAAACGCACATTGTTCCATTGGTCAAAGACATTCAAGCCAAAAAACTAGCGATTACCGGCGAGGCCAAATTCAAACCGTGGAATACGGAAGTTGATCCCCAAGGAAAAGCGCCATTAAAACCCTTTGAAACAGGCAAAGAGATGCTAGATGGTTGCGTTCAGATGTTGGGGAATTTGAATCCGTACTTTGCGGACTGTTTAACGACGATGGAAGAGATGGGTCATTTAGACTTGGATTCGAAAGCCGGAAAAGCACCAGGTGGATACAACTATCCACTTTATGAAATTGGCGTTCCCTTTATTTTCATGAATGCGGTTGGCGCACAACGAGATTTGGTCACGATGATCCACGAAGCTGGACACGCCGTTCATTCCTTTTTGAGTCGTGATTTGCCTTTAACCGGATTCAAGAATCTTCCATCCGAAGTTGCGGAGTTGGCATCGATGTCCATGGAGTTACTTTCCATGAAAGAATGGGGACATTTTTACGCCAATGCAGATGAGTTGAACCGTGCGAAGCGCGAACAGTTAGAAGGAGTGTTGAAAGTCCTTCCGTGGATAGCGCAAATCGACGCCTTTCAACATTGGGTATACGAACATCCAACGCATACGGTGGAAGAACGTCACGCGCATTGGTCGAGTCTCTCCAAAGACTTTGGAACAGGATTAACGGACTGGAGCGGTTACGAAGATCAAATCGCCACATCTTGGCAACGGCAATTGCATTTATTCGAAGTTCCTTTTTACTACATCGAATATGGCATTGCGCAATTAGGAGCTTTAGGCGTGTGGATGAACAGTTTAACAGATTTCGAGTCCGGATTAACAGCTTATCAAGAAGCCTTGAAACTCGGATATACGAAGTCCATTCCAGAAATTTACGAAACGGCTAAGGTTCCATTTGACTTCTCCTCTGAGCGACTGAAATCTTTAGCCACATTCATTCAGCTTGAATTAAATAAATTGGACTAGAAATAAATTCAGCGTGAATTTGCGCAGATTTTAAATTTCTCTTTATATTTGCACCCTCCGGCGAGATAGCTCAGTTGGTTAGAGCGTAGGATTCATAACCCTAAGGTCCCGAGTTCAACTCTCGGTCTCGCTACAAAAAAACCTTGACGATACTGTCAAGGTTTTTTTATGCTTTTGTTTTTACAAAGCTGTCAGAACTCTCGGTCTCCCTGATGAGTCTGCGAAGATCAGAACCAAATCCCTCCCCAACTTTTGGTTATGATCCAATTTTTGTAACAAAACTAAGTTGTCAAATCAATGAAACTCGCTAAGTTGAGATATGATTAAGTATGACGTATTTACTCTTTTTAATGATTAATCGAACATAACAAATAGAACACTTTCTATTTATGTTGGAACTTATTCTAGAAATGAAATTGCCAAATTTTCCCAGATTTTAGACGTAGTAAAGGAAATTCAATCATTTGGGTGTAAATACCATTTTTTCTTGGTACATATACTCACTATAAAGTGACTTCAATTGAATAAATTCGCCGAAAATTTGAATTTTATCGCAATGGAAAGAGATCAAAGCAAAATGGAACAGAACCATATTCCCTCTAAGAATGAAATGGAGAAAACGAACAATGATGAATTATTTGAAGTGGCAAACCGAAATCCAAGTTTCAGGAAAGTAATGGTCAAATTCATTTCCAGTTTTGAGGTCAAGCCAGTCGTATTTATCTATGATGAGGAAGGTAAATATAATGTTAGAAGCATTGGTTTGCCGGAAAGAATCAAAAATGTTTTACTTCAAAATGATGTTGAATATTTGAGCGATCTCACTTATGTTCGGTCAAGTGATCTTTTTCAAATGAAAAATTTTGGCGAGAAGAGCTACAAAGAGATTTTAGCTGTATTGGATACGTATGGTTTTCAACTAGCGGATTGAAACCATTTTTTTTTATTTTCGTGAAAGAATCATCCGAACATCAAAAATGCGCTGCCATGAAAGAATACTTGCATGAAGAATCAGATTATATTGATCTAGCAAACTACAATGCGTTCAATGAATTTTTGGTCAATTATGACTTTATGCCCGAGGAAATACAGGACGAAAAAGATTTTAATTTCGTGCTGAATTACCTACTCGGACTTAGTTTAAGAGCACCTAACTTCATTCTTCTGTATGAGTATTCATTGGGCATGTTAAACCGCTTGAAAGCAACTCAGGAAATTGACGCACTCAAAAACAACCTTGAGCAAAGAAAAATTGCTGCTTGCGAATACGTTGCGCAGAAAGATAACATCTTTAACAAAAATGTTGTTTGGGCATTTCACGAAAATCGGCCTTTAATCAGAGGACTCATGAGCAAGGCTGACCGAATTTGGGAGTCTGGGCAACTCAAAGAAGCACATGAATTGTTCAGCAAAATTTACAAAACCAACAAAAACGATAATGTCGGCGCGCGATACTCCTTGAAAGCCACCGCTGAGGGTATGTCGTTCGATGAATTTGAGGAACGGTTTACCTACCACGATGAACAAGGTTCTTATTACAAAACAGATGAAATCATCCGATGGTATGAAAAGAAATAAGTGATGAAAGTGACGTGTAACTCAAGTGAAATATTCACATTAGTTAGACGACGTTCACTTGTAACATTTCCCCACGCACATGCAACAAGTCATCTTGTAAAGAACTCAAGGGAATTCCATTCAGTGAAATAGCACTTAACATAATTTCATTTTGAACGTTTTGCCGATCCAAATTGAATTCTAATTTATCCATTCGAAAGGAATCATCTTCGAAAGCGAATTTGGACACCAATCCTTTGTAGCGGATGATGAACCGCAATTGTTTGGGTTCTTCAAATGAAACCTCATCATCGCTCACCTCATATCTCGAGAACAAGGAACTCGGGGAACAAAGTTCCTTTGCTGAAATCAACTCGACCATTCTTCCTTTTTTACGCAACTCTATGCGAGCGTTTGCGTCCATGGATAATCGAATGGGTGTAATTGGTTTTGCAAAGTCCGTCCAGTTTTGATAACCCAACTTTTCGACGATTTCCAAGTTGAAAATCACTTCTTCCCAAGTTAAATTGAATTTAGATTGATACGCTGTTAATTTCAAGAGCATTTCCTGCGGTAAATCGAGGTCCCATATTTGAATGGCGTTTCCAAACAGGTTTATGATGTATGAATTCTTGGGTTTCAAGGACATCCTACTATGCCTTTAATCAGTTGAACTGAATTGTTCAATTCTTCTAACTGAATGAAAATAGGACATGTCATTTTATCTGAATAGAATAGTGAAAGCATAAAATATGGCTGAATTAAAAATCAAGGCCCATTCTATTAAAGTCAAGTATATAAAATCAATTTCAAAACACCAAAATTTAAACAGACATTATATCAGTCAAGGACTTATGTAATTTTACTTGCATTCCAAACGCTCAACAATCATCACCGCTCTGCACCACACAAAAATCGAACAATCCGAATGCGTTGTTCTGCCAACTCACTCGCTTCTTTGAAGCGCTCTTCTTTCATGAGTTGATCGTGAAGGCTGCAAAGCGTATCAAATTCGTCGGCGAAATGTGAGAGGAAGGCATCACGTGCGTTGAGTCGGTCGGATGGTTGGAAATTGAATTCGGATAATACGCTTTCACAAAGTGAGAGCAATTCTACAGTTTGATTCTCTTTTGGAATCTGAAAAAAGAACTCATTTACTTCTTCTTGTAACTGTTGCAGTTCGTTATGAATTGTTTGCGCTTTGTCACCAAGTTCTTCCTCGTGCTCGTATGCTTCCGACCAAGCGGCTTCGTATTTTTCCTTTACGATTTGGGCATGGGTCCATTTCAATTGACACGCTTTGATTTTTGCATAAGTTGTGTTTAGATTTTCAAAATTGAGAAAATTTGTTGACAGGTTGGGTCAAAATAATATCCTGCCTTCATTTCATTCATCTAAAAGTCCAAATTAATTTCAAGACTAAAATCAATTATTTAATTTAGCTTAAAATCCCTTTTTGGGTGATGTTAAACCTTCAAATAAACCAGGTAATAAATGGCTAAATTTTTAGATCCTATTTCATTAAAAGAAGAAATCCGTGAAACCTTCGAAGGTGCTGATAATTTTCTTTTTATCGTTTCACCATTTATTAAATTAGACAATAAGCTGAAAAAAATTCTTGAAGAAAAAAAACATGATCCAGAATTTTCAATCACTTTAGTCTACGGGAAAAACGAACACAACCATGACCTGAGTCTTGGAGTGAGCGATCTAACTTTTTTTAAGGAATTTTTAAATGTTGAGATTTATTATCATCCAGACCTACACGCTAAATATTATGCGAACGAGTATCAAAGTATCGTAACCTCATTGAACCTACATTCTTTCTCGATAAAGAACAACATTGAAGTTGGTGTATTATTTGAAAGAAAAGGTCGATTCTCCTTGATTTCAGACAATAAAGAAGATGATGCCTCATTTCATTTTTTTGAAAAGCTAATTGATCATTCTGAATGTACTTACAGTAAACATTTGGAACAAAAAAAACGTTTTTTCGGTTTATTCAAAGGTGATTATGTACAGACCATTGAAGTCGACGAAACGGACATTACGCACAAAGCAGATAAATCAAATCATAAAGGATACTGTATCAGAACAGGTATAAAAATAAGCTTTAACCTACAAAAACCTTACTCTGAGAAAGCTTTCGCAAGCTGGAGTCAATACAAAAACAAAGATTACAAAGAAAAATATTGTCACTTCTCTGGAGAATTATCTCATGGAGAAACATCTTTTAGCAAACCGATTCTTGCAAAAAATTGGAGCAAATCAAAAATGTAATTGGTAATCAAAACTAAAGCATTTTCATATGCTTAGATGAGGAAGATTTTACACCTTGTAAAAGTACTGCGGAGACTTTTAATGGGACCATGGATCTAATATCCGGACATCATGTAGTCGAAAACGTATTAAATCGAAATAGGCATTGATTATTTCTTTTCCTAAAGTTTAGAATCTACATCGTGCCGCAATTGCTCTAGTTCTGACATGGGGTAAAGGTTAGGAAGATTGTGGGGGATTTAGACACGCATGCTTAACAAAAATGAAAAGTCAAGGCCTTGTCACTTGCATGGGTGAGTAATTCTTGGAGTTCTGAAACACTCAAGTTCGCTGCGTTTTTGAAGGTGAATTCCCATCCGATTAAACCGGAGATTTTTGCCATTTCGAGCAGTTCTGGAAAGGTGTAATCTTCTACGTTTAAAATTAAATGAAAGGACTTTCCAGTTTTGCTTAAGTCTTTAATGTCTTGAAGTGATTTTTTCATAAGTTGTGTTTAGATTTTCAAATTTGAGAAGATTTGTTGACAGGTTGGGTCAATAACTTATCTCGAAACCTCAAAAAATCGGAATTCCAAATCTTTTTCGCACCTTTATTCTTTCAAAGAATATGAGCGACATAAATACCTTAATGCAAGCCTTGGTTGAATTTCGCGATGAACGCGATTGGAATCAATTTCATGATAGTAAAAACTTAGCTATCGCTTTATCCATTGAAGCAGCAGAATTAAATGAATTGTTCCTATGGAAGGATGTCAAAGAATCCGAACAAGTGGATATTCAACGCATCAAAGAAGAATTGGCGGATGTTTTTGCTTATGCCCTATTGCTTGCTGAGAAACATCAATTAAATGTCAGTGAGATTGTTCTTGAAAAAATTCAACGAAATGGCGAAAAATATCCTATCGAAAAATCGAAAGGAAACGCTCAGAAGTACTCAGAATTATGATTGTCTACCAAGAGAACAAAGACACCTTCATGTCGCAAGTACGCGAGAGTAAAATTGAATACATCATTCACGATAATTTCATTAAGAACCTCGGACGCGACACATCGAAAAGTGAAGTGAATTCTTGGAAAAACTCCATGATGTACATGCGAAATGTGCTGGATGATTCAGCCATACCAGGTGACGCGAAAATCAGCATTGAATGTCAAGTTCCTAACACGAGCAAACGCATCGACTTCATCATCACCGGACAAACAGAGGATAGACGTGATTGCGCCGTCATCATTGAACTGAAACAATGGGAAACAGCCCTTTCAACCGACCTTGACGGTGTGGTTAAAACCTATGTCGGTGGAGCAGTTCGAGACGTGAGTCATCCAAGTTATCAAGCGTGGAGTTACGCTGCATTGTTGGAAGGATTCAATTCGGCAGTGGAGGATGCAAACATTCAACTACAAGCTTGTGCATTTTTACACAATTGCGAGGACCCGAGTCCGATGACGGGAAGCTTTTATCAGAATTACCTCGATAAAGCTCCGTTATTTGCGAAAAACGATGTGTTAAAACTATCAGAATTCATTAAGCAACATGTCAAGTTTGGTGACTATCGAAATGTCATGTATCAGATTGAACATGGGAAAATTCGTCCATCGAAAGGAATTGCTGATGCTATTGCGCGAATGATCGAAGGAAACGAGGAATTTGTGATGATTGATGATCAAAAAGTCGTTTATGAACGTATTGCTCAACTCATTGCGAAAGCAAGTCCGAGTTCCAAACAAGTGGTGATTGTGGAAGGTGGACCTGGAACAGGAAAATCCGTAGTGGCAATTCAATTGACCGCCAATCTAACCAGTCAGCAGAAATTGGTACAATATGTCAGTAAGAACAGTGCCCCTCGTGATGTTTATGCGAGTAAACTAACAGGAATACGGACAAAATCATGGGTCAATAATTTATTCAAAGGTTCAGGATCTTACATCCAAGCAGAAAAAAATCAATTTGATGCTCTCATTGTCGATGAAGCACACCGACTGAATGAGAAAAGCGGCATGTTTTCCAATCTTGGTCAAAATCAAGTCATGGAAATCATTGAAGCAGCAAGATGTTCCGTGTTCTTTATCGATGAAGATCAACGTGTCACCATGAAAGACATCGGTACCAAAGCTGAAATCGAAAAGTGGGCAAACTATGCAGGCGCAACTGTTCACAAACTCCAACTTTCGAGTCAGTTTCGATGTAACGGAAGTGACGGTTACATGGCATACTTGGACCAATTACTCGGCATCCGAGAAACCGCAAACACAGATTTCAAAGACCTTGGATACGAATTTCATGTTTGTGCAAGTCCAAATGAACTTCAAGAGAAAATACTATTTCACAACAAGGAACGAAACCGTGCGCGCATGGTTGCCGGATATTGCTGGCCATGGAATTCCAAGAAGGATCCTAAAGCAATGGACATCGTTGTTCCAGAATACAATTTTGGAAAACAATGGAATTTAACCCAAGATGGAATGCTTTGGATTGTGAGTCCAGCATCAGTTGAACAAATCGGATGTATTCATACCTGTCAAGGACTTGAAGTCGATTACATTGGCGTTTTCATGGGACCAGACCTTGTCATCAGAAATGGTCAATGGTTGTGTCAACCCGAAAAACGCGCTTCCAGCGATAAAAGCATTCACGGAATCAAATCCTTGATAAAAGCAAACCCACAAAAAGGTCAAGAAATGGCAAATGCCATTATCAAAAACACCTACCGCACACTCATGACCCGAGGTATGAAAGGATGTTTTGTGTGGAGTAGTGATAAGGAGACACAGGAGTGGTTGAGTAAGCACATTACCAGTACAAATTAGATTTTAATCTTATATCTCGACATGGAAGAAGAATCGTTACAAAAATACCTTCATCAAATTCTAAGATTAAAGAGATCTGCTTCGAATGGTGGTGCGCCTCATAAACCTATTTTATTATTATCCATTTTCGAATTAATTCGAAAAGGAGACATTACTTCAAATCAAATTGAAATTACTCCGGAATTAGTTCTTGAATTTAAATCTAATTGGTCAAAACTCGTAGTTACGCAACATTCACCTAATTTTTCACTTCCATTTTTTCACATGAGAAGTGAACCGTTTTGGCGATTAATTACAAATATTGGAATGAATATTCCATTAACAAGTTCTCATTCAATAAAAAGTTTGAATGCTTTAAAAGAATCAATCGCATTTGCAGAACTTGATAAAGAATTCTTCCGTTTACTCATTGATCCGATTCAAAACGGATTCTTTGTTGATCAAATACTAGAAAAGTATTTTCATGAAACGAGAACAAATTTCAATTCGAAAGAATACAACGTTTATGATCAACTCGAAACCCAAATGTTGAATGATAACCGTGCCGTTTATTCAAGCCGTATCCAGGAATTAAAAGAATCTTTGCCACAAGAACAGTTTGAGGAGGAGATTTTCGTGAGAGGAGGAATCTTTAAAAAAGAAATTCCAAAAATCTATAATTATCATTGTGCAATTTCAGGAATGCGTATTGAGTCTTCGACGAACGCTCAACTTGTTGATGCTTGTCACATTGTTCCTTTTGCCATTTCAAAGGATGATACGATCACAAATGGAATCTCATTATCACCAAATATTCATCGTGCCTTTGATCGAGGTTTAATTACCATTAATTCAGAATACATCATCCGTGTTTCACCGGCAATTAAAGAAAATGACTCGCCATTTTCGTTAAAACAATTTGACGGAAAACAAATCATTTTACCAACAAACATTCATTTTTACCCATCAATTGAAAATCTTGATTGGCATAGAAAGGAATGTTTCGTGTTGTAAATATTCAAATTCGATTCTTCTAATCCGAATTCACCAAATAGTCATACAATGATTTTTCAACTGGATTTTCTAGAATAAAATTCATTTCTACAACAGAAACGGACTTTCCAGAATCATCAGGCATTGAAATTTCTACTGCTGTTTCTTTTAGAACTTTTGAATTCCCCAAATAGTAAAACTCTACACCTTCTGAATTATTTTTCTTGACAAACAATGGCAAACGCATTCCATGTTCCTTTTGAGATAAAATCGAGTGGACATCGGGGGAATTTAACTTTCTTTTACTTTTTGACATCCAAATAAATTCATTTCTCGAGATAAATCGATCATGGTATTTTGTGGATGCAGAAATATCATCGTCTTTATGATAATTGACAAAAATAGCACAATCTGCTTTATTTTTACGAACCATGTACCCTCCTACATTTTGGGCAACTGGATTAACTTCCCACTGAAGAATTCTAAAGACATCTTTTCTAGAATAGCGATTATTTAAACTAAAATCATTGTTCGCAAAATCTGGTCCATTCGAAATCATTGTTCTAAAAGAATATTCACATAAATCTAATAAGTAAGATTTGATATCCGCTTTTTCACTTAAATCAGATAAGGTTCTGCCTATTTTAAGTACATCATTTTCAATTAACAAGATTGCGTAGTTTCTATGTATACCAATTTTAACCATTTCCTTTTTTACCGAAATCGTATGAAAAAGTCCATTTATCACGTGTAATGCGTGATTTAGCGTTACACTTTCAAGAGAAATGGAAGTCTCATTTAGATAAAGCTGGTGATATTCCTCTATAGAAATTTGACCTCTGTTCAAAATGGTTTTCATCAAATGAATTTCCAAAAAACGAACTGGATTTAATATTTCTTTTGATAGAAATGCAATTAGCTGATTCTCATGTTCACTTGTAAGAGAAATTGATTCTTTCATTCCCAATAAAAATGCATAGTATGAATTGTAATGGGTAATGTATTGGAATGGATCACGTTCTCCATGTTCTAAAAAATCAATCATTGTTGGGACGCGACCAATTTTTCCTTTAAGGATTTTATAATCCTCCACAAGCCTTCTTTTTTCTTGAAGTTTTCCGGTATCAATCGAGTGAAATATTTTCTCTTTTACAATTCGATCGAAGTAAATGGTGGATGCACCAATAATCGATTTTTCTGGTCTGTGAACCAGTTTTCTTAGATTATCTTTTACATATGTTTTATCTCCAAATAAGGCAATAGGAACTAAGAAGTTATTTTGATAATTACCGATAAAATCGATCACCGTCACATAAGATTTTCCTTCCCTTTTTCGTAAGCCGCGTCCCAACTGCTGTACAAATATGATGGCAGATTGAGTTGGCCTTAACATCACAATTTGATTCACCCTAGGAATATCAATTCCCTCATTAAAAATGTCTACTGTAAAAATGTAGTCTAACTTAATTTCATAATCTTCTGTTTCCAATAGATCAATTGCTCTCGAGCGTTCATCTTCCGAAGAACTACCCGTTAACGCAATAGTGCGAAGACCTCTAACATTGAACTCATGTGAAAGAAAAATACATTCTTCTTGTCTTGAGCAAAATATTAATCCTCGTTTCACACCATCATCCGTTCCAAACAAATTGATGTTTTGTATAATATGATTGACCCTATCTATTCGGTTTAATTCATTTACCGTTGCATTTTCGTCTAATGATTTTCCATCGACAATGATGTCTGAAATTCCATAATAATGAAAGGGCACTAACATGTCATTCGCTAAAGCATCATGCAATCTTATTTCCGATGCTATGTTGTAATCAAATAATGCAAAAATATCCAAGCCATCCGTTCTCTCCGGTGTTGCGGTCATTCCCAATAGAAATTTCGGATTGAAATGATTCATTATTTTTTGGTAACTATTCGCACTAGCTCTGTGTGTTTCATCTATAACGATGTAATCAAAATATTCAGGTGTAAATTTTCCCAAATGTTCATCTCTGCTGAATGTTTGAACCGTTGAAAAAATATAATCAGCGTTCATGTCTTTTGTTGAGCCAGAATAAAGACCAAAATCCTTTTTATTCGAAAGAATTGTTGCATAACTCTCCATTGCCTTTTGTGCAATATTTTTTCTGTGAACCAAAAAGAGCATGCGTTTTGGATTTACTTGAGCTACGTCAAATGCAGACAAATAGGTCTTACCTGTTCCCGTAGCAGAAACTAACAACGCCTTATCCTTTCCAGCTTTTCTAAGTTTATTTAAATTTTCAATCGCCTGAATTTGCATTTCATTTGGTTGAATCATTTTATCGTTGACAGGCAGAATTGCATTTCGAAGACCTTGCCTTAATTTTCGTTCAGAATTATATACAAACGAATATTTTTCCAAATATTCAGGTGAAACATCTTGCGCTTGTTGAAAGACATTTTCGAATTCAATAATCGTATTCTTAAAAAG
>Ga0102879_1000909_pt1 | contig 12566 bp, 5 predicted proteins | sample Colrivmet1548B02_FD_78187 | JGI IMG/M metagenome (GOLD analysis project Ga0102879, IMG submission 78187) | Estuarine microbial communities from the Columbia River estuary - metaG 1548B-02 | ecosystem: Environmental > Aquatic > Marine > Intertidal zone > Estuary | place: USA: Columbia River... | reverse complement strand
CCAACAGCGCTTGTTACCGCGAGTGGACCAACGTCCTTCTGTCAAGGTGGATCCGTTAGCTTCACGGCCAATGCAGGAAATGGCTATACATACCTATGGAGTAACGGTGCAACAACAGCAAGCATTACGACTTCAACAGCTGGAAATAATACCGTAACGGTAACGAATCAAATTGGCTGTTCAACGACATCTGCGATTAACGCAGTGGTGGTGAATCCAATTCCAGTGGCAACAATTACGGCTGGCGGTTCCACAACGATTTGTAGTGGATCAAGTGTGTCGCTTTCGGCATCAGCAGGTGCGTCTTATTTATGGAGTAATGGAGCGACAACACAATCGATCAATGCCTCACTTCCGGTAAATTACACGGTCACAGTAACAAGCGCAGCGGGATGTTCTGCAAGTTCATCTCCAACCTTGATTTCCTTGAATGCGCTTCCAGTAGCAGCGATTAGTTCTAGTGGTTCTACAACGATTTGTCAAGGAAGTTCAGTTTCTCTTAGTGCAACAAATGGAATGAGTACGTATTTATGGAATACAGGAGCAACGACAGCAAGTTTAACGGCAACGACGCCTGGAAACTACTCGGTAACCGTGACCAATTCGAATGGTTGTTCGGCAACTTCAAGTCCAACAACGGTGACGGTGAATCAAGGTCCAGTGGCTCAAATTTATCCAGGAACAAACGTTACCATTTGTTCAGGTACGAACGTAACTTTAAGTACTCCTTCAGCTACAAGTTATTCTTGGAGCAATGGATCTAACACGCCGACTATTCAAGTAAGTACGGCAGGAACATATGCTGTAACACTAACAGGTTCCAATGGATGTAGTTCTACATCTCCAGTAACAACAGTCGTTGTGACTCCAACACCAGCTGCGACGATTACGTCAAGTGGACCAACAACGATTTGTCAAGGAAGTTCAGTAACACTGAGTGCTCCGGGATCTGCTTCTACCTACTTATGGAGTAATGGTGCTACGACACAATCCATTACTGCTTCATTGGTTGGATCTTATTTTGTAACGGTTGGTTCCAACGGATGTAATGCTACGTCTCCAAGTACCTATGTTTCGTACAATCCAGTTCCTAGCGCAGCTGTTACTGCAAATGGACCAACAACGTTTTGTATAGGAAACAGTGTGACTTTCTCAGCTCCGGCTGGAAATGGAAACACCTATTTATGGAACAATGGAGCAACGACTCAAACAATCAATACAGCAATCGCGGGTAACTTTAGTGTGACCGTAACCAATGGATATGGTTGTTCGGCAACATCAACAAACAATCCTGTTTTGGTGAATCCACTTCCAGTGGTGACACCGATTACCGGTTCTTCTTCCATCTGTGCAGGTACACAAGGACAAGTGTCCAACGTGATGACAGGTGGTGTTTACGCTAGTTCGAATTTAGGAACAGCAAGCATCGGACAGTTAAACGGACAAATTACCGGTTTAACAGCAGGTACAACAACGATTTCATATATCTACACCAATTCAAACGGTTGTTCAAATACAGTGACATACCCTGTAACGATTATCGCTGCGCCAGTAGCAACGATTACAGCTGGTGGACCAACGACCTTCTGTCAAGGAGGAAGTGTGGTGTTAACTGCATCTTCTGGAACAGCTTACGCTTGGAGTAATGGAGCGACAACAGCAAGCATTACTGTTTCTGCTTCAGGTTCATACAGTGTTTCTGTAACTGGAGCAAATGGATGTTCAGCTACTTCACAAGCAACAACAGTGAACGTCTTGACTCCAAGTCCGGTCAGTGCCATCAACGGTGCTAACTCGGTGTGTGTGAATAGCGCAACAAGCTTCACCAATGCGACTTCCGGTGGAACTTGGTCAACATCAAATCCATTGATCGCGACTGTATCAACTGCTGGAAACGTAACAGGTGTCAGTGCAGGATCTGCAACGATTACCTATGCAATCAACTCTACGAATGGTTGTCAGAATGCGGCGACAAAAGTCGTGACCGTGAATGCGGTTCCTGCGACAGCGCTTACAGCGAGTGGAGCAACGACTTTCTGTCAAGGATCAAACGTTTCCTTAACAGCAAGCACAGGATCGACTTACTTATGGTCAACGGGAGCAACTACGTCTTCTATCACTGCAGCGACATCAGGTACATACAATGTAACCGTGACCAATGCAAATGGATGTTCAAGTGTTTCAACGAATCAATTAATCACCGTGAATGCTAATCCAACGGCATCGATCTCGACAAATGGTTCAACGAACCTGTGTACGGGTGGATCGATTGTCCTAATGGCAACACCAAATTCAAGTTACGTATGGAATACAGGTGCAACGACATCTAGCATCACAGCAACTACTGCTGGATCGTATTCAGTAACGGTGACAAATGCCAATGGATGTTCAGCAACATCAACTGCGACAAGCGTCGTAGTGAATGCGAGTCCAAGTGCTACTGTGACAGCAAGTGGTCCAACAAGCATCTGTTCTGGTAGCAATGTGGTATTGTCTGCGACTTCTGTTGTAGGTAATACATACCAATGGTCAAACAACGGCGTGCTTATTTCTGGAGCAACAAGTGCGAGTTATACCGCAACAACATCCGGAACATATGCTGTAACAGTTACAAACGCATCTGGATGTTCAGCGACATCAACAACAACACCAGTGAGTGTCGTTCTTGCAACAGCAGCAACGATTACACCGAGTGGATCAACTTCACTATGTAGTGGATCAAGTGTGGTGTTAGCAGCGAATGCTGGATCAAGTTACTTATGGAGTACAGGTGCAACGACACAATCGATCACGGTAAATACAGCGGCTAACTATTCCGTAACGGTAACGAATGCATTGGGTTGTAGTGCAACGTCAACGGTTCTTCCAGTTGTCGTTAACGCAGCTCCAACAGCAACAATTACCGCTGGTGGACCAACGACCTTCTGTCAAGGTGGAAATGTCGTGTTGACTGCTAGTTCAGGAGCTTCGTACGTATGGTCGAATGGTGCAACAACAGCGTCCATTACTGCTTCTACGCCTGGTTCATATTCTGTATTAATTACCAATGCAAGTGGTTGTGCTGCAACAGCAGCAGCAACAGCGGTTACAGTCAATGCAGCACCAAATGCTACCATCTCAGCAGGTGGTTCAACGACCTTCTGTTCAGGAGGAAGTGTAACATTAACAGCAAGTATCGGAGCTAGTTACTTATGGTCAACAGGAGCAACAACGGCATCGATCAGTGTGAATACTGCTGGAGCTAGTACAGTAACGGTAACAAATGCTGCTGGATGTTCTACAACGTCTGCTGCCACAACGATTGTCGTGAATGCAACGCCAACTGCGAGCATCACAGCGGGTGGATCAACTACCATTTGTAGTGGATCAACAGTTACTTTAACGGCAAGTGCAGGATCATCGTATGCGTGGAGTAACGGTGCAACAACAGCGAGCATCGTAGCAAATACCACAGGAAATTACTCTGTGACAATATTCAACGCGAATGGATGTTCGGCAATTTCAACACCAACAACAGTGACGGTGAATAATCCATCCGTAGCAAATATCTCATCTTCTGGATCTACGAATTTCTGTCAAGGTGGAAGTGTGGTGTTAACAGCGACTGCAGCTTCAACGTATGCATGGAGCACAGGAGCAACTACACAAACCATTACGGTATCTGCATCAGGAAACTATTCAGTTACCTTAACAAATGCTTCGGGATGTACAAGTTCTTCTCCAGTAACAGTGGTAACGGCGAACGCTTTACCTACAGCAACGATTACAGCTGGTGGAGCAACGACGTTCTGTCAAGGCGGATCGGTGACATTAACGGCGAGTCCAGCGACAAGTTACGTATGGAGCAATGGCGCAACAAGTGCAAGCATCACTGTGTCAACCGCAGGATCGTACACCGTTCAAGTGGCAAATAACTCCGGATGTACAGCTACATCTGCGGCAACAACGGTTGTAGTGAATGCTTTACCATCTGCAAGCATAACAGCTGGTGGATCCTTGAGTATTTGTGCAGGCTCAACTGTGAATTTAACAGCGAGTACGGGTGCTGCTTATCTTTGGTCAAACGGTGCAACTACTGCCACAATCGCAGCAAGTAATGCTGGAAACTACTCAGTGCAAGTAACCAATGCTGCTGGATGTATATCCACAAGTGCGGTAAGTTCCGTAGTGGTGAACGCATTGCCAACTCCAAGTATTTCAAGTGTGGGATCAACAACGCTTTGTCAAGGCGCAAGTGTAACCTTAACAACTGCAAATGGTCCTGGATTGACGTACCAATGGCAAAACAATGGAACGAATGTCCCTGGTGCAACAGCTGCCTCTTTTGTCGCCAACACTGCGGGAAGTTATACAGTTCAAGTAACAAACGCTGCAGGATGTTCAAATACGACTTCTGCGACAACTGTTGTGGTGAATGCCTTGCCAGTTGCTAGTATTGCGAATTCTGGATCAAATACAATTTGTGCAGGTTCTTCGGTGAACTTAACAGCGAGCGCTGGAACGGCATACGCATGGAGCAACGGAGCAACTACTGCTTCGATTGCCGTGAATGCAACAGGAAACTATACAGTAAGCATCACGAATGCTGCTGGATGTACAAGTTCCGCTTCAACGGCAATAACAGTGGTGACGCCAACGGTTGCAAGTATTACGGCGAACGGACCAACGTCCTTCTGTGCCGGACAAAACGTTACCTTGACGGCAAATACAGGTGCTTCATACTTATGGAACACAGGAGCAACAACCGCATCGATTACTGCTTCAACAACAAGTAATCCAACAGTTCAAGTAACTTATGCAAGTGGCTGTTCATCAACATCAGCAATCATGCCTATCACGGTAAATGCATTGCCTGCAGCAAGTATTACTGCAAATGGGGCAACAAGTTTCTGTCCAGGTTCAACGGTAACATTGACTGCAAGTGCAGGAACATCTTATGCTTGGACAAATGGAGCGACAACAAATAGCATCGTTGTTTCTGCATCAGGATCATATGGTGTGTCTGTAACAAATGCTTCGGGATGTGTTGCAACGGCGATTCCAACAGCGATTACGGTCTTTGCGGTTCCAATAGCAAGCATTACCACTTCAGGAGCGACAACATTCTGTCAAGGTTCAACATTGAACTTAACAGCAAATACTGGAGCATCTTATGTGTGGAGTAGTGGTGAGACAACTTCAAGTATCTCCACAGGAGTATCTGGGAATTATTCGGTAACGGTTTTCAACGCAAACGGATGTTCAGCAGTTTCTTCGATTGTTCCGGTAACGGTGAACGCGAATCCAGTAGCAACAATCCAAGCGAATGGTCCAACAACCGTTTGTCAAGGATCTACAGTGGTCTTAACTTCAAACGGAGGAACAGGCTTTACGTGGTCGAATACTGAGACAACTTCAAGTATTTCCGTTACGACTTCCGGAACTTACGGAGTGACCGTGACAAATGCTGCGGGATGTTCTACAACAGTGAGTCCGGTAGCAGTGACCGTGAATCCAGTTCAAGTATTGTCGCCAATCACAGGTGCGAATAGCGTTTGTGTGGGAGCAACAACAACGTATGCGAATACGACATCAGGTGGTACATGGTCAAGTGACAACACAGCGGTGGCAACAGTGAATTCAACAAGTGGAATTGTGAGTGGTGTTTCATCTGGAGCGGCAACCATTAAATACCAATTTGTGAATGCTTCTGGATGTGTGAGTGAAGTAACCAAAGTGGTAACGGTGAATACCATTGCACCAGTTTCCATCAGTGCATCTTCAGCTACATCGTTCTGTCAAGGTGGATCGGTTACATTAACCGCACCAGCTGGATTGAACTATAACTGGACAAGCGGACAAACAACACAAAGCATTACGGTGAATACTTCTGGAACATTTGCGCTAGCAGCAAGCAACGCTGCAGGATGTTTCACAACGTCTTCAACGGTACAAGTGACAGTGAATCCAGCTCCAGTCGTAAACATTACAAGTACGTCAACCACTTTATGTCAAGGAACAACGCTTGTATTGAATGCGCCATCAAATGCAGCATCGTATGCATGGAGTAACGGTGCAACGACACAAAGTGTTCTGATTTCAAGTGCTGGAACATACGCATTAACGATCACCGATGCAAACGGATGTTCTGCTTCTACGAACACAACCATTGTGAATGGAATTAATCCACAAGCGACTGTTTCAGCTGGTGGTGCAACAACATTCTGTCAAGGTGGAACAGTCGTGTTAAATGCAGCGGGTGGAACTTCATTCCTTTGGAACAATGGTGCAACAACGCAAAACATTTCGGTGACTACACCAGGTAACTATAGTGTCATGGTAACGAATGCGGCTGGATGTTCTTCGATGTCTAATTCAACATTGGTTAATGTCCTTCAAGCACCAAATGCTGTAGCGACTGCCTATGGACCAACGACCTTCTGTCAGGGTGGAAGTGTAACTATCGCCACTTCCGGTGGAACTTCTTATGCTTGGAGTAACGGTTCAACTGCGCAAAGTATTTTACCAACAACATCTGGAACGTACAGTGTGGTTGTGACAGGAGCAAACGGATGTACAGCAACAAGTAATGCGATCAACGTAACAGTGAATCCAATTCCAACGGCGGTGATTACGCCAAGTGGAGCAACAACGTTCTGTGAAGGATCAAGTGTGAACTTGGTAGCATCAGGTGGAGCATCATACGCATGGAACAATGGTTCAACTGCGACAACACTTACTGCGACAACTGGTGGTGTGTACACAGTGACGGTGACAAATGCTGGGGGATGTACGGATACAGAAACATTAACGGTAACTGTAAACGAAGTTCCATCTGACTTCATCGTAACAAGTGGATCAACAACATTCTGTCAAGGTGGTGAAGTAAGTTTGACTGCGCAAGCAGGTAACTCGTATGTGTGGAGTAACAACGCAACGACACAATCCATTGCGGTTACAACAGCAGGTACGTACAGTGTATCGATTTTAAGTCCAAACGGATGTTCAGTAACATCGAACGCAATCACGGTGGATGTGAATCAACCAAGTTCAAGTAACTTGATTGCGACTGCATACGATGGATACACCTTAAATGGAATTCTGTACACGCAATCAGGTACCTACACACAAACCTTAACAAACGCAGCGGGATGTGACAGTACGATTACCTTAGAATTAACATTAACAGTTGGAATCGAGGAAGGAACAATAACTGACGTGAGTTTATACCCGAATCCAACAAGTGAGTCCTTCACGATTCAAACGTCAATTCCGTTATACTGTGCATACAGTGTAGTCGACGCTCAAGGTAAATTGGTGTTCGAAGGAGTGATGACAGGAACAGAAACGCAGGTGAATATCTCTAGCGTCGCAAGAGGAATTTACTACCTACGTATTCGAGAATTGTCTGAACCACTTCGCGTCGTGAAAAACTAATCAAGAAAATAGCTTAAACGAAAAATCCCTGATAGCAATATCAGGGATTTGTTGTTTTAGGCCCAATTTAGACTTTATGATCTAGAACTATTTGTGAATTCAAAGAAAATTGTAGTGTACTACTTAATTCTATATCTTTGATAAAAAAAATTGAATGGGTGCCTTGGAAAACCATATGATGGACATTGCTTCTCTTTGTACAAAATACAAAGTGAGGGCATTATACGCTTTTGGTTCCGTGCTAACTGAAAAATTTAATGATCAAAGTGATATTGATTTTTTAGTTGATTTTTATCCCTTGGATGTTTTTGAATATGGTGATAATTATTTCGAATTGAAGTTTTCACTTGAAGATTTGTTTCAACGTCACATTGATTTATTAGAAGAAAAAGCAATCAAAAATCCTTTTTTCAAAAAGAGTATCCACGAACACCGAAAATTGATTTATGGATCTTGAACTGAAGACTTGGTTATTTGACATCCTTAATTCTATTGATGAAATTGAGAGTTATTTTGAAGGACAACCTAAATTATTTGCAAGCTATCAAAATGATTTGAGGACAAAACGAGCAATTGAGCGTAATCTAGAAATTATAGGAGAAGCGATGAGTAGGATATTAAAATTCTCGGAAAATATCGAAATCGCAAATTCAAGAAAAATCGTTGATGTTCGAAATCGAATCATCCATGGATATGACTCTGTTTCTCGCTCTCGCTCTGTTTCTCGCTCTCGCTCTGTTTCTCGCTCTCGCTCTGTTTCTCGCTCACGCTCTGTTTCTCGCTCTCGCTCTGTTTCTCGCTCTGTTTCTCGCTCTCGCTCTGTTTCTCGCTCTCGTTCCCGCTCTGTTATTCTTCCAAGACCGTCAAATTCGCAAAGCGCAACAACACGGTTTTACTTCCGTGATGCGGAAAGAAAATTGTTGCTTTTTTATCTGGACCCGATCCTTCCATTTTGGTTACTTTTCCTTTGCCGAAGCGATCGTGCTCAACATTGTAGCCAACCTTGATGTCTAGTTCGCCAGATTTATTTGTTGGATTCGTTTGAGAAACTTCTTTCAATGAGCGCAGTGGTTGTCCGGATTGACTTCCCATTGGTTTGTTCAGTCCGCCGGAGAACGGACGCTCTGTAAATCCACCGCCCATCATTGATCGACCTCCCGCTGGACGATTGCGCTGCTCAAACTGTAAGTAAGCGGCATCAATTTCGTCGATGAAGCGACTTGGTTCGCAGACAACAGGTTGTCCCCAAGTAAATCGAGAACTCGCATAGGAAAGCAAGCAGGATTCCATGCCGCGTGTCAGTGCGACATAGAAAAGGCGTCGTTCCTCCTCTAATTCAGACCGAGAATTTAAGGCCATCAACGAAGGAAACAAATTTTCTTCTAGTCCGACAATAAAAATGTGTTGAAATTCCAATCCTTTACTTGAGTGAATGGTCATCATGGAAACATGGTTTCGTTCTTCTCCTTTGTCCTCGTCGGCATCGGTTAAAAGAGCTACTTCAATCATGAAATCGGAAAGTGATTTGAATTCGTCGTCATCCGAAGACTTGGTGAATTCTTGAATACCGGCTAAGAGTTCCTCGATGTTTTGAAGTCGTTCTACTTCCTCTGGACCTTTTTCCTTTTCGCTCAAAAGTTCCCGCATGATTCCGGAAGACTTCGCAATGCGATCGGCAAGGTCAAAGGCATTCAGTTTGTTCAATTCCGCACTAAAGCTTTGCACCATCGTGACAAACTCGTAAATTTTCGATTTCGTTCCTTGGTTGACATCCGTAGGATATGCGTCGAAATCATTCATGACGTCCCACATCGTTACGTTATAACGATTGGCAGAAATAATGATGTTCTCTAAACTCGTTTTACCAATTCCTCGTTTTGGATAATTGATCACGCGTTTCAAGGCTTCTTCGTCCTTCTGGTTCGCGGTCAAACGAAAGTAGGCGAGGAGGTCTTTGATTTCTTTTCGTTGGTAGAAGGAAAGTCCACCGTAAATACGGTAAGGAACATTCAATTTACGTAATGCCTCCTCAAAGGCACGGGATTGTTTGTTAGTGCGGTATAAAATCGCAAAGTCGTTAAACGTTGAACTTTGACTTTGTTTTAAGTCAAAAATGGCATTCGCGATGGTTCGTCCTTCTTCATTGTCGGTCAATGAACGAACAACTTTAATTTTTCCACCTTCCTGGTTATCGGTCCAAACGTTTTTAAAGATTTGGTCTTTGTTCTTTTTGATCACGCTATTCGCCGCTTCAACGATGGTCTTTGTGCTTCGGTAATTTTGCTCCAGTTTGTATAAAGTGAAATCCGGATAGTCTTTTCGGAAATTCAAAATATTTTGAATGTTCGCACCACGGAAGGAGTAAATACTTTGAGCATCATCCCCAACGACACAAATATTCTGATAGGCAGCAGCTAATTTTTTGACAATTAAGTACTGTGCGTAGTTTGTATCCTGGTACTCATCCACCAAAATGTATTGAAACTTCTGTTGGTAGTAATGCAACACATCCGGGAAATCACGGAGAAGGACATTCGTATAGTATAACAAATCATCAAAGTCCATGGCACCTGCCTTTTGACAGCGATTCGCATAGGACTGGTAGATGCGTCCAATTTCGGGACGACGTGTTTGTTTATCTTCTAATTGAATTTCTTCATTTCCCTGGTAAGCCTCCGGAGAGACTAAATTGTTCTTTGCCGCGGAAATTCGTCCAAAAACCTGATTGACTTTGTAGGTTTTATCATCTAAACTAAATTCTTTGATGATGTCTTTTAACAGACTTTTAGAGTCTTGGGTGTCGTAAATTGTAAAATTATTTGGAAAACCAATTCGGTCTGCGTTGAAACGAAGCAATTTAGAGAATACCGAGTGAAAGGTTCCCATGGAAATGTTTTTCGCTTCGCCGCCACCAACAATTTTACCAATTCGCTCCGTCATTTCTTTGGCGGCCTTATTCGTAAAGGTTAAAGCGAGAATGTTGAACGGATCAATGCCTTGTTCCATCATGTAGGCAATGCGGTAGGTGAGGACCCTTGTTTTTCCGGATCCAGCGCCTGCAATGACCATTGTTGCACCATAGATGTGTTCAACTGCTACGCGTTGACTGTCGTTCAGTTCGTCGAGATAGGACATGTAAAATTGATTTTCTTCTCAAAAGTAGATAATAGGCAGAACATGTGGCGTCAGAACTTCATCATTTTCACTTAAGTTTTAAACAGCGTCCTTTTAGACAAATGAAATCAGTTGAAATGAGTAATTTTGCCCTTCAATGAATTCAGATGAAAGTTTATCATAATCCTTCCTGTTCTAAAAGTCGCTTGTGCGTGGACTATTTAAGTAACGCAAATCATGATTTTGACGTGCGAAATCACCTCAAGAATCCATTGTCAGTCGATGAATTACAGGACTTGTTGACAAAGCTCAATATGAAGCCTTCGCAACTTGTTCGACGAAACGAAGTGATTTTCAAGGAAGCTCAAAAAGCTACTATGTTAACAGAAGATGAAATTCTTCAGTTAATGGCAGATAATCCGAAACTAATTGAACGTCCAATCGTAGAAGTGAACGGCAATGCGGTTTTGGCTCGTCCAATTGAAGTGCTTGAGCCATTTTTACAAATCGAATTGAATAGAATTACACGCAAATGAGAACGAAATACATTGACTTAATCGAGCAAACATTTGATTTTCCTCAAAATGAGTTTAATCTCCGTGAGGACCGTTTGTTTTTCCATGGGATTGATTTAATGCGCTTGATCAATGAGTACGGTACTCCATTGAAGTTCAATTATTTACCTCAAGTTTCCAATAATATTCAACGTGCCAAAGGTTGGTTTCGTGAAGCCATCATGAATCTTGGTTATACAGGGAAATATCACTATTCCTATTGTACAAAAAGCAATCACTTTTCCTTCGTATTGGATGAGGTACTAAAAAACGATGTCCACATTGAGACTTCATCTGCTTTCGATATTGATATCGTTCGTAATTTGGTGGACACCGGAAAATTAGAGAAAGGTCGTTTTGTCATTTGCAATGGATACAAACCCGAATTATACTTAAATAACATCGCGACGTTAATCGAAGAGGATTATTTACGCGTGATTCCAGTGGTGGATAACATCGATGAGTTAAAACGTTTGATTGCCATTACAACGAAGGAATTGAATATTGGGATTCGCATCGCGTCTGAAGAGGAACCGAAGTTCGAGTTCTATACTTCGCGACTTGGAATTCGTTACCGTGAAATCGTTCCTTTCTACAAAGCGATCCTTAAAGAAAATCCAAGAGTGCGCGTGAAAATGCTGCATTTCTTTATTAATACGGGGATCAACGATACAGCGTATTATTGGAATGAATTGACAAAATGTTTACGTGTCTATTCGGATTTAAAGAAACTTTGTCCGGAATTAGATTCCTTGAATATCGGCGGTGGATTCCCAATTAAGAAATCCCTCGCGTTCGATTTCGATTACGCATACATGGTTCGCGAGATCTTGACACAGGTAAAACGCGTGTGTAATGACAATGAAATTCCAGAACCGAACATCTTTACGGAATTCGGTTCCTTCACGGTTGGAGAGAGTGGTGGAGCGATTTTCAGTGTCCTTCATCAAAAACAACAGAACGACCGTGAAAAATGGAACATGATCGATTCCTCTTTCATGACGAACCTACCGGATACTTGGGCAATTAATCAGCGCTTCATCATGTTGCCAATCAACCGATGGCACGAAGATTATGAACGTGTGCTTTTGGGTGGATTAACGTGTGACAGCGATGACTACTACAATTCAGAGCAACACTCGAATGCCATTTACCTTCCGAAATTCGATAGAAACAATGTATTGTATATCGGTTTCTTCAATACAGGAGCTTATCAAGAAACGATAGGTGGCTTTGGTGGACTTAAGCATTGCTTGATTCCCGAGCCGAAACACATCTTGATTCGTCGTGATGAAAATGGTTCTATTCAAACGGAAATTTTCAGTGAAGAGCAAACCGCTCAAGATTATTTGAAAATTTTAGGGTATTAAAATTAACGAAAGCTTTTAAGCGCTATATTTGCGGACAATTGTGAAAGGGAATGAAAGCAGAGACTATCTTTTTATTAACGGGAAATAAATTTTCAAATGCGATTTCAGCATG
>Ga0102879_1000895_pt1 | contig 12660 bp, 8 predicted proteins | sample Colrivmet1548B02_FD_78187 | JGI IMG/M metagenome (GOLD analysis project Ga0102879, IMG submission 78187) | Estuarine microbial communities from the Columbia River estuary - metaG 1548B-02 | ecosystem: Environmental > Aquatic > Marine > Intertidal zone > Estuary | place: USA: Columbia River... | reverse complement strand
GGTTGAAGAAGTAGATTTTGATGAAAATGAAGGAGGCTTTCATGATCCAGCAATAGTTCAAGCCATAGAGAAAATTGAACTCCAAGACCCCAATACCAACCCTGCGTCTGGGACAAACAAAGATTTTGAATTCCAACTAACACCCTACCATACTGTTGATTATTTCGCCTCTCTGGGCATCAAAATCAACATGGAAAACGAAAAAGATGAGCTTTCTCTGAAGGTAAAAAGTTTCACAGCATGGCTAAAAACCATGAAAAGGCTTCAACCTGGCCCAGAAACGGTTACGGTCAAGGATATTCAATCTATTCTTAATACCCAAAACGATAAAGAAAATCAACCAGAGGCAATATTAACGGAGGCGATGGCTGAAGTATACCTAAAACAAGGACTCAGGGAAAAGGCTATTGATGTTTACGACAAATTAAGTTTGCAAAATCCTCTCAATAGCCATAAATTTGCAGACAAAATTTCACAGATCAAAGAAAACAAGATATGACAACAATTTTTATCATCTTAATCATATTGGTTTCAGTGCTTTTGGCGGGTATTGTGTTGATACAGAATCCCAAAGGTGGAGGACTTGCCGGTAATATTGCAGGATTCAGCAACCAATTCATGGGTGTAAAGCAAACAACTGATGTATTAGAGAAGGGAACCTGGGTACTTTCAAGTATTTTGGTTATTCTTTGCCTGGTTTCTGCCTTGGTAATCAACTCAGGCAAAACGGGTGGATCTGATACGTTGAAGAGTATCCCAACCACTACTGGAAATACAGCCCCTCAACAGGCCCCAGTCCCAATGCCACAGGCTCCAGCACCAGCTGCCCCTCAACCCAAATAAGCAGATTTTATTATAACAAAACCCTGCTTTCAGAAAGCGGGGTTTTTCTATATATTGAGGTATGGTACAAAAAAAAACAAGGAAAAAAACGGTCAAAAAGCGATCCAACATAACCTCTATTGTTTTACTCACGGTGCTTGCCTTTGTTTCTTCAGCTTTCTTTTATGTGCTTTTTCTCAGGCCTGCAACCAATTTTAATGCTGAGCAGGCCACTATATACATTCCAACCAACAAGGCTGAAAAGCGTTTTGTGAAAGAGCTCGTTCGAAAACACCTCAAGCCTGTAGGAGTTACTACATTTCTGGCATTGTCTGATTGGACTGGATACTGGAAAGCAATCAAGCCAGGTAAATATGCAATTGAAAAAAATGCAAGCATTTTCACCATTTTCAGAAATTTAAAGGGAGGAAGACAAATACCAGTGGAACTTACCATCAATAAGTTCAGGACAAAAAAAGAGCTTGCCAAGTATATTGGAGGCAAACTGGAATGCACTGAAGCTGACATTTACCGGTTCATCTCCAACAATGACTCCATTCGGGCATTTGGTGTAAAGCAGGAAACCTTGATGACCCTTATCATTCCCAATACCTATGAAATTTATTGGAACAGCAGCCCCAATGAGTTTATGAAGAGGATGAGCAAGGAGTCAAATGCCTTTTGGACTGACAGCCGAATTGACAATGCAATATTGCTTGGCCTGTCCAAAGAAGAAGTGATCACAATAGCCTCCATTGTTGAAGAAGAGACCAATAACATTGAAGAAAAACCAACCATTGCAAGTGTTTATATCAACAGGTTGAAACAAGGAATGCCCCTGGGAGCAGATCCAACCATCAAGTTCGCTGTTGGAGATTTTCGGATCCGAAGGGTTACATTCGGTCATATCAGTTCAACTGCTGGCTCTCCGTACAATACCTATAGAAACAAAGGCTTACCACCAGGCCCGATTTGTACTCCATCCATTGCATCAATTGATGCAGTTTTAAAAGCGGAAAAGACTGACTATTTGTATTTTTGTGCAAGAGCAGACTTCTCAGGATCACATAGTTTTGCCTCAACAGCAGAAGAACATTTTGAAAATGCCCGAAAATACCGGAAGGCTTTGGACAGTCTCAAAATACATTAATTGAACAGAATGATAAAACTTCAAAGGATCCTGATTGAAAGCAGACCCGTAAAGGGAGTGATCAATTGGTCAAAAAAACTGGTTTTACCAGGCTTTGAAGGCCTTCCTTTGTATGATGTACTTCATTTTTTCTTCAAACAAACACAACAAATAGGGCTGAATGAAAGGGCCGCCTCGGTGTCATTCAATTTCTTGATGGCCATTCCGCCACTGTTCATTTTCATTTTTACCCTCTTATCCTACATACCAGGCTCCAAAAGATTGTATGATGAGGTTCTTGTTCTTTTGCGAAGTGTAATTCCGGATGAAATAACCTATACCATGATCAAAAATGTGATGGATGACTTTTTTTCTACAGGAACAGGTACACTTTCATTCGGACTTTTCCTGGCATTGTATTTTTCCTCAAATGCCACCTTGACCATCATGAGAACTTTCAGGAAATCCATGTTGCACATTGAAGTGGAGGAACAAAATTTTATCGAAGTAAGGCTTATTGCTATCAGGCTTACGTTTATCATCGTTTTATTGATCATCGCTACCATCATGATCATGCTTACGCAAACCATCATTTTGAATTGGATTATCGAACAAATGAATATCAAAGACAGTTTTAATGATTTCATATTTGGTTCCGCCCATTTTGTAGTTACATTTTTACTGATTTTTTTGGCGACTGGCCTTATCTATCGCTATGCTCCACATGTCCAAAAAAAATGGAAGATCAGAACGCCTGGAGCCCTGCTTGCAACCGTTTTGATCATGTCTTTCACCTATTTTTTCTCATATTGGGTAAACAATATTGCTTCATATAACAAAGTTTATGGATCATTGGGAAGCATTTTGATACTGATGTTTTTGGTATTTGTCAATTCCCTTGTTCTATTGATAGGATTTGAGTTAAATGTCAGCATCAATTCGCTTAAAAGTATCGCTGAAAAAAGAAAAATAATTAACAACAAATAAAATCCAACATGCGCCATTTTTTTGTTTTCGCATTTCTTCTGATTACCCTATCTGGTTTTTCTCAAGAGACCATCAAGCTTAGCATTTCAGCAAAAAACAAACAGGGAATCAAAGTTGAAGGTATTGAGGTCAGTTTACTCAATTCTAACCAATTGGTAGTAGTAAATGAAAAGACAGGTATAGTTTTCAATAATCTTTCAAAAGGTTATTATGAACTGCTTATTACAGCAGAAGGCTATGCATCGGTTATCTGGAAAGGTCAACTGGACAGATCTCAAGAGGTTTCTATACTGATGGAATCCAATTCCATCAAGTTGGATGAAGTTGTTGTAAGCAGTGATAAAAAACAGGCGAATATTTTGAATACGCCAGGCTCAATCAGTTCCATCAATGCAAAACAGATCAGGGACATGAGAATCTGGGAAATCAGCGACTTATCCGGGTTCGCCCCCAACCTTTTTATCGCCAATTCCGGAGATAACCGCAATGTAACTGGAATCAGGGGAATGGTTACTACTTCATATGACCAATCGGTTGCCACTTACGTTGATGGAGTGGCACAATTCAATTTGGATACCTACATCCCACAATTGAATGAAATTGAAAGCATTGATATCATCCGTGGTGCTCAGGGAACATTTTACGGGAGAAATGCGATGGGTGGTGTAATCAATATTACCACGAAGAAACCTACCAATACAACGCAGGTTAATGCAGGTGTTCAAATTGGAAATTACGGTCAGAAAAGGATCAATGCTGCTGTGAATGCACCCATCATCAAGAATAAACTTTTTCTTGGTATGTCCGCACTGCATGATCGTAAAAATGGATTTTATACCAATGAATTCCTTAACATGAAATTTGACAAGCAACAACAAACGATGTTGAACTTGCAGCTTAAATATTTTTTGACCAAGGGATGGAGTTTACAGGCTGACCTCAAGCAATATATTGCCAAGAATGACGGCGCCTTTCCGTTGGTCAATGACATGAAAGCGTTGTTTAAAAATCCATATACCCTTTCTCAAAACCTTACGTCCTCTATGAGAGACAACAGCAGGAACGTTTCAGTTGTGGCGAAACACAAGGGAAAGAAAACAGATATAACCCTTCAGCATGCAAGACAGCGCAACTATCGTTTTTATGAGAAATCACTTGATGCGGACTTCTCCCCTGCTGACATTGTAGGCATATTCAACAATTACGGTAAAGATTTCAATACTGTGAATGTAATGACCAATGAGCTAAGGTTTAACTCAGTAAAGTCTTTACCAGAGCAGGCTTTTGAATGGAGTGCAGGTATATACCAATTCTCTCAAAAGAGTCCTACCAAACAGGCAACTGTTTTTGGTAAAGATGCTGGCTTGTTTGGTATACCGGATAAAAATTTCTCTATTATCTCCATCAACAAGGGTGAGAACAATGGGCTTGCTGCTTATGGTCACATGAGCTATACAATCAACGAAAAAGTTAGTGTTAACGGTGGCATGAGGATAGACAATGAAAACAGAAAACTGACCATTGGCAGCCAGTACGAAAAACAACCTAGACCCGCAATTCCAACAATGGCTGATACTACAGGGAAATCATCCTATGGAGCATTTTCTCCTAAACTGGGCATTCAATTCCAGCCTACCGCAGAACAGCTGATGTACCTATCCTTCAGCAGGGGATTCAGGAGTGGCGGCTTGACGTCAATATCTTCAGATCCATCTCAGGTTCCATTGTCTGCCTATAACCCTGAATTTAGCAACATGTTTGAAGCAGGCATCAAAGGAAAGGACAAGAACAACCAGTTCAGGTATGCTATAGCCTTTTTCTATAACAAAGTGATGGATATCCAAACACCTTTATTGGTGTTACCCGACGCGGTTACCATTATCCAGAATGCCGGAGAAATGAATGCTTGGGGTTTAGAGGGTGAAATGGAAGTTAAATTGGCAAAAGGATTGAGTTTACAGTATTCAGGAGGTTTGACATCAGCCAAGTATGCTGTTTTGGGAGTGGTTAGCAATGGTGCCCAAGTTGATTTGTCTGGCAACAAACAAGTCTTTACTCCATCCACCACCAATTATTTTGCAACACAATACCAAACCAGCATCGCTGCCCATGAACTGATGTTCAGGTTGGAATACAACCATACAGGCAAGCAGTTCTTTGATCTTGCCAATACCATTGAGCAGAAAGCCTATGGTTTGGTCAATTTCAGGTCAAGCATCAGAACAAACCATTTCGACATCTCCGTTTGGGGCAGAAACCTGATGGGCAAAAAATACATCAACTACGCCTATGATTTTGGTGCTGCTCATCTTGGCAATCCCAGAATGATTGGCATTGGGTTGGGTTGGAGGTTATAGCCTTTCCAAGAAAGGTGTTATTCCCAAACCAGGCAACAGGGTTGGCTTCCATTGGTATTCAACAAACTCAATTCCAGCCCCAAGGTCTTCCTTCAACAACAAAGGCCCGTCGGCATCCAGGAAGTCTACCATCGGTGCCAGATGCGCCAGTGCGGCTGTTCCTATATTGCTTTCATTCATGCACCCCAGCATAACTTGTAGGTTTAACAACCTGGCTTTTTTTATCATGTCTAATGCAGGAGTAATACCACTGCATTTGGTAAGTTTAATATTGATACCGGAAAAAAATCCAGCACATTTTTCAACATCCCTTTCCCCTACGCAAGACTCATCAGCAATGATGGGAATGGATGTTGCCTCTTTTAAAATCTTTGCACCTTCAAGGTCTTCCTTGGCCAGGGGCTGTTCAATCAATTCAATACTGAGTTGTTCTAAAACAGGAAGTATTTCAAGGGCCTGTTCAAAGCTCCATCCTGCATTGGCATCAACCCTGATGATGGCATGGGTATGTTGTCTGATGGCCTTGAGTTTTTCTAGATCATCTGCAGTGCCCACTTTTATTTTGTAGATCGGCGCAGGATGTGCATCAATTTTCTCAAGCATCTTTTCCAGCGAATCGATGCCTATGGTATAATCAGTTTTGGGTGTATTGGCCAGATTCAGGTTCCACAATTCATACAAAGGCTTTCTCCTGAGTTTACCGTAGATATCCCATCCTGCCATGTCAAGAGCACAAACCAGAAATGGATTCTTGGGAAACAAATGGTGTAAAAAATGCCAGAATCTTTTGGGATCAGTTAGAGAAAAGGATTCAACAAACTTTCGTTTCGCTTCAAAATCCGCTACCATTTGATCAGTGGTAATCCCATAATATGCAATGGCAGGTGCCTCTCCATACCCGATTATCCCACGAAAATTCAGTTCTACGATGAAGGTTGGCTGATGTGTTTTTGTTCCTTTGGAAATGGTAAATGGATATTCAAAAGCCAGCTCTTTTTTCCAATAGCGAATTGTAAACATACGTTTTACTGCATCATCCTTTTAAAGTCTATAAAATTTCAGTGTAAACCTATCTGTTGTTGGCACTGATCAAATAGTTGAGGTCTTGATTAAAGGTATCATTTTTAATCAGTTCCTCAATAGGCAAGTGCATTCTAAATCTCCAGTAATGGTTCGGATCTCCTGGGATATTGATCCGTTCTGCATACGGATCTTCCAATCGAAGAGAATCATTTGTGGCAAGCAAATCCTGCAATTGAAATACTGCCCACATGGCTGGTGAAGCCAGGTGTTGAAGTACAACGGAACGAACGATTTGACTTGTTGCAGCAGCAGGAGCTTCTCCGTGTTGCCAGAGCTGTTCATTATAGAATTCTTGGGTCTTTTTCCGGTCTTCCAACCACCATTCACGGATAGTACTCATGTCGTGGGTAGAGGGAGTGACTACAGAAAGATAGGGTGCATTGGATGGATCAAAAAAGGAAATATTCAATTGCTTGGGCATTCTCTGCACTTCCATGCTCAGAAAACCAAGTGATGACATGACGGCAGGAACACTTTGGGGAACCATTCCCAGGTCTTCTCCACAGATGAGCATGTCTGTGCACAGTTTTAATGCTGGAAGTTTTTCAAGTGCTTCATGCTTCCAGATTTGCTCCTGGCGGTGGTAGAAATAATCATCATACAAGAAAGAAAGTTGTTGCTGGGCATGGGAGTCCAGGTATTGAAATGACAGGGTTTTTGAAGCATTGAAACGGAAGTGGAAACCATCTTTGTTTTCACCATCAGACCAGAGAACAACGTTAGCATGGAGATTGAATAAAAGTTGTTTTAATTCTTTTTTAGCAACATCCTGTTCTTCAGCGTTGAAATATTCTTCAATTTTACGTTGTGTATCAAAAATGGATTTGAACCGATAAGTAGCATCTCCGTTCGATTCTAGAAAATGTTTTACCTCAGCCTGTAAATGGCTCGCCAGTTGTCGAATTACAGCATCAGTGATATAGGGTTTGCAGTATCGATTGTTGTCAATAAAAACTCCTCGCTGCTCAAATTCATTCCTCGAAACGGGAATGGCAGGTACAAACTTACCCATGATGCCCTCAATGGCATGATCGGGTATTGACCAAATGCGAAAAAAACCAAGGATATGGTCAATCCGAAAAGCATCAAAATAGTTTGACATTTGCTGGAAACGTTGTCTCCACCAGGCAAACCCATCTGATTTCATGGTTTCCCAGTTGTAGGTCGGAAAACCCCAGTTCTGGCCTTTTACCGCAAAATCATCTGGAGGTGCACCTGCCTGCATGTCTAGGTTGTACAACGAAGGCTGCGTCCAGGTATCTGCCCCATTTCTGTGTACCCCTATGGCAATATCGCCTTTAAGAATAATGCCTTTGCTGTTTGCATAATCATGGGCATTTTTCAGTTGAAGGTGGAGCTGATATTGGATAAAATAATGCAATGCTATGGCATCAAAATTTTCTGCGCCTGGGGCACATAGTTCATTGATGAGTGAATCATTGAATGAAGCATATTTACCCCATGTTGAGGAATCGGGAGAGCCAAATTTGTCTCGGAGAAAACCATAAGCAGCATAAGGAACCAACCATGACCTGTTTTCAAAATAGAAATTTCCATAGTCAACTTCTTGAAAAACATCATTCTTCATGGATTGATAAAGGGCGGTCAAAGCATCCCACTTCAATGCCATGACGGTTTCATAGTCAACACCTGGGGAAGCATTCAATTCATCCTTTCGGGAGAGATAAGAATTTATTTGCTTTGCATGTTTTTTTCCGGCAATTGTTTCAATCGAAGCATAAATAGGGTGAAGTGCAAACGCTGATATGGCAGCATAAGGATAGGAATCTGCCCTTGTATGTGTAGAGGTTGTATCATTGACAGGAAGGAGTTGAATCATCCTGAGGGATACCTTTTCTGCCCAATCCACCAGCAGGTTGATATCAGTGAATTCTCCAACACCCATGCTTTGGGCAGAACGTAAACTGAAAACAGGAATGGCAATACCTGCTCCTCTCCAGATCTGGTCAAAACGGGCAAATCCATCTTGAATCAAGCAGGTGAGTTGTGATTTTTGCTGAAGACTGACCTGCCTGTTGTTCCCTTTTTCATAGCCCATAAAATTACCGGAGGCATCCAGCAAACAATATTTGTATTCAAATGGAATTGCGGTATGGGCAGCATCTATATCAGCAATCCAATGGGTGCCATTGAATTGCATTGTAAGCACTTTGGAAACAGACCAATTCCCCAAAACATCCGAATTACCCATCAACCCCAATTGATAATCATTGGAAAGCATTGGAGCATCAATGGTAAAACGAGCATATCCGGCTTTAAGCGGTGAATTTTTGGCAGCTTTTCGTTGAACAGAAAATATATGTTCAAAAGGTGATGTATGAAAAACATTGGAAACAGCACCCATATCAACCCAACTGTCCAGCAATACCAGTTCAGATTGTTGCTTTTTCAGTGAAATGAACCTGTTTGTGGAACAATCCCTGGTCACCGTTCCAGTCTCATCTTCAAAAAGATACTGATAAGTTAGTTTTTTATAGGCACCGGTTTGATTTTGGCTTATAGCGAGCTGAATATGCCAATGAGAATGAGCTACATAACGCATCGGATAAATAATAGGAATTTCAGCATGCTCGTCTCCAGGAAAATCTACCTGAATCCACAACATTTGTCCTGGTCGGGTAGAAAATCTCAGGTATATATCAATATTCATCAATCAATGTGTATAGGGAGTACAATTTAAACATTATTTTAATTAGTGTAATCAATACACATTAAAAATTATTGAGAATGAAGGGATTAAGATTTTAAGAAAATGGAATCGCTTTGTATATTTGCAATTCAAACTCAAAAAGATGACCAAGAGCCAAAAAAATGTGTATTGGATTTTATTTTTCCTCTCTATAGCACTGTGTGTTGTGGTTTATCTTTTTTTACCTTCAATGGTATCGCTGACTGTAGTTCCTTTGGTCACAACTTTTGCAAAAGCATTAGACCTCATCTAATTTTTATTGCTTTTTTAGCCTGTAGAAAAGCTATCTCAGGTTTATTTACCGCAGTCATGCTATTAACCATCCTTGTAGGAAACAGCTCTTTCATTGCTGAAGCATTGCTTGTCGAAACATTCGATGCAGACAACAATTGATCATACCATTGGGATTAAACCTTTTTAAGAAAAAATGCCTTCTCATTTGAGAAGGCATTTTTAATGTGGTGCCGCAAGTAATAAGCCGGATTCTGTACAAGGCTATCATTTATCTGTCACAAAAGTTACCCATTGTGATCAAGCTGCCTACCCATCAAGGCCTCAAAGAGAGAGAACGAGTCATTCCCCACCCGAAGGTTACCCTGACCTATGTGGCATTTCAACACGCAAGGTTTACCCCCGGTATGCATTGCTGCATACCGCCGGGAGCTTTTACCTCCCGTTTTCACCCTTACCCCAACAAGTTGGGGCGGTTATTTTCTGTGGCACTATCTGTTCTTGTCTTCACAAGACCCGGCTGTTCACCGGTGCGATGCTCTATGTTGTCCGGACTTTCCTCGTTGATTGCTCAACGCGATAGCGTATTGCGGCAATACTAAGGTATGATATATATTTCTGTTGCGCCATACCCATAAAGATGATGGAGCCTGTTAACAAAGGATTTAACATCTTTTTTGTGGCGAAGGAGTTCATGGATTTCATCCTTGAGCTTTCCTGTTCCAATGCCATGGATCACCGTTATTTCTGGAAGTTTATGGGCAAGTGCCTCTTCATAGAATTTTTCAAATGCCTTGAGTTGCATGTCAAGAATCTGCACGGGAGATAAGCGGTGGTGTTGGTCTGATAACTTATCTGCATGTAAATCGATCAATGTTCTTCGTGGGGGAAGATTGGCCTTTATTTTATCAGCAGGATAAACCTTGAAACCAGCTGCAGAGAGCCTGTTTATGTCAAAGCGATCCTGCTCTGCTTCTTTAATGGGATAGGTCTCAAAAAGGTTGATGTTGAATGAAGCCTTTTGTGCTTTCAATACATCCTCAGATAATTTGAAGATTTGTTTGGGCTTGGGTTTGAACTGAACCTCAAAATGTCCAACCCGATTCTTATCAGTAGATGGCAGGGAAAAGTCAAAATCCATCCTGGGCTGATCATTCAGGTTTTCAAATGGAAGATCAAACAAATACATTTCATCCAAGGCGCGTATGCTGTTGCGGAGATCCAGCTCTTTTTCGTTTCCATAATAAATAGAAAGTTCAAAAATAAGGTCATCATCGGTATGGTTCAATACATAAATGCGATAATGGGAAATAATGTCGTCGTCAAAAACATCCTTATCAAGCACGGGAAAGAAAGAAAGCCAAACACCATCACGCTCAATAAATCGTTGTACATTTTTTTCCCTTCTGGGTGGTTCCGCATTTGTAAAAGAAGACTTTTTTTTGAATTCTTTTGGAGCCGTGAAGTCTTGGAAATAGGGAAAATCAATCTGATCAGCATACACAGGAAAACTAATGCCATCCACCTCAATCAGCAGCATTTTCTTGTCAATCCACTCTACAACTGATCCACGCTCGCCAGTAGCAAGAACCATGATTTTATCTCCCTCCTGAAACTTCATGTTTACAAAGGTAGTCTCTATCTTGTTATTTGTTCAACTTACTGTTGTTCTTGCCATAAAGCAGATAGATGGAAAGACCAAACGCCATCCAACCCCAAAAAACAATCCAACTTTTAGCAGGAATCTCAACCATCAGGTACATGCAACAGGCCACTCCCAGGACTGGAATGAGGGAGTACTTCTTGACAAAAGAAAGCACAGCAAGGATGGCGGCCAGTACCATAAAAATAAGGAACAGTACCTCTTGATACCCTTCAGCTCCAATCTTTACCACTGCCTTGATGGTTCTTTCCTGAAACAGGTAAAAAGTAAGCACATACATCAATGGAAAAATATATTGTGCATTGATGTAGGGAATAGAAAACTTATCTTTTTCCTTCTTAATCCTTGGCAACATCAGTACACCCCCACTGACCAATACAAATGCAAACAAGGTGCCAATGCTTGTGAGGTCAGTAACAAGTTTGTCATCAATAACAAGCACCAGTCCAGCCACCAATACACCTGCAATTACAGTAGAAAAACCTGGTGTTTGGTATTTCTTGTTGACCTTACCAAAAGATTTGGGAAGCAGTCCATCCCTGCTCATCGCCATCCATATCCTGGGTTGTCCTATCTGAAATATTAACAATACACTGGTGGCTGCAATCACTGCACTGACTGAAATGAAGAAACCAAATTTCTGCATATTGATCCGCTCAAAAACAAAGGCAAGAGGATCAGCAACATTGGCAAACTCGGAGGATTTGACCAATCCAGTAATGACCAATGCAATTACAATATAAATTACCGTGCAAATGATCAGGGAATAAATCATTCCCTTTGGAAGATCGCGCTGTGGATTGGCACACTCCTCTGCAGTGGTGGAGATGGCATCAAATCCAATATAGGCAAAGAATACAGCAGAAACACCTTTCAAAACACCATCCATTCCGTTCGGTAAAAAAGGAGTCCAATTGGCAGTGGTGCCATTGGAGAAAATAAACCAAAATCCTACAATGGCAACCAAGACCAGCACAACTATTTTGATCATCACCATTGCGTTGGCTGTACGCTTGCTCTCCTGAATACCGATATAAGCCAACATAGAAATCAGTGCAACAATGACGAATGCGGGTAAATTGATGATAAAAGGAACACCTAAAATTCTTGGTGCATTGGTATACACCAGTCCTGCAACATCGGAACCATTGGCCAAAGCAGCTGTATGAATATTGCTGGCTGTCTGATAGCCCACTGTCAACCACCTGGGAAGATCAAGGCCCATGGCATGGAGAATATTGTTGAAATAAGCACTCCATGAAATGGCAACAACAATGTTACCGATGGCATATTCTAAAATCAATGCCCAGCCTATAATCCAAGCAACCACTTCACCAAAACTCACATAGGAATAGGTATACGCACTACCCGCAACAGGGATGCGTGAAGCAAATTCTGCATAACAAAGGGCTGTAAAACCACAGGTGATGGCAGTAATGACAAAAAGAAGAATAACACCAGGTCCACCATTGTAAGCAGCAGAACCAATGGTTGAAAAAATACCTCCCCCTATCACCGCAGCAACGCCCATCAGCGTGAGGTCTCTTACATTCAATACACGGTGTAAGCCAGTAGTTCCCTCAGGGCCAGCGTGCAATGAAACTTCTCCATTCAGATCCTGCAAATTCTTTTTTCTGAAAATATTACCCAAAATAGTCGTTTTTATTTGTCTCTTTTG
>Ga0102879_1000893_pt1 | contig 12667 bp, 9 predicted proteins | sample Colrivmet1548B02_FD_78187 | JGI IMG/M metagenome (GOLD analysis project Ga0102879, IMG submission 78187) | Estuarine microbial communities from the Columbia River estuary - metaG 1548B-02 | ecosystem: Environmental > Aquatic > Marine > Intertidal zone > Estuary | place: USA: Columbia River... | reverse complement strand
GGTTCCATGAGCACACATGCAACCTCTCCGCTAGCAAGTGCTTGCTCCATGGCTACAAGATCGTTGTACGGCACCGCAATTGTCGTGAGCCCTGGCATCACCTGCGGACCTATGGCTCCTGGTCGACTAATTGTTTTGCCATCGTGGTCCAAAATGACAAGCGTTTCATCAACGGTGCCGTGATAACACCAGTCATTGACAACAATCTTTGGTTTGCCGGTGAGTTGCCGCGCAATCCGCAAACTAAAACGGTTGGCATCAGTTGCACTCAAGCAAAATTGCCATTTATCCATTCCGAATCGTTCCGACAGATGATCGGCCACCCAAGCGATATCCGTTGACGGCAACATGGTGGTAAATCCCCGTTGCGCTTGTGTCGATATTGCGTGAGAAATTGGGGTATTCGCATGACCGGTCATGGAACCGGTGTCACCTAAGCAAAAATCGACATACTCATGGTCATCGATGTCGACGATGGTTCCGCCTCTGGCCATGTCGGCGATGATGGGAAACGGTCCTGCCCAGCGCTTCATCCATGGCATGGGAACTCCCGCCAGGAGCGAGTTCTTCAACCGTGTGGCTTCGTGCTGCGATTTCGGGTGTTCCTGCACAAATCTGTTCACCTCGATACTCATCAATTGCGAAATCCGTGAATCAGCGATCATTGAACCATTCTTATAGATCCTTGCGATGACTTGTTGCTTCTACACTGGCAACATGTCAACACTTCGGATTGATGGACAACGTCTCTTGGATCGCATTATGGCATTGGCGGCGATTTCCCCAATTGAAGGTGGCGGAAACTGTCGTCTTGCCTTGACTGATGAAGATAAAGACGGTCGCGATCTTGTCGTTACGTGGATGAAAGATTTGGGGCTTTCGGTTTCAGTGGACGTTGTCGGCAACATCATCGGCGTATGGAATGTTGGCAGTGGCTCCCCTGTAATGACAGGTTCGCACATTGACACTGTGCGCACCGGCGGTAAATATGACGGAAATCTTGGGGTGCTTGCAGGACTGCAAGTCATTGAGACACTGCAACAGGCCGGTGTCACTCCGCAGCGACCTTTTGCTGTTGGGGTTTTCACCGATGAAGAAGGTGCACGTTTTGCGCCCGACATGCTGGGCTCGTTGGTATTCGTTGGCGGACTTTCCGTTGAGGAAGCACTCGATATACAAGCCATCGATGGTCCACGACTTGGCGACGAACTAACACGTATTGGTTATGCAGGAAACACGCCATGCCCGCAAACTCCGCCACACGCATTCGTCGAGCTCCACATCGAGCAAGGACCTCTCTTGGAAGCCAATGATGTCCGCTTTGGTGCCGTAACTGGAGTTCAAGGAATCTCTTGGCAAGAGCTGACCATTACGGGGCAAAGTAATCATGCCGGCACCACCCCAATGCGCTTACGCAAGGATCCTGTTGTTGTCGTTGCAGAAGTTGCGAAGTTTTTACATGACCTCGCCTTGCGGTACGGCGGCAACCAAGTATGCACCGTAGGAAAAATTGATGTTCATCCGAGTTTGATCAACGTTGTTGCAGCCAAGGCAACAATGACGTTGGACGTACGAAATACCGATGAGCAACTTCTGAAACAGGCTGAGCATGAAATTGCTCATTTCATCACGGAAATTGCACAACGCGAAGGAGTCACCACATCCATTCGAACGCTTGCGCGTTTTGAACCGGTGCAATTCGATCAGCGAGTAATTGACATTGTTCACCATCATGCAATCGAATTAGGACACACCGTGCAGTGCATGCCGTCTGGCGCGGGACACGATGCTCAAATGCTCGCTCGGGTTTGTCCTACTGCAATGATCTTTACGCAGAGCAAAGATGGACTTAGCCATAATCCGGCCGAATACACATCTCCTGAAGATCTTGAAGCTGGTGCCAACATTCTCTTACAGACCATGCTGACTCTTGCAGAGACAGACTTTTCATAACGCAGTCAATCCTTCTACTCATCAGCAATTAGGCTCATCGTCATGGCACGAATCGTTACTGTCGCAGCAGCACAATTAGGACCAATACAACGAGATGATTCTCGAGCTTCGTGCGTGGAGCGAATGATCACTCTGTTGCAGCAGGCTGCACAGGCTGAATGCGACTTGGTTGTCTTTCCCGAGCTTGCTCTCACAACATTTTTCCCACGTTGGTTTGTATCGGATATTCGTGAAGCAGACCACTGGTATGAAACCTCCATGCCAAATGCTGAGACACAGCCGCTGTTCGATGAAGCCAAGCGATTGAAGATCGGATTTTCACTCGGTTATGCAGAACTCACTGCGGACGGCCAGCGTTTCAATACTCAGATTTTGGTTGAAAAAGATGGCTCAGTTGTCGCCAAATATCGCAAGGTACACATCCCCGGTCACGAAGAACACGAACCAGATCGTCCATTCCAACACGCTGAGCGCTACTACTTCACTCCAAGTAACGAAGGCTTCGGAGTGTGGAAAGCATTTGGCGGACGCATGGGCATGATGATCTGCAATGACCGTCGTTGGCCTGAGACCTATCGCGAAATGGGACTCCAGGGCGTAGAAATGATCTTGTGCGGATACAACACTCCGATGCACTACGTTCCGGATCCATCGCAGGATGTGCTCGCTGGTTTCCACAATGCGCTTGTGATGCAAAGCGGTGCATACCAAAACGGAACATTCGTCGTTGGAGTTGCAAAAGGTGGCATTGAAGAAGGTGTTGACAGCCTTGCCGATTCCAGCATTATTGGACCTTCCGGAGAGATCCTCGCCAAAACGGTGACCAATGGAGACGAGATTGCCGTTGCAGCATGTGACCTGGATTGGTGTTACCAATACAAAAACACATTGTTCGACTTCGACCGGTATCGCCGCCCAGAGGTGTATCAACGAATCACGCGCCAACGAGGCGCAATTCTGGCTGACTGAACGAGTCTTTTTTACATTCTGTAAAACCCAAACCCAATAGGTGTATGGTAAACCTAGCAATTGGGCGAAGGGGGCGGGTATGGAAGACACGATGGTGCAGTTCGTAGCCAATGGCGTCCCTGTCAGCGTGCGTGGCAATCACCCACACTTGCTCTCTGCTCTCCGAGAAGAACTCAACATCACTTCACCGAAGGATGGTTGCTCTCCTAGTGGCCAGTGTGGCTGTTGCACCGTATTCGTAAACGGCAAAGCGGTGGTGAGTTGTCAAACGAGTTTAGAAAAGGTTGCCGGCGGTGAAGTCACGACCCTTGAAGGCATCGATGAGTTAGAGCGTAAAAAGTACTCCGATGCTTTTGCTGCGTGTGGCGGATTGCAGTGTGGGTTCTGCATTCCAGGAATCGTTGTCCGCGCGAAAGCTCAAGTGGACAAGAAAGGCGCTGACCTCAAGCGCGAAGATATGGCGCGCCATCTTGGTGCGCACCTTTGTCGCTGCACAGGATACGTCAAGGTTTTGGATGCAATTGAAATGGTTGCCCAAGGTCAAACGCCCGTGTTGCCAAAAGTTGGTGGCATTGGATCGCGCAGCGTCAAATACGAAGCTCACGAACTCGCGCTTGGCGATCGTGGCTATGTAGATGACATACGCATCGAAGGCATGCTGCATGCGTCATTGCACTTCACAAAACACGCGAGAGCAAAAGTCATCGGTATTGACACCTCTAAAGCGCTTGCCCTAGATGGCGTGACTGCAGTGTTTACGGCAGAAGACATTCCAGGTGAATTGATGGTGGGCATCATCTACAAAGACTGGCCAGTCATGATTCCTGTTGGTGGCTACACCTCATATGCAGGTGACGTGCTCGCAGTTGTGGTTGCTCATGATCGCATCACGGCGCGTGCAGCAGCCGAGTTAATTGATGTGCAATACGAGGTGCTTCAACCTGTCACCGATCCTCGCAGCGCAATCGCAAGCAACGAAATTGCGGTATGGAAGACAACGTCCAATGTTCTCAGCACCAGTGCATACAAACGTGGAGACGTAGATGCTGCATTTGCATCGTGTGCACACATTGTCGAACAAGATTTCAGCACTCAGCGTATTGAACATGCATTCCTAGAGCCAGAGAGCACGTTGGCTGTCCCGTCAGAAGATGGAACGCGGCTTCACGTGTATTCCGGTGGCCAAGGCATTTGGGACGATCGCAACGACATCGCCAATCTGCTTGCACTATCCAATGATCAAGTAACGGTTGAGCTGATTACGAATGGTGGTGCCTTTGGTGGCAAGGAAGACATGAGCAACCAGGCGCATGCTTCCTTAGCTGCCTGGCTACTTCAAGTGCCCGTGAAGTGCACGCTGTCTCGCGAAGAGAGCTTTCTCATGCATGCCAAACGCCACCCCATTGACATGTCATACAAGATTGGCTGCGATGAACACGGCAAAATTCTTGCACTTCATGTGCGAGCTATTGGAGACAGCGGCGCGTATGCAAGCGTTGGAATGAAGGTGCTTGAGCGCATGGCGGGACACGCCAGCGGACCATATCTCGTACCAAATATTGACGTCGAGGCAATAGCAGTGCGAACAAACAACCCGGTGTGTGGTGCGTTTCGCGGGTTCGGTGCCAACCAAGCGCAGTTCGCTATGGAAGGTGTGCTCGATCGGTTGGCTGAAAAGGTCGGTATTGACGGCTGGGCAATTCGCAGAGCGAATGTGATCATGCCCGGCATGGTGTGGGGACCTGGTCAAATCATGGACGATGGTTGCCTTGGTGCCTCAAAGTGCCTTGACACAATCAAACCCGCTTACGACGCTGCTCGAGCTTCTGGTAAGGCAATCGGACTAGGACTTGGTTTGAAGAACAGCGGACTCGGAAATGGGTTTAAAGAAATCACACGCGCTGTTGTGCACTTTAAACATGATGGACGAATTGAGGTTCGCCATGGCTGGACCGAAATGGGCCAAGGCATCAACACTGTTGCTCAGCAAGTTGCTGTAGAAGAACTTGGTGTCGATGGCTCGCTGATCGATGTCATTGTTGACACCACACGCGAACTTGGTCTTGGCCAAACAACCGGATCTCGCGGAACGCTCATGGGTGCAGGCGCCGTTAAAGCTGCGTGCGAAGCCGCTCGGGAAGCGAACTGTGCAGTCGGAATTGATCACGTCGGTGAATATCGAGTGGACTGGACTACCAAACTTGGTGAACCTGGCATTGAGAATCCGATCATTCACTCAACATTTGGATACGCCGCACAACTCGTCATCGTTGATCGTGAAACGGGAAAGATCGAACACGTTGTCGCGGCCCATGACGTTGGACGTGCTGTAAATCCACAACTTTGCGAGGGCCAAATCGAAGGCTCAGTACATATGGGGCTCGGCTACGCACTCAGCGAGGACTTCCCTAGCGATCCTGAAACCGGGTTTCCGACCAATAAGACATTGCGCAGTCTTGGCATCCTTCGTGCAAAGGATGTTCCAAGAATCTCCGTGCAACTTGTCGAATCTGCCCAGCCGAATTCCCCATATGGAATTAAGGGTGTTGGTGAAATCGGTTTGGTGCCAACAGCGGGTGCAGTTGCGGCCGCCTTGCATGACTTTGATGGAGTGTGGCGATCAAAACTTCCAATGAAGCGTGACGATTCGAGTTCCGAGGATTAGCCATGACGAACATCACGCCAGGGATGGTCTGCGCTCATCACCATCTCTACAGTTCACTCGCTCGCGGAATGCCAGCACCACGCGGCAAGACGGATTCGTTTATCTCCATTCTCGAAAATATCTGGTGGCGTATAGACGCCGCCCTTGATCTCGACATGATTTATTGGTCCGCAGCATTAGGTGCAGCCGAGGCACTGTCAAGTGGAACCACATGCATCATCGATCATCACGAATCACCTCATGCAATAGAGGGTTCGCTTGCAACAATTGCCAAGGCTTGCCGCGATGTCGGCGTGCGCGTAAATGCAAGCTACGGCGTAACAGATCGTTGGGATAACGCTGGAAACATTCACAGCAGTGTCGATGCTTCAACCAAGATGACCAGCGGTGCACGGCGCGGGCTTGATGAAGGTCTTACATTCATCAAAAGTGGTGGTCGGGGCATGATCGGAGTTCACGCAGCATTCACCTGTGGCGACGAGACATTGCACGAAGCTGCATCACTTGCAGAGTCACTTGGTGTGGGAGTGCATATTCACGTCGCTGAAGGTTTGGACGATGTGGATGCGGGTTCGCGTCTTGAACATATAGCCAAAGAAAATTGGTTACTCATTCATGCGGTGCATTTGGATCGACAGTTGCTGGGGTCCATAGTCCACAACCCTCGTTCGAATATGAATAACTCTGTTGGTTACGCCAAGCCTTCTACGCGAACCAACAATATTCTTCTTGGCACTGATGGCATCGGGGCAAACATGATGGAAGAGGCGCGACTCGCCTATGTCCGACTACGCGAATTTGATGTTTCTCAAGATCCAACCGTCGTCGATCATTGGCTTCAGAACAATTACCAGTATTTTCCCGAGGCCAAGAGCGACAAAGTGACGTGGTCGTACAACAACATGTCCAGTCCTTGGCATACGGCGTTCACCACCGATATGCATGTCCTCTCCGTTGAGGTTGATGGCGAGAAGTTGTATGAAGAAGGAAAATTCATGCGAATGGACATTCAAGAAATTCGCGCAAAGGCAAATGAACAAGCACAGCGATTATTTGAAAGGTTGGAAACATGAGCATTCCCGCAGCAGCAATCAACCCGCAAACCGGCAAGGCACGCATGGCTATCTACTTGCAGGACGCGCACCCAATTCGCGAAGGCATGGCATTTGCTCAGTACGCAGAGTCAAAAGGTTTCGAAGCGGTATGGCAAGCAGAAAGCAGATTGGTCCGTGAGGCGACAGTACCCATGGCTGCATTCGCATCGGTCACCAACAACATCAAAGTTGGATCTGGCGTTGTGGACTGTTGGAGTCGTAACCCCGCAAGACTTGCCGCAACATTTTCGACTCTTGACGACCTTGCTCCTGGGCGCGTTATTTTGGGAATTGGTGCTTGGTGGGACCCGCTCGCACAAAAGGTGGGCATCTCACGCGCTAAGCCACTGCGGGCCATGCGCGAAATTGTTACTGCAGTACGCGCATTGCTGCACAACGAAAATGTGACATTCAATGGCGAATTTGTGCACTTCGATGGGATTGAACTCGACTATGTATATCAAGACCGCCGACCAAAGGATGTTCCGATTTATATCGGCGCCACCGGTATGCAAATGATGGAACTCACTGGTGAAATCGCTGACGGCGTCGTTCTCAACTATTTGGTCTCCCCTGATTACAACAAGCAAGCGATGGAAGCGCTGCAAACAGGAGCAGATAAGGCTGGTCGAAAGATTGAAGACATCGATCGACCACAGCTCGTCGTGTGCAGTGTGCATGAAGATCGCCAGACCGCATTAGACATGGCGCGCGAGATGGTGACGCAGTATCTCGGTCAGCAGCCACACATCATGAAGGCCTCGGGAGTTCCACAGTCATTGCTCGACAAGGTAGGTGAAGTGCTCACATGGCCCGCAACACACGAACAGGTAACTGCAGCCTCGAAGCTTGTGCCAGATGAAATTGTGCAAATGCTTACCGCAAGCGGAACTCCAGCCGAAGCCCGCGAACAAGTCCGTCACTATTTGAATAACGGAGCAACGTGCCCGATTTTGTATCCACTTGGTGATGTGCACGCCATGATCGACGCATTTGCGGATTGGGATGGCAACTAAACATGACCGTCATTGTTGCCAAAGAACTAACAACGGCACTTACTGCTCTGCGAGAACACGCCGATGCGCGTCTCATCCAAGGTGGCACTGACCTCATGGTGGAAATCAACTTCAACCACGTAAAGCCAACGACCATGATCAGCCTCCGTGATATCGATTCGTTGCGAACTGTTCGCCGTGATCAACCCGGCATACTTTCCATCGGATCGGGAGTGCCCTACTCAATCATTGAAGAGGAACCGGTTTTGTCAGACATTCCCGCGCTGGCCCAAGCGGCTCGCACGGTTGGATCGCCTCAGATACGAGCTGCGGGATCACTAGGTGGGAACCTTGGAACGTGTTCACCTGCTGGGGACACACTCCCCGTCATGTTTGCTCTCGACGCCATGATCCATCTCAACACGCTCGATTCATCGCGTGTGGTTTCAATCCATGACTTCATGACTGGAGTAAAGCGAAGTGTTCGCCAGCACGACGAAATCATCACGTCTATTGATTTTCCTATTGTCAAAGGCTGGCAGGGATATTCAAAAGTTGGCGTTCGTAACGCAATGGTCATTTCGGTTGCATCCACTTGTTTGGTCGCAGATCACGAGAACGCCACTGTGCGAATTGCCCTTGGATCTGTTGGACCAACGATCATACGGTGCCGAGAAGCCGAAGCATGGCTAAAAGCGAATCACGATTTGTCTGCAGGAGCTTCAATATCTCTCGACATTGCAGAAGAATTTGGCAAACGTGCTGCAGCCGAGTCTTCACCGATTGACGATCATCGCAGTACTGCCGCGTACCGTCGCCATGCAATTTCGGTTTTGGCATCTCGTTTATTGAGGAAGGCGTACCAATGAGCGCTAATGAATTTTATTCGCTGCACGTCAACGGCAAGACGATGCCAGTTCAAGATTCCTGGGTTGGTGAGAGCTTGTTGTACGTTCTACGCGAACGCCTTGGACTACCGGGCACCAAGGGAGCATGCGAGCAAGGTGAATGCGGTAGTTGCACTGTGCTGATGAACGGCGATGCAGTCTGTGCCTGCCTGGTAATGGCAGCGACAGCAGTCAATAGCGAAATCGTCACAGTCGAGGGCATCACCTCCGAATCGACACTGACAGATGTGCAGCAGAGCTTCGTCGAAGAGGGAGCTGTGCAATGCGGATTCTGTACACCGGGTTTGATTGTGGCAGTTCATCATCTTCTTGAAAAGAATCCTCAGCCATCCGAGTTTGAAGTTAAGGAAGCAATTTCAGGAAACATCTGTAGGTGCACTGGCTATGGTCGAGTGTTCGCAGCCGTAGAAGCAACCATTCGTTCACGAAATGAAGTGAAATAGTCATGGCAAAGTCGTCTGTAGTTACGAAACCTCGAGACATCCTTGGCAATAGTGCGCTCCGCCCCGATGGAGCACACAAGGTTCAAGGAAGTTTCGAATTCACTTCAGATCTGCATGCAGAAAACATGCTGTGGGGTGCAACTTTGCGCTCGCCTCACCCATACGCGAAAATCATGTCAATCGATACTTCAGCTGCACTTGCACTTCCTGGAGTTCATTGCGTCATCACTGCAGATGACGTGCCGGGTAAATCTACGTATGGCCTGATCAGCAGTGACCAGCCTGTGTTTGCCAGTGACTACGTGCGATACATGGGTGAGCCAGTCGCTGCCGTTGCTGCCGACCATCCAGAAACCTGCCGACGCGCTCTCGCACTCATCGTTGTTGTCTACGAGGTTCTTGCGCCTTTAACTAATCCTGAAGATGCAATCGCAGGATCGTTTGATCCAATTCATCCAGACGGCAATGTCATTCGTCATCAGCGAATTATCCGAGGCGATCAGAACATCTCTGGGCCAATAGTTGTCGAGGGCGAATACGTCATCGGAATGCAGGATCAGGCGTTTCTTGGCTTAGAGGCTGCACTTGCCATCCCCGATCCAGATGGACTTGGTTTACACCTGCACGTAGCAACTCAGTGGTTGCATGAAGACCTCACGCAAATATCTGCTTGTCTCTCCCTACCTGCAGAAAAGATTCGGCTGACGCTTGGTGGTGTTGGCGGCGCTTTCGGTGCGCGCGAAGACATCAGCCTTCAAGTGCACTGTTGTCTGCTTGCGCTGAAAGCCGGTCGTCCGATCAAAATGCAATACAGTCGCGAAGAAAGCTTCTTTGGGCATGTGCATCGACATCCAGCAACCATTTTTATGCGCCATCACGCCGATGCAAACGGCAAAATCGTGAAGATCGACGCACGATTCGTATTCGACGGTTGTGCGTACACCAGCACATCGCCTGCAGTACTAATCAACGGCATTACACATACGCAGGGTCCGTACAAATGCGATAACGCAACCGTCGATGGATATGCGGTCCGAACGAACAATCCCCCATGTGGCGCAATGCGTGGATTCGGCGTGGTTCAGGCCTGTTTCGCTCACGAATCTCAGATGGACAAGATCGCTGTTGCTGTGGGCAAATCCCCTGTCGAAATTCGTCTTCTCAACGCCATGGTTACCGGTGACCCACTCATCACCGGACAGATCATGGAAAGTGTTGCACCAGTTGCTCGTTGCATTACTGAAACCGACGCCATCCCCCTGCCAGCGCTTATGGGTGAAACTGTGAACGAACTTTCACTTCCAGGCGGCAGTGGACTAACGGCATCACGTTCACATATCGTCCGCGGAATTGGCTGGGGTGTCTCCATGAAGAATCTCATGTACAGCGAAGGATTCGACGACTTTGCCACCGCGCGTTGCACTCTGAAAGACGGAGTTGCCTCTCTCAAATTTGCAACCTCAGAAGTTGGTCAGGGTTTCGTCACACTTGCTCCGCAAATTGCTCGATCAGTGCTTGGAGTTGATGAAGTCATTCTTGAACCCATTGATACTCAAATTGGATCAGCTGGTTCGACGTCTGCATCTCGCCAAACCTGGATGAGTGGAGGCGCAGTCGATGGAGCATGTCGACTCGTTCGCGAACGACTCTTCCATCATGTCGGAAAGCAGCACAGCATTGATCCCCTCCGCCTAGTCATCGACGGAACCGATGTCATAGACCAAGTCGGAACGTTTCGAATTTCTGTTGCCGAGGCATCAGATGGAATTGAAATAAGCGAGACTTTTGAGCATCATCACCGAGCAACCGAAGAACTCGACGCTAACGGTCAAGGCAATTGCCACACCGCGTTTGCATTCGTTGCTCATCGGGCTGTAGTCGACGTAGACCCAGAACTTGGCCTAGTGAAGGTGGTTCAAATTGCCACCGCTCAAGACGTTGGCAGAGTGCTGAACCCTCTTTCGGCAATTGGTCAATTAGAGGGCGGAATTGCCCAAGGTCTTGGCCTTGCTGTTATGGAAGAAATCATTATGCAAAACGGCAAGGTACGCAACCCAAGCTTCACCGACTATCTACTTCCAACAGCTCTAGACGCACCAGATGTCGTTGCTGTGATGATCGAAGAATACGAACCACAAGCACCACTTGGCGCTAAGGGCATCGGAGAACCACCGTGCATTTCAGTAACTCCGGCAATCGTCGCTGCTATCCGAAATGCAATTGGTAAAAACATCGAGCGCATTCCTGTGCGCCCCCAAGACATTTGTCTTTAGTCTGATTCAACTTTCAGCAACGTAGCCACGACTGAACCGATTTCTCCAGGGCGTACCGGCTTGGCTGGCTCGCTGAGGTTGAAGTTTGGCTCGTCATAAATGACGTCAAATTTCATACCGCGACACAACGACGTCGTTGTACGACGCATTGACTTGTCGATCAGTGAAATGACCGTTCCCTTCATGCCAGCACGACCGGTTCGACCGGAACGGTGGATGTAATCCTTTGGATCTTCAGGCATGTCAAAGTGAACGACGACTGGAACCGCATCGATGTGAATACCGCGTGCTGCAACATCTGTCGCAACCATGACGGTTGCCTTACCGCGGCGAAATTGCTCAAGTGCCTTTTCGCGCTGTGCTTGACTGCGGTTGCCGTGGATAACACACGTGTTGATACCCATCGATTCGAGATTTCCTGCAAGACGATCTGATCCATGCTTGGTACGACAGAACACAATTGCCCGTTCATACTGCGTAGCGATTTCTGCCAATACTTTCGTGCGATTATCGCGTGATACGTTCCAGAACAAGTGATCAATCTCTCCAGCGTTTTCTGCAGTAGCAACTGCGTGTCGCTTTGGCGAATTCTGGAATTCACGAATCAACATGTCGATATCGCCATCTAGCGTTGCCGAGAACAGCAAGGTTTGACGATTCGTCGTTACCGAGCGCATGATGCGCTTCACTGCTGGCATGAATCCCATGTCGGCCATACGGTCTGCTTCATCGATAACTGCTACGGCAACTGCACCTAGATCGAGGTCGCGACGCTTGATGAGGTCTTCGAGACGACCAGGAGTTGCAACAACAATGCTTGAGGCACGTGCAGCTTTTACCTGAGGTCCGTATCCAGCGCCACCGTAAACAGCCGACACGCGAATGTCACTGCCTCCGCACAACAACGAGATTTCCTTTGCGACCTGAGCAGCAAGCTCACGAGTTGGTACGAGCACCAAACCTGTTGGGCGACCTGGACGACTCTTTGTTACCTTCACGGCAATCGCAATACCGAATGCCAGGGTCTTTCCCGATCCGGTAGGCGCTTTTCCGCAGATGTCGTTTCCTGCAAGTGCGTCTGGCAATGTTGCTTCCTGCACAGGGAACGGAGCTTCAATTCCGCGTGAAACTAATCCACTAATAATGTTCTTGGGCACGCCAAGTTCTAACCATGTTTTCGTCATGAAAATATCCTCGATCTGTATGTGTTGGGGGGTCCTCAGGTATGTTCCTGTGGTTGTGAAGGGCTAGCGACCCAACACACGACGCAAATAGTCGTTTGTGAACACACCCTCGGGATCGAGTTGGTTCCGAACTTCAATAAAACGCTGATATTCAGGATACAGGCTAGAAATGTCGTTCGCATT
>Ga0102879_1000887_pt1 | contig 12691 bp, 9 predicted proteins | sample Colrivmet1548B02_FD_78187 | JGI IMG/M metagenome (GOLD analysis project Ga0102879, IMG submission 78187) | Estuarine microbial communities from the Columbia River estuary - metaG 1548B-02 | ecosystem: Environmental > Aquatic > Marine > Intertidal zone > Estuary | place: USA: Columbia River... | reverse complement strand
GCTCAGCTACCGACTTTTACAAGAGGATTACACGCGAGCGAATCGCTCGGCTTCTTCACTAAAGCGATTGCGAATATCACTTGAGACTGAAGCCCGCGTGCGAGCAATCGCCACATCAAGGTCATCTGAAGAAATGTATGAAGGTTCAATGCCTTCACGGATACGGTCAAAGGCCGCTGTGGCTGCTCGCTGAGCGGCTAATTCAACATCGCCGGGGGTGTAGCCCTCGGTTTCTCTCGCAAGCTTTTCAATGTCAACTCCACGTTGATCTAGACGTGAAAGTGCAGCCTCCCAAAGCGCCAGACGGGCAGTGAGGTCTGGTGGTCCAATAGGAATAACCAAGTCAAATCGGCCGGGACGCAGCACCGCTGAATCAATATCACCAACAAAATTTGTGGCACAGACCAAGAGATGTCCTGGTGTCGAACGGAACGAGGGAATCATCTTCAATAATTCATTGACAACCCCTTTTGTTGTTGGGTTGCGTTCTCTTGCCGATGCGATTTCATCAAACTCATCGATAAAAACAACGGCACGTTCCAACTGCAGCAAGTCATTCATCGCTTGACGAAGTTCTGATGACATCGAATCCCCACCGCTTTCTAATTTGGAGGGGAGCAACTCAATAAATGGCCAACCAAGCCGCCCAGCAATCGCTTTAGCGAAAGTTGTCTTACCAGTTCCTGGAGGACCAAAAAGCAGAACAGTCGCGGGTGCTTTTACGCCAACCCTCTCTGCAGTACTTGGGTCGGCCAACGGCGCCACAACACGACCATCAATAATTTTCTTTTCGGCGTGCATACCCGCCACACGATCCCAAAGGTTGGGCGACAAAATTTCTCCACCGTATTGATCAACGATGCGCATAGCAGTCGGCGCAATCGGCTCTAATTTTTCGTACAAAATGAGATCGTGAATCGCAGAAAATCCACGGTTAACAAGAGCCGTTTCTCCAGCTTGTGATTTTGACAACAACGCGGAAATTTTTCGAACACCAAGGTGCATCAGTTTTTCTTCGAGACGCAACAACATTTTTGAGCCAATGCCCTGATGACGCCAAGCAGGATCAATTGTCACCACATTTATCCATCCGTCATCAGACACAATTCGAGCCTGAATCACTCCGATGATTCGTTCACCATCGACGGCAACTACACCTGGAGCGCTGGAAGAAACGTCGTTCACGAATTGCGCAATATCGGCCGGCTTGGTGTCGGGCAACGAGCGGCATTCTTCCAACAACCGCACTGCTGGGCCGATGTCAGAAGTTAGTAGGTCGCGAATAATCAAAGCCATGCCTATCTCTATCACCGAATGGCTTTAGCACTGAAGTAGACCCCGAATATTTACTAAAATCCCAGCCAAAACCTCATCAATATTAGGGATTTAGAGTGACCTGCCAGCCTCGCGATGGCGGGAATGGTGCGAAATTCGCTGACACACCCTGCGTCATCTAAACAGGGGTTACTCAGATTTTGGCAAGTCAGCGACGTCCGCAAGATCACGTGGCCTGCCTGTCGCCATCTTGTTGGTTCGAAGATCGTCAACGGAAATAAATGGCACGTCAACTTTGCCGATTTTCACCAAGACACGATTTTTGTAAGCTTCAGAGAATTGAAGCCCAGACGCGTAGGTCAAAATATCGATACGTTGAGGTTCTCGACCGAGCTGCACCATGACATCTGGTTCTTGAAAATCTCCTGCGGTGAGTCCCAAATCTCCGAAACCAAACTCTTCAATCGCGGCAAGAATTCGCTGTGCATTTTCCGGTCCGAGCCAGACCCAAACATCAAGGTCCTTGGTGTATCGCGGGTGACCATGTGCCGCCAACGCGTATCCCCCAACAATGAGGAACTCGACCTCATGAGCGACGAATAATTCGACAAATTCTTGGAAGTCTTGGTTCAGGTTCATGTGTCCATCCGTGATACTCGGCCCGCAACTCTTCAACCATCGCAAGCCGTTCAGTGACCGGTCGGGTTACCCAATAGGTCCATGCGGCATCATCGTCGCCCTTACGCTTTCGAGTTACGACCTTCTGGATGGAATGCATTGACTTAATTCTACCCAAAAAAGATCAGTCACCACATTGAAAACGATCCCGCAACTACCGAATACGGGGGCCAACGACCGTGTCACAAACAATTTGACCCCGCATGAACTTTTATGACCACCACAGGAGCATTTTTGACCGCACCTATCCCTAGACAGACCCCGGTAGCGAGGTCCTAGAGTCAGGGTGATGCCGAACACTGTTACTAACGCCTTCACTGTCGGCAGAGAACAACAGTTACTCATGATTGATTCTCTCCTGTCAAACATCGTGAGCCGAGATGGTGGCTCGTTGCTTTTTTCAGGTGAACCGGGAATCGGGAAATCTCATCTCTTACGCGAGACGATGACACGGGCGAAACATTTGTTGATTCGCACTATTTCTTTGCGGTGCTCCGAGAGCGACATCAATGATCCGTTTGCACTTTTTTCCCGCCTCGGGGCGTTATTCGATATCCCCGAACCCGAATCATTTGAAACGAATGCGGCACGCTTTCGTTACGGCCGGCAAGCGCTTGATGCAGCGGCCGAGCACCCAAGCATCCTCCTCATTGATGATTTGCAATGGTGTGACTATCTCAGTTCCATTGCCCTACTGCACCTCTTCGATTACGGAACCAACTTAGGTATTGGTTTTCTGGCAACCACTCGACCTCTCGATGACTTTGATGAAACAGGAACAATTATCCAGGTCCGAACTTTGTCTCAATTGATGACGCATGTTCCACTGACTGGTTTAAGCAAAGTGGAAACTTCCCAATTGGTTTCTCAAGTGACATCGACGTCCGTCACTCCAAGTATTGAAAAATCGCTTCAGGACCTCACTAATGGAAATCCTTTCTTCCTACTTGAAATCATGCGTGTTGATTCAAGTATCAATTCACTTGATGGAGTAAAGATTCCGCGAGAACTTGAGAACATTCTTGACCAGAGAATAGATCTTCTCAAAAAAGACGAAGACATTATTTCTATGGCCGCAATCATCGGCCTCAGTGGAGATAGACAAATCTTATTTCAGTCACTTGATTCTCTCAACCATAAAAATACGGACATCGCAAACGCCTTACATCGTGCTGAACGCTTTGGATTATTGACATTCAACGAAGAAAGGTACGACTTCTCTCATGCGCTCTACTCACAGCGCTTGATATCACGAATGTCCTACGTTCAGCGCAGCTCGTATCACAGTGCAGTTGCAACCACACTGGCCGATGAGTCGCGATTCATGGCCGCCATGGCCCACTTGTCCCAATCGCATAAATCGGCCGATACAGCCTTTGGAGAAACACTGGCCAATAAAGCTCTTCAGATTTCACAGACCAATGGCGACCATGCCGGCATGACCCAAGCCGCTCTGTGGCTTCTTGAACATTCAGAGCAAAACACACCCGAGAGAGTGAATCTTCTGATCCAATTATCCAAGTCGCAGATTGCACTCGGTCGTCGTCTTGAGGGTAGAAAAAATGCCGAACTTGCCAGCTCACTAGCCCGCGATAGCGCTGACGCAGAGTCAGAGGCTGAAGCGGTCATGCAATGGGCCGCTCGAAGCGACTTCACTCCCGATCGCGCCCCCGTTATCTCGGCGTTTGAAGCAATTGACCTCAACAAGTTGTCGCCCAATACGCGAATCAAACTTCTCAGTGCCTATTCTCAAGCAGTTTTGCTTGTGCCGACCGAAGAACATGTCTCAATCAACTCTGGTTCTGAATTCATTACTTCATTTGGCAATCACCCTTCCGAAAATCTTCGCCCCGATTCCACTGATTCTGTTGCATGGAATTGGAACATCAACGCAACTCATGCTCGGCGATTAGCAACCGAAGCACGCGACGAAGCCTTTGCGAATTTGGGACTTGAGATTGAACCCGAAACACGCATCCAATCATTAATCGCCTGGCGTGAGTCACATCGTTCGCCGGACTTTCTTTCCCAACGACTTACTGCGACCGAGAAGGCTCTTGACCTCGCGCGCTCCAACGGAAAACATCACGAATCTGCCCACTTTTGTCACATTCTGGACTTGATGGAGAGCGGAGACCTTGCCCGTGCAGATCTTGAAATTCAGCAATTGCGCTCTCTCGCAAATGCTGGAGGTTCATTTATTGCACAGTGGTGGAGCGGCTTCCTTCACACAAGTCGGCTCATCTCACGTGGAAAATTCTCAGAAGCCAACCAAGAGGCGCGATATGCGTTTGACAGAGGACAGTTAGCTGACGAACCTGGCCGACTTGTGATCATGCTTGAGCAACAAACCTTGGTCATGATTGAGTCAATTATCCCGCCAGAACTCTCGACAATGTTTCAAGGTCAAACCACGTTGCTCGCCAATCACTACGCACGTGTACTGGCCGCACTTGCCAACGCATCACTGGGAAACAGAGTCACTGCCGAGCAATACATCACCGACACCTTAAGTATCTTCGAAGATTCTGAAAAGGAAGCTGCGTGGCTAACCACAGTGACCATGTTGGTCGAAACCGCACACCTCGTGAAGCGCTACGACATTGCATCTCGTGGGGTCGATCTTCTCGAACCATATTCTCGGCAACATGTCACTTATATCGGCAACACGATTCGAGGTCCAGTGCGGCGATACTGCGGGCTTGCCAAACATGCCGCTGGTGACCTACGCGGAGCCATTGACGATTTACTCATGGCCCGAAATGAGTCACGCCGCATTGGAGATCATCTATGGGACCTTGCGTGCTCGGTTGATATTTTGGAGGCCCTCGCCGAGAGCGACCCACATCGCGCAATCGACCTAGTTCCCGAAAGCATCATCGTTGATGCCGAAGCCAGTGAGATGAAATGGCGTGCTCATCGTGGCCGAGTGGCTTTGACAAAAGCCCGCGCCTCGCTCGCACGAGAACTGGGCCTCTCACCACGACAGATCGATGTTTTGAATGGCTTGTTGAAAGATCTCACCATCAACGAGATTGCCCAGAATCTCGGGTTCAGTCACTCCACCGTCCGTCAGGATTCCATCGCAATTTATAGGACTCTTCACATTGCTGGTCGAGCAGCAATTACCGACCGTGCCCGTGAGTTGCATCTACTCTAGTCAGTCATGATCTTTCAATATTGGGGAGCCACCGCAGAAGAGATCAATAGCACTGTGGTCGGAGACGACCTGTGTAGCGATGCAACCGTGGTCGCAACTCGGTCGATCACTATTGGTGCTGCGCCACAAGAGGTCTTTCCTTGGATTCGACAGATGGGCTTTGGCCGAGCCGGTTGGTATAGCTACGACTGGCTTGACAATCTTGGCCGCAAGAGCGCGACCACCATTCACGACGAATGGCAATCAGTTGAAGCCGGAGACAAAATCCCTTCTGGTCCGATTTCATTCACTGCAGCCATCGTCGATGCGCCTCGCCACTTTGTTCTCGAGATCAAATCCCCAGCCAAGAAATCCCCCAAAATGCACTTCACCCTCGCCTACGAATTACGTGATGACCCGCAGGGAACTCGTTTAGTGACGCGCATGCGCTCTCGCGTCAACCTTCCGCTGGGTTCGCTGTTTGAAAAGCTCATTCTTGGCCCTGGCGATGGAATTATGTTGCGCCGCCAACTTCTCACGATTCAGAAGAATCTGTCACTCTGAAATTGGTCCTGCGCCTTCCTGTTTTCTAGGCACTAGAGATAATCTCAAGCAATGAATAACAGCAATATACGCGTCGGCCTCCTTGCATACGGCGCAATTGGACACGAACACAATCTCGCAGTCCAAAACACCATCGGCCTCGAACTGACGGCCGTGTGCGACATGAACCCAGATCGTGTTGCGGCCGCCCTTGAACTCGCCCCGCAGGCAACACCCTTTGGCGACGCCACAGAAATGCTGAATTCAAATCTTCTTGACCTTGTTGTTATCTCAACTCCGCCGAATACCCATTTCCAGTGGGCAAAAGAATCTCTGTCGCGCGGCATTCATGTTGTTCTAGAAAAGCCCATGGCCCTCACTGCCGATCAATGCGACGAACTCATGACACTTGCGTCAAACAAGAAACTGATGCTTGTCGTGTATCAGAACCGCCGGTTCGATGATGACTTTGTCACGATGCGCGACATCATTCGTTCCGGAGAAATCGGCGACGTGTATCACTACGACAGTTTTGTCGGCGGTTATTCACGGCCCTGCGATTACTGGCACTCAAACGCCGAAGTATCTGGCGGAGCAATCTTCGACTGGGGAAGTCATTTCCTCGATCAGATTTTGAACATCATTCCTGATGATGTAGCTCACGTGAGTGGCCAGAACCACAAGCGCGTCTGGACCCATGCGACGAATGCTGATCACGCACATGTCACGGTGACATTCACGACCGGCAAGCAAGCAACGTTTGTTCATTCCGATCTTGCTGCCGCTCGCAAGCCCAAGTTTTATGTGTTGGGCACGCAAGGAGCAATCATCGGTGATTGGGATCCTGCGGGCGAACCAGCAGTTGCCGACTTGCCGGCGATTCTGACAGTGCATCACACCGATGGCACCTCGCGTATTGCGCCGTTGCAACCGCTCGCGCCCCACGAATTCCATCGGTCGATTGTCGGGTTGATCAACAACGGAACTCCGATGGAAGTCAATGCATTGCAATCGCGAAATGTCGTTGCAATTATGCAGGCCGCCGAACAATCAGCCGTGCAAAATGCTCTGCCGGTTGTGCCCGCGATTCGGCGGTCATAACACGTGACAGTGAACTGGGGGTTTCTCGGTGCTGGTTTTGTAGCCAGTCGTGGCCTCGCCCCTGCTGTTCACGCATCTCGCGGTGCGAACCTCTATTCAGTTGCCAGTCGTGATGAACAGCGTTCAGCAACTCTTGAACCAGAACGAGTTCATGCAACATACGACGATCTCTTGGCCGACGAACACGTTGATGCGGTGTACATCAGTTTGTCGAACGGACAGCATCTTGAATGGGTCACGAAGTCGCTTGAAGCTGGCAAGCATGTTCTCTGCGAAAAACCGCTTGGGCTTAATGCAGTTGAGACAGAAGCAATGTTTGAATGCGCTTCGCTTCACGGTCGCCTTCTGATTGAAGCAGTGTGGGGCCGATGGCACCCTCGATTTGCGCGGATGGTAGAAGTGGTTGCAAGTGGAGCAATCGGAGATGTTCAACACATCGAGACTGCATTTACATTTACCTCAGAGATGACCGACAACTATCGCCTCAATCCAGCAATGGGTGGCGGAGCCTTACTTGACGTCGGTTGTTATCAGGCCCACGCTTGGGTGGCACTCACGGCTGGCGCAACTGACCTCGAGATCAATGATCTTTCGCGGGTGATTGGTCCAACGGGCATCGATCTGACTACTGATGTCTCGGTGCGTATCAACAATTCAATCTCGGCTCACGCAGTGAGTTCATTTGCGTTGCCGAGCCAACAACAATTCATTGTTCGGGGGTCACTCGGTCAGATCAGTACCGAGGTTGGTGAATCATTCACAACATGGAATGAGGCATGTTCTCTGCGAGTCAACGATGAGGTTGAAGAGTTTGCGGTCACGAATGCATTCGTTGAAATGGTCGAGAATGTCAGTCGAGTCATTGATGGTGGCGAGGGCTGGATAGTTTCGAGCGCAGATTCAATTCGCGTCGCCTACATTCTTGACACCATCGCACGACACCCGTAGATCAATGCCCAAGTGGGGTGTTTGTGCCTCGGTCGGCACTTCCGTTGCGAAACTTGGCCGAATCGATTGGCATGTGAGCATCGACAACTTGGCTCATGGTGTTCTCGTGAACACAAATGCGCTCGATGATGCGCCATTCACCGGAGCGCTTTTCGTATTGATCGAGGTAACGCCCAAACCAAGTATCAATGTAATGAACATCGCCTTCAACGCGAAATAGATACGTAACGTTATAAATCTCGCCTGAAGCCTGATTGCCATTCACCTCAATGGCGTGGTTCATGTTGCAGTGCATCGTGCCAGCAAATCGCTTGTGTGTCTCAACGACGCGTTCACAAAAAACCATTGCGTTACCGACGAACACTCCATGGTCATCGGTTGCCTCTGGCCAGTAGGCCGACTTCATCACCTCGGCATCAAGGCGGTCAACACCGCGTGCGTATCTTGCTACAACTTGGCGAATGGCATCGTGGTCAGAAAGCGAAGTGGTCACGTCCAAACCCTAGTCACATTTCTTTACGGAAAACCGCAACGATCGCGTTGGCGTGACCATGTCCCATTTCAAACTTGTCTTTGAGATGAGCGATTTGCTCCATGTGGGTCAGTTTGGACACCTTCTTGAGCTCTTTCAGCCAATGCTCAATGGGCTTGCCGTACTTCTTTTCAATTGAAGGAAAATACGACGCCGGTCCGGTCACTTTCTCAGCCTTGGTTTCTGTTTACCCCAAGAATGGCCGTAGTTCAACGTCGGTGGTGCGAGGCTCGTCGCCTGCTCGCCGGCCTCCAACCGGATACCGCCGAATCGGTTATCAGAGAGTCGGTGGTGCAGGCATCCGATGTTGTCGACCGACGACAGGCTGCGCCCCACACCCAACGTCGTTTAAAACCGACCATTCCAGCAAACAGCTAAAAGGTCGTCTCAACAGCCTGTTCGTGACGGTCGATGTTGGGATGCGCAGCTGGTCGTGGGTGATGAACGTTGACTGAGCCCACACCACCAACATGATTCAAAACTGGGATATGTGGGCGACGTCAGTGAGCCAACCACGAGCCAGCGACGAGCGTCCCAACAGACATCATCACACCAGCAAATAAGACAACGGCGCCTCTATCAAATTGTGGTTGACTAATACAGATGTTGAGTGACAAAAAGATCCTTGTGACTGGTCCATCAGGGCAGATCGGACTCCCCCTCGTTCAGTTTCTTGCTCCACACAACGACGTCTGGGGAGTCGCCAGGTTCAATCAACCCGGATCACGCGAACAACTTGAGACTCTCGGTGTGACGACCCGTTCAATTGACTTGTCGTCAGGTGACTACTCATCGCTTCCCGATGATTTTGATTATGTGATCCACCTTGCAGCATTCAAAACCGAAGGCCTCGATTACAACCACGCTCTCACCGTCAACGCCGAAGGCACCGGACTGCTCTTGCAGCATTGTCAAAACGCCAAAGCCGCTCTCGTCATGTCCACCCACTCGGTCTACAAGCCAGTCGATGATGCACTGCATGCTTTCAACGAGAACGATCCGTTGGGCGATGTCAACTACATCATGTCCCCCACCTATTCGATTTCAAAGATTGCTGAAGAAGCTGTTGCCCGCTATTGCGCTCGCGCCTACAACCTTCCTGTCACCATCGCCCGCATGAACGCGTCTTACGGACCCAACGGCGGCTTGCCGACGTATCACCTCGATTGGGTTTTGGCCGACAAACCGGTCGTTGCACGGTGGGACCCGTGTCGCTACAGCCTCATTCATCAGGACGACATCAACGATCAACTCGAATCGCTACTTGACGCCGCAAGTGTGCCTGCCACGATTGTCAACTGGGCCGGTGACGAAACACCTTCGGTTCATGAATGGTGCGCGTTCATGGGCGAACTCACCGGACACACTCCAGATGTACGTGTTGTTGAAATAGCGAACAGCTTGCGGGGCTCAATCGCCGATGTGAGTAAGCGTCTATCAATTACCGGACCATGCAAGGTTTCGTGGCGTGACGGAATCAAACGAGTATTCGAAGAACGACACGGCGATCAGTCGAAATTGACGATTTCTGGTCAATCGTCCAAATTACTCAATGAAATCAGGCGTTTTCTCTAGCCGAGCAACACGCCACGCACAACCAAGAAACCAACAACGAGCAGAATCAATCCACCGATTCGCGTGAACCAGTTTTGTTTCCAGGGCTGACTACTCGATCGACCAAACCATCCAAGAACTGTTGTGATAAATCCAGGCATCCCCAGGAAAACAAAACCGAATGTCAACATCTTCTCGGCATCTTCAATATTTGAAGTCAAGAGTTGACCCCACCAACGCGCAACAAACATCATGAATGTCACCTTCAAAATTCCCCGCGGCAAATAGCGATGTAGGGCTTCACTATTTGGGAATTTGTCATCAACAATCGCCACGAGTTTCGGCAGCAAGTACAGCGCCGCTCCAGTCCACAGCGCCCAGTTGTTGCCGATGAAGACAATCGCCACGAATGTAAAAGATGCCGTGCGGAATAGTGATGAAATCACCACTTGTGTGTTACTCGGGTCGGGAAGTTTTGAATCTGAAAGCTCAAGCATTCGACCTGGAGTCAAAATCACTGCCGAGTTCTCTAATAAATAACGAAGAATCAATACGACCAACACAATGATCTGAATACGTGAGACATCATCGGCGTATGACGGGCGGAATCCAGTTAAACCTGGAAGCGATCCAAACATTGATCCTGCTGCCCAAGCACCAAACAACACAATCATCACAAAGTCGGCTGTTCGATCCCAAATGCCACCAATGCCCACAGCATCTTTACGTCGGAACGGTCGCGATGCGCTTGCCAACATCGGAACCGCAAAGCTGAATACCCAAATCCCTAAGAGACCGCGAACCGAATCAGCCGAGTTGATTCCTCCACCTAGAACGATCAGTACTCCAAACGTTGATGCAGCCGTAAAACCTGCTAGTGCATCAAACGTTCCGATCACAACGATCAAAATCAACCAAGCCAATGACGGCATCACCGCATTGAAATCGGTACTAATCGCCGAACCAATTCCGCCGATGATTCCTAGCAACGGCATGATGATCCATGTCAAACCAAGCAACGAGCGAAGATACGTTCCGTCGGTGAAAACACGACCAACCATTGGCGAGAATCGAGACAACGTCACTGGCAGCGCCTCAATCACACGATCCATTATTGAACTACGCGGCATACGAAGTAGATCGGTCTTCGATTGAGTCGATACCGAGTGATGCTTGACAGATACATCAGAGACTTCACCTGAACCGCGTTCATCCGAATCTGAATCTGCCTCTGGATCATCATTTGAATCATTTTCGCGGCGACGACCAGCCACAGCCATGCCAGCCAAAGCCATCAGTCCTGCCATATCGCCCAACAAACTGACGACCGACTTTGGCTCCGACATCGGATCGTACGGTTCGCCTCCTGGGTTATCACCAGATGTTCCACCGCCACCCGATGACGAACCATCAGAGCCACTCGAACCATCGTCAGTTGGCAAAGGTTCGGTCGATTCAATATCAAGAACGACAAGCCCGATCGATGTCTGACCGAGCCTTCCATCGCTCAACGTTCCACTCAACGTCAAGGTGTGCTCGCCCAATTCAATTCCCGGAGGAACATCAAAGGTCTTGCTAAATGCACCTGCCGAATCGGTCAGAGCGGTACCGAGTTTGACCGGCGTTGAGTTGATCCATACTTCAACCTCAGTATCGGGCGCAAAGCCCTCGCCCTGTATGGCCACGGTACGGTCTCGATAGACACGTATGCCCGAAGTCCCGTCTGCCAGGACAACACCATCTTCTGGCAGGGCAGGAATGATTCGAATAATGAAATTCCCTGGGTACTCAATGGTCGCCGAATTGTCTTCATTGATCGTCACTATGAGATCGAGCACTACGCCGTCAATCACCACAACTGCTTGATCGGGTGGTGTCTGCACGCCATTGCTGCCCGGCAACAATTCCAAAGCCGGCAAGGTTGTCGTTGTGCTCGATGTGGGCGGAACAGTTGTTTGCGGAACTGTGGTTACAGGAGCTTCTGGGATCGTCGTTACTGGCGACGGTGCCGGAACAGTCGTCACGGGCACCGTTACCGGAGTCGTCGTTGCAGGACTCGTTGTTGGCGGAGCTGTCGTTGGCACTGGACGTGGGCGGAAACGTTCAATCACCGCGTTGACAGTCTCGGTCGTCCTTCGCGATTCTTCAGTGGGAGTCAGGTCAAGAACATCTAGGTCGGCGTTGAGGGCATCTACTTCTTCTTGAGTGTCAATTTCGTTGTAACCCATTGCTTGAAACTCAGCAGCTGTAAAGGTGCAATTACCGTTGGCCGTGCCGTCCGCACAAATCATCAACTTCAGAACGGCGTCGACAAGAGATTGAACTTCAGCAACAGAATCAGTAGAACTTGCCGACATAACTGCCAAGAACTGATTAATAATGCCGATGTTTGAAGCGTCAACACCAATGATTCCTGCGTTGGCAAACGTATTCAACGATGGGACGGTATTCGTGCCGTCGTAACCACTAATCACTCCAAGTGCATTGGCCTGATCGGTTCGCACTTGATTAACGATTGATTGAATGTCGCTCAGCGAATCAACACCAGATGTGTCATCTGCCGAGTTAGCAATTGCTTGAACTACAAGTGCCAAATTGTCAGCGGCAACACCCGTTATCCCAATTGATGTGAGTCTTTCAATAGACAACTCGGGTTGGGCTTGTCCACCGATGGCCACCAGGAAGATATCGGCAACGACATCAGCCGCGGCTTGAAGCTCGGGATATGTATCAACTTTCGCCACGACGAACTTGTCAAATACTTCATTCAGCAAAACAGACTTAGCGGCTGTGTCAACGCGTGTCAGCCCCATTGCTACGTATTGACCCTGGGTGAGAACGAGGTCATTGTCACTAGCGCCATCAGCACCATTCAAAATCGCCACGTAACCAGAAACGACGTCCTGAATCTCGCTCGTTGC
>Ga0102879_1000882_pt1 | contig 12711 bp, 10 predicted proteins | sample Colrivmet1548B02_FD_78187 | JGI IMG/M metagenome (GOLD analysis project Ga0102879, IMG submission 78187) | Estuarine microbial communities from the Columbia River estuary - metaG 1548B-02 | ecosystem: Environmental > Aquatic > Marine > Intertidal zone > Estuary | place: USA: Columbia River... | reverse complement strand
TTGATTTTATTGCTAACCAAGGCTATTAATAAAGCAGTAAAACCTCCCTTTCAATTTTCAGAAAAAGAATTCGATCAATTATTAGATTCAGATTTAATTAATGAAGAGAATGAAGACGAACAAGTTATTTTAAAAGGCATTGCAAATTTTGGAAATATTTCTGTGAAACAAATTATGCGAAACAGAATGGATATGGTTGCCTTATCTATAGACATGAATTTCGAAGAAGTTTTTCAAAAAATAAAAGACACACGCTATTCTAGGATTCCAATTTTTGAAAAAAATTTAGACAGCATTAAAGGTATTATTTTTATAAAAGATATTTTAATTTACAGAGATCAAAACAATTTTGATTGGAGAAAATTAATTAGACCAGGGTTCTTTGTGCCGGAGAATAAAAAAATTGACGACCTCTTAAAAGAATTCAGGGCAAAGCATACGCACATAGCCATTGTGGTAGACGAATACGGCGGAACAGCTGGATTGGTTACTTTAGAAGACATTTTAGAAGAAATTGTAGGCGACATTTCTGATGAATATGATGAAGCAGATGATGAATTAAGGTATTCTAAATTAGATGAATTTAATTATGTGTTTGATGGAAAAACACCCATCAACGATTTGTGTAAAGTATTAGCCATTGCAGACGACACATTCGACGAAGTAAGAGTAGAAGCCGATACTATTGGTGGTTTGGTGTTAGCCATTGCCGGCCGATTTGTATTTATCAACGAAAAAGTAGTTTTTGATAACTTTACATTTACTATAGAATCTGCAGATAGGCGAAGGGTAAAAAGAGTAAAGATGACGATTAATAAATCATTATAATGTCTAGATATTATTTTTCATTTTTCATATTTTTCATTTTTGCAGCTACCGCTTGCCAAAACGATTACGCACCCAAACCCAGAGGTTATTATCGCATCAATTTACCCGATAAAAAATACCAAGACTACCAGTCAGGATGCAACTATAGCTTTAAAATTCCCACTTATGCTGCTGTTTGGAACGATAGCTCCGAGCACACCAATGCTTGTTGGAAAAATGTGGTATTTCCGAGTTTAAATGGCAGAATACATCTAAGTTATTATACTGTAAATTCTCCAAAAGAATTAATCGCATTAATGGAAAATGCTAGAAAGCTTGCCTTTAAACATACCGTAAAAGCAGAAGGTATAGACGAGAGTAGAATTAACAATCCAAAGCATCAGGTATATGGTTTGTACTATGATATTGCAGGCAATACAGCTTCTTCTGTACAATTTTTTGTAACCGATAGCACTAAACATTTTTTAAGGGGCGCATTGTATTTTTATGCAGAACCTCAAGCAGATTCTTTGGCACCACTTATTAAGTTTGTGAAAAAAGACATCAATGTGCTATTAGAAAGTTTGGAGTGGAAGTAAATTAAAAATCTAAACTCAAAGAGATATAATAAATCGGGTTTTTATTAACCACATTATTTTGTACTCCCCAAGCCATATCAAATCTTACAAAATAACCTAATAACCTAGATCTTGCGCCCCATCCATAACCACCAACAATAGGATATTTAGGCTCTATAATAGTTACTTTAACGGGCGAACCTTGCACCTCTAATTTATTGAATCTGTTTTCTACACTAAAAGGATCGGCTCCTAACCAGGCTGCACCAACATCTGCAAATGGCATTATTTGAAAATTCTTAATAAAGTCCGACTTGATGGGTCTATTTAATAGGTAAGCAAAAACCGGAATTCTAAGTTCAGCATTTGCTACTAAAAAATTATTTCCATTTCTAATGTTCTGGTTAAAGCCTCTTAAGTTTGTGGCCAAGGCTTGGTATTTATAATCACGTGTTTTATCAATTTGAATACCATTGTTAAACTTAGGTATAAACCAACTATCTACGCCGCCTAAATAGTACATTACTTTTTGAGCTGCAATAGAACTAGAGCCTGCTAATCTGCCCGCAAATATTATTTGACGAGTTAGTTTTTGATAATGTCTAAAATCAAAACCAATGTTGATCATTTTATTTTTGGAATCATCTATGTCTAAAAACTCTTCGATGTAAAGCTTGTATCTACTGCCATTGTAGAGGTTCAAGCCTTTGTTAATCGTATTATCATAAACATATTCTACTCGAAAACCAATATTGTTGCTATTGAAATTAGGTAGGTTTAAACTAAAACTATCGGTCGCTAAAGTTATTCTTTCGTCTCTTCTATAAAAGAAAGAAGTTTTAATAGCACTTTGTTCGTTAAAAGGATATTTGAAAATACTTTTGAATTCATAGCTATTGGTTCTATTAGCTCCAGCACCTTGGTAATCATCTCCACCTTGTTTGTAAAAAATAAATTGTTTGTCAATTCTTTTTTTCAAATTTTCATAACTCAAAAAATATTCTGGAATGGTTAAGTTTCCAGACAACCTAAAGCCACCAATAAAACGATAGTCTTCTAATAAATCGGCAGCACCCACTTTTATCAATGCATTTATTGCAGCGTTAATGTAAATGGGGCCAACACCTGTAAATTGTTGATAGCTATTGGTTATTAAGCTATTATCAACTTGACTTACAATATAACTGGTCGAAAAACTTGGTAAATATGGAATTGGGGCCGATTTCGAAAAGAAATCGTCAAGGTTTTTCTCTTTATTCGTTTTATTTTTTTTCTTTTCTGATAAATAAATAATTTGATTTCCATTTGCCGTTTGAATATTTATCGGAATTGTTTTTTCGCTTTTTATTCTTGGAAAGGTAGTTTGAAAAAAGTAATCGCTAGACAATGGAATATTAATTTGGTTAGTGTCTTTTATGGCGGCTAAAGAGTCTTCTATTCTACTGTTATTTATAGAATCTATTAATGCAATTGCCGCTAATTTTTTTTGATTGTTAAATTTGAATAATACTTTTTCTAATTGCGTTTTTTTCTTGATCGAAAAATTGGTCCAAAGGCTGGTGTCCGTATTTCCTTCTGTTGCGATCAATCCAAATTTTAAATTTTTGTTCGATAAGATGTCGGTAATTAATCTGCTTTTTTTACTGATATCGTGTTTATCAATATTTCTAGTATAATTACTGTTCGGTGTGGTGCTAAAGGAGTCTTTGTAAACGACAATAGTGGTGTCGTAATAAAAGATGGTAGTGTCGTATTGATAAGCAATGGCCGAGTCGATCGAAAGAATCTTTCTATTGATAATTCCACTTTGATCTGTTAAATACGCTATTTTATCTTTAGCATATTCAATAGGTTTTGTTTCATTATCAAAAGGGGTACTAATTATTCTCTTAACTTCATTCGTTGGTTTTGTTAAATCGAAAAGAAATAAATCATAATTATTAATAATTGGAAATTTTCTAAAAACCTCTTTATGTAATGTATCAGCAATTCTATTAGAACTAAAAACTATTTTATTAGCACGATCATAAAATCTTGGATTTAAATCGTCGAACCAATCGTCGGTAATTTGTTCATCTCTTCTACTCATAATGTCAAATAAGTAAAGATCAGATTGACCATTTTTTACTGCAGACAAAACCCATTTTCTTCCATCTGCCGAATAATCTAAATCAAGTATTTTTTCATACTTGTACATTTTAATTAAATAATCATCTTTTTTATTGGCTAGGTTGAGCACTTTAATTTGTGGCATGCTTTTTTGTTCGTGGCTGATCGCTAGCAATAAACTACTGGGGTGCCAGGTAATGGTAACCTCTTCATTATCAGATACAAATGAGCTACTTTTAATTCCTGCTTTGTATACCTTTTTGGTTTTTTTGGTATTTAAATCCAGCACATAAACCTTTATTTTACCACTTTTATTAATCAAGTAAGCTAGTTTCTTCCCATCTGGACTGTATTTAAAAGTTTTATAATCTAGCCTAGCATTTCTTTTTTTACCTAAATGTACAAACTGATTTGGGCTAGTTTCATTTGACGATGTATTATTTAATTTTACATATTGTTTCTTGTAAAAATTTAACCAAGCTTCACCAAGTTCTTTAAAATCTAAACCAACAATATAGATAAAACCATTTTCAGCATTTCTGTTTACGCGCGTCATGTAAATAATATTGGATATAGAAGAAGAACCAAAATTATCTACAATATATTTCCAAATAGAATGTCCAGCAGTTTTTGCATCGGTACTAGCCATTCGATTAAACTTTTTATATCGGCCATTTAATATGCCATCTTTAAGCGCATTGTCTAATTCAACATTCCAAGGTTCTGCCAAATAAGATTTTAATCCAGGTATAAACCAGTCTGGAAGTGTTAATAGCGTTGAGTTTGAAACTTTTTCTTGTAAATTTCCACCGTATAATAATTCATTAATTAATACTTCTGCAATTCCAGCTCTAATTTGTTTATATAAATGTTCGGTATTACCATCAAAATAAATAAATAATTTATTCCCAACAATTGGTGTAATTCCTCCAATGTTTTGTTGTTGATCGGTAACTAACCCTAAATTAGTTTGTACTAGATCACTTAATTTATTGTAAGCTAAAATTTCTATTCTACCTGCTAATTTATAATCTAAAGTATTTTCAATCTCTTTTAAATTTTGTTCGGCTATTCTTCCAACCATTGCACCTAATTCTTTTCCTTCTTTATAATAGTAAGTATCGAAATGTGGCGAATGGTAATAGAACCATTGAAACTCTTTAAATTGTACCCTGTTTTTTCCAAATTCGGTTTGCGTGCCCTGTGCCTGACCATAGCAAAGCCCTATTAGGTTAAAGCCTAATACTAATAAAGATAATATACAACGAACAATAGGGTTCATGGGTTAAAACAAGATATTCGAATTTAGTTATTTATTTACAGCTATCGAATAAAATACCTTATTTTTAACCTATAAATTTTGAATATGTTAACTATTAAAGCATTTACTTTTAACGCATTTCAAGAAAACACTTATGTGATTTATAACGAAAATGCATTAGCTATAATTATTGATCCTGGCTGCTATGAAATCTCGGAGCAACAAGTGCTTCTTGATTTTATTCAAACAAATAAATTACAAGTTAAACGTATGATATTTACGCATGCACATATAGATCATGTATTGGGTGCCGCATTCATAGAAAAAACATTTGGTTTAAAAATGGAAATGCACGAATTAGAATTAAGCGTATGGCGAGCAATACCAAGCTATGCGAGTAATTACGGATTTGTTTACAAAGCAGCAGAAGAACCCGAAAGTTTCTTATCCATCAATGATCAAATTCAAATAGACTCAGATATTTTAACAATTATTTTTACACCAGGCCATTCACCTGGAAGTATTTCTTTTTATTGTGAAGCGCAACAATTTATTATTGCTGGTGATGTATTATTTTTTAAAAGTATTGGCAGAACAGATTTAGCAGGTGGAAATTACGATACCTTAATTCAATCAATTAAAACAAATTTATTTACTTTACCAGCAGAAACAAAAGTGTATGCTGGGCATGGAATAACTACTACCATAGGACAAGAGCGTACCCATAATCCATTTTTACAATAAAATGCGAACCGAATTTTTCATCGCAAAGCGATATTTATTTGCAAAAAAATCAACCAATGCCATTACCTGGATTTCTTGGATCTCTGTAATAGGCGTAACTATTGGTACTGCGGCTTTATTTCTTATTTTAAGTGTATTTAATGGATTTGAAGAACTCAATTTAATTTATGCTAAAAAGCTAAGTCCAGATTTAAAAATAACTCCGCGATTGGGTTCAAAATTTAATAAGAATAGTTTAGATACCAATTTATTTCAATCGCCAGCCATTAATTATTATGTAAATGTTTTGGAAGATAATGTTTTATTGAAATATAATAATTCACAATATTTTGCAACACTAAGAGGGGTTAGCCAGCAATATTTAAAATCTAAAGAAATTGATTCTGTAATTAGAGCAGGTACATTTACCTTACATGAAAACGGACAAGCATATGCCGTAATTGGTAAAGGAATAGAAAATGCACTCGGTATAGATATTACACAACCTATTGAACAAATTGTAGTGTTAGCGCCAAAGCAAAATTCCCGCTTAAACACACTAGACCCCGCTAGTTCATTAAATACTGCGGCTATTTATGCAAGTGGTATTTTTGCTGTTCAACAAGAAATGGATGAGCGTGTAATGTTTGTGCCTATTGGGTTTGCCGAGAATTTATTTGCCCAAGAAAACAAATTAAGCAGTGTCGATATCTATTTACATGATGGGAAAGAAATGTTAGCCTATCAAAAAATAATACAATCGAACTTGCCTGCTCAATTTATAGTAAAAAATAGATTTCAATTAAACGAGTCACTTTACAAAGTATTGAATACCGAACGATGGGCAGTTTATTTGGTATTAACTTTTATTTTAATTATTGCCATTTGTAATATTATTGGTTCGGTAACCATGTTAATAATTGATAAGCAAAAAGACATTGCAGTTTTAAGAACTTTAGGAGCAACTAAAAATCAGATTCAAAAAATTTATTTTTATGAAGGCATGATGATTTCACTTTTAGGTACTTTCATCGGATTATTTTTGGGTGCTGGTTTTGCCGTTTTACAAGCTAAATTTAAACTCATTAGTATTTACTCTTCAACAGGGGCTTATCTTCAAGCCTATCCTGTTAAACTCATTTATACCGATTTTTTATTGGTTTTTGCTACGGTATTTATCATTGCTTTTATTGCAAATTGGTTTAGTGCAAAACAAAGTAGCAATGCAAGTAACAATATCAGGTGGGCAATTGCAGCTAATTAAATTTTCGCAAGCAATTCAAGAATCGTAGCGTGTAAATTTTTTAGTGCCAAAGGAATATTCCAATTTTCTTTATTTCTTTTTTCAACATAATTAGAGATGCTTCTAATTTGCACACACGGAATTTTTTCGTTCATGCAACAAAAGAAAAAAGCAGCACCTTCCATACTTTCTGTTTGTGGATTATATAGATTTTGTGTTTGTAAAATACTACTTAATTTTCCATGTGTTTTGTTTACGGTAATTGCCCTAACCTTTTGCATGTCGGCTATTTGCTCGCTTATGATATTTTGCTCTGGTACTAATTCTCCCCAAAGAAATGGAAACTCTTTGGGTGTTTGCAAGCCTAATTGTATCAATGATAAAAAAGAGTTATCGTCTTCTGCACCCATTTCGGCAAATAAATCTGATGTAATATGCAGCACCTCACCAATATTTAATTTTCTATCGAATGCGCCAGCTATTCCAATATTAATGGCTAAATCAAAAGTGTTTTTACTTAACAATTTGGTTAAATGATAGGTGGTGTTAACCATACCCACGCCAGCAATTAAAAAGGTAATTTCATGTAATTTATTTAAATCAACCGAAACCAAATTTTTAATTGGCTCAATCTCCATTTCAGTAGCAGCAACGATTAAAATCTTCATACACGAAAGTAGTAATTAGCTTGAAAAATAGTAAACAATTAGCAGATAAGTATGTCTTTATATATATTTGCAATTCATATAGCTAAAACATGGTTTTTATTACAAGAAGAGAGCGTTTTAACGCGGCACATAAGTTATTTAGGGAAGAATGGTCACAAGAGCAAAACACCGCGGTGTTTGGGAAATGTGCTAATCCTAATTGGCATGGACATAATTACGAGCTATTTGTAACTGTTAAAGGGGAAATTAATCCGCAAACGGGATTTGTAGTTGATTTAAAAGACCTACGTGATATTATTAATAAAGAAGTAATTAATAAAATCGATCATTCTAATATCAATTTAGATGTTGATTTTATGAAAGGTAAGTTAGCTTCTACAGAAGTATTAGCAGTAGAGATTTGGAATCAACTTTTGCCACATATAGAAAAAGATGGTGTGAAATTACATGCTATTAAATTATATGAAACAGAAAATAATTTTGTAGAATATTTCGGATAATTTTACGATGGAAGAATCAAAAAATAAAAAAGGCTACCAAAAAATTGATCAGTATAATCAAGAAAGCATAGATGAATTAGCAAAAAGTTATACATCGGTGCTTAGTACTATTGGGGAAGATATTACTAGAGAAGGAATCCTTAAAACACCTACTCGTGCTGCAAAAGCGATGCAATTTTTAACCCATGGTTATGATCTCAATCCAGCAGAAATTTTAAAATCTGCGATGTTTAAAGATGATTATTCTCAAATGGTTATTGTTAAAGACATCGAAATTTATTCTTTGTGCGAACATCATTTATTGCCATTTTTTGGCAAGGCTCACATTGCTTATATTCCCAACGGACATATTGTAGGCTTAAGTAAAATTCCTAGAGTTGCCGATGCTTTTGCTCGAAGATTACAAGTACAAGAAAGATTAACAACAGAAATTCTTAATTGTATTCAAGATACCTTAAACCCATTAGGTGTTGCAGTAGTTATAGAATGTAAACACTTATGCATGAGTATGCGTGGTATTCAAAAACAAAATTCGGTAACCACTACTTCGTCATTTACAGGCGCTTTTGAAAACGATATAACCCGTGCAGAATTTATTCGCTTAATAGGCACTAGCTTAGTTTAATTACCTTTTTCGGGACTTTCATTAGGGTTTTCAGTCGGGGTTTCCCCTTCTTTGGGCTTATTAATGGCATCAAATAGTTTCTCCATTTTTGAAACATATTCCATAGAGTCGTCGATGAAAAAATCGATGCTTGGAATTACGCGTACTTGATTGCGTATTTTTTCACCTAATTTATATCGAATCTCACGTGATTTTGCACGTAATTCATTTAATAATAATTCGTTGTTTTCGGCATTAAAAATGCTGAGGTAAACTTTAGCGATAGAAAGATCTGGACTCATTCTTACCATGGTAATCGTAACTATACTATTGCCATGAAAAGACCAACCTTCTTTTTGTAAAGTTTCACTTAATTCTTTTTGTATAACTCTTGCAAATTTTTGCTGACGTTTTGTTTCCATTTCTAATTTTATTAAGTGCTCAAATTATCTTTTAAATAAAGTGCAAGTTCTTCTTTGGTCCATTTTTCTTCTAATTTAATGATGCTTGCTGCATCAGCAAATACAGGTGGTTTAGCTTTTTGCGTTAATCTTATATAATGATGATTGAACACATCTAATGCAATATGACAAGGTTTAATATCTGCAAATTCGAGCGCTCTCTTTTTGCTTCTAATGTATAAATCCCAATCAGCACCTTGTATTCTTTCGTCCCAAAAGCCCAATAAATCTAATGCTTTTCTATTAAATATTACGCTATTTCCTACAAATCCTTCTACTACTTTATTTTTAAATTGCTTATATCTTTTTGCAGAAAAAGATTCCCAGTTACCATACATTAAATAATGCATGGTGGTCAACAATTTTTTTGTTTTTGGAATAAAGCCGGTTAAGTTTTTTATTAACTTCCATCGCCTACCCAAGTTTAAAGTTTTTCCTAAGCTTTCTACTCTTTCAATGCCACATACCGTAATAACATCTAATTGATTTTTTTCCATGCTGTCTAAAATCTTTTGATCCCAGTTTGGAGAAACAATTATGTCGTTGTTTAAAAATGCGAAAATATCGTTTGAAGCAATTTTAATTCCTTGATTTTGGGTATATGGATAAGAATAATTAGCCTGGTTTGCAATTACAGTAGCACCTTTTTCAATGAAAAATTCTTTACTACCATCGCTGGAGTGATTGTCAATAATTATTAACTCAAAAGGGTAATGCGTGTACTTTTTCAGGTTTTCCCAAAAAATTTCATTCATCTCCAATTGATTATGTATGGCAGTAATGATGCTAATCATAAATTTTTATAATATACAAAGATAGTATTATTCTGATTAGTGGATTTATACTAAATTGCAATGTTTTTTGGAACGCGCTAACAGCCTCCATTAACCTAAACTTTTTTAAATGAAGATTTATTTCAAGCTGCTTTCTTTTGCAAAGCCATTTAATCGATTTGTACCAAAGTATTTTATACTTGCGGTATTAGCCGTGATTTTTGGATTGGCAAATTTTACGCTCATGATTCCTTTATTAAATGTGATTTTTGAGAAAGTGGAAGTGGTAACAATTGTTGCGAAGCCAGAATTCGCTTTAAATCTTGACTATTTCAAAGCTATTTTTAATTTTTATTTTGCAAGTATTTTTAAGACCTATGGTCAAGTAGGTGCTTTGCAATTTGTATGTGTGGTAATTGTTGTTTCAGTTTTCTTAGCCAATTTATTTAAATACTGGTCGCAAAGAGTACTTACTTCTATGCGTACGCATGTTGTAAAAAATATTAGAGAGTCATTATTTTTAAAAATCACTTCCTTACATGTTGGCTATTTTCACAGCCAACGAAAAGGCGATCTCATGTCTAGTTTATCAAATGATGTTAACGAAGTAGAAAATTCTGTTGTGAGTTCGGTGCAAGTGATCTTTAGAGAACCCCTCATGATCATTGGCTACGTGGTATTGCTATTTAGCATGTCTGTAAAACTTACTTTCTTTACCCTATTGGTATTGCCAATATCTGGAGGTGTAATTGCTTGGATTTCTAGAAAATTACGAAAAGAGGCAGAAGTAGGACAAGGGCTATTGGGAGAAATGTTAAGCATTATTGAAGAAACAATTTCTGGCATTAGAATAATTAAAGCGTTTAATGCGCAACAATATGTAAGAGAAAAATTTGACGAGCAAAACAATAAATACCGCGGTGTTTTAAAATCAATGTGGAATAAGAGAGAGTTAGCTTCTCCGATTTCTGAATTTTTAGGCATTAGCATAGTTGTGTTGGTAATTCTATATGGTGGTCGTTTGGTATTAGAAAACCAATCAGAATTAAATGCGAGCGAATTTATTACTTATATTATTTTATATTCTCAGATATTAATTCCAGCTAAAAACATTTCGACTGCGGTTACTAATATTCAAAGAGGCATTGCCTCCGGAGCCCGCATATTCAGCGTATTAGAAACGGATATAAATATTATAGAAGATAAAGATGCGGTTGCTAAATCAAGTTTAAATACGGAAATTATTTTCAAAGAGGTAAGTTTTCAATATGCCGATACCAAAGTATTGGAAGATATTAATTTGACAGTAGAGGCCGGAAAAATGATTGCATTAGTGGGTCAATCGGGTGCAGGTAAATCTACTATGGCCGATTTATTACCTAGGTTTTATGATGTTACAACTGGTCAAATTTTAATTGATGGGATTGACATTAGAAAAATAAAACTACACGATTTAAATCAGTTAATGGGCATTGTAACTCAAGAGTCGATTTTATTTAATGATACCATTTTCAATAATATTGCCTTTGGAAATAAATCTGCTAATAGAGAAGCAGTAATAGCAGCAGCTAAAATTGCCAATGCAGATGAATTTATTGTAAAATTAGCGGACGGTTATGATACAAATATAGGCGATAGAGGCAGCAAACTCTCTGGTGGTCAGCGTCAGCGCTTATCTATTGCAAGGGCTGTATTAAAAAATCCACCCATATTAATTTTAGACGAAGCCACTTCTGCATTAGATACCGAATCCGAAAAATTGGTTCAAGATGCCATTCATAAATTAATGCAAAACAGAACTTCTATTGTTATTGCACATCGATTATCCACTATTCAACACGCAGATACAATTGTAGTCATGCAAGATGGTAAGATTATTGAAAAAGGAAAACATGCGGAATTGATTAGCATGAATGGTACTTATAAAAAGTTAACAGACATGCAAAGTTTTCAATAATTAATATAAAAATTGTTGATTAGGATATCTTGTTTCGTGTAAGGCTTTTACTTTATCATAAATCAATGTTCTAAAACTTTCTAGATTTGATTTATTTAAAGCAGAAATAAATATAGCAGGCGTATTGGTTTTACTGATCCAACTTTTTTCAAAATCGGCAATACTCATTTCGCCATCTTCAGAATAAAATGCATCCACCTTATTGAATACCATAATCATCGGTTTATCGAGCACCTCTAGGTCTTTCAGAGTTTCGTTAACCACATTAATTTGTTCTTCATAGCTAGGATGCGAAATATCGACCACTTGCATTAAAATATCTGCTTCTTTTACTTCTGATAAAGTAGACTTAAAACATTCCACTAAATGATGCGGTAATTTGCGAATAAAACCAACGGTATCGGAAAGTAAAAAAGGAAGATTAGCGATTACTACTTTTCGAACAGTTGTATCGAGTGTTGCAAATAATTTATTTTCGGCAAACACTTCAGATTTACTCAACATATTCATGATGGTAGATTTTCCAACATTGGTATAACCTACTAATGCTACTCGAATTAATTCGTTTCGGTTTTTTCTTTGCGTTTCGTTTTGCTTATCAATTATTTCTAATTTTTCTTTAAGCAATGTTATTTTTTGTAAAATAATTCGTTTGTCGGTTTCTATTTGCGACTCACCTGGTCCGCGCATACCAATACCCCCTTTTTGTCTTTCTAAGTGGGTCCAAAGTCTTTTTAAACGAGGCAACATGTATTGGCATTGCGCAAGCTCTACTTGCGTTTTAGCCTGAGCAGATTGGGCTCTTTTGGCAAAAATATCGAGAATTAAACTGCTGCGATCCATGACCCTACATTTTAATTCAAACTCAATATTTCTTAATTGCGAAGGACTTAATTCACCATCAAAAACAACAATATCTGCTTCTTCTGCTTTAACATATTCGCAAATTTCTTCGAGTTTTCCCTTACCTACATAAGTTCGAATATCTGGGCGTTGTACTTTTTGTGTAAACTGATGTATACAAGTT
>Ga0102879_1000874_pt1 | contig 12771 bp, 9 predicted proteins | sample Colrivmet1548B02_FD_78187 | JGI IMG/M metagenome (GOLD analysis project Ga0102879, IMG submission 78187) | Estuarine microbial communities from the Columbia River estuary - metaG 1548B-02 | ecosystem: Environmental > Aquatic > Marine > Intertidal zone > Estuary | place: USA: Columbia River... | reverse complement strand
TACATATTTTTCACGAAGCTTTGAAAAATAATACTTACGCTTCTTTTTTATCGGCACAAACCGAATTGCCGATGATGCATATGGAAGACGCCATTAAAGCAACCATTGGTATTATGGATGCACCAGCAGAATCGATTAAAATTCGTTCGAGCTATAATGTAGCAGGAATGAGCTTTACGCCGCATCAATTAGGCGAAGAAATTAATATTCATTTACCCGAATTTAAATTAACCTACGTCGAAAACGATCCGCGTCAAGCCATTGCAGATTCGTGGCCAAAAAGCATAAACGACGATTTTGCCAGAAAAGATTGGGCTTGGCATAACCAATACGACTTAAAAGCTTTAGTCAAAAATATGATTGACAATTTAAAATAAGCCCTATGACTTTTGAAGAATTTTTTGCGAAGAAAAAAATTAATTTAGAAACGTTGAAAAGCAAAGACGCTGTTTTATTCCAAGAATTAAAAAGTCATTTCGAACAAATGGGAGAAAAAAGTTTCGACTACACTAAAAAATATTTTTTCAACCCGCTGCGCAACCAGTATCCAATAGAAGCTTAATTAATCAACCCGCTTAGTTATTTTTTAATTTCGTGCACTAGCATTTCATAAAAAGAGTTATAAATCACTCCTTGTATTTCGGTACGCAAATTCATTTCTAACATTTTTTTATTCTCTGTCGAAGGATAAACCCTATTTGATAAAAACACATACACCAAATCATATGCCGGATCTACCCAAGTACAAGTGCCTGTAAAGCCAGTATGGCCATAGGTTTGCGGAGATACCGCTAATGCCGTAGGGCTAGTTTTACCTTGCTCTGTTTCGGGTTTATCAAAACCCAATCCTCTCCTACTATCTGCATGATATTGAGCAGTAAATAGGTTTACCGTTTCAGGTTTAAAATATGCTTCGCCACCATAGCTTCCTTTGTTGAGCAACATTTGCATAATAATGGCTACATCATTCGCATTGCCAAACAAGCCAGCATGACCCGCCACACCACCAAACATAGCAGCCGTTTGATCGTGCACATAACCTTGCACCAACTGTTTTCTAAAGCTGAGGTCGTTTTCGGTAGGCATCATATTCGCCATTGGAAATTTGCGATAAGGTAAATATCCTAAATAGTTTAAACCTAATTTTTTATAAAATGTATTACTGACAAATTCATCAATTGGTGTTTTGCTTTGCGCCTCTAATACTTCTTTTAAGAAATAAAAACTCAAATCGGAGTACACATATTTCCCACGATTTTTTATTTCTGATTTGAGTATTCGCTGCTTCATAGTGGCCATATAATTGGCATTTAAAAACAAATGATTGGCAACCGGAATAGCAAATACACCAGTAGAATCTGTAGACAGCACGGATGTTTCCAGGTCTTTTACAGTTTGAATATCTTTGTAAAAAGGAATAAACGGCGACAAGCCTGCACGGTGTGTTAACAGATCTGCGATAATAATATTTTTCTTATTCGAACTTTTAATTCCAGGTAAATAATTATGTAAATGACCATTCAAAGAAACTTTATTTTCTTCTACTAATTTCATCATGCCTAAATTAGTCGATAAAATTTTGGTCATCGAGGCTAAATCGTATAAATCGGTATTCACTACCAAATGAGAAGAATCGTAAGTGCTATAGCCAAAAGATTTTTGATATACCACTTTACCATTTTTAGCCACTAATACTTGACAACCAGGAATTGCTTTAGCCGCAATGGCCTTAGCCACTAAATCGTCTATCTTATTTAATACCTGCGCATTCATGTATACTTCTTCGGGCTGAGTGTATTTTAAACGAATGCTTTCGTTGATGATATAACCATCGCCAACCTGAAATTTATTAGATGCCGTAACAGGCATGGTTCCTTTAGCCGGAATTCCACCAAATATAAGCTGGGCAGCACTTGTACGCGTGTAAGCATTTTCTTCGTAAGCCAATACAATGGGCGCATGGTTTTCAAAATTTCTTAAACTATAGGCATTACCGAATACCACTAAGACTACATTTTTATGCGCCGATAAATTATTTAAGAAATCAATTGTTTGTTTAGACAAAGAAAAATTCTTTGATTCGTTTCGGCTCATATCGTGCAAGCCAACAATTACAGTATTATAGTTTTCTAAGTTTTTATTTAAAAAATCAAAATCGTTTAAGCTCGCATCTTTCTTTAATGAAAACTTAGCAGTAGGCGCATATAATTCGCAAGTAGTTAAAAAATCGTTATTGATTTCGGCCCCAATACTGATAGCAGCAATGTTAGTGCTCGCTAAATTTTTAAAAGGAATGAGGTTGTTTTTATTTTCTAATAAAGTAAGTGCGTTTTCGTATAATTTACGACTCATTAATTTGGCTTCGTTGCTATTTAAATCTGCAATTAAACCTTCCATTACAATCGGTTGATAATGCGCAAGCCCTACCTGAAACTTAGCAAATAATACCTTTCTAGCCTTTTCGTCTAATTCGGCTTGGGTAATTTCGCCAGCCAACATGGCTTTTTTAATTTCGGAAATGGCAACGGGCACATTCTCGGAATACAAACACATATCGTTACCTGCTAACAAAGCTTTAACATCTACTACGCCTGGCGGAAAATTTGCCGACACACCTTTCATGTTTAAAGCATCGGTAATAATTAAGCCTTTAAAATTTAATTTATTTTTTAATAAATCGGTTACTATTGGTTTCGAAATAGATGCGGCAGAATTCTTTGAACTATCGTATGCCGGCACAAAAAGATGCGCCACCATAATACTCGACAAACCTCGATCAATGAGTTCTTTGAATGGATATAATTCTAAGCTGTCTAAATCTTCTTTACTGCGATTTAATTTAGGCAAGGTTAAATGAGAATCTTTATCGGTATTGCCATGTCCCGGAAAATGTTTTGCCGTTGCAATTAAACCATTGTCTTGTAAACCGCGCATGTATTCTATGCTCTTGGCTGCTACGCGGTATTTATCTTCGCCAAAAGAGCGATCGTTGATGACTGGATTGCGTGGATTATTGTTGACATCTACTACCGGTGCAAAATTTAAATGAATGCCCATTCGCTTACATTGCCTTGCCGTTTCTACGCCAAAATCATAAATCAATTGGTTCTCGTTAATAGCGCCCAAAGCCATTTGTTTAGGGTATCGTACGGTACTATCTAAACGCATCGACAAACCCCATTCTCCATCTATTGAAATCAATAAAGGTGTTTTAGCAAGGGATTGGTAATAATTGGTCAGGTTGGCTTGGCGAACTGGCCCTCCTTGAAAAAAACACAAGCCACCTATTTTATAGTCTTTTACCAATTTGGCAATTTCTTTCACATGCAAGGAATCTTTGTTAGAAAAGGCTGCAACGGTGAATAATTGACCAATTCTTTCGTCTGGCTGCAAGCTATTCATCACCGAATCGACCCATTGATTGGCTTTGGCAGTATCTACTACCTGTGCATTCACGATGGATGTGGAGAAAAAAAAGGAAATTAAAAGTATATAGCCGGTTTTTTGCATAAAAGGTGCCCGAAAATTTTTATATTTTTGTCTGATGGCGATAAATTTATAGGTATTTCCTGAAATAAATAAATCAAAAAGCCTGTTAGAGACCTAAAGTTCTCAACATAGCTAAATTTTTTTAAAACGATGTCGAATATAATTCACCTTTTACCCGATGCGGTTGCCAATCAAATTGCAGCCGGCGAAGTTATTCAACGACCTGCCTCGGCTGTAAAAGAGCTGATGGAGAATGCCGTTGATGCTGGCGCTACTAGCATTAAGGTGGTATTAAAAGATGCCGGACGCGCGCTGATACAAATCATCGATAATGGTTCGGGCATGAGCCCAGCAGATGCGCAAATTTGTTTTGAAAGACATGCCACTTCCAAACTAGCAAGTGCAGCCGATTTGTTTAAAATAAAAACCATGGGTTTTAGAGGCGAAGCCATGGCGTCTATTGCCGCAATTGCACAAGTAGAATTAAAAACCAAACGCGCTGCCGATAGTACTGGCACTTTAGTGCGCATCGAAGCTTCGCAAATAACTTTGGTCGAGCCTTGCAGTAGCAGCGATGGCACGAGCATCTCTATTAAAAATTTATTTTACGTTACACCAGCAAGACGCAATTTTTTAAAATCGAATTCGGTTGAATTGCGTCATATCATTGACGAATTTCAAAGACAAGCGCTTGCGCACCCAGACTTATTTTTTAGTTTACACCACGATGGCAATGAATTATTTCATTTGCCTGCAGGTAATCTAAAACAAAGAATTACCGGCATCTTTGGAAATAATTATGCCGAAAGAATTGTACCTGTTGAAGAAAGCACCGAACAGGTGAGCATTGAAGGGTATATTGGCAAACCTGCTTTTGCTAAAAAAACCAGAGGCGAACAATATTTTTTCGTCAATAATAGATTCATCAAAGACAATTATTTAAACCACGCCATCAATAATGCATTCGATCAATTATTGGGCGATAATAGTTTTCCTTTATATATTTTATTTCTTACGGTAGACCCAACACACATAGATGTAAATGTGCATCCTACCAAAACCGAAATTAAATTTGAAGACGAAAAATTAATCTATGCCGTATTAAGAGCGGCCGTTAAAAGAGCTTTAGGAAAATACAATATTAGCCCAAGCATCGATTTTAATACCGAAACCAGTTTCGGAAATTTGAAGCCTTTTGATCCACTCAACGACGAAATTAAAATACCTACTATACCGGTTAATCCAAGTTTTAATCCATTTGGATCGGCTGCAAACCAAGGTAATAGTGCATCTTCGGGTTATGCTGGGCAAAGTTATGCTAAACACAAAATGGATATTTCTGGTTGGGAAACGCTGTATCAAATTGCAGATTCTAATGTGAATAGCCAATCGCAATTAATTGCTGCTACCAACGACGACATTCACCATGTAACGGCTACGCGAAACAATACCTTTCAAATTCATGGTCAATATATTTTAACACAAATTAAAAGTGGCATTATTTTAATCGACCAACAAGCCGCTCACGAAAGAATCTTGTTTGAAAAATTTATTGCCGCATTAGCAAATAATCAAGGTAGCTCCCAACAAAATTTATTTCCGCAAAATATTTCTTTAAGCGCAGCCGATTTTGAATTATTTCTAGAGATATCGGAAGAACTAAAAGCATTAGGATTTGACATTCGCGAGTTTGGAAAAAATACGATTGTAGTACAAGGTTATCCAGCAGAAATTGAAAGCGGGAACGAAGAAAAAATTATTTTAGGCTTGCTCGAAAACTATAAACAACAAGCGGCCATTACCAAATTTGATAAAAAAGAACAACTCGCCAAATCCCTTGCCAGACAGGCGGCCATTAAGTCGGGCAATATTTTAAACACCGAAGAAATCAATCAATTAATCGACGAACTTTTTGCTTGCGAATTTCCTCAAGTAGGCATTAGCGGCAAAGCCAGTTTTATCAAATTAAGCTTAACAGACCTTAGTAAATTATTTGGGTAAATATATATGAACAATTTTAGACCACAAGGTTTTTCTTTACTCCCAAGCGTTGTAAAAAATTTACTCATCATTAATGGATTGGTATTTGTAACCACATATGTGCTACAAAACACCATTGGCTTAGATTTAACTAAATACTTTGCCTTGTATTTTCCAGGCAGCGAATCATTCAAGCCACATCAATTAGTTACGCATTTATTTATGCACGGAAACTTCTTTCATTTGTTTTCGAATATGTTAGCGCTTTGGATGTTTGGCTCAACCCTCGAAAATTTTTGGGGGCCCAAACGCTTTTTTATATTTTATTTTGTGACCGGATTAGGCGCTGCATTTTTACATACCGCAGTACAATATGCAGAAATCATTCCTTTACAAAACGCCATCAGCGATTACTTGAGTAACCCTACTCCCGCTAGTTTTGAGGCTTTTACCTTTCAACATGTACCCAGTAATTTCAAACCTGTATTTGTACAATTAGTAGACGCTTGGAACGCAAATCCTAACTCTATTTCTATTAAAGACAATACCATTACCATAGCAAAAGAATTAGCAAACATTCGAACCAATGTGCCAACCGTTGGCGCTTCTGGTGCCGTATTTGGATTGCTATTGGCCTTTGGTATGTTGTTCCCTAATACTTTAATTTATATTTATTTCTTTTTCCCGCTTAAAGCTAAATACTTTGTCGCGCTATACGGTGCATTCGAATTGTACAGTGGCATTCAAAATAATCCAAGCGATAATGTGGCGCACTTTGCCCATTTAGGCGGTATGTTATTTGGCTATATTTTAATTAAATACTGGCAGAAAAATCAATTTAGACAATATTAAAAATGAATCTGATACTGTCTACTATTAAACAAGCATTTGCGGATCAAAAGAATCCAATTAATAAATACATTGCCATCAACGCCTTTGTTTTTGTGGCTTTGCTCATCTCTGCTGCTTTTTATTTCTTAGGTGATATTCCCAATCCTTTTAAGATGTGGGTGATGCAATATTTTTCTTTGACAGCCAATTGGAAGGTTTTTATTTTCAAACCTTGGACCTTTTTTACCTATGCTTTTATTCACGAAAAGTTTTTTCACCTGCTTTTTAATATGCTTGTTTTTCATTGGTTTGGAAATTTAATCATTGAGTATCTGAATAAAAACCGCATGTTATTTGTTTTTTGGGCAGGCGTAATGGGTGGCGGTATTTTGTATTCTTTGTTTTTTGATGGCAATCAACTCATAGGCGCATCGGCAGGAATCATGGCACTCGTGATTGCAAGTGCAACCTTATTGCCAGATTACGAAATCGTATTGGCTATTTTTGGTCGCATTAAATTAAAATATGTAGGCTTAGCTTATTTAATCATAGACTTATTTAGTATGATGGGTAGCAATGTCGGCGGCAGTGTGGCACACATAGGTGGCGCACTGATTGGATACTTCGCGATTAAACAAATACAAGCAGGAAACGATTGGTCGAGCATTGTGATTCGTATCAATTCGTTTTTAGATAAATTATTTAGCCGTAAAAATAAATTAAAAATTGTACACCAAAGTAAAGAGCAAGCGCAAGCGAGCCATGCAACAGTATCGCAAGCCGAAGTAGACCAATTGCTCGAAAAAATTACCAAATCTGGATACGATAGCTTAAGCAAATCAGAAAAAGAATTGTTATTTAAAGCCAGCAAAAAATGAAAAAATCAAAAAAAAGATCCTTCTTTTATTGGGCCATATTTGTCATTAATTTTTTTGTGGCCTTTGCTTTATTGGCTTCTTATGCTTCGCCTTGGATTAGCCCAAGTTTATTTTGGCCTATTGCCTTTATCGGTTTAGCTTATCCATTTATTTTTTTATTGAATATTATTTTTGCTATTTATTGGGTACTGCGTTTAAGATGGGTAGCCATTGTTTCGATCAGTATGCTAGCCTTAGGTTATCAAGTACATCCAAAAGTGTTTGCCTTCCAAATGCCTAGCCCTATTGAAACAAGCCCAGATTCTACTTTGCGCATCATGAGCTATAATGCACATAGTTTTAGACCGATTAATACCAATAAGTACGATAAAAAATCGAAGCATTCGATGTTGGAATTATTGCTTTCCGAAAAAGCAGACATTATTTGTTTTCAAGAATTTTATACCCGCAAAAAAGGAGAATACGCCATCAAAGATTCTTTGCAAAAATTTAGCGAATTAAAATATTACCGCTATCAAACCATCGACTCTATCGAAAATGAATTGATGTCTCAAGCTATTTTCTCCAAATACCCGATCATCAATTACCATAAAATTTCTTTTTACGAAGGGCTACATCCAAACATGTGTAGCTACGCAGATATAGTTATTCAATCGGATACCATTCGTGTCATCAATGTACATTTACAATCCATTAGTTTTAAACCAAAAGATTATAATTATTTACATAAAGTTACTACCGAAGCCGAAACCGATTTACAATCTTCGAGGCGCATTGGTAGTCGATTAAAAAATGCATTTATTCGTAGGGCCACTCAGGCAGAAATGGTGCGCGAGCTAATCGACGAATCGGAGTATAAAGTAATTGTATGTGGTGATTTTAACGACACACCCAATTCTTATGCTTTTAATGTGATTGGAAATGGTTTAAAAAGTGCCTTTCAAGAAAAAGGCAGTGGTTTGGGCACCACCTATGGCGGGGCATTCCCGAACTTTCAGATCGATTATATATTATGCGACCCCGCTATGGATGTCTTGAATTATAAAATCATCAAGAAAAAATATTCCGACCACTATCCTGTGGTAGCCGATATTCAGTACCATAAATAGCTTTTTTAAGGTGCCGAAAATATCAAAATTAGATAAATTCCGTATGTTTGTAGTATGAGTCAGGTTATTAGCTTATACAATTCTTTAAGCAGAAATAAAGAAGTTTTTGAGCCCATTAATGCGCCTTTTGTAGGTATGTATTTATGTGGCCCAACCGTTTATGGCGATCCGCATTTAGGACATGCGCGTTCTGCAACTACTTTTGCTATTATTTACCGATACCTTTCGCATTGCGGCTATAAAGTTCGTTATGTTAGAAACATTACCGATGTGGGCCATTTAGAAAACGATACCGACGATGGTGATGATAAAATTGCGAAGCGCGCGCGTTTAGAAAAATTAGAACCGATGGAAGTGGTGCAACTATACACCAATGCCTATCACGAAATGATGGACAAATTAAATATTGTTCGTCCAAGTATTGAGCCCCGCGCTTCTGCACACATCATCGAACAAATTGAAATGATCGAAAAAATTGTGGCAGCCGGATTGGCTTATGTTTCGAATGGTTCGGTTTATTTTGATGTATTAAAATATAATGAAAGCGAAAATTATGGCGAATTATCTGGCCGTATTTTAGAAGATTTAATTGCACATGCTGGCGAAAGCAGAAGAACACTTGAAGGTAAAGAAGAAAAGAAAAATTCTTTCGATTTTGCCTTATGGAAAAAAGCATCGCCAGAACATATCATGCGTTGGAACTCGCCATGGAGCTTAGGTTTCCCAGGTTGGCATATCGAATGTTCGGCCATGAGCAATAAATATTTAGGCGAACATTTTGATATACATGGTGGTGGATTAGATTTATTATTTCCTCACCACGAATGCGAAATTGCGCAATCAAAAGCGGCGAATCATTGCAACCCTGCAAAATATTGGATGCACAATAATATGGTCACCATTAATGGAAAAAAAATGGGTAAGTCTTTGGGCAATGCCATCAACTTAAACGAATTTTTTACAGGAGATCACGCCTTATTAACACAAGCATACCATCCTATTACCGTTCGTTTTTTCTTTTTGCAAGCACATTACCGCAGCACTTTAGATTTTTCGAACGAAGCCTTACAAGCGGCAGAAAAAGGTTTGAAAAAAATGATTAATGGTTTGCGCACTGCAAAATCAATGACTTATGTGCCAGACACAAATGTGAGCCTCGATACCGAATTAGACACAGCCATTCAACAAGAATGTCAAGAAGTGTATGACGGATTAAACGCAGACTTTAATACCGCTATGAGTATTGCGGCTTTATATAATTTATTAAAACGCATCAATTCATTCAAGGCTAAACTCCTTGCATTAAATAGTATTAGCCAAGCTACCTTCGAAAAATTAGTACAAACTTTTGTAAGTATCAACGAAGAAGTATTGGGTGTTTCTGAATCAAAAATGTTGGAAGGTGCAAGTCCTATTGCTATGCTTGATGCTTGGATGGAAAGTTACCAGCAAGCCAGAGCAAATAAAGATTTCGCTTTAGTAGATACGATTCGTGCTAATTTCAAAGCCAATCAAATTATCATTAAAGATAGTAAAGAAGGCTCCGAATGGGCTTACGAAGAATAACCCGCAGCACATGAAAAATTTTATTTATTCTTTAAGCATTGGCATTGTGCTTTTTTGGAATGCCTGTAGTTCCGAAAAAACAAAAAAAAATGCGAGCGAAAGTGCTGTTGATACAAGTATTGCTAAACCTATATTTTCGGAAGATAGCAGTTTTAAATTCATAGAAGCACAATTAGCCTTTGGTCCCAGAGTGCCCAATAGCAAGGGTCATAGCGCATGCGCAAATTATTTAACGCAAACTTTAAAAAAATACAAAGCCAGCGTGTTTGTGCAAGAAGGAATCGTGACTGCCTTCGATGGTAAAAAATTAAACATCAAAAATATTATTGCATCTTATAATCCAAGCAATCCTAAACGCGTATTACTTTGCGCACATTGGGATAGCAGACCTTTTGCCGATCAAGATAGCAAAGACCAAGACAAAGCCATTATGGGCGCCAACGATGGCGGAAGTGGTGTTGGGGTGTTGTTAGAAATGGCCAGAATTTTTTCTATTGAGAATCCAAAAATTGGTGTCGATCTTATTTTATTTGATGCCGAAGATTACGGACAACCCGAAGGCAGTAAATTTCCAAGCATGCAAGATTCGTATTGTTTAGGTTCGCAATATTGGTGCAAAAATCAACCGAGCAAAGGTTACCAACCGATGTATGGTATTTTATTAGATATGGTTGGCGGCGAAAATGTAGTTTTTCATCAAGACGAAATCTCTAGAACCTATGCCTCTGCTGCTGTTGAGAAAGTTTGGAACGCCGCAGCAAAAGCAGGCTATTCGAGTAATTTCGAATACAAAAATAGTCCAGCCATTATAGACGATCATTATTATATCAATACCATTTTAAATATTCCAGTGGTTGATCTTATTCACCACGACGAAAGTAGTATGACAGGATTTTGGACGCACTGGCATACGCAGCAAGATAATATCAATAACATCAGTAAAAAATCTTTGAAAGCTGTAGGCCAAACTTTAGTAGAGGTTATTTATTCTGAGCAATAATTTTCAATCCCTCGTAATAATTATTTTCAGTTCTATTCGCCCCGAAAAACCAAGCGAATTAATTTTTGCTTCCCTCGTAATACACTTCCGACACAGGGCTAAATAAATAAATGGCTCCCGTTGCTATTTCTTTGCATTTAAATCTTTTACGAAGCAATGCCATTTTCTGAAACTCTCGCCCCGATTTCATTTTAAAAATCGCACCCATCGGAACCGTCGAAACAAATACCGTTTTAGAAACCGGATCAAATTCTTTCAATACTTTTAATAAATGAATATCGGTACAACTAGCGGCTGCAGGGTTGTTCATGTAGCGACGCAATGCAGTTTCGATGCGCTCCGGAAAAATGCCTTTGGCAATAAATGGATTCATTAATCTTTTGTATTCTGTTTTCCATTCTTCTCCATGCGCTTTCACTTTATTCCGATAGGTATTCCAATTACTCAAATGCGCAAATTCATGAATTAAAGTAATCAGAAAAGCATATGGGTTTAAATCTACATTGATAGAAATGCGATGGCCTCTGCCTGCGTGTGGATGGCGGTAATCACCTAAAACAGATTGACGCGGTTTGCTAATGGTTAGTTCCACTTGAAAATGATCAATCCACTTAGACATAGTGATGGCCACTTCTGCTGGTAAATATTTTTTTAGTAATTCGGCATTTTGTTCAGACATGCGTTGATCAAAAAATCAGACTAAGATAAAAATTGATACACTGCAAATGCAGCTAAATAAGCAATTGCCGTCATGGTGAAAAGCTGTATGAGCGGCCATTTGATGCCATTGGTTTCGCGATAAACTACCGCAAATGTGCTCATACATTGCATGGCAAAAGCATAAAATATCATCAGCGACATTGTTGTTGCAAAAGAAAAAGTAAGTTCGCCTGTTTCCGGATTTCTTGCTTCTAACATTTTTTCGCGCACAGTATCTAAATGTTCACCGTCGCCTTGCACGCTATATATAGTAGACATGGTGCCCACAAAAACTTCGCGTGCGGCAAAAGAGGTAATCAATGCAATGCCTATTTTCCAATCATAACCCAAAGGTTTAATCGCCGGCTCAATAAATTTTCCGAGTAAGCCAGCGTATGAAGCTTCTAGTTTTTCTGCTTTTATTTTACTTTCCAATACCGAAGCGTCGATCCCAATTGATGTACTATCGGATGACATTGTTGCATATTTTTTTTCAATGGCCTCAAAATCTTTCGAAGGACCAAAAGTGGCTAAAACCCACAGTATAATAGAGACTGCGAGGATTACTTTTCCGGCCTGTACCACAAAAGTGCGTGCTTTATTAAAAATAGTAATACCCACATTCGACCAGCGCGGCATTCTGTATACGGGCAATTCCATTAAGAAATAACTTTTACTTTTTGTTTTGATAAATAATTTAAGCAACCATCCTGCCAGCAATGCCGAAACAAAACCAAGCAAATACATGGCCATTAAAATAAGGCCTTGCAAACTTAAAAATCCAAAAACAAATCTATTGGGAACTACTAAAGAAATCAATAAAGTATAAACAGGCAGTCGCGCCGAGCAACTCATAAATGGCGTCACAAAAATGGTGATCAATCGGTCTTTCCAATTTTCGATACTGCGTGCCGACATAATTGCTGGCACTGCACAAGCAATTCCCGAAATTAAAGGCACCACCGATTTACCATTGAGGCCAAAATTTTTCATCAAGCGATCCATCATAAAAGTAACACGGGACATATAGCCCGTATCTTCTAAAATGGAAATAAATAAAAACAGTACGGCAAATTGTGGCAAGAAGATCAAGACCCCGCTCATGCCTGGCAGTATGCCCCCAATAATTAAATTGGTAAGAATTCCTGCGGGTAAAATGGCTGTTAAATAATTTTCGATGCCAATAAATGCATTTTCAATTACATTCATTGGGTATTGC
>Ga0102879_1000863_pt1 | contig 12889 bp, 8 predicted proteins | sample Colrivmet1548B02_FD_78187 | JGI IMG/M metagenome (GOLD analysis project Ga0102879, IMG submission 78187) | Estuarine microbial communities from the Columbia River estuary - metaG 1548B-02 | ecosystem: Environmental > Aquatic > Marine > Intertidal zone > Estuary | place: USA: Columbia River... | reverse complement strand
TCGCTGCGATGGTAAAGCAGGCGATGGATACCTGGGGTCGCATTGATATTCTCGTCAATAACGCCGGTATTTTGCGCGACAAAAGCTTTGTCAAAATGTCGATGGACGATTTTCAGCTGGTGGTTGATGTCCACCTGATGGGGTCGGCCAATTGCACAAAAGCGGTGTGGGAGATTATGCGCGCGCAGGGTTACGGCCGCATTGTGATGACCACCTCGTCGAGCGGTATGTACGGTAATTTCGGACAGGCCAACTATGGCGCGGCGAAAATGGCGGTTGTTGGGCTGATGAACACCTTGGTGCTGGAAGGCGATAAGTACAATATTCGCGTTAACTGCCTGTCACCCACGGCGGGAACACGTATGCTGGAAGGATTGGTGACTGAAGAACAGTCGCACATCATGACCGTTGAGGCGGTGACAGCAGGCTTACTGACACTGTGCGACAGTGACGCGCCCAACCGTTCAATTCTCTGCTGTGGCGCAGGCGGTTATGCGCGCACGCACATCTACGAAACGGACGGTATTTATCTGCCGCCGGAACAACAAACGCCGGAAAATGTGCGCGCTCAAATGGCAGCAATCGACAATCCAGCGGGTGAGAAAGTCCTGTTGGGCGGCTTTCAGCAAACCGATAAATTTGTCGCCAAAGCAGTGGCACATTTAAAACAATAATCAGAAAGGAAGGGGAGATATTCATGAAGGCACTTGTTTGTAGCACCTTAGGCGCAACCGAAGATTTAACTCTCGAGGAGCGGCCCGACCTCACGCCAGGCAAAGGCGAAATACTCATTGACGTTAAAGCCTCAGGCGTGAATTTCCCCGACATCTTAACCGTGCAGGGCAAATACCAATTCAAGCCACCGCTGCCTTTTGTGCCCGGCACAGAAGTTTCTGGCATAGTCACGCAGATTGGCGAGGGCGTAACGCGCCACGCAGTGGGCGACAAAGTGATTGGCACATTGCCTATCGGCGCGTTTGCCGAGCAGTGTGTGACGTCTGAATACACTGCCTTTGGCATGGGTAAAAGCATGAGCTTCGAGCAGGCGGCGGGTTTTGCGGTGACCTATGGCACCTCCTACTACGCACTCAAACAGCGCGCCAATATTCAGCCGGGTGAAACTTTGCTGGTGTTGGGCGCCGCTGGCGGTGTGGGAATCGCCACCATCCAGATTGCCAAGGCCATGGGCGCAACAGTGATTGCCGCGGCGAGCAGCGAAGAGAAGCTCGATTTTGCCTGCCAGGCGGGTGCCGATCTGCGCATTAACTATTCGACCGAAAACCTCAAAGAAAAAGTCAAAGAGCTGACCAATGGCAAGGGCGTCGATGTGGTCTATGACCCCGTCGGTGGCGACTACTCCGAACAGGCGTTCCGCTCTATTGCGTGGAACGGTCGTTTCCTGGTTATTGGTTTCGCCTCAGGCCCGATTCCGGCAATGCCCCTTAATCTCGCCCTGCTGAAAGGCGCATCGCTGGTGGGCGTATTCTGGGGCGCTTGGGCGGCGCGTTCGCCACAGGAGTCGTTTAAGAATTTCGCCGAACTGATTGACATGATCGATAGCGGTAAATTTTCGCCGCTAGTCACTGAGGTTTACCCGCTGAGCGATTTTAAAGCGGCACTCGACTCCATCACCGAGCGACGGGCGAAGGGCAAAGTCATTTTGTCGATGGCTTAAAATAGCGGGCCTCTGTCCAGTTGCGGGTCAGAGGCGCAGGATAGCCGGTTATCATCGGCGAGCCAGCGATAGGGGTCTGCCATGCAGGCCCTTTTTTTGTCGATCCCACTGCATTTGTCGATCCCTCGGTAGTGCAAATGCGTAACCGTTGGCCATACGGCGTGACTCCCTATACACTCGCCGCCGGCCGCGCCTATGCTTCCAACTTGGCGCCAAGGCCCTTATGCCGATAGCCGTCCTAGCGGACGCAGCGTGAATTCGGCAAACAGTCTGCGGTTTAACATCACTAGCAAGAACACCATGATTGAAACAGCACGAGACATTTTAAAAAGCCTGTATGGCTATGACGATTTCCGTGGTCATCAGGCTGACATTATCGAGCATGTACGTCAGGGCAATAATGCGTTGGTGCTAATGCCCACCGGTGGCGGCAAATCACTCTGTTATCAAATTCCCTCCCTGCTGCGAGAGGGGGTCGGCGTGATTGTTTCGCCGCTTATTGCCCTTATGCAAGATCAGGTCGGTGCCATGCAGCAGCTCGGCGTGAAAGCGGCATTTTTGAATTCCACGCTCGACCGCGATGAACAAGAAAACATTGAATGGCAGTTGAAAGCGGGGCAGCTAGACTTGCTCTATATCGCGCCCGAGCGTTTGATTCAGCCCTACGTTCTCGATTTGCTCGGCCGCTGCCGCTTAGCGCTATTTGCCATTGACGAAGCGCACTGCGTTTCGCAATGGGGCCATGATTTCAGGTCAGATTACCTCTCACTGAGCCTGCTCGCCGAGCGCTTTCCGACGATTCCGCGGATAGCTCTCACTGCCACTGCCGATATACGCACCCGCCAAGAAATTATTGAGCGACTGTCACTGACCGACGCCAAAGCCTATATCAGCGGCTTTGATCGGCCCAATATTCGCTACGCAATAGCCAATAAAACCACGCCCAAAAAGCAGCTGCTGGCATTTTTACAGCAGCGCAGAAGCGAGGCAGGCATTGTCTATTGCCTTTCGCGCCAGAAGGTCGACGACACTGCCGAGTGGCTCAGCGAACAAGGCTTCACCGCATTGCCCTACCACGCAGGCTTGCCGGCGCAGCGCAGGCAGGCCCATCAAAACCGATTTTTGCGCGAAGACGGTGTGATCATTGTTGCCACTATTGCCTTTGGCATGGGCATAGATAAACCCGACGTGCGCTTTGTCGCTCACCTCGATTTACCGAAAAGTATCGAAGCCTATTATCAAGAAACCGGTCGTGCCGGACGCGACGGTCAGCCTGCCGACGCCTGGATGGTCTATGGCCTGCAAGATGTTGTACGACTACAACAAATGGCTCTCAGCTCAGAGGGTTCCGAGCAGTTTAAGCGGGCTGAGCGGCACAAACTGGACGCCATGTTGGGCCTCTGCGAAGTCACCACCTGCCGGCGCAAGGTGCTGTTGCGGTATTTTGCCGATGAGGCCCCCAACCACTGTGGCAATTGCGACAACTGTCAGCTGCCCCCTGAAACCTGGGATGCCACCGAAGCTGCGCAAAAAGTGCTGTCCTGTGTCTATCGCACGGGACAGCGTTTTGGTGTGGTGCATGTGATGGATGTACTGCAGGGCAAAGAGACGGAAAAGGTTTTGCAGCATCGGCACCAACAGTTGAGCACGTTTGGCATCGGTCGCGATTTACATGAGGCGCACTGGCGCTCAATTATTCGGCAGCTGGTGGTGCGCGGGTTACTGCGTGTCGATTTAGAAGGTTACAGTGCCCTGCAGCTCACAGACCTGTGTCGCCCCGTTTTAAAAGGCGAACAACCACTGCATTTGCGCAAAGAAGAGATAAAAGCACCGACGCTCTCAAAAAGAGGGCAGAGCGGCGGTAAAAAATCGGCGAGCAAGACACAAATTCGACCCGAAGATCAGGAACTTTGGGAAGAGCTGCGCGAGTGTCGCAAGTATCTTGCGGAAGAAAACAATGTTCCTCCCTACGTGATTTTTCACGATGCCACCTTAAAAGAGATGCTCGAGGTGATGCCGCTGTCAGAGTCTGAGCTACTGCGCATTACCGGCGTCGGTGAGAGCAAGCTGGAAAAGTACGGTGCTGATTTTATCGATATTATTCGCCGCCACGCCGAGTCAGGTGGTCGCTAACAGACATTGTGCAGGCGCGCGGCAATCCGCACCCACGGGCTCTGCGTAACATCAGCCATATTGCATTAAAAGCAAGTGCTTGGCCCCAAGCGGGTTTTTGCTACCACCCTCCGCCCAAACAGGGCAGAATAGCCACACAAAAAAGTGCACAAGGAAAAATAATGACGCGTTTAATTATTGGTATGTCTGGCTCAAGCGGCGTGATCTACGGGATTCGCATGCTGGAAGTGCTGGCCCAGCACAAAGAGATTGAAACGCATCTTATTATGAGTCAGTCGGCGCGCTTGAATATTGGTATCGAAACCGACTGGAAAGTTGAGGATGTCGAAGCCTTGGCCGACGTTGTGCACAACAATAAAAATATTGCTGCCAGTATCTCCAGTGGCTCGTTTAAAACCGCCGGCATGATTGTCGCGCCCTGTTCCATGAAAACCCTCTCAGGCATCGTCAATTCTTACGCCGACAACCTTTTGATTCGCGCGGCGGATGTTGTCTTAAAAGAGCGCCGCAAGTTGGTCATCATTCCACGCGAGTCGCCCCTGCACACTGGCCACTGCGAGCTGATGTACAAGGCCAGTCAATACGGCGCGGTTATCTGCCCGCCATCTCCCGCATTCTACAGCCAGCCGAAAACCGTCGACGATATTATTAATCACACCGTCGCCCGCGTTTTGGATCTGTTTGATATTGAAATGGTCGGTCTCAAGCGCTGGAACGGCAATGTCTAAAGACGTCAGCAAACTTCACGGGTTTTTAAACAGCGAGACCGTGCTCACCATTGCCACGGCAGATGCCTGCGGTGCTTGGTCGGCGCCTGTGCTGTATGTCGCTGATACCCAAGCTGAGCCATTTGAACTGTATTTTTTGTCATCTAGCAATAGCCGCCATATCAGCGGGCTGCCTTTAAGTGGTAGTGCGGCAGTATCGATATACACAGAGTATACGGGTGCTTGGCAATCTATTCGTGGGGTGCAAATACACGCCAGTATCATGCAGGTTGCAGAGAGCGAAAAAGCGTCAATAGCGCAGCGCTATTTTGCGCGTTTCCCGGAAGTTAAAGCACTGATTGATCGGCCCGCCAGCGAACAAGAGACGCGTATAGGTCAAGCCTTTGGTAAAAGCCATTTTTACCGCGTCACGCCCTCGTTTGTGCGCTTCACCAACAACAGCGACAGTTTTGCTGGCCGCACCGAGTGGCAGTTTTAGCGCGTTCGCGCCTAGTTCTTACTCAGCACAAAGCCAACAATTGTCGCCACGGTGACAATAAACAGCAGGGTAAAAACAAACCCGCCGATAATAAACGCCAGTGGGCTGCCTTCCTGAAAGTCCTTTTCACGATTTTTGTTGCTCTGCACGCCAATACCGGCGGCTAAAATACTTTTTACCACCGACCACAGTTTTACTTTGGGTTTGACCGGGGACTGTTCTTCGGCTTGTTGACTGTTGGTCACAGATGCTCGCTTAAAATAGTTATTCGTCGTTGAGAATCGGGGTTAGCCAGCGCTCTAGCTCAGCAACTGGAACACCTTTTCGTGTCGCGAGGGAGTGTAACTGATCGCGAGCAATTTTACCGGTGTTAAAATACTTGGCATCGGGGTGGGCGAAGTACCAACCACTGACCGCAGCGGCAGGGTGCATAGCGTAGCTTTCTGTCAGGGTGATACCAATATTGTGGGTGACATCTAGCAAGTCAAAAAGCTGTCCTTTTTCGGTGTGATCAGGGCAGGCGGGATAGCCAGGCGCCGGTCGAATGCCGCGATACTTCTCTTTGATCAACGCCTCGTTATCCAGTTGCTCGTCGGGCGCATAGCCCCAGTACTCCTGCCGCACACGGTGGTGCAAATGTTCGGCAAACGCTTCCGCCAGCCGGTCCGCCAGCGCTTTAACCATGATAGCGTTGTAGTCGTCGTGGGCGGCCTCGTATTGCGCGGCCAATTCGTCGGCGCCAATGCCGGTAGTCACGGCAAATCCACCAATATAGTCTTTCACCAAGCTCTCTTTTGGTGCCACAAAGTCGGCCAGAGAAATTAATTCGTCACTGCCGCCGGGCTTTTGAATTTGCTGGCGAATATGGTGCAGTGTGGCAGCTACTTGGCTGCGCGATTCGTCGCTATAGACTTCGATGTCGTCTGTATTGACGGTATTGGCCGGCCACAGGCCAAAGACCGCGCGGGCGCGCAGATGTTTATTGTCGATAATATTTTTCAGTAAGGCCTGTGCGTCGGCGAATAGCGCAGTAGCGGCCTCGCCAACAACGTTGTCCTTAAAGATGGTGGGATATTTTCCGACCAAGTCCCAGGTGATAAAAAAGGGCGTCCAGTCAATATAGGGCACCAGTGTTTCCAGCGGATAGTCGTCTAAAACCGTTACGCCGAGGGTATTGGGCAGCTCGGGCTGGTGGTCGCGCCAGTTAATCTGCAGTTTTTGCTTTACCGCATCTTCGTAGGCAAACAGGGTACCCTGCGAGGTGCGATTGGCTGTGCGCAGACGCACGGCATCGTACTCACGCTGAATCTCTGCAACAAAGCTATCGCGATGTTCAGGGCTCAGTAGTTTGCTGGCCACACCCACCGCGCGGGAGGCGTCGGACACATAGACGGTTTGGTTGCGGCTGTAGGTTGGCGCAATTTTCACCGCAGTGTGGGCTTTCGACGTTGTCGCGCCGCCAATCATCAGGGGTATATCAAAACCCTGTCGCTGCATCTCTTTACCCAGGGTGACCATTTCGTCGAGCGACGGGGTAATTAGCCCCGACAGCCCGATAATATCGACATTTTCAGCGCGCGCTGTCTGCAAAATTTTCTCCGCAGGTACCATCACGCCAAGGTCAATTACCTCGTAGTTGTTGCACTGCAGCACCACGCCGACAATATTTTTACCAATGTCGTGGACATCGCCTTTTACCGTTGCCATCAAAATTTTGCCATTACTGCTGGCGGCAACGTCTTTTTCCGCTTCGATAAAGGGCTGCAGGTAGGCCACGGCTTGCTTCATAACGCGTGCTGATTTGACCACTTGCGGCAAAAACATTTTGCCGGAGCCAAATAGGTCGCCGACGGTGTTCATACCATCCATTAAAGCGCCTTCAATCACATGCAGCGGTCGCGCGACACCTTGGCGAGCCTCTTCGGTGTCTTCCTCAATAAATGCTGTGATGCCTTTGACTAGGGCGTATTCAAGGCGGCGGTTAACGCTTGCCTCGCGCCAGCTGAGATCTTCGGTCTTGGATTGTGTGGTGCCATCGCCGCGGTAGTTGTCGGCAATCGCCAGCAGTCCGTCGGTGGCTTGCTCGTTGCGGTAGAGCACAACATCTTCAACCGCCTCGCGCAGCACCGTGGGCAGATCGTCGTAGACTGCCAGCTGACCGGCGTTGACTATGCCCATACTCAGGCCTTCGCGAATCGCGTGATAGAGGAAGACCGAGTGGATGGCTTCGCGAACCGGATTGTTGCCACGGAAGGAAAACGAGACGTTGGAAATACCGCCGCTGATCATGGCATGGGGGAGGTTTTGCTTAATCCATGCGGTGGCTTCAATAAAATCGAGCCCGTAGCGGTTGTGCTCTTCAATGCCGGTGGCCACGGCGAACACATTGGGATCAAAAATAATATCTTCAGCCGGAAAGCCAATCTGGTTCACCAGCAAGTCGTAGCTGCGCTGACAGATTTCTTTGCGTCGAGCCAAATTGTCTGCTTGACCGTCTTCGTCAAATGCCATGACAACAATCGCCGCACCGTATTTTTTACACAATCTGGCCTTTTCGACAAATTCCGCTTCGCCTTCTTTCAGGCTGATTGAGTTGACGATGGGCTTGCCTTGAATGCACTTCAGCCCCGCCTCTATCACGCTCCATTTCGACGAGTCGACCATTAGTGGCACGCGCGAGATATCGGGCTCTGCCGCAAGCAGGTTAAGGAACTTGACCATCGCTGGCAGCGACTCGAGCATACCTTCGTCCATATTGACGTCGATAATTTGCGCGCCATTAAGAACCTGCTGGCGGGCCACTTCGAGGGCTGCGTCGTAGTCCTCTTGTAGAATTAGGCGCTTAAAAACCGCTGAGCCAGTCACATTGCAGCGCTCGCCGATATTAATAAACAGCGAGTCGGCCGTAATATTGAAGGGTTCCAATCCTGACAGACGGCAGGCGGGGGCGATGGTCGGTATTGCTCTTGGGGAGAGTGTTGCCACCGCCTTGGCGATTTCGCGAATATGATCTGGTGTAGTGCCGCAGCAGCCTCCGACAATGTTAAGCATGCCAGACTCGGCAAACTCGGCAACCGTTGCGGCCATTTCTTCTGCGTTTAAATCGTAGCCACCAAACTCGTTGGGCAGTCCGGCGTTGGGGTGGGCGCTGACCAGTGTGTCTGCCACCGTGGATATTTCGAGTAGGTGAGGGCGCAGCTCTTTCGGCCCGAGCGCGCAGTTTAGGCCAATGCTCATGGGCTTGCTGTGGCGTACCGAATTCCAAAATGCCTCGGGCGTCTGGCCAGAGAGGGTGCGGCCGCTCGCGTCGGTAATGGTGCCGGAAATCATAATCGGCAGCTCGAAGCCGAGCTTTTCAAAGGTCAGTTGCACGGCAAACAGCGCGGCCTTGGCGTTCAGAGTATCAAAAATGGTTTCCACCATAATGATATCGCTGCCGCCCTCAATCAGCGCTTCGCAGGACTCACAATAGGCCTCGACGAGGACATCAAAGGTGACATTTCGCGCACCGGGATCGTTGACATCTGGCGATAGCGAGGCTGTGCGGCTGGTGGGGCCGAGAATACCGGCGACAAAGCGCGGGCGTTCGGGGGTCGAATATTCATCTGCCGCTTGGCGCGCCAACTGCGCAGAGGCGACGTTGATCTCCCGGGAAATCGCCTGCATCTCATAGTCGGCCTGGGAAATGGTTGTGGAGTTGAAGGTGTTTGTCTCGATAATATCCGAGCCCGCTTCAAGGTAGGCGCGGTGAATATCGCAAATAATGGTCGGCTGTGTGATGCTCAACAGGTCGTTGTTGCCCTTGATATCACAATGCCAGTCGGCAAAGCGCTCGCCGCGAAAATCCTCTTCTTCCAACTTGTGTCGCTGAATCATGGTTCCCATGGCGCCATCGAGCAACAAAATGCGCGCTTGAGCAGCGCTTACGAGTCGTTCAAAACTGGGATGGCGTTTCAGGGTTTGGGGAGTTGCATTGAGTGGCATATGGGATTCTGGCCCTGTATTTTCAGTATGTATCAAAATATTTTGATGGATGCGACATAATACCAACTTGTGCAAAAAAAGCGACACTTAAAAAACACAAATGAAGCTTTTGTCGGAGGGGTGGGATAGCGTAAAATACCCTACTTATTTAGTCGGACTTTATTTTAGGACCTCAATATGTTGAATGTCACCATTACCGAAACCGCGCAGGACTATCTCGCCGGTCTGCTTGAAAAGCAAAATTGCGAAGGCATTGGTATTCGTATGTTTGTCAGTGACCCGGGCACGCCCAAAGCCGAGACCTGTATTGCCTACAGTCGTCCCGGCGAGCATAACGAGGAAGATCTTGTGGTTGAATACCCCGCCTTTAAAGCTTACTTCGAACAGCGCAGCATCCCATTTCTTGACGACGCAAAAGTGGACTACGCGGCCGACAAGTTTGGCGGTCAGCTCACCATTCGCGCGCCGAACTCGCGTCTGCCGAATGTCAGCGACGACAGCCCCATTGAAGATCGCATCAACTATTTGCTGTATAATGAAATCAATCCGAGTCTCGCCTCCCATGGTGGCGTGGTGTCCTTAAGTGAGTTTACCGATGGTTTTGCGATTTTAGAGTTTGGTGGCGGCTGCCAAGGTTGCTCATCTGTCAGCTTGACCCTGAAAGAGGGCGTTGAAAAAACGTTGATGGAAAAGATTCCCGGTCTGAAAGGCGTGCGCGATGTGACGGATCACACTGACACCTCTAATGCCTATATGTGAGTGGGAGAGCCTGAAGTGTTGGGCTTCTAACCTTAGACGATAAAAAAACCGCCTTGATCAGGCGGTTTTTTTTGTTTCAAGCATCTGACAGCAATTAGCTCATCTCAACAATCTGCTGTGCAGCAATCAGTTTGCCTTTTTCGGCAGACTTCTGGAACGAGGCAATTTGATCAAAGTTCATGTAACGGTAGATCTCTGACGACATTGAGTCGATCTTGCTGGCGTACTCCATGTACTCCGCAGCCGTTGGCAGGCGACCCAAGATCCCGCCGATTGCCGCGAGTTCTGCAGAGGTGAGGTAGACATTGGCACCATCGCCCAGGCGGTTGGGGAAGTTGCGCGTTGAGGTCGAGAGCACGGTGGCTCCGGCGAGTACACGCGCTTGGTTACCCATGCACAGTGAGCAGCCGGGCATTTCGGTGCGGGCACCGACTTTGCCGTAGATGTTGTAGTAGCCTTCTTCCATCAGGGTGTGAGCGTCCATCCGAGTGGGTGGGCAGATCCAGAAACGGCTATCAACGGCTCCGGCTTGGTCGAGCAGTTTGCCAGCAGCGCGGAAGTGGCCAATATTGGTCATGCATGAACCGATGAAGACTTCGTCGACTTTGTCGCCAGCGACGTCAGAGAGCAGGCGCGCGTCGTCTGGGTCGTTGGGGCAACAGACGATGGGCTCCTTAATGTCGGCGAGGTCGATTTCGATCACGGCGGCGTATTCGGCATCGGCGTCGGCAGACATCAGCGATGGGTTGGCGAGCCACTCTTCCATTTTGCGCACGCGACGCTCGAGGGTGCGCACGTCGCCATAGCCTTCAGCAATCATCCAGCGCAATAGGGTAACGTTTGAACGCAGGTACTCGGCGACAGAGGCTTCGCTGAGCTTGATGGTACAACCGGCTGCAGAGCGCTCTGCAGAGGCGTCAGAGAGTTCAAAGGCTTGCTCTACCGTCAGCGACTCAATACCTTCACCTTCGATTTCCAGAATGCGACCTGAGAAGAAGTTCTTTTTGCCTTTCTTTTCAACTGTCAGCAAGCCTTCTTTGATGCCGTAGTAGGGAATAGCATGCACAAGGTCGCGCAGGGTAATACCGGGCTGCATTTTGCCTTTAAAGCGCACCAGCACGGATTCTGGCATATCGAGTGGCATGACCCCCGTGGCGGCGGCGAATGCGACGAGGCCAGAGCCACCGGGGAAAGAGATACCCATGGGGAAGCGTGTATGGGAGTCTCCGCCGGTGCCGACGGTGTCAGGCAGCAGCATGCGATTCAACCAGCTGTGAATAATGCCGTCGCCGGGACGCAATGACACGCCGCCGCGATTCATAATAAAGTCTGGCAGACTGTGTTGGGTTTCAATATCCACTGGCTTGGGGTAGGCGGCGGTGTGACAGAATGACTGCATTACAAGGTCAGTGGAGAAGCCGAGACAGGCGAGGTCTTTGAGTTCGTCGCGCGTCATGGGGCCGGTGGTGTCCTGCGAGCCGACAGTGGTCATTTTCGGTTCGCAGTAAGTGCCGGGACGCACACCGGGGACGTTACAGGCTTTACCAACCATTTTTTGCGCGAGCGTGAAGCCTGCATTGCTGGCTTCGGGTGCTGTCGGTGTGCGGAAGACAGTTGATGCTGGCAGTCCGAGGTGTTCGCGGGCGCGCTGTGTGAGACCGCGACCGATAATCAGGTTGATGCGGCCGTCTGCTTGAACTTCATCAAAGATAACATCTGATTTGATTTCAAACTCAGACAATAGGTCGCCGCTTTCGCTGAGAATTTTGCCTTCGTATGGGCGAATTTCAATAACATCGCCATAGTTAATCTTGTCGACCGGTGCTTCAAATACCAATGCCCCAGCGTCTTCCATGGTGTTGAAGAAAATCGGCGCCACTTTGCTGCCGATACAGATACCACCTGAGCGCTTGTTGGGCACGCCGGGCATATCTTCACCGAAGAACCACAGAACCGAGTTGGTTGCTGATTTGCGCGATGAGCCAGTGCCGACGACGTCGCCGACAAAAGCCACAGGCAAGCCTTTCGCTTTCAGTGCGTCTATTTGCTTCATGGGGCCAGTGACACCGTGTTCTTCTGGCGTCAGACCGTCGCGAGGCATTTTAAACATGGCGCGTGCGTGCAGCGGAATGTCTGGGCGAGACCACGCGTCTTGAGCGGGTGACAGGTCGTCTGTGTTGGTTTCGCCAGTAGCTTTGAAGACGATAGTTTTTATGCTTTCTGGAACGGCGTCGTTCGAGGTGAACCACTCGGCGTCTGCCCAAGATTGCATGACTGCTTTAGCGTCGGCATTGCCAGCATCGGCGCGCTCTGCAACGTCGTGGAAGGCGTCAAAGACTAGAAGGGTCGATTTTAACTGCTCTGCGGCGAGGCTAGAAAGTTCTGCGTCGTCCAGCAAACTGACCAGCGTGGCGACGTTGTAGCCACCGTGCATATTGCCAAGGAGCGTGGTCGCAGTGCTGCGGTCGATCAGCGGAGAGGAGGCTTCGCCTTTAACGATAGCGCTGAGAAAGCTGGCTTTTACGTAGGCTGCTTCATCGACTCCCGGTGGCACGCGGTTGGCGATCAGGTCAAGTAGAAAATCCGCTTCCCCTGCGGGTGGGTTTTTCAATAGCTCGACAAGTCCTGCGGTCCACTCTGGGGTCAGGGGCTTTGGCGGAATTCCCTGTTGTTGACGTTCAGCGACATGAGCACGATAGGCTTCTAGCACGGCTGGATTCTCCTGTTAAATGACTGTGGTATGAAGTTTTTCCTGCGCTTCAATCGAGCGCAGAAATAGACGCAGCATTGTACGTGAAGCCGCGCTTTATTGACAGTTGGTTATCGGGCCATCTGGTTGACTGTCAAACCTTGCTTTGAATGGTTTTAAGGTGGCGAAAATGCTGGTATATCAGAGTGTAAAACCCTTTGTTAGGTTTGGAAAAAGAGTCGCCATAGAGTGAGTTTATAGCCGTTATCACTGGCGCTATCGGCAGCCTGTTCTGTTGTCGCGCGGGCGCAGTTTATTGGCTTATGGTGATAATTACCGCTTTGTGTCTCGCCGAGTGGGCGCTACAGTGATTATACTGCGCCCCTTAAACGTCGTTACAACTGTCATTACAAGAGTCGCTATAAGAGTCGCTATAAGAGTCG
>Ga0102879_1000836_pt1 | contig 13053 bp, 9 predicted proteins | sample Colrivmet1548B02_FD_78187 | JGI IMG/M metagenome (GOLD analysis project Ga0102879, IMG submission 78187) | Estuarine microbial communities from the Columbia River estuary - metaG 1548B-02 | ecosystem: Environmental > Aquatic > Marine > Intertidal zone > Estuary | place: USA: Columbia River... | reverse complement strand
GTGACTTCGCCGCCCTCGCCGAGCACCACAGCGTATTTGCCGAGCTCTTGGTCGATGGCCGAGAGGTCCACTCCCAGGCTTTCCACGAGGACCGAAGCAGCTTTTTCGCTGATTTTCAGCCCGCGCTGGCGTGCGAGTTCGGCGACGGTTCCGGCGATTTGGTATTCAGGGATGCGGTCGAACTGAAAATAGGTTTCGCCGGGTTTTAGGGTTTTGTAGAGGGCCTTGCGCTTGTCCAAGGCCTTGCCGGTAAGGCTAAGGAGCAGCACGGTCTGGGGCTGGGGGTTCTTCACGTAGGACGCGAGGTCCTCGAGGTTGCGCAGGTCTTGGGCCTCGCGCACCACCACCACTGTTCGCTCGGCCATCATCGGGAAGCGCTTGGCCTCGGATTCCACCGAACGCGCATCCACGTCGCGTCCATAGAGCACGGACTGATTGAAGGCCCGATCCGACTCAGGAAGCGCTCGCTCAAGCAGGGCGTCCGTCAGGGCATGGGCAAAATAGGGCTCCTCGCCGGCCACGACATAGACGGGGGCGAACTGCCCTTTGTCCCATTGGGCGATGAGTTTAGTGACGACCGACTGCACGGGGCAAACCTACGAATTCAACCCTCGTGGTGGTAGGGCTCGTTGCGCAAAATGGTGAAGGCTCGGTAGAGCTGTTCTGCAAACAGCACGCGCACCAAGTCGTGCGGAAACGTCATCTTGCTCAGCGCCAGCTCGTACTGCGCTTGGGCGCGGAATTCCGCACTAAATCCGTAGGCATCTCCTACCGCGAACACGATGCGTTTCGGACCGGAATTCATCCACTTTTGGAGTCGCTGCGAAAGCTCGATTGAATTTAGCTGCTGTCCCCGCTCGTCGAGCAGCACGAGCAGATCACCGGGCTTTAAAAAAGCATGCTGGGCGGCTCGGTCGCGCACCGATTCCGTTCGGAATTTGGCGTAGTGGCTAATTCTCTGCGCAAAGTCAGCCAAACCCGCCTTGGCGTAGTCCACTTGGGTGGGCCCCACGACTAAAAGAATGATCTCCACGGCTGGCGTAAGTTTGGGTTCCGCTCCACGCACCTGTTGCGTGACGACGATGCAAAGATGAAGCCGATCCGCGATTACCTGACCGAACCCGAGCTCGCTGCCCACATTCAGCGCAGCCTTGACGAAGATTTGGGCAGTGGCCCCTCAGCGGGCGATCACTCATCAGCGGCAAGTCTCAACCCTGAATCAGAGGGAATTGCCACGCTCCGCGCCAAAGAATCCCTGGTATTTGCTGGGTGCGAAGTGGCCGAACACGTGCTGCACGCGGTCGACCCCCGACTCCGTATTGACTGGGCGCACCGCGACGGCGAACACCTCGAACCGGGAACCTCTGTAGCCCACGTCGAAGGCCCGCTACCCTCCCTGCTTCGTGCCGAACGCACGCTACTCAACTACGTACAGCGCCTCAGTGGGGTGGCTACAATCACTGAACGCTATGCTGCACTCATTGCCGACCTCCCCTGCCGGCTGCTTGATACGCGCAAAACGACGCCGGGCTGGCGTGCACTCGAAAAATGGGCCGTGCACGTCGGTGGAGCCGACAACCACCGGATCGGGCTGTACGATATGGTAATGCTCAAAGACAACCACATCGACCTCGCGGGCGGAATCACGCACGCCGTGCGCCGCACCGAGGCCTACCTGGCCGACCGCGGGCTCGACCTCGCCATTGAAGTCGAATGCCGCACCTTGGCCGACGTCGAAGAAGCACTTGGCCTCGACGCCATCACGCGCATTATGCTCGACAACTTCACGCCGGCACAGTGCCGGACTGCGGTGGAACGCATCGCCGGCCGCAAAGAAACCGAGGCCAGCGGCGGAATCACCCGCGAAACCCTGCGCGCCTACGCCGAAACCGGCGTGACCTTCATCTCGGTTGGAGCCCTCACCCACTCTGCCCCCGCCGTAGACCTCAACTTCAAAGCCCGCCTGCTGTGAAACGTTTGCTCGCACTGCTGCGTCGAAGCGCCCAAACGATCACGATCCCGCTGTTTGACGGGCTGAGCCTGTACGACGTCGCCATCTTTTTCTGGAAGGGAATCTACGAAGGCGCCGTCACCAGCCGCGCGGCCAGCATCAGTTTTAGTTTCTTCTTGGCGTTGTTTCCGGGGGTCATCTTTGTCTTTACCCTCATACCCTTTATTCCGATTGATGGGTTCCAGCACGAACTCTTTCGCCTGCTGCGCGACGTCCTTCCGCCCAACAGCTTTGACGCCGCCTACTCCACGATTACCGACATTTTAACTATCAAACGCGGCGACCTGCTCGGTATTACGGTGGCGGCTGCGCTGTTTTTTGCCACCAACGGAACCTTAGCCCTCATCGGCAACTTCGGCCAAACCATTCACCACCTGAACGTGCGCAGATGCTGGTCCCAGTACCCCGCGGCGTTTTGGCTGACCTTGGCATTGGCCCTATTACTCATTGGCGGAATCGCAATTCTTGCACTGGGCGAAGTGTGGATTCCGACGCTGATACCTGGCGACAGTGGACTCTGGCTTACCGCCTTGGCCAGGTGGGTGGTGCTCCTTGGGCTCGTGCTGTTTGCAATCTCGCTGCTGTTTTACTACGGCCCGATGCGCTCTGCTCCCTGGCGGTTTATTTCGCCCGGAGCCTTGCTCGCCACCGTCCTCGTATGGCTGACCTCGTACCTTTTCGGAATCTATGTAACTGATTTCAGCCGCTACAACCAGCTCTATGGCTCGATCGGAACCCTCATCATCATCCAACTTTGGATCTATGTGAACGCCATCGGACTCATCATAGGGTTCGAACTCAACGCGTCGATGGCTCGAGCGAAAAAAGATGTACATTCCGGCTCCTAAATATCTTAACCTATGCACTCAAAATTTCTCAGCCTGAGCATTGGACTAATGCTCAGCCTTTCTGCGCTTGGCCAAACCCCAGACGCGATTCTCGGAACATGGTGGAACGCAGAAAAAGACGGACAAGTTGAAGTCTACAAAGTGGGCGCCGAATACCGCGGCCGCATTGTCTACGTCAAAGTGAACGTCAATCCCGACGGCAGTAGTCCCAAAAAAGACAACCTGAACCCTAATGAAAAGCTCCGCTCGCGTGTTCTGATGGGAACCACCATTTTGACGGGGCTCAAATTTGACGCCGGCGACAAAGAGTGGGCTGAGGGCACGATTTACGACACGAAGTCGGGCAACACCTACTCATGCTACGCCAAACTAAATTCAGACGGCACCCTCTACTTCAAAGGGTACATGATGGGCATGCGCTTCATCGGGCGATCCACGACGTGGACCCGCGTGAAAAAGTAGGCTAACGGCTCCTCAGGTAGGTAAACTCCTCGTAGTGTGCAGAGTGCGCTACGAGCACATAACCATTTGCTGCGAGCGCTTCATGCACCGCCTTAGATGGGATTCCATCAACCCAGCGGTCGTGAAACTCAATGAGAATTTGGCCGATCTCGATTCCGTCTGCAAGAAGTGCAGGAAGGACTTCGTACTCAGCGCCCTCGATGTCAATTTTCAGAACATCCAAGCGAGTATGGCCCAATTGCATCATGAGATCCTTGAGCGTGCTGAGCTGAACCTCGATGGGTCGGGTGAGCGTTGATTGCACTGATGCATTGAGACTTCCGCTCGTCGCTTTCTCGGATTCAGGCAGGTGAAAGGTCGCCGTACCGGTATAGGTTCCGAGTCCGATGGCATGAAAATCCATAAAATCAACATCGGACTGGCGCTCAAACCACCGTTTTGATTTCGGCGTCGGATCAAAGCCATATACGCGGCAACCCCATGCGCGGTGAATGGCGCGGTCAAAGCTGATGTCTTGACCAATACCCACTGAGTAGACCACTGAGTCCTTGCCCTTCGAAGGCGGGATGGCGTAGAAGCCGCCGTAGCTGTTGCCGTACCATGTGGCACGATCGTCGGGATGCACCACAAAATGAGCAACCTCTGAGCGGTCGAGGCTGCGCACGAGTTCTGCATTGCGCGCTCGAGCTGCGCGGTCCTGCTTCGTTGCGGTATACCAGTCCTTAAGTCGTTGAATCATGATGCAGAATAGGGTTTATCCGAAGATCTGAATGCGTTTGCGGATCCAGTTTCCGCCGACAAAGGTGGTCGCAAAATAGAAGACTACCGCAAGGGACCAATCTGACCTCAGAAAGTGATGGCGGGCTTTTGCAAATTCACCAACGGTGTACCAGTACCGACCATAGCTCCCATGCCAGCGGGCACGGGACACTTTGACTTCTGACGGGTAGCGCGCTGCCAACTCATTGAGCGTCTGCATGGCAAATTCAAAATCGCGAGCGCGGTAAGTCGAATTGAGTGAGAGGTTGCTCCCCTCAACGTGCCGAATGAAGAGTGGACGGCACACTTCACGGGTAGCACAACCCTCAGTAACCCTTAAAAGCCAGTCAAAGTCCAATTGGCCGTGGACTTCTTCAAAAAGGACGTGCGCACGATCTGAGCGGAGCAGCAGTCCACCGATGTACATATTCTGACCATTTTTTTGGCGCAGCAAGCGCTGTGTAAAGGCCACATTAGGGGCAAAATCCCGTACCCCATGAGTGCACGAACGAACTTGATCTTGGCCTAAAGACGCGTTGCGCAAAATGAACCCAGAACTCATAATTGGCACCCCAATAGCCTGCTGCAGTAGCGCTTCAAGGCGGTCCACGACCCATTCGTCGTCGTGGTCGGCGATTGAAATCCAGTTCCCTTTTGCCTGGCGAAGACCGCAATTCCGGCCCCAATTAGGCCCTCCGGAATTGGTGGTGTTCACCACTGCAGCGATGCCCCGCTCTGCGAGAAGTGCCACTGTCTGGTCGCTTGAACCATCGTCGAAGGCAAGAATTTCAAGTTCAAACTGGGTTCCGAGGCCTTGTTGACCCAGAATTGAGTCCACCAACCGTAGAATGGTGCGTTCGGATTGGTAGGTCGTAATTATGACGCTGATGAGCGGAATCGAGTTCATGACGCAAACCGAGCGATGAGGGACGGGACGCGAAGGTCCGGAGCAAAATTCAGTAGTGCATTGGCGACCACAAACAACGCACATTGTGCACCGAGCTCTAATCCGGCAACCGACCAAACGCCCCAGCCGAGACCTGGCAGAAGCCAATGCAGCATGGCTGCGGCACCCACCCACGGAAGGAACCTCCAAAACGTTTGGTCAAAAGCTGATATCTGAAACCACCTCCAAAGCTGGAACATTCTAAAGCTGTTGTAGATGACGGCGGCGGCAAACAGCGACCACGCCATTCCGAGTGCACCCCACTGGGGCACGGCCCACGCGGCAAACCCAACCGAGAGCACAATCATGATGACGTTGGCGTACCAGTCATGGCGAAACTTTTCGCTGGTAAGCAAGACCATACCTGTGGCACCCGTGGCGATGTAGATCATTTGGGTTGCGCCAGCCACCGCGGCAATGATGGGTCCACGGTCTTGATAGGCCGTGGGTAAGAGCGTGTACAAAGCAGGTAGCACCGCGAGAATGAGTGCATACAAAAGAAGGCTCAAGCCCCATTGGTTCCGCGAGCTTCGAAACATGAGCGCTCTAAGCTCCGTACGCTTCCCTTCGGCCCAGTACTGCGCGACAAAGGGGCGAATCGCCTGATTCATGGACTTGGAGGGGACACCAAGTACGATTCCGATTTGAAACGCGATACTGTAGCGCGCCACTTCATCGAGACCAACCCAGCGGCCCAAAAGCAAAATATCCAACTGCCCGAATACCATCTGTGTTGCCAACGACCAAAGCAACCAGAGCGCATACTTCTGGCCCTCTGGCTGGGCCTGAAGCAACCCCAGAGGCTCATGCACCGTGCGGTGGTAGACCAGGACAAGACCCACGGTTAGCACCACATACCACAACGCCAACCCAAAGATCACGACAGACAATTCGGGTTTCCAGATGAGGTACACGACCACCGCCAAGAGCAGGCTCGTCTTTCGTCCAAAATCCTTCACAATTTGGGGCAATGCAATACGACCATTTGCGGTAAACCAACCGAGGTACCACTCGTGCAGGGTGAACGCGGCAGCCATTAGGATCACCGCAAGGGTCGTCGTTAAACCAAGTTCCGTGTCTAGGTTGAACCCATCAAGCCAAGGCCACAGCCAGAGAGTTACAGTTCCGGCCGCCAACGCGGTGAGGGTGAGGATCACCACCCATCCGTAGGTAAAAAACTGGGCACGCTGTACCGCATTCCAACGCGGAACAAACGTAATGACCGTCTGCGGAAGCCCCGCATGCAGCACGAGGCCCAAAATGGTAGCCACAGAAATGATCCAGCGCAAAAGACCGTAGTCCTCAGGGCGGTCGGGAAAGGCCAATGGGAGCAGCCAAAACGCCGTCAATGCAGCGACTCCGACCCCTGCGAGGCCAAAAATGCTTACTAGACTGCTTTGACGGACGACAACACCCAAGGTTCACCAACTTAGTTCAAGTGCAAACTTAGGGGAATTAATCCGCGGAAGCTGAGCCGCAGTGCGAATGTGGTCCATCATTTTGCCGTAAACTTGCGCACTATGAATGACGTTCTTCGAACTGCCAGCCGCTCGTGGCTCTATCCCGTCCTCGCACTAATTGCGTTCAACTTCATCTACTTTGCGCCTGTGGTCTTTCAGGGCAAGCAAATTCCGCAAGACGACATCAAGTTGGGAATTGCCAAGGGCAAAGAAATCGTGGACTACCGGACCGAAAAAGGTGAAGAGCCGCTGTGGACCAACGCCATGTTTAGTGGTATGCCCACCTTTCAGATGTCGACGTTCTACCCGAACAATGTACTTCGCTACATTGAAGTTGGCCTCCAAAAAGTACTCGTGCACGAGTCTGGTGTGTACATTGTCGCTCTGCTCATGCTCGGATTTTTCTTTTTGCTTCGCGGCGAAAAAGTCGACCCATGGTTGAGCGTGGCCGGCGCCGTGGCCTTCGGATTCAGCGCCTTCTTTATCATTTCGCTGGCGGCTGGGCACAACGCCAAGATTCGCACGGCGGCCTATATGGCTCCTTTGGTGCTCGGCGTGCTCCTCACCTACCGCGGCCGCACTGCGCTCGGTTTTTTTGTGGCGGCGTTGGCCACGGGGCTGAGCATCCAATCCAATCACTTTCAGATCACCTACTACACTGCGATTCCAGTGCTGGCTGTTTCGGTAGCATACTTGGTGGCGGCGGTGCGCGAAGGCGTGCTCAAGCAGTGGGTGCTTCGCTCGTTGCTGCTGATCGGCGCGGCGGTGGTCGGAATCGGCCCCAACATCGGCAACCTGTGGTCGACCTATGCGTACACCAAGGCCACGATGCGGGGCGGCCATTCGGACCTCACTCCAATCGCAGACAGCACCGCGGCCCCTGCGGCCAAGGCTGAAGGCCTTGACTTTGACTACGCCATGTCGTGGTCGTACGGCGTGACGGAATCGCTCAACCTGTTCATCCCCAACCTTATGGGTGGCGGAGCCAAGCAGGACTACAGCGACACCAAAACCTACGAAACCCTATCGCGCATCTTTCAGCAGCAAGGTTTGGGCGGCGAACGCCTTCGCGAAACCGTCAACCAGTACAGCGGATCCTTTCTCTACTGGGGCGACCAAAGCCTCGTAAACGGAGCCTACTACCTAGGCGCCGTGGCGGTCTTTCTATTTGTGCTCGGCCTGCTGACCGTGCGCGGAACCACCCGCAACTGGGTTCTGGGCGCACTGCTGGTAAGCCTTGTACTTGCCTGGGGTAAAAATCTTGAGTCGGTCAATCGGGTGCTCTTTGACACCTTGCCGCTGTACAACAAGTTCCGCGTGCCGTCGATGGCCCTCGTGGTCGCCTTTTTGACGGTGCCCTACCTCGGGTTTGTAGGCCTACAGCAGTGGATTTCAGGTGACCTGAGCGCCGACCAAAAGCAGCGCAAGCTTTTGATGGCTGCCGGAATTTCAGGTGGAATCGCACTGCTTGTAGCCCTCATCGGTCCCGCCCTGTTCTCACTTGAAGGTTTGAACGACGCCAACCTCGGCCAGCAGGGGTTTGACCTCGGAATCATCGAAGAGGACCGCGCCAACTTGATGCGCAGTTCCGCTTGGCGCAGCCTTCTTTTTGTGCTCGCTGCCGCAGCGCTGCTCTGGCTTCAGCTCAAGGGCCGTGTCAAGCCTGCCGTGTTTGCAGCCGCACTCGTGGGTCTCGTCGTGGCCGACCAGTGGACTTTTGACCGCGACCAGCTTGGTTCCGACGACTTTGTCAGCGAACGCGAATTCAACGCCGCCTTTGCGCCGACGCCTGCCGACGAGTTCATTCTCAAAGACACTGACCTGCACTACCGTGTCTACAACACGACGTCCGGCCTGACGAGCGACAGCTACACGTCGTACTTCCACAAGAGCATCGGTGGCTACCACGGCGCCAAGCTGGCCCGCTACCAAGACCTGATTGAGCGCCAGCTTTCGCAGGGCAACATCGCCGCCTTTAGCATGCTCAACACCAAGTGGGTCATCATGCAGGACCAACAGACCGGAGTCATGCAGGCCCAGCCCAACATGAGTGCGTGCGGCAACGCATGGTTCCCCGCCGAAATCCGCCAAGTGGCGAACGCCGACGAAGCCATGGCTGCGTTGAGCGGATTTGACCCGATGCAAACGGCCATTGTCGAGCAGGGTGTCGATGCAGAGCGTCTGATGAATTCTCAGGCTCCGGATTCCACGGCACGCATCACGCTCACGGCCTATGACCCGAAGGTGATGACCTACGCGGTTGAAGGGCTCACATCAAATTCCACGGCGGTCTTCTCTGAAATCTTCTATGAGGTTCCCGGTCAGCGCTGGGTGGCTACCGCGGACGGCGTCGAAATCCCTGTGGCCCGCGTGAACTACGTGCTGCGTGCTGCAGTCATCCCGGCGGGTACCAAAGAGGTTGTGTTCCGCTTCGAACCCGAGACCTACACGACCGGAAGCATGCTCGACGGCGGCTTCTCTTTGCTGCTGCTTGCTTCGCTCGGATTCGCCCTTTGGATCGAATTCAAGCGCCGCCGCAGTGCCTAAACGCATCTTAGTCGCCACGTACTACTGGCCGCCTGCGGGTGGTCCAGGCGTGCAGCGCTGGCTCAAGATGGCCCAAGCACTCAAACAGCTCGGCCACGATGTCGAAGTCCTCACGGTCGACCCTGCCTACGCGACCTATCCCCTACGCGACGAAAGCCTTATAGTCGAGGCCGAGGGCATCACGGTTCACTCCACCCGCGCCCGGGACTGGTTTGGCACCTACCAAAAGCTCACCCGCCGCAAGGAGGTACCGTTCAGCGGATTCGCCAATCAGGCTGGCAAGCCGGGCCCCATTCAGCGCGTGTCACGTTGGGTTCGCGGCAACCTGTTCATACCTGACCCGCGCCGTGGCTGGAACCAATACGCCGTCGCCGAGGCGCTGAAGCAGCACACCCTCAAGCCGTACGATTTGGTGGTGACCAGCGGTCCGCCCCACTCAACGCACTTGATCGGGCTCGAGCTGCAGCGCCGTGGACTTCGCTGGTGGGCCGACTTTCGCGACCCATGGACCGACATCTACTACTACCGGATGTTCTATCCGTCGGCTTGGGCCCGACGCCGCGACACCGAACTCGAACACAGTGTGCTCGAGCGTGCCGAACGGGTGCTTACCGTTTCTGACGACCTCAAACGATTGCTGGCAAGCAAATTGAACGGCGATTCCGCCAAGTTTGTGGTGGTTCCGAACGGGTACGATCCGGCAGACTTCGAAGCCAACGCCCAAGTTCCGAACAATCCGGTGCGCACCTTGGTCTACACGGGCACGCTGACGCTCGACTACCCGCTTGAAGCGCTGTACACCGCATTGCGCACCTACTGCCGCGCGCATGGCTCATTAAAGCTAGTTTTTGCCGGACGCCCGGCCCAAGAGGCTAAGGACGCCCTCGAAGCATTGACCTGCGAGCTTCCCTTAAGCGTAGAATTCAAAGGCTACCTGCCGCACGCCGAAAGCGTCGCGCTGCTTCAGGGCGCCGACGCGCTGCTGCTGCTCATTCCCGAGCTGCCCAACAACCGCGGAATCCTTACGGGAAAACTCTTTGAATACCTGGGAAGCGGCCGCCCGATCTGGGGATTTGGCCCCGTCGACGGGGACGCCAACGCCATACTGCGTGAAACCCGCGCAGGAGGTCTCTACGAAGACGCGCAAAAAGCTTTCGAAGCTCTGGCGCAATGGCCCGAGCAGGGCGCAAGCCTCGAAGCCCGCACCCGCTACACCCGCCTCGGCATCGCCGAAGGCTTGGCGGCTTACTTGGACAAGTAGTAGTTCCGCTCGCTGTACAGCTTTCTAAACAGCGGATCGCGCAGTGAATCAATGAAGTAGATGGCCTCGCCGGTCGACTTCATCTGTGGCCCCAGCGTCTTGTTCACGTCAGGGAACTTGTGGAAGCTGAACACCGGAACCTTGATCGCCCAACCGCCCTTCTTGGGGTTGAACGTGAAGTCGGTGACCTTCTTGGTTCCGAGCATCACCTTGGTCGCCGCATTCACATAGGACTCTTGGTAGGCCTTGCAAATGAACGGCACGGTACGTGACGCCCGCGGATTCGCCTCAATGATGAACACGGTATCGTCCTTGATCGCAAACTGGATGTTGATGAGTCCGACGGTTCCGAGCGCACGTGCAATGGTGTGCGTATGGTCGATGATTTGCTGCATCACCAGCTCGCCGAGGTTGAACGGCGGCAAGGTTGCATTGGAATCCCCAGAGTGCACACCACAGGGCTCGATGTGCTCCATGATTCCGATGATATAGACGTTTTCGCCGTCGCAGATGGCATCGGCTTCGGCCTCAATCGCTCCGTCGAGGTAGTGGTCGAGCAGCACGCGGTTGCCGGGGAAGTCCTTGAACAGCTCCACCACGTGAGTCTCGAGCTCGTCGTGGTTGATGACAATCTTCATTCCCTGGCCACCCAAGACGTACGACGGGCGCACCAAGATGGGGTATCCGAGCTTTTCGGCCACCGCCACCGCTTCGTCGGGGCGGGTTATCACGTCGAATCTCGGGTACGGAATTCCGTGCTCGTGAAGCAGCGTTGAGAAGCGTCCGCGATCCTCGGCGAGGTCGAGCGACTGGTAGCTGGTTCCGACGATTGGAATTCCGAATCGGTCGAGCTTTTCGGCCAACTTGAGGGCCGTCTGGCCGCCGAGCTGCACGATGACGCCCACGGGCTTTTCGTGGCGAATGATGTCGTAGATGTGCTCCCAGAATACGGGCTCGAAGTAGAGCTTATCCGCAGTGTCAAAGTCCGTCGAAACCGTTTCAGGGTTGCAGTTGATCATGATGGTCTCGAAGCCCTCCTCTTTGGCCGCCAGCACTCCGTGCACGCAGCTGTAGTCGAACTCGATTCCCTGGCCGATGCGGTTGGGACCGCTGCCAAGTACAATGATCTTTTTGCGGTCACTCGACGGGCTGTCGTTGCGGGCGCTCAGCGCTCCGGGCTTGCCTGAACCGCGCTCAAACGTCGAGTAGTAGTACGGAGTTTGTGCTTGAAACTCCGCGGCACAGGTGTCCACGAGCTTCCAGACGCGCTCGATTCCGAGCTTAACCCGCAGATCGTGCACCTCGCTCTCGAGGCAGCGCACCATGTGGGCAATTTGGCGGTCGGCGAATCCCTTCATCTTGGCCTCGAGCAGCAAATCGCTGGGCAATGAGCCGAGTTGGTGCTGTTCGAGGCGCCGCTGAGTCAGCATGAGGTCTTCGATTTCGCGCAAAAACCACATGTCAATTTTCGTGATGTCGTGAATTTTGCGGAGCGGAATCCCCATCTGCATGGCGTCGTACAGAACAAATACGCGGTCCCAGCTGGCGTGCTCGAGCTTGTGTAGAATCACCTTTTGATCGGTCAGGCCCTTGCCGTCAGCTCCTAGCCCATTCCTTCGAATTTCGAGCGACTGGGCCGCCTTATGCAGCGCCTCTTGAAAGCTGCGGCCAATACCCATAACCTCGCCTACGGACTTCATTTGCAGGCCGAGGCGGCGGTCAGCGCCTTCAAACTTGTCAAAATTCCAGCGCGGAATTTTCACGATCACATAGTCAAGCGTCGGCTCAAAGTAGGCCGTCGTGGTCTTGGTGATTTGGTTGTTGAGCTCGTCGAGCGTGTAGCCAATCGCCAGCTTCGCCGCGATTTTGGCAATGGGGTAGCCCGTAGCCTTCGAGGCCAGCGCCGAAGAGCGCGACACCCGAGGATTGATCTCAATCGCGACAATATCCTCCTTCTCGTCAGGGCTCACTGCGAACTGTACGTTGCATCCGCCGGCGAAGTTTCCGATCGAGCGCATCATCTTAATCGCCATGTCGCGCATGCGCTGGTAGGTGGTGTCTGACAGCGTCATTGCCGGAGCCACCGTGATCGAGTCACCCGTGTGGATGCCCATCGGGTCCATGTTCTCAATCGAACAAATGATGATGACGTTGTCGTTGGAATCGCGCAAAAGCTCGAGCTCAAACTCCTTCCAGCCCACTAGGGCCTTGTCGATGATAACCTCGTGGATGGGGCTCGCCTCCAAACCGCGCTGAAGTGCGCTGTCGAACTCTTCTTTGGTCCAGACGAAGCTGGCTCCGCTTCCGCCCAGAGTGAATGAAGCGCGAACGCACAAGGGGTAGCCAAACTCCTGCGCAATCTCCTTACCCTTGAGGTAGCTGGTCGCAATTTTGGCGGGCGCGTACGGAATCTCAATCTGGTCGAGCAAATTCTTGAACTTGTCTCGGTCTTCGGTGATGTTGATGGCCTCGATGTCGACGCCGATGATTTGCACTCCGTACTGTTCCCAAAGTCCCTGCTTGTCGGCTTCGATGCACAGGTTCAAGGCAGTTTGACCACCCATCGTGGGCAGGACGGCATCAATTTTTTGCTCCTTGAGGATCTTCTCAAGACTCTCGACCTCAAGTGGCAGCAAGTATATGTGGTCGGCCACGACCTCGTCGGTCATGATGGTCGCAGGGTTCGAATTGATAAGCGAAATCTCAATCCCCTCATCGCGTAGCGAACGTGATGCTTGCGAACCCGAATAGTCGAATTC
>Ga0102879_1000825_pt1 | contig 13151 bp, 9 predicted proteins | sample Colrivmet1548B02_FD_78187 | JGI IMG/M metagenome (GOLD analysis project Ga0102879, IMG submission 78187) | Estuarine microbial communities from the Columbia River estuary - metaG 1548B-02 | ecosystem: Environmental > Aquatic > Marine > Intertidal zone > Estuary | place: USA: Columbia River... | reverse complement strand
CACAATAGATAATCCGGGCGTGGGTTTGGAGCGAGCTTATAATAGTGATCTCGGTGGGGTTAAGGGTAAGCGTATTGTTCAGAGAATTTCAGGAGGCTACAGGCCAGTAAATGATGAAAATCTTCTTGAGCCTCAAAATGGTAGAGACGTACATACTACGATAAACATTGATTTTCAGGAAATAACCCAACGGTCACTGGAGAAAGCCTTATTAAAACATAAAGCAGACCACGGGAGCGTAATTGTAATGGAAGTAGCGACGGGTAAGATAAAAGCTATTTCTAATTTAAGAGTAACGGAAACAGGTGAGTTTGTGGAGCAGTACAACAGTGCCATAGGGGAGAGTTATGAGCCCGGTAGTGTATGGAAGGTTTTTTCTGCAATGGCTGCTTTTGAAGACGAGCTTATTGATTTAGATGACAGTTTAGATATTCAAAATGGTGAGCGAGATTACTTTGGTAAGCCTATGCAAGACTCCGATAAAGGGCGTTTTCAAAAAATGAGTTTTACGCAAGCCTTTGCAAGATCAAGTAATGTGGCATTTTCATCTATCATTTTTGATAACTATAATAAGAATCCAAGTAAATATTTAGCGCATCTCAAAACGTTAGATTTAGACAAGAAAACAGGAATAGAAATCTTGGGTGAACCCAAGCCTTTTTTGAACCATCCTAGCAGTAGTTCTTGGTCTAAGCTTACGCTTCCATGGTTGGCAATAGGTTATGAAAATCAGCATACTCCACTTCAATTACTTGCAGCGTATAATGGTATTATTAATGATGGTAAAATGATTAAGCCACGATTGGTAAACGAGGTTACTGATGCAGGATTAGTGATCAAAGACAATAACAAAAAAGTAAAAGAAGTGACGGTGTGTTCTAAGGAGACGTCGGATAAAATCAAAAAATTAACGGCCGCTGTATTTACCGAAGGTTCTGCGAGTAACGTAAAATCAAACGTAGTTGCCCTGGCTGGCAAAACGGGTACAGCACAAATTGCAAGTGGCGGAGCTTACCAAACTACCAAGTTGTACAATGCCAGTTTCGTAGGTCACTTTCCGGCAGATAAACCAGCTTACAGTATATACGTGATGATAAATAGACCGAGTAATGGAGCTTTTTATGCATCGTATGTGGCAGCACCTGTTTTTGCGGAAATAGCCGAAAAAATATATACCATTAGTGTTAAGCAAGAAGTAAACGCTAGTGTAAAAAAGGCACCCACTTATACGGCAGGATATGTCTCTGATTTTAATATCCTAAGTAGGTATTTGAATATTTCGTTAAATGAAGAGATAGATGGAGAGGTAGTAAGAATAGACGCAACCAAAGGAACAGCAAAAAATGTTGTAGTAAATACTGGCATAATGCCAAATGTAAAAGGATTGGGTGCCAAAGACGCCATGTATTTATTGGAAATGCAAGGGTTGAAACCACTTATATCAGGTTATGGCAGAGTGATGGAACAAAGTCCGAATCCGGGTGTGAGAGTTATCAAAAATCAACGTGTAAGAATTCAATTAAAATGAGAACATTAAGCGATATACTGTTAGCAATTAAGCCGATTTCGATTTATGGAGACATTGAAATAGAGGTGGCAGGACTTACGCTAGACTCCAGAGCGGTTAAAGCTGATTATGTTTTTGCAGCTATAAAAGGGGTAAGTACCGACGGTCACTTATTTATACCTAAGGCTATTTCTTTAGGAGCAACAGTAATTTTGTGCGAACAACCTCTAGAAGCACAAGAAGGAATAACCGTTATTTTGGTGGATGATGCTGCAGAGGCACTGGGTTGTTTAGCTTCTGAATTTTACGATAATCCAAGCCATAACCTAAAACTAATAGGAGTAACCGGAACTAATGGCAAAACCTCTATCGCTACTATGCTATATGAGTGTTTTATGAATTTAGGTCATAAAAGTGGCTTACTCTCTACTATTAAATATAGTATAAACGGAACAGATACGGCTTCTACACATACCACTCCAAACAGCATTCGCATCAATGAATTGCTTGCAGAGATGGTAGATGCAGGTTGTGAATATGCGTTTATGGAAGTGAGTTCACACGCATTGCATCAGAAAAGAACAGCGGGACTAGAATTTGATGGTGCGGTTTTCACGAACATCACACACGATCATTTAGATTATCATACTGATTTTAAAGATTATTTATATACTAAGAAAAGACTTTTTGATGGGTTAACGCTCAATGCATTTGCACTGGTAAATAAAGATGATAAGAACGGCTTGGTCATGATGCAAAATACTAAAGCTACCAAATACACCTATAGTTTAAAGTCGGTTTCTGATTTTAAAACTAAGGTTATCGAAAGTGATTTTAACGGAATGCTTTTAGATATTAATGGATCTGAAGTATGGTTAAGATTGGTAGGTAATTTTAATGCTTATAATGTATTAGCTGTTTATTCCGTCGCATTTTTATTGGGTAAAGAACACCTGGATATAGTAACGGCTTTAAGCGCCATTAATAGTGTGGATGGTCGTTTTCAAAGTATACAACAAGGAGGCGTAACTGCTATAGTTGATTATGCGCATACTCCAGACGCACTTCAAAATGTGGTAGACACTATCAATGCAATCCGTACCAAAAATGAGCAATTAATTACGGTAATAGGATGCGGCGGAGATAGAGATAGAGAGAAACGGCCTGTAATGGCTCGTATAGCCTGCATGGCCAGCGATAGAGTTATTCTTACTTCAGACAATCCACGGTCTGAAGACCCAGATGCCATAATAGAAGAAATGATGCTAGGTGTTGAACCTCGGTATTTCAAAAAAGTACTTAAAATAGTAAATAGAGAAGAAGCTATAAAAACGGCTATAAGCCTTAGTAATGCAGACGACGTAATACTCGTAGCGGGAAAAGGGCACGAAACATACCAAGATATAAATGGAGTAAAACACCCATTTGACGATAAGGCGATTATTACCAAAAACTTAAAATTAATAAAAGACTAATGCTGTATCATTTATTCGATTATCTGCAACAAAATTACAATTTACCCGGGGCCGGAGTATTTCAATATATCTCTTTTAGAGCGGCAATGGCGGTTATTATTTCGTTGGTTATCTCCTTGCTTTTTGGCAAAAGTTTAATTGAAAAACTTAGAAATCTTCAAGCGGCCGAAACAATCAGAACGCTAGGATTGGATGGCGAAGAGGCTAAGAAAGGTACCCCAACTATGGGAGGGTTAATCATTTTAGCCGCTATTCTTATCCCAACAATCCTTTTTGCTAAGTTAAATAATGTGTATGTGTTGCTAATGATTTTTAGCACTATTTGGCTAGGTGTAATTGGTTTTATAGATGATTATATAAAAATATACAAGAAAGATAAAGCCGGATTGGCGGGTAAGTTTAAGGTAATTGGACAAATCGGACTTGGAGTTATTGTGGCCTTAGTTCTACATTTTAATGATAATGTGGTTGTACGTGAGCAATATAAAATTGACACAGTAAGAGAGGCTCCAGCGGGAGCAGAGGTAAAAGAGATTAATGGACAGTTGATGTATTTTCAGGATGTAAAAAGTACAACCACTACACTTCCCTTTTTGAAAACACACCAAATAGACTATTCGAAACTGCTGTTTTGGATGGATGATGAAGGTGCTAATAAATGGGCTTGGGTGGTGTATATGTTAGTCGCTATTTTTATTATCACTGCGGTTTCTAACGGAGCAAATCTAACCGATGGTATAGATGGTCTTGCCGCAGGGAGTTCGGCAATTATTGGAGTTACGCTGGCGGTATTGGCCTTTATAAGTGGTAACCTTATTTTTTCGGACTACTTGGGAATAATGTTTATTCCTAATCAAGGAGAATTGGTGATTTATGCGGCAGCGTTTGCTGGTGCGTGTATTGGATTTTTATGGTATAACAGTTTTCCTGCTCAAGTATTTATGGGTGATACAGGTAGTCTCGCTTTGGGTGGAGTTATAGCTGTGTTAGCACTTATGATTCGCAAGGAATTGGTCTTGCCTATACTCTGCGGTATTTTTTTAGCTGAGAATCTAAGTGTCATGATTCAGGTAAGCTATTTTAAATATACTAAAAAGAAATATGGCGAGGGAAGACGTGTTTTCTTGATGTCTCCTTTACATCACCATTATCAAAAACTTGGTTATGCCGAGCCTAAAATAGTTACCCGATTTTGGATAGTAGGCATTATGCTAGCCATTTTTACCATCATCACTTTCAAATTAAGATAAACGTGAGTAACCTTATCTCCATATTAGGTGCCGGTGAAAGCGGTGTTGGATCGGCCATCTTAGCTCAGAAAGAAGGTTTTGATGTGTGGGTGTCTGACTATGGTCAAATAAAACCACAATACAAAGCCGAGCTTGAGAAATATGGTATTGCCTATGAAGAAGGTGGTCACGATGTGGAGAAGATACTTTCTTCTGTTAAAATAGTTAAAAGCCCAGGGATAGCAGATACCGTTCCTATATTAAAGCAAGCTGCAGATCAAAATATACAGATTGAAGGAGAGATAGAGTTTGCAGCCGCATATACCAACGCAGTACTTATCGGTATTACAGGAACCAATGGGAAAACAACCACGACACTTCTTACTCACCATTTGCTACAAAAAGCAGGGCTCAAAGTAGGTTTAGCGGGTAATGTAGGTTACAGTTTTGCAAAACAGGTTGCCGAAGAAAACCATGAATACTATGTGCTCGAACTGAGCAGTTTTCAGCTTGACGGTATGCATACCGTAAGATTGGATTACGCAGTATTACTAAATATCACTCCTGATCATTTAGATAGATATGATTCTTTTCAAGGATACATTGAGTCTAAGTTTAGAATAAATAATCATCAAACCTCTGCGCAGAAATTTATTTACTGTGCTGATGATGAGGTGATTAAAAATCAACTTAAAAATCACATTACCGAAGCTCAGCTTATACCATTCACCTATGATGGTGGTCCGTTGGAAGAAGGAGCCTGGGTAGCAGATAATCAAATCAACATAAAACTTAACAAACCAAAAACTGAATTTAACATGGCCGTAAATCAATTAACAATCGCAGGTAAGCACAATACTTACAACTCTATGGCAGCGTCTATTATCGCCAATTCTTTGCTTATTAGAAAAGAGAGCATCAGAGAAAGTCTTTCTGATTTTAAAAATGTAGAGCACAGACTGGAGTATGTAGCAAAGGTGAAGGGCATTAACTTTATAAACGACAGTAAAGCTACCAATGTAAATGCAGCTTGGTATGCTCTTGAAAGCGTAGAAGATCCGATTATCTGGATAGCAGGTGGCGTTGATAAAGGAAATGATTACGAATCTCTTAGCCCTTTGGTTAAAGAAAAAGTAAGAATAATTGTGTGTCTTGGAGTAAATAATATGAAGTTACATCAAGCATTTCGTAAAGATGTGGACATGATGATTAACGCTAATTCAGCAGAGGAAGCGGTTCGAATTGCGTATAGTTTAGGTGAAAAAGGAGAAACAGTACTTCTTTCTCCTGCATGTGCTTCTTTTGATTTGTTTGAGAACTATCAAGATAGAGGTAATCAGTTTAAAAGAGCAGTTAGAGGTTTATAAGTTAGCGCGTGAAAGAGCTTTTTGGTAAATACTTAAAGGGCGATCCTGTAATATGGTTTGTCGTTTTGGCGCTCTCTGTAATAGGGGTTATGGCCGTGTATTCATCTACTGGTACTTTGGCATACAAAGACCGTGGCGGAGATACAGAGTACTACCTGATAAAGCATGTCTCATTGTTGGGTTTTGGTTTAGCAACAATGTGGCTTACGCATCTTATAAATATTCAATATTACTCACGTATTGGCCAGATTATGTTGTATTTGGCTGTTCCTCTTTTAATTTACACCCTTTTCTTCGGTCTTGAGATAAACGAAGCACGTAGATGGGTATCAATACCTGGCGGACTTACGGTTCAAAGTTCTGATTTTGCGAAGCTGGCTTTAATAGTTTTTGTAGCTAGATTTATGGCTAAGCGGCAGGGTGAAGTACATGATTTTAAGAAAACATTATTGCCCATATTAGGTTGGATACTCCTGGTTTGTGTCCTTATATTTCCGGAAGATTTTTCTACATCTGCAGTTCTTTTTTTAACGAGTATGCTGGTACTTTTTTTAGGTAGAATACCAATGAAACAAATCGGCTTACTTTTAGGAATTGGTGTGCTGGTTCTTGGAGGCTTGTTTGCATACGTTATGAATACGGACGTGCAGTTTGGTAGGATTGCTACCATGAAGTCACGGATCGAAGCGTTTAGCAATGGCAGTGATGACGGGGGCAGTTTTCAGAGTAGACAGGCAAAGATAGCTGTGGCACGTGGAGGGCTTTTTGGCACAGGCCCAGGCCGAAGTCGACAAAAGAATTTTTTACCTTCTCCGTTTGCAGATTTTATCTATGCTATTATTATAGAAGAGTATGGCTACGCGGGAGGGTTGTTTTTACTGTTACTTTACATGACGTTGCTATATCGTGCATTTAGTATCGTCTTACGAACAGAAAATTCACTAGCGGCACTATTGGCTATTGGACTTTCATTTAGCTTGGTGGTGCAAGCGTTGATTAATATGGGTGTTGCTGTAAATATTTTGCCCGTTACAGGGTTGGCTCTGCCTATCGTAAGTAGGGGAGGTACCTCTATATTATTTGTAAGTATAGCATTTGGTATCATACTAAGTGCAAGTAGAACCGTATATACAGATAAGGAAGATGCAGAATAAATTACGTGTATTGATATCTGGCGGAGGCACTGGGGGGCATGTATTCCCTGCTATAGCAATTGCCAATGAAATAATGAAAAAGTATCCAGACGCTGCAATCGAATTTGTAGGAGCCTCAGGTAGAATGGAAATGGAAAAAGTTCCAGCAGCAGGATATAAAATTCATGGACTTTGGATTTCGGGTTTTCAGAGAAGTTGGAGTTTACAGAACCTTATGCTCCCATTTAAGGTGATTTTTAGCTTATTGAAATCCTACCGAATTATTAAAGCATTTAAACCCACATTTACGGTTGGGGTAGGAGGCTACGCAAGTGGACCGCTTAATTATATGGCTAGTAAAATGAGTGTGCCCGTTTATTTGCAAGAACAAAATTCCTATCCAGGGGTAACTAACAAGTTGCTTAAAAATATTGCCCGAAAAATATGTGTGGCCTATGATGGCATGGAGCTATTTTTCCCTGCCCAAAAAATAGTAGTTACGGGTAATCCAATACGACAAGACTTGCTTGCAGATACCGCTAGTCAAAGTGAGGCAAGGGATTATTTTAGATTGGCAAACGATAAAAAAACTGTTTTAGTAGTAGGAGGAAGTCTTGGTGCACGAACCATAAACGAAGCTATTATGGCAAACTTAGAGAAAATGGAGCATGCCGGAATTCAGCTTTTGTGGCAAACGGGTAAAAACTTCTCCGGTGAATTTGGTGACTTTAGTTGGGGAACTAGAACCGCATTTATACAACGCATGGACTTGGCTTATCAATGTGCAGATGTTGTTATAAGCAGGGCTGGAGCCATGTCTGTATCGGAACTAGCGGCGCTAGGTAAACCCACTATTTTTATTCCATCACCCTTTGTGGCTGAAGATCATCAGACTAAAAATGCCATGAGTTTGGTTCAGAAAAATGCAGCTCTCTTATGTAAAGATGGAGAAGCCACAGAGAATATAGCGGATATGCTCTTGGAGTTACTCCGGAATCAATCGCAACTGGATATGCTTTCCAAAGAAATCATTAAACTAGGGAAGCCCAATGCAGCAGAAAGTATAGTTAACGAAATTATAAAAGACCTTGGATAACCCTAAGTACATATATTTTTTAGGCATCGGCGGTATAGGCATGAGTGCATTGGCGAGGTTTTTTAATAATGCCAGCGTTATGGTAGTGGGGTATGACAAAACGCCATCGCCACTTACTCATACACTTATTGATGAGGGGATTGAAATTTCATTTATAGATGATGTGGTAAGCATTCCAAGCATTATACTTGAAAATAAGGTAGAAAGCTTGGTGGTGTACACTCCCGCTATTCCTCGAGATAACAAAATATTTAATTTTTTTAAAGAGCAGGGTTTTGAGCTTAAAAAACGTGCTGAAGTGCTAGGCATGGTTACCGCTCAAACAGAAAATTTAAGTGTAGCTGGTACGCATGGCAAAACAACAACTTCTTGTATAGTTGCCACTATTTTACAGCATTCTAACATGCATTTTTCAGCTTTTTTGGGTGGCATTAGTACAAACTTAGCCAGTAATTATTATTATCAGTCAGCGCCAAGTCAGCACCTGAGTGTAACAGAGGCTGATGAGTTTGATCGCTCATTTTTGCAACTCAAACCACAATATGCGGTGTTTACAAGTACCGATGCAGATCACCTAGATATTTACGGTAAACAAGAAGAACTAGAAAAATCTTATCAAGATTTTTCTAGCTTAGTTTCAGATAAAAACAATGTTTTTGTGGCATATGGTAGCAAGCATTTAATCACTGGAGTTACGTATTCGGCATCAAACACAAATGCAGATTATTATGCAATGATAAAAAGCAGAAGTGGTAAAGGAACTCATTTTAGTATTCGCAATAATTTGGGTGAAGATCCAATTGAAGATTTGTACTTAAACATACCCGGACAACACAACTTAGAGAATGCGATTGGGGCGGCTCTAATGACCCGTCAAGCTGGCGTACCATTGGAGTCTATTATAGCAGGTTTAGTAAACTTTAAAGGAATAAAAAGACGTTTTGAGTATATCTTAACGACCGAAAAAGTAATTTATATTGATGACTATGCACATCATCCTAGCGAGTTGCGGGCCATTATTTCGTCGGTAAGAGAATTATATCCAAACAAAAAGATAACAGCTATTTTTCAGCCTCATTTATTCAGTCGTACCCAGGATTTTATGGCAGATTTTGCCTATGAACTTTCGCAAGTAGACGACTTACTTTTATTACCCATTTATCCCGCTAGAGAATTGCCTATTGCTGGTGTTACCTCGGAAGCTGTGCTAGCAATGTTAGATTTGTCTAATGCGCAATGTGTGGCTAAAGAGGAAGTAATAAATACACTTAAAAATCATCAGGTAGAGGTGCTTCTTACCTTGGGTGCTGGAGATATTGACAGACTTGTTTTACCCTTAAAAGAGTATTATGCCGATTAAAAGAAATCCATATATACGAAAGTTACTTTATCTGGTTTCGGTGATCTTACTTATCGCTCTTTTTGTGGTTTTAAAACAAAATCAGAATAAACAAATTTGCGAAAAAATAACCATAGAAATAGATGCGCCTATTGAAAAGCAATTAGTTACTAAGCGCTTAATTAACAATCAACTTAATAGGTGGTATGTAGGCGGTTTATTGGGTATATCACAGGCTAATTTATCCTTGCCTACCATTGAGAAGCTTATTCAACAAATGCCCTCAGTGAAAAAAGCAGAAGTTAGTTTTGACTTGAGAGGCGAACTTCTTATTGAGATAGAACAAAGAATACCAGTAATGCGTGTAGTGCCAGCGTATGGTGCGTCATATTATGTGTCAAAAGACTTTGCCCAGATTCCTGCCAATACCACAGAAGCGGCAAGAGTGCCTATTGTAAATGGGAACTTAACAAAGACGATGATTAAGAAAGTGTACACACTATCCACGTATGTGCAAGAAAACGAATTTATGGAGGCCTTAACAGAACAGATATTTGTAGATGATAATAGTGACTTAGTAATTATCCCTAAAATTAAGAACCAAAGGATAGTTATTGGTGATACGACGCTTATAGCAGAGAAGTTTGAAAAGTTAATACTCTTCTACCAAGAAGGACTTAATCATATAGGATGGGAAAAGTATCACACTATAAATTTAAAATATAAGAACCAAATCGTTTGTAAATAATATTATGGCAGAATCTCAAGAAAGAATAATCGTTGGTCTAGATATAGGCACTACTAAAGTATGTGCAATAGTAGGAAGAGCCAATCAATATGGTAAGGTAGATATCTTAGGGATGGGCAAGGTGTCATCTCATGGAGGCGTTACACGAGGCGTGGTATCTAATATAGATAAGACAGTACTGGCTATACAAGAAGCGATTAAAGAAGCTGCCTTAAAATCTAATGTAGACATTAGAAAGGTGCAAGTTGGCATTGCTGGAGCGCATATTAATAGTTTGCAGCACAAAGGAATGATTATTAGAAACGATCGTGAGTCTGAAATCAATAAAGATGATTTGGAAAAGCTAGAGAATGATATGTTTAAGCTGGCAGTTAAACCAGGCGACAGGATTATTCATGTGCTTCCACAAGATTATACGGTAGATGATGAACCAGGAATTCTGGATCCAGTGGGAATGTCTGGGGTGAAACTAGAAGGAAATTTTCACATTATAACTGGTCAAATTTCTGCGGCTAAAAACATTTACAAATGTGTAGAAAAGTCGGGCCTTAAAGTTTCTGAACTTGCCCTTGAGCCATTGGCTTCAGCAGAAGCGGTGTTAAGTAAAGAGGAGTTAGAAGCAGGTGTGGTATTAGTTGATATAGGTGGTGGGACTACAGATGTAGCGATTTTCCATGACGGTATTATTCGTCACACAGCCATTATACCCTACGGAGGCAACATTATTACAGAAGACATTAAAGAAGGATGTAATGTAATGAAGGCTCATGCAGAGGCACTTAAAATTAAGTTTGGCAGCGCGTTAGCCAATGAACTAAGTGAAAATGAAATTGTAAGTATTCCAGGTATCCGAGGCAGAGAGGCGAGAGAGATTTCTATTAAGAACTTATCTATGATTATCCAAGCTAGGGTAGAAGAAATATTGGAATTAGTGTATTATGAAATAAAGGCTAGTAATGTTAAAAATCTTGCGGGAGGTATAGTACTTACCGGCGGAGGGTCTCAACTAAAACATATCTCTCAGTTAGCAGAATTTATTACAGGATTGGATGCGCGTATAGGTTACCCTAATGAGCATTTGGCAAAGGGTATGGTAGACGAAGTAAAAAGCCCAATTTATGCAACTAGTGTAGGATTGGTATTGCGAGGATTAGCCGAAGAGCGAAGTCAAATAAATATCGTTGCTGGATCTGTAGAGGATGTAGTAACACCAAGAAAGTCTCCGTTATTTGAGCGAATTAAAGATTGGTTGAAAGACGAAGCAGATGTACCTGATTATAAATAATAAAAAAAACGTATGAGTTTCACAGTAGAATTACCAAAAGACAAATCATCCATTATTAAAGTTGTGGGTGTTGGAGGTGGAGGCGGAAACGCAGTTAATCACATGTATCGTGAAGGTATAAATGGAGTTGACTTTTTTATATGTAATACCGATGCGCAAGCGTTAGAAAACAGCCCAATACCAAATAGAATACAAATAGGTAACGAACTTACCGAAGGCCGAGGTGCTGGCTCAAACCCTGAAGTAGGTAGAAAAGCTGCGGAAGAAAATATCAAAGATATTATCAATTCTTTTGGAGTAAATACTCAAATGGTATTCATCACTGCCGGAATGGGAGGAGGTACTGGTACTGGTGCCGCTCCTGTTATAGCCAAGGCTGCTAGAGATATGGGTATTCTTACCGTTGGTATCATTACCACTCCATTTACCTTTGAAGGTGGCAGAAGATGTGATGCTGCTTTTCACGGTATAGAAGAAATGCGAGAAAGTGTAGATTCACTTCTAGTCATCTCTAACGATAGAATCAAAGAAATATATGGCAACTTACCTATAAGCAAAGCATTTGGACATGCAGACAACGTGCTCACTACTGCAGCTAAAGGTATCGCTGAGATTATAACTATAGCAGGAAGTATAAACGTCGATTTTGAAGATGTGAAAACCGCTATGAGTAATAGTGGGGTTTCTATTATGGGAATGGGATTAAGCGAAGGTGAAGATCGCGCTATGAGATCGGTAAACCAAGCACTTAACTCGCCATTGCTAGATGATAATAAGATACAGGGAGCAAGTGACTTACTGGTTAATATATCGTATGGCGAAGAAGAAGCGACTATGGATGAGTATGCCGCAATCAATGAGTTCTTGCAAAATGAAGCAGGTAGAGATGCTACTCTAAAATGTGGATTATGTTATGATGCTTCGTTAGGCCGAGCTATTTCTGTAACGGTAATTGCTACCGGTTTTGATAGAAATGATAATCGATATAAAAAAGAGTTAATAACTGAGCGAGAAATAGAATTTGACCTTAGTATGGTCAATATCAATGAAGATGGAATTACTAAGAACTCGCTCATTACGCAGAAACAAACGACCATATTTGATCAGTTAAATGATATGGAAATGAATGATTCTTTGAGTGTAGACCGCAAGACGGAGCAAATGAAACAAAGAATGAAATATTTGCGTGAATTAAACGAGACTTCTAATAAAGTAAACGGGCTGGAAGAACTGGAAAATGTACCCGCTTATAAGCGAAAAGGTGTTTTGTTAGATGAAGTAATTCATTCTAGTGACAGCGAAATATCACGTACCAGCTTAATAGAGGAACCAGATAGAAAGCCAGAATTACGTACTAATAACTCTTTTCTGCATGATAATGTAGATTAGTGAATTCATATTTTTTTATTTAATACTTAATGTAAAAAGAAATCCGCGAAAGCGGATTTTTTTGTGCTTCTAATGGTTATTTGAAAAAGTAGTAAAAGTAAAAATACCTTATATGTTAAGGTGCTTTGAAAAAAAGAAGTAACGCTAAGGCGTAATGCTTTAATCCCTGCTTTTCTTACCCAAAATAACCATATCTCGGATACAAGAATTCCGTGCCGGTTATCTTGCCCAAACCTTCGGAATAGTGACGCATAGCCTCCACCAATCCCGGGATAAGTATATGATTCTCATTTCCGTCTATTGGGAATAGCGCTTTCCATCCGTTGTAGGTGCCCAAACTTAAATCAAACTGCTCTAGTTGTTCATATAAGCCCGTTATTCTGCCACAATAGGCTAATAATCCACTGGTGTTATAATGGTAGTTCTCTTTTATGTTTCGCGCATTTTTTAGCTTCAAATTATTGATTGCCTCTCTGAATGCTTCCTCTGTTTGTAATATATGTATTTGGTCTGTTAAACCTCCAATGTAGGTTTTAGCCATATTTAACACAGCATTGGGACGTAAATCTACAAATCCATTGTT
>Ga0102879_1000813_pt1 | contig 13239 bp, 15 predicted proteins | sample Colrivmet1548B02_FD_78187 | JGI IMG/M metagenome (GOLD analysis project Ga0102879, IMG submission 78187) | Estuarine microbial communities from the Columbia River estuary - metaG 1548B-02 | ecosystem: Environmental > Aquatic > Marine > Intertidal zone > Estuary | place: USA: Columbia River... | reverse complement strand
CCATAGTGTGAAGATAGGTAAGACTCATGAATTTCTCCTGTTGCTTGGCCTTAGCCTAGCACAGTCAGCAGAGCCTTCAACGCACCTTAGAACGACGAGCGCAGATCAAACGCTATGTTACCGTAGTTGCGGTCAAACAGAGCAACCGAGCTTTCGTTGCGGCGGGCCTCGAATTTGACAATTGGTTGAAAGCCGTAAAATTCAACATTTGAAAAGTTAACTGACATTTCCAAACCGACGGAGACGTCCTCGCGCGGGCCCGCTGCGTAAATCGACGAGGCAAAGTTGCGGGATTCGATATCGGCACCAAACCCAAAACGCATACCCGCAACGGGTTTTGCGAAATCGTAGTTCGCAGAGTAAGCCACCGATTTGTAATCTGAATCGCGCGCCTTGGACTGATTATCTCGGAGCGTAAGACCAAGAGTATAGCTATCACCACCCGCCATAGCATGGGTCCAATGGGCTGAAATACCTAGGCCGACTGACGGATACGTGTTTTAGTCGGTTCATCCTCGGGGCGTACAGGCTCAACACCGAAATAGACGGTTTTTTGGGCTAAGGCACGCACTGCCAAGCTGTCGGTTTCACCCAATTTCCATATGTGAGTAACACTGCCATCGATAGTGCGTGAATAGGGATCCATGCCATACCACGTCCGACTATTACGCAAGGCGAACTCGGTTGGGTTCGCACCTTTTGCCAAAATGTGACGATGGGATACGCCAAACGAAAGCACCCCATAGGAATAATCACTGCCCTTCGCACTTGGCGCTTGCGCACGAGCGGATTGGCTCAGCGTATAGGTCAGGGCATTGGCCGAGGCGGTCAGAAACGTTGCCGAATTTTCGGACGTGAGCACACGGTAACGAAAATCTGCGCGCCAGAAATCTGGATACCTGATAAGGGCCGCCCATCGCCGCTAATTGTTAAGATGTAAGGTAGACCTGGTAGCACGAATTCTGAATTAGCGCTGCCGTTGTTGATATTGCTCGTCGGTGTAATCCCAAAGGAAAGCGACGTAGACCACGAATTTTGCGCGCGCAGCTTGCCAAAGTCTGGAGCAACCCGCTCTGCAATTTCGGCATTGGGCGCAAATTGGCGGGCGCGGCGCAGCCAAAGCTGCGCGCGTGTTAAATTGCCAGCGCTTGTATGGGCTTGGGCGACGGTCTGTGCGGCATAAAACTTTATCTGCGGATCGTTGGTTGTCCGGTAAGCCTTACGACCAAGAGCGATAGCAGAGGCGTAATTCCCAAGGCGGGTCTCAGTGCGTGCAAGCGAGAGCATGAAACGCGGATTGTCAGGGGCGGCACGCAGAGCGGCCAACGCAATTTCACGTGCGGCTGTCAATTGGCCGCTGCCGATGAGGTTTTCAACGGCCTGCGGCGCATCTGCTAGGGAAAGCCGCGAAGGCTCTGTCTGGGCGGTGCTCTGGGTTGCAGTCAAAGCCATAAGTAGAACGGCGCACCTATTTGACGCAATGCAGACGTTGCACCGCGTGTCATTTATTGCGGCTCCGCGACAAGCACACCAATTTCACGCGCATCAAATCCCAAAACAAAAAAGTTGGTAATCAATGGCAGTACCAGTGATCACGGCATTCGACGGGATGTCGAGCGGGTTATATGACTGGAAAGGGATCGTTTGACCGCTGTCAACCAAGTCTTGAATTGCCCCACGTTCATCGTTGGTCAAACCAGAGGCCGTACCATAGGTCACAAAGGTTGAAACGACGTCACCCGTAACCGGATTTAACACCTCTTCCGTCACTTGATAGGTCACAACATCAAAAGCTACGTTCTGGCTATAGGCGGGGCCCTCCATCACGATATTCGCGCCGATATCCGTGCTATTCGGTCCTGCGAGAAAGCCATCAAAACTCCCTGATCCACCGTCAGTGCCATTCGCCAAAGAGGTTACAGAACCCCCGCCATTGAACGTCCCATCATCGGTGGTGAATTCCACAAGCACCAAACCGACGTTTTGTAGGCTTGCATTGGCACTGCCGACGAGCCCCGAAATACTGCGGTTATAGATAGTGCCAACAATCGCACCTTGGATGCCATCAACAGGGTCAAAATCGTTGACGTCAAGCAGGATACTGACGTCTCCCGATACAAGTTCGAGGCCCGATCGGTCCGAGAATGTCCGCACGCCCGCGTAGTCGCCAAAATAGACGTATTCGCCGTCAATCGGGGCGCTAAAGCTGTCGCGCGTGATATTTGCGCCGCCATATCCGAATTCAACCCAGTCGGCACCCGCTGCTGCTGCTTCAATATGTTCGGACCGCAAGAAAACAGCATAGTGCTTCACCCGCCCCGTATACTGCGTCTGGCGGCTCTCATAGGCGCCCGCTGCACCAACGTTCCCGAAGCGATCGTAACGACCTGATGGTCCATCGAAAGGCAGGTTGTTGATGATCAGCTCATCGTTCTCAGAGTCATACTCAACGCTATTCATCGTCAATCCGCGCGCGCGATCATAAGCAAACTTGCTGTCTACAGTGATGTTCGGGTCGGTCGGATCAATCGTTTCCAAAGTCTCATCCGTGCCGTTTTCCGTGGCCCAATCAAATGGTTGTGGTGAACTACACGCACTGAGCGTTGCAATTGCGGATATCGTGGCAAGTAGTCGGAACATGATCAAAGCAGCCTGTAGATTTTCAAAGAGTTGCGCAATCACCTGGTTAGCGCCCATAGGAGTCAATGACGGACCCCCCAACCGCACGTATTTCTAGCACCTGTATTGAGTTTCTCACACATCCGCGCATCTAGTGGTGGCTCAAAGCGTCCTACAATATATAGTAGCCCACGACTCATACCCGAAGGAGCGCACAATGCCGCTGACACCCGACCAACTGGCCGAAATCGACGCATTGCGCGCCAACCCACAACCAACCCTGCGTGCCGTAGCACCTGGCATGGAAGATCACCTCTACAAAGCACACGAAGTCCTCGACCACGGTTTCATCCGAGTCGTCGACTACATGGGCAACGACGAGGCCATTTGCCAAGCGGCCCGCGTCTCCTACGGCAAAGGCACCAAATCCGTTCAAAACGACGAGGGGCTCATCCGCTACCTCATGCGTCACTGGCACTCCACCCCTTTCGAGATGTGCGAAATCAAACTGCACGTGAAACTGCCCGTCTTTGTGGCCCGCCAGTGGATCCGCCACCGCACCGCAAACGTCAACGAATACTCCGCACGCTACTCAATTCTCGACCGTGAATTCTACATCCCCGAAGCCTCCCATTTGGCCGCACAATCTGTGATCAATAACCAAGGTAGGGGTGAAGCGTTAACAGGCGATGAAGCCGCACGGGTCCTCGAAATTCTCAAAGGCGACGCCGCACGCACCTACGACCACTACGCTGAAATGATTGGGGAAACCGACGCAGACGGGAACCAGAAACAAGGCCTCGCCCGCGAACTCGCCCGCATGAACCTGCCCGCAAACATCTACACACAATGGTACTGGAAAGTGGACCTGCACAACCTCTTCCACTTCCTGCGCCTACGTGCAGACAGCCACGCGCAATACGAAATTCGGGTCTATGCGGACGCAATCTGCAAAGTCGTCGCCGACTGGGTCCCTGCTGCATACGGAGCCTTCGAGGACTACCGCATGGGTGGGGCGAACTTGTCTGGCAAGGCTTTGGAATGCGTGCGCAAGATGCTCAAGGGTGAAGAAGTCACGCAAGAGACGTCGGGCATGAGCAAGGGTGAGTGGCGAGAGTTTATGGAGGCTGTTGGGTAGAAAGTGATAGTTCGAGTGCGCCTTTGCCCCGTATGTATGAGTCCTGATGGAGAGGGAGTCGAAACGGTTGCTGTCAATGGTGATGCCTTAGGTTACTATTGTGATAGCTGCGGTAACTTTAGTTTGTCGGGGTCTCTGGTGGCTCAACTTACAGCCGGTGGCACACTCAAGCTCAGTCATCCTGAAAGGGCAGCACTTTCGCGGCGACTTAGGCTGCAAAATGATATCGAATCTGAAGCTCAAACGCTACTCACGACCTACGATGTCGAAAGCTTAAAGAACTCTAATCCAACGATTCCGGACCCAATGACGCAGATTACGAGATTGGTTCGGGAAATTGGCCGTCATTACTTAGAAACTGGGGGTGGCTTTAGAATTGACGGAATTACCAGGGCGCGAGTCTGAACCTCTGACGCCCAGCAACTAATTCAATTAGCTAAGTTGGCGATCGAAACGGGTATGCTTTTAAGTGGAAACTATGGCAGCACCCAGCATCCAAATGGTTATTTTTTGACCTTTGCCGGATGGGAGCACTTTCATGCCATGAAGCGAGGAAAGGTCAGTGGAACGCTCGGGTTTATGGCGATGAAGTTTGGTGATGAAGTTTTGGAAAAATTCTATAGCGAAGTTATTAAGCCCGCGGCGTCAGACATGGGCTATGAACTTGTCGACGTTCGCGCAGTCGCGAGAGCGGGAATTATTGATAACATCATGCGCCAGCAAATTTCTGATTCTGATTCTGATTCTGATTCTGATTTTGTCGTGGTCGATCTCACTCATGATAATTCGGGTGCCTATTGGGAAGCAGGCTATGCAGAGGGCTTGGGGAAGCCGGTAATTTATATATGCAACGACGAAAAATTTGCTCAAAAGCAGACTCACTTTGATACTAATCACTTAACCACGGTTATGTGGAATGTTGACCGCTCTCAGGATTTCGTCAAAGATTTTTCGGCGACGCTAGGCAGGTCATTGAACCTATACTGAACGGTAATTGCCCAACAAAGTTGGGCAGCGCCCGAACCGCCCCCACGGGGCGGGCGCTTTGCACCCACCCCTCGGTTCGGGCGCGGCTGGTAACTGATCGGGTCGTTTGCGTCTATCGTTCCCCCTGCGCTGCGCGCGCTCGATCCGAAAACTGTTCTCAACAGTTTCTGATTCGGATCTCTCCCTATCCTAAAGGGCAGGGGCTGTTTCCAAGCTGAAGGCAGACCGCCAATATTCCCCCTCATTTTATGCGTTTTGGCCCGCGCCCTGACCAAGTGATCAAAAATTTACCCCATTGATATTAAACAACAATCACCCAAGTGACGTAGGGTGCGGGGAATTCTATTCTGCGGTTCCCATCTCTTAGCCCCGCACTATCCTTTAAATTGTCCTCATCACTCATCGTTACCTGGGGGTTAATATGCAAATGACTGAGAACACAAAGACGAAGCCGGTATTTGAGCAAATCAAAACTGACATGCTCGACCGTCTTGCAGAAGAGACCGAAAAGCGCGGAACTGCCGCTACGCCAAAGCCGACACCCGTGGTCAAGTGCTGGCCGCGCCTGCTTGTTTGGTAAATCTGTGACGATACGCTTCCACATTCTGGCAATGCCCTGCGGAATGTGGAATGGTCTGCCAACCACAGCGAAAGTCACACCATGATCCTTTACGGCCTGCCCACCTGTTCCGACTGTAACAAAGCCCGCAAGGCGTTTGCCGAGGCGGGCCTTGACGTGACCTTCCGCGATATCCGCGCCGATCCGCTGTCAGAGGCAGAATGGGCCGTGCTAATCGCCGAGTTTGGCGACAACCTCGTGGACCGCAAATCGCAAGCCTACCGCAACCTCAACGCATGGATCCGCGAGAGCGAGGCCGACGTGCAATTGGCCGACACGCCCGCCCTCATGGCCCGCCCCGTGATCACCGACGGCACCTGCTACACGCTGGGCTGGGACGCGGATATTCTGGCCTCTTGGGTGTAATTTCGGTGCACGCGCGGTGCACGCTGAGTGCACGTAAATCACCAAAACCCCCTAAATTCCCCTAAGGTTCTGAAAAGATGAAGTTTTACGGCCTAAAATCATGTGATACCTGTCGTCGCGCACAAAAGGAAATTCTGGCCTCTGGGCAGACTTTTGAGGCCATCGACGTCCGCGCAGATGGCCTGTCAGCGGACGTGATTTCAACCATCATTTCCGCGTTCGGCGACGCTGCAATCAACCGCGCCTCAATCACATGGCGGGGCCTGTCTGACGCTGAAAAAGTCAGCGATCCCAGCATCTTACTGGCCACACACCCAACCCTGATGAAACGTCCAGTCATTGAGAAAAACGGCGTCTGGTCAATAGGCTGGAAGCCCGACGTTGCACAATCTGTGCTGAGTTCCTAACTATATCCAAAGGAGAAAACACATGCGCAACGCAGCCCTCATGCTCGGAATAATCGCAGGCCTCATGGGCATCGTCGTAGGCCTCGCAGGCTACGGCTACGCCGAACTCTCCGCCGCAAGGCCCGAGGTCAACGAACTGTTTTCATTGCAAAACCCTAGCCTCATCCGCTTCACGAGCTTCATGGCCCCACTCCTCGCCATCGCAGGCGGCGCCATGGCCAAAATGCGCGCCCTCTGGGGCGGCGGCTTAATGATTATTTCAGCAGTGTTGTTCTATGTTGCTTTTGGCTTCAACGTCGGCACAATGTTTCCCATTGGTTTTGCGGGTTTAGGTGGCGTTTTGGCATTGGCTGCTGGTAAACCAGACGAGCCTAAGGCGCATTTTTAAAGAATCGATCGAGCGACAGCGGTCCTGCGCGTTTGAACACCAAAATAAGTAGGCCCAAGATCCAGAAGCTGCGTTGATCAGCGATCAATTCGCCTGACATCCGCTCGAACCAGCTGCCCAATTCCGCGCCGTGGCCAAAGACATCCGTCAGTGATTGCACCGCGATAAATCCGACCATGCCGAGGGCTGACAGTCGCGTCAAAAGCCCCAAGACAATGAGCGCTGGCAGGACGAATTCCGCAAGCGTCCCACCTGTCACAACAGCCCAGTGAAACACGCCCAGTTGTGAGGTGTCATAGCCTGTGGCCTCGAACGCCTTTGGGAAGATTTGTGCGTAGGCGCCTGAGCTTGGCATTAAAAAGCCAAAGAAACCGTCTCCCAATTTCGTCAGGCCTGACTTCCAGAAATAGGCAAGTAAAACCCCTGAAAAAATCAATGGTGCCAAAGTAGTCAAAACGATATCGCCGTGGTCATTCAGCCGCGCAGTGAGGCGGTTATAAAGTGCAAGCATGGTCTGGCCTTTCAGGTAAGTGCGGTGATGCAGTTTAGGCCTAAAAGTAGGCCAAGCGTTGCGCCAAGGTCGAGCTCGTTGCCCGCGGCCGTCATCGCGACGCCAAGCGCGTTGCCCTCCATCAAGGAGGCGATGCACGTGGCGGATGCGGCGGAAATCAGCGTCTGTTTGGGGTCGAATTGTGGGCGTGTGACCAGCATAGCCTCAGGGCGCATCACGGCCTTTGGCGCGTCTGCCACGGTATTGGCGCGGTAGATGCTATAGGTCGGGAACTCGCTGGGTAAAACATGGGTCGCGGGCGCGAAGGTGAACTTGGTTCCCATGAGTTTTTCAGGTGCCAAGGACGCCAAAGCCTGCGCATCAATCGGGGTTGCGTCGGCGGCATGGTAGCTGTGGCGCATGGCGAGTTCGACGCGGGCCATGTCAGACAGATAGGGCAGGGATTTTGCGGGATCAAAGCGGCGCAAGAATTGCGGCATCTTATCGCCGTAATACATCATCAGCGGTGAGGATGGCGGATGCTTACGCAGGTAAACTCCTGACATAGCGCGGAAAAACTTGTCGCCGACGAGTTTGTAGATCACAGGGAAGGCCGCGATGAGCGCCTCTGTGAGGCTGACGGCCACATTGTTGCGGTAGACGTCGAACCGCTTGCTGGCTTGCGCACCGTCTGGGTTTGCAAGGCCTTTGGGGGCGGGCAGTGACGGATCAAGCAGACCTGCGCGAAACTGGGATTGGGTGACCTTCATGCGAGCGCCAAAGCGCCGTCAGCGCGTGCAATTTCCGCCGCCAAGACGGCCCACTCAGGTACGTCATTGTCCCATTCGATCAACAGCGGTTTGGGACCAGATCTCGCGAGTGTGTAGTCGAGCAGTGCCCAAACGGGATCAACGACCGCTTTGCCGTGGCTGTCGATGAGCAACGGCGCGCCCGTTTCGTCAGCGTCTTCGTCGTGGCCGCCCAAATGGATTTCCCCCACGGCGTGCAGCGGGAATGAATCGATATAGACTTGGGGCGAGGTTTTAAGGTTGGTTGCCGAGACAAAGACGTTGTTTACATCAAGCAGCAGACCGCATCCTGTGCGCTTGACGATCTCGGCCAGAAACGCGGTCTCGTCCTTTTTGCTTTCAACAAACGCCAAATAGCTGGACGGATTTTCGAGCAGCATTTGACGGCCCACGACTTCTTGCACCTGATCAATGTGATCGGCCACGCGGGTTAAAGTTTGCGCTGTATAGGGCAGGGGGAGCAGATCGTTGAGGAAGTGGCTGTCGTGGGTCGACCATGCCAAATGCTCGGAGAAACTGGCAGGGTTCAGCCAGTCGCAAAGATGTTTTAGACGTGCCAGATGTGCTGTGTCCAAATCACCTTCGGCCCCAATCGACAGACCAACGCCGTGCACAGAAATTGGATATTTTTCAGACAGTTGGCGAAGCTGCGCAATCGGGCGGCCACCGTTGCCCATATAGTTTTCGGCGTGGACCTCTAGCCAACCAAGCGGGCCAGAACCTTGGATGATGTCCATGTAATGCTGTGGTTTATATCCGACACCGGCAAGGGGAGGGAGGCAGTTGTCGCTGCTGGCATCTAACATGGAAATCACCGAAAATTCTGGGGGAGTGGCAGGGGGCAAACGCCCCCCGCCGACGCGTCATTTATGCTGGGATGTCGCGCTCAAGAGCAACAAGGGAACCCTTACGCTCTGGCATGTCGCCCATTGCTTCGATCATTGTTGTTTCGCATGTGCCTTCTGGAACGAGCGACCAAGCGTTGCCTTGGTAATCAACTGTGGATGTGCCAGCGCAAGATGTGCCTGGGCCAGCTGCGCAATCGTTCTCGCCGGCAAGTGCGACACCGAAGCACTTTTCGTCGCCAGCGGCAGCAGCGGAGTTGGCAAGGCCAGTCAGAGCGGATGCAACAGCAGTTGCGATGATAAGGGTCTTAGATACGTTGGACATGAAAAAGTTTCCTTGTGTGTCAGTGTTTTAACTCGTTAACGCGTTTTGGCGTTGAACTAAGATTAGCGGTAAATCCCTCGTAATATCCACTCACAGCACCGTGCATCGCGATCCCGTGAGCGGTTTGTGATCGCATTTTACATGAATCACGCTAAGGGCACCAAAAACAAACCCGCCGATCGCAAAATCGGCGGGTTTGTTACAGGTTCCAGTGCTGGAATGTTACAGTAGGTCGGGTGGCGTGGCTGCGATTTTGAGTTCTGCAACAATTTCGTCGTAAGATGTTACAGATGTCTTGTTCTCGCCCAAACGGCGCACGCTGACGGTCTTTTCCTCGACCTCACGCGCACCGATGGCGAGGATAACAGGGACCTTGCCGAGGGAGTGTTCGCGGACTTTATAGTTGATCTTCTCGTTACGGGTGTCGAGTTCTGCGCGCACGCCAGCGGCTTTTAACGCTGCCACAACCTCATGCGCGTAGTCATCGGCGTCCGACACAATCGTCGCCACAACCACCTGACGCGGGGCCAGCCAGAACGGCAGTTTGCCCGCGTGCTCTTCGATCATGATCCCGATGAATCGCTCGAATGAACCGAGTGTCGCGCGGTGCAGCATGAAGGGCGTATGCTTGTTGCCGTCTTGTCCGATATACGACGCGTTCAAACGTTCTGGGATGTTGCTGTCGACTTGCAATGTACCACATTGCCAATCGCGCCCGATTGCGTCGGTCAGCACGAATTCGAGCTTTGGCCCGTAGAACGCGCCTTCACCTTCTTGAATTTCATAGTCGTAGCCCGCGGCCTTACAAGCATTGCCGAGCGCTGCTTCAAGTTTGTCCCAGACGTCATCCGAGCCGATCCGCTTTTCTGGCCGTGTGGACAGTTTGATCGACCAGTTGGAGAAGCCAAGCTCTGCGTAGATTGCAGAAAGGAATTCGATGAAGATGCGTGTTTCGTCTTCGATCTGTTCTTCTGTGCAGAAGATGTGCCCGTCGTCTTGGGTAAAGCCGCGCACGCGCATGATACCGTGCAACGCGCCTGATGGCTCGTAGCGGTTACAGGAGCCAAACTCGGCCATACGCAGCGGCAATTCGCGGTAGGATTTCAGGCCTTGATTGAACACTTGCACGTGACATGGGCAATTCATCGGCTTCAGGGCGTTGATTGTCTTTTCGCGTGCGTGATCTTCGTCCACTTCGACGATAAACATGTTCTCTTGATAGCTTTCCCAGTGACCAGAGGCCTCCCAAAGCTTGCGGTTTACGACCTGCGGTGTGTTTACCTCGACATAGCCACCTGCGCGTTGACGGCGGCGCATGTAGTCTTGCAGTTCAGTGTAGATGGTCCAGCCGTTCGGGTGCCAAAACACCTGACCGGGGGCCTCTTCTTGCATGTGAAACAGGTCCATCTCGCGGCCCAGCTTGCGGTGATCGCGCAGGGCTGCTTGCTCAAGGCGGTGCAGGTGATCTTTCAGACCTTCTTTGTTTGTGAAGGCTGCACCATAGATGCGCTGCAACATCGGACGGTCACTATCGCCGCGCCAGTAAGCGCCCGCAATGTTCATCAGCTTAAAGCCATCCGCAGGCACTTGGCCTGTGTTTTGCAGGTGCGGACCACGGCAGAGGTCTTGCCAATCGCCGTGCCAATACATGCGCAAGGGCTCGTCACCCGGAATGCTCTCGATCAACTCGACCTTATAGGGCTCGCCTTTGGCCTCGTAATGGGCAATCGCTTTCGCGCGCTCCCAAATCTCGGTGCGGACAGGTTCGCGCTTGTTGATGATCTCTTTCATCTTCTTTTCAATGACCGCGAGGTCCTCGGGTGTGAACGGCTCCTTGCGGTCGAAGTCGTAGTACCAGCCGTCTTTGATCACAGGGCCGATGGTGACTTGCACGTCAGGCCAGATTTCCTGCACGGCGCGGGCCATGATGTGGGCGAGGTCGTGGCGAACCAACTCCAACGCAGGCTCTTCGTCCTTCATTGTGTTGATCGCGACTGCACAGTCTGCATTGATCGGCCATTGAAGGTCCCAATGGGCTCCGTCAACGGTTGCAGAAATCGCCTTTTTGGCCAAGGATGTGGAGATGTCAGCGGCCACTTCGCCGGCTGTGATGCCAGCGTCATATTGACGTGTGTTACCATCGGGAAATGTCAGGGAGATTTGGGCCATTTGAGGCATCCTCGTCTGTTTAGCGGCTACAAAGCGCTCGGTTGCGGGTTTATGTTAGGCCTAAATGAAGATCGAGGGCTGCACTGTCAAGCGCAGGGCGCTACACAAAGATAAATCGCACGGAGATCGAGAGATGACGCAAACATTCGTAACCCCACAAGGCCGCCGCATTGCTTATCATCTCACCGACGGTGAGGGGCCAGCGGTCGTATTCTTGGGCGGGTTTAAGTCCGATATGGGCGGTACAAAGGCTGTGCATCTGGAGGCTTGGGCACGCACTGAGGGTCGCGCGTTCTTGCGGTTTGACTATTCGGGGCATGGTGAAAGCGAGGGTGCGTTCGCCGACGGGGCGATTGGCGACTGGTTTGAGGATGCGGTTGCGGCCTTGGGATTGATCGCGGGTAAATTGATCTTGGTCGGGTCGTCGATGGGCGGGTGGATTTCACTGCTGGTCGCGCGCGAGATGCCTAAGCGGATTGCGGGGCTGGTCACGATTGCCGCAGCGCCCGATTTCACCGAAGACAGTATGTGGGCCGGATTTTCGGACGCGCAGAAAGCGGAACTCGCGGCAGGGCAGGTTGCTTTGCCCTCCGACTATGGCGAGCCTTATATTATTACCAAGCGGTTGATTGAAGAGGGGCGGGGCCGCCTTGTGTTGCGCGCCCCATTGAACCTGCCGTTTCCCGTGCGGTTCTTGCAAGGGACTGCAGACGCAGATGTGTCGATGGATGTGGCGCTTCGGTTGCTGGCTCATGCCACTGGGGACGATATGCGGCTGACATTGGTCGACGGTGCCGATCACCGGTTCTCGGATGAGACCTGTCTCGATCTGATCTCAACGACTGTTGCGGACGTCATCAAGGTAGGATGCGTTTAAACGCATCTGACGCAAGGTCTGATTTGCATATGGCCGTACGTGCCATAGCGTGATCCCAACGATCCTTGGGAGGGGACACCATGGCACTTTCACTTGGTCAAAAGGCGGGATGGGGCTTAGCCGATCTTGGCGTTGTCGTCTTTGTTGTCGTCAAACAACTTCTGATCCTGACATATCTGACGACCGTGCTGGGGGTGCCCGTTGGTATCGCTGGTCTGGTCACGACTGGCGTTCTCATTTTCGATATGATGACAGATCCGCTTGTCGGTTATCTGTCTGACCGCACCCAAAGCCGTTATGGCCGTCGCGCCCCTTAGATGGCCGTTGGAGCGGTAGTTCTGTCCATCGGTATGGTCGGTATTTTTGCTGCGCCTGCGGGCATGACGCTGGTTGGAAACCTTGCGTGGGTCATCGCCTTTTTCGGGCTGGCGACAGTTGGGTTTACGATGGTTGCCATTCCCTACGGCGCACAAGCGGGCGAAATTACCCAAGACCCTAAGGAGCGGTCTGCGATGACGGGGTGGCGCATGGGGTTTGCCTCGGTCGGTATCCTGATCGGCGGGGCCGTGATCCCAGGTTTGGCAGGCGAAATGGGCTATGCGGCAGCGGCCTTTGCGGTCACGCCGTTGATGATCGGGGCAGTTTGGGTGTCACTTTGGGCCACGCGCAACGCGCCGCGTATTGCGACAGCGACAACTGTGGACCTGCGCCGCATGTATCAATTGGTCCTGCGCAATAGGCCGTTTATGTGCCTTGTTGCGCTCTACGGTGTGATGACTTTTGCGATTGCTTTGATCACCGCAGGGCTGCCGCTGGCCGCAATTTATCTAATTGTCGATAACGGAGCCACAGCGCTTTCGGGTGCAGCGGCAGCACTGTCGACCCTCTCGTTGATGTTTGCGGCGTTTGTTGTTGGCGCAATTCTAAGCCAAGTGATTTGGGTGCTACTTTCAAGCCGATTTGGCAAATCCAATACGCTGGCTGCGGGCCTGTGCCTTTATGCCGTCCTGCTGGTCGCCCTTTATAACAGTCTGCCATCGGTCAATGTCACCGCAATTGCTGCGCTTTTCGTCTTGGCTGGTATCGCCAATGGGTCATATCAACAAATCCCATGGGCGATGTACCCCGACTTGATGGACGTCACCCGATCCGAGAGCGGTCAGGCCATTGAGGGGGCATTCTCGGCGGTCTGGCTCTTTG
>Ga0102879_1000811_pt1 | contig 13259 bp, 7 predicted proteins | sample Colrivmet1548B02_FD_78187 | JGI IMG/M metagenome (GOLD analysis project Ga0102879, IMG submission 78187) | Estuarine microbial communities from the Columbia River estuary - metaG 1548B-02 | ecosystem: Environmental > Aquatic > Marine > Intertidal zone > Estuary | place: USA: Columbia River... | reverse complement strand
GCCGACCGGGGATTGCAGCGAGATCGGTTGCTGAGCCATCTTCATGATCTGCTGGACGCGTTCGATGGCCATGTTCATCTCGTTCGCGACTTCTTCAGCCGTCGGTTCATGGCCGAGTTCCTGGGTAAGTTGCTTCTGAACCTGCATCACCTTATTCAGTGTTTCAATCATGTGGACCGGGATACGAATCGTCCGAGCCTGGTCGGCAATCGAACGGGTGATGGCCTGGCGGATCCACCAGGTGGCGTAGGTGGAGAACTTATACCCGCGGCGGTATTCAAACTTCTCGACGGCCTTCACGAGGCCCATGTTTCCTTCTTGGATGAGGTCTGTGAAGAGCAAGCCGCGGTTCTGGTACTTCTTCGCGATGGAGATCACGAGGCGGAGGTTGTGCTCGACCATCTCGGTCTTGGCCTTCTGGGCTTCGTCCATATGCTTGCGCACATTGCGGACGAGGTTCAGCAGCTCGGTCGGCAGCAGGCGCCAGCGGCGTTCGACTTCCTTGGCCCGGGTTGCGGAAATCTCGGGCTTGCGGGCGAGTTTGGCGCGGACGTTGCCACGCATCACTGGCGCGGGCTCGACGAGGTTGCGGCAGTCTTCGAGGTCGGACTTGAGCTCTGGGAGCTCCAGCCACTCTTCGAAGAGCTTCATTTTAAAGCAGAACTTACGGAGGATGTCTTTGCAGCCTTCTTTGCTGGCGAGTTCGAGTTTGCGGTAGGCCTCGCGGGTCTTCGGGCGCTTGAGTTCGTCGGTTTCTTCGAGGTATTTCTGCCAGCCCTTATCGAGGCGAACCTGGAGCTTAGTGCACTCCTCGGTAGCCTTGGGTAGCATCTTGTAATACGCGTCGCGGGACTCGACCTTCTTGTCGATGACCACCTTGTCAAAGCGCTCTTCCTTGCGGAGAACCTTGAGGGCGAGGTCGAGCTGATAGGGGAGGGTGAGCCAGCAGGAGAAGAGGAACTCTTGGGCGCGCAGTTCCGCATCTTCGATGCGCTTAGAGATTTCGACTTCCTGTTCGCGGGTGAGCAGGGGCTTGTGACCCATCTGCTTCAGGTAAACGTTGAACGGGTCGTACGGGGCATCGGCCGGGACCACGCGGGCGGCTTCTTCCTCGGACTCGTCGATCTTGCGCAGGAAGGTCTCCACTTCATCTTCGTCGAGCAGCTTGATCTCGAGGTTATCGAGGATGTTCATGATGTTCTCGATCAGCTCCGGGTCGGTGGCGCTGTCGGGGATGACCTCATTGATGTTCTGGACGGTGACGAAACCGTTTTTCTTCGAGAGGACGACGAGTTGTTGGACCTTTTCGTTAACGTCTTTGGTGATGGAAGGGGTCGGGGCCTTGAGGGCCGGAGCGGGCTTCTGCGGGATAACCGGCTTGGCGACTTTGCTGGTCGTGGCCTTGGGCGCTGCCAAGGGGGCCTTGGCGGTCGGCGCGACGGCCTTTGCGGCCGGAGAGGCTTTGACGGGGGCGGCGGGAAGCTTGGGGCCAGCCTTCGGCGCGACGGCCTTAAGTGTGACGACGGCCTTAGGCGCTACGACAGTCTTGGCCGGAACAACGGCCTTAGGTGTGACGACGACCTTAGGTGCGACGACGGCCTTGACCGGTACCTTTACGGCCGGCTTCGTCGGTTTAGCGACGACTTTGGGCACGGGCTTCACGGGTGCTTTCGCTTTGGGCGGGGCCGCTTTCACGGGTGCCTTAACGGCTTTGCTGGTGGACTTCTTGGCGTTCTTGTCGGGCATGGGTGTTAGGAAAGGGAGGGAGGGGCCGTGTGGGCCTTGCGCAGGGCAATCTTCTGACCCTGCAAGGTATTGAGCGTGGCAACGTCTTCGCGAGGCGTGGAGGCGATTAACGAATCCAGTCGGCGCGTCTGCACCTGCAGCTGACGTTGGTGGAAGGCCTTGAGGATGCTGTTTGCGCGGATCAGCAATTCTTCGTGTTTGTCGGCGTCTACCTGGGGGACGGACGACAAACGGGCGGCTTCGTCGCGGAGGTCGTCGTCCAGGGCATTAATCGCCTCGCGGACGCCTTGGAAGTGTCCGTGGACAGCTTCATTCAGGAGGGCCATCAGGAGGCTGCCTCCACGGCCAGCTTGCTCGATCCATTCCAGCGGTAACGCTTGGGCAATTGGAAGGAAGAACAATTCATGCCGGAGAAGGAGCAATATCAGGTCTTCCTCGGAAGTTGTCAAGCCCCCCCCCTTGACAGGCGGGACCTCACTGGGTTCGGCCCGGCCCAGTTGGGCGGCGGGGCGTTGGGCGGCGACCGTCGCCAAGTGGCGTTCGTAGGCCATGTGCATCTCACGGATACCAATCCCCGCGTGCCGCGCGGCTTCATTGAGGGCTTCGCGGACAATCTCTTCGGCCCCGGCCTGCTCGACAATTGGGAAGAGGGTTTCTAGGAGCGCGAGGCGTTGCGCGAGCGGCATGTTACTGGCGCCCTCGGGAATGATGGACTGGACACAGAACTGCATCGCACTCCGGGCCGTCGCCACCAGGGCCGGCCAAGCCTCAGCAGAATGCGCCGAGAAATAGTCATCCGGGTCTTTGCCCCCTGGAAGGGAGAGGAAGCGAATATCCAAGCCTTCACGCAGGCCGATTGGTAGGAGTCGAAGTGCGGCCTTCTGGCCGGCAGCGTCGGCGTCGAGGAAGACGATGAGGCGTTGCGTGAAGCGGCGGAGTTGGGAGAGGTGTTCTTCCGTGACGGCCGTGCCTTGGGCGGCAATCACGCCGGGGATACCCGCAGAGTGGCAGCGGATGGCGTCCAGCTGCCCTTCGACGAGTACGAAGGGCTCTTCGCCTTTGCGGATCGTCCGAGCACGGTCGAGGTTGAAGACGGTGCGCGACTTTTTGAAGAGTTCCGTTTCCGGCGAGTTCACGTACTTGGCCTCGCGGGAAGGGTCATCCTGCGGCGTGATATCAAGGGTCCGGGCGGTAAAGGCGATGACGCGGCCTTGGATGTCGCGAATCGGTATAACCAGCCGGCCCCGGAAGCGACAACGCCAGCGGGCCGGGTCGGGCACGCGGTCGGTCCCGAAGAAGAGGCCAGTCTGGGCGATGGCTTCCTTGCTGTAGCCTTTCTTAAGTAGCCCAGGGATAAGCTTAGAGTCATCGACCGGCGCAAAGCCGATGCCGAAGTCTTCGGCGACGGTGAGGTCGAAGCGACGCTTCTCGGTCCAATAGTTCTGAATCCATTCGCCATGGACGGCGTCTTCAAGGAAGCAGCGGCGCCAGTAGTCGGTGACGAGCTCGTGAATCTCCAAGAGTTGTCCGCGCATCGAGCGCTCGGAACTGGTCTCGCCGCCGTTCTCGTACTCGAGCTGGAAGCCAAAGCGCATGGCGACACGTTCGATGGACTCGGGGAAGTCGAGGCCCTCGCGGGTCATGACTAACTTAAAAGCGTCGCCGCCTTGTTGGGTGCTGAAGCAGTACCAGAGCCCAGTGTCAGGGTTGACCTTAAAGGATGGGCTTTTCTCGGATTTGAACGGACTCAGACCCCACCAGTCGCGCCCACGCTGTTTCATCTGGGTGTAGTCGCCGGCCAACGCGACGATGTCCGCCCTTTGGCGAAGGTCGTCGATGGATCTGCGAGAAATTCTGGCCACGGCTGTCAAGGGGTGCGTGTCAAGCGGGGCTCGGCAACCTCATTTAGTTCCCATTCCGCCGCGTAAGTTCCCACTTAGGGGTGCCTAAGGGGCTGAATCTGTCAAGGGGCGGAGGCGAAATCCCCGCTTAACACTCGTCGCAGAGCTTGTGGCGGATGTCCTTGGCCTCTTGGTGGCACTGGGTGGCCTCGGCCTCCCGGCCTTGGGCTTCGAGGGCCTCGGCCAGGTTGGTCAGGATCGTGGCGGCCTCCCGGCGCCCCCGGGTGTGCAGGCGGTATTCCGTGGCTAAGAGCTTCCGCTGGATGCGTTCGGCTTCGGGGGCGTTGCCCTGACGCAGTTCCACGCTGGCTAAAATGCTCCAGAGGCCGGTCACGTCTTCGTGGTCGGGTCCGAGCCGGATGGTCTCGCAGGCCAGGGCTTCACGGTAACAATGGATAGCCTTGGGTAAATGGCGCAGGCGGTAGTAGCACCCCGCCAATTGGGTGAGTCCGTTGGCGTAGTCGGCGGGGTCACGGTCTTTGTCTTTCGCCAGCGCGGCGAGGTAGTCCTCGTAACCCTTGGCCGCTGCAGTGAAATTGCCTGAGCTGCTGGCGGTACGGGCGCTGGCCGCAAATTGCGCGGCCTCGTCGGTTCTTGCCGACACCGGTTTGACTGCGGCGGCCGGAACCTCCGGTACGACCGTGCAGGCGGCCCCTAGGGACGCTGCCAGCAGCGCAAGCAGCCGACACGTGCCCATACGTTAGTCGCCGAGGAAGGTGACGTCATCCCACTGGGCCTTGAAGTAAGGAGAGGTGAGGTCTGGTTCGACGGCGAGGGAATGGTTACCGGCGGCGACGACCACCGTTGATTTACCGTCCTTGAGTTCGAGTGGCTTCCCGTCAATCCAAGCAGCCTTCACGCCGGTCAGCAGGAGTGGTTTAGTCGTCGCCGCCGAGGCGGTGAAACGGGCTTCCGCGTAGAGTCGTCCTGGGTTGAACTCCTTGAGGAGTTGCCCGCTGATCAGCGAATAGATGGTCGCGGGAGGGCCCGACTTTGCCAGTGCGCCCGGGGGTTGGTCTTGGAACGTCCACGCGCGGGCGACGTTGTTCTTGCTGGTGTCGAAGGGGCCTGGCTTACCGATTTCGCCGAGGAAGGCGTAGAGGCTGCGCTTAGGCACGAACTCGAGGCCATCCACCAGTCCAGCGGGCATCAGGCTGCCGATGTTCTCGCGTTTCACGAGGTTGGCCTTGCTGACGGGTAGTTCCACGCCCGGTCCCGGACGAATGATAATGTCGCTCGTCGTTTCACGGGCCGGGATACCGGTGAGAACGCTGCCATCTTTCATCGTGAAAGCAAAGCCATGGTAACCTTCCTTAATCTTCGAGGCAGGGTTGATGACGCTCTCGACGATGTAGTCAATGGGCGCGCTGGCGCCGATGCTTGAGAGGTCGGGTCCAAGCTTACCGCCCGCACCGCCAATGGCGTGACAGAGTGCGCAGCCACTCTTTCGGTAAACGATTTCGCCTTCGACGGGATCAGCGCCACGCTTGAGCGCATTCACCATGCTATTCACTTCGGCGTTGTAGTCGCGCTCGCCCGCCTTGCCGCCAGTGAGCGGGGTGAGGACGTCGACTAGGGCCTTGCCCGTCCGGCCCGAGCCCTTGGCGGCTTGGAGGGCGGAGGCGTAGGTTTCCGGCGTGAGGCCCTTCGGGAAGTCCTTGGCTAGACGGGCTGCGAAGGCAGCGTTGGTGAAGAGTTCCTGCCAGGTGCTGACCGCCTCGTTCTTCTTGAGTTGCGCGAAGATTGTGGGGAGCACCTTAAGCGCTTCGACGGGTGCGTGCACGGAGAGCCCGATAAGGGCACCGCGTTGGACGGAGAGGGGCTGGGCATCGGCAGCGAGGGTCTTCAATGCGTTGACGGAGGCCTGTTGTCCGATGTCACGGAGGGCCTTGAAAGCGAAGTCGCGAGCGGCCGGGTCTTTTTCTTGTCCGGCGAGTTTGGCAATTTCAGGAACGGAGGATGCTAGCTTCCAAGATCCGCTCAGGCGAACCGCGGCCAGACGAAGGTCACGGTTGTCGGATTGGAATAAGGCGCCAAGGGCGGCGAGTTCGCCCGTGGGGCGAACGTTGCGCGTGAGGGCAGCATCGACGAGCGCACCGGCAGCTCGGACGCGGGCCGCCGGTTGCAAAGCGTTTTCCTTGGTCAGTAGGCCGAAGAGTTGCGTGAGTTCGGCTTCACCGCCGGCCTTGCCGATGAGTTCAATCCAAGGTCCCGAGCCCGCGGCATCGATGGTGCGTCCCTTGAAAAGGGCTTGGATGTGCGGGCCGCTCACCACGGGGTCAGCGGTCTTGACCAGTCGGTCCAGCTTGGCTTCCCGGCCGTTCAGGAGGTCGGGCTGCGCTACGATGGCTTTAAACCAGGTCTGGGCGACTTCGTTGCCACTTGTCCACGCGGCGAAGTCTAAGAAGTTGTCTTCGGGGTTGTTGGGGAGGTTGTCGAGGATGGCGTCCGCCGAAGCGAACGTCCCTACGCGGGCCAAGGCTCGATAGGCTTCGAGCTGCACGCGGGGGTTGGCGTGTTTCAGAGTGGCAGCAATCGCAGGAACGTCGCTCGGCTGCACCAAGCGATTAGCTTTACCGAGCTCGCGGAGGGCAACCTGCACGGTGACGGCATCGGTGCTCTTGAGCATGGCCAAGAGTTCGGAGGTGCTGTCCGTACGACCGCTGAGTAACCAAGCGGCGTGGCGTCGCGCGACTTCATCCTTAGCCCAACCGCTAACGGCTTTTTGGAGCGACGCTTGATCGAGGAGCAGTAGTTCGCGGCGGGCCTGTTCGAATTCCCAGCGATTCGGTGAGGTGAGTTTAGCGAGCAAGGCCGCCGGCTTTTGACCAGCGAGGGGTTGCCAAGCAATCGGCTTGCTGCCCGTCGGTGCGATGCGCCAGATGCGGCCGTGCTGCTTGTTGCGGCGCGGATCGCGGAAGTCGACTTCTCCGTGGTTGATGATGGGGTTAGTCCAGTCGGCGATGAAGATGCCGCCATCGGGGCCCATGGAGACGCCGATGGGGCGGAACGACGCATCGCTCGTGCGTACGAGGTCGGTTTGGGCCTTGGTGATGTAGCCAGACTTCGCCTTGGCGTCGGCGGTGAAGTCATTGAAGGCAAAGCGAACGATGCGGTGAGCACGGAAGTCATTCGTGATGGCGTTGCCTTGCCACTCGGGGCCGAAGAGGGGGCTCTGGACGATTTCGAGTCCGCAGAATTTAGGATAGGAGCCCGGGCTGATGCTGCTGATCGTTCGGCGGGCGCCTTCGGTGGCATTGAGCACTGCGCCAGGGAAGCCCCAGCTGATGCCATTACCGTCCGCACCGGAGGTGAGGAAGGTCTGGCCGGCCAAGTCTTCCTGTTGGCCCCAAGCATTGACGAGGCCTTTGGAGTGCACCTCGAGGCGTTCGCGCTCGGGGTCGTAGGCGAAGACCGCCCCAGAGTTCGCCCGAATCAAGCCCCAAGGGGTTTCGATGTGCGAGTGGATGTAGATGGTCTGGTGGAAGTAGAGGCGACCATCGACGCCCCAGTGGAGCGTATGGATAATGTGGTGGGTGTCCTCGGTGCCAAAGCCACTGAAGACAATGCGACGATCACTCAGTAAGCCATCTTCGCCCGGCTTGGTCAGGTGTAGGAGTTCGGTGCTGGCACCCACAAAGCAGCCGCCGCGGTTATCGGGAGCCACGCCAGCGGGGATGAGGAGCTTGTCGGCGATGATGCGCGAGGATTCCGCTACACCGTCCTTATTGGTATCTTCCAAAAGGATGATCTTGTCGTTGCCAGTCGAGGGGCCGAACTTCGAGGCATTATTTTCCATCAGTGCGCCGAGGTCATCGGGATTCACCTGCGGGTAGGTGTTCGACGTCGCGACCCAGAGGCGGCCGAGGGTGTCCCAGCTCATGTGGACCGGCTTTTCGAGTAGCGGGTTTTCGGCGAAGAGCGTGATCTCAAGGCCCGGCTCGACTTTGAAGTCCGGACGCGGCAACGGCGGAAGTTTCTTCAGTTGGGTTTCGGACTTCGGTTCGGGCGGCAGGGTGCTGGGCTTGCCGGCCGAGATGCCGATAGCGTTGGCTTCGGCTTTATCGACGAGGGGGTCGAACTTAGGGATCTCGACCGCGTTACGGCCTTGTTCGCCCCGACGGAAGCCGAAGATGTAAGTGTAGTTAGCGGGGCGACTGCGGTGAAAAAAGAGCGCGTTCTTGCGGAGAATGGCCTCGCGGAGCGAAGCCTGGGCGGCGTCTTCCTTGTCCCACTGGCTGGCGTCAGCCTTCCAGCCTAGCTGTTGGGCGAAACTCGTGGCCAAAGCGCGGTAGCCACGGGCGTTTAGGTGCACGCCGTTATCGGTTCCTTGCGCAAGCTTGATGCCAGCGGTTTGCTGCCATTCACCGGCGACGAAGGGTGCGTTCTTTTCGACAGCGAGTTCACGGAGGACCTTTTCATACTCCGCGAGGATGGCGTTGTGTTCGGCGGGATTGGGTAAGCCTGGGCGGGAAGCGCGAAGGTCTTCATGCTTGATGGGACCGACGAAGACGAAACGCACCTTACCGTCCGGGCTGGCCGCGGTGATGAGGTCCATGAGCTGAAGCATTTCACGACGGAACTTCGCTGGGCTATGGTCGAGGCCATAGCGGGCTGGGTCTGGGTTCAGGACGGGGTCGTTCTTGCGGTAGGTGAGTTCGTCCAAACTCGCAGCCATACCATAACCGAGGATGGCGACGGTCGGTTTCACAACCGCCAGCTGCATCTTGAGACTGTCGACCCCCTTGGCAACGGGATCGAAACTCGCGCGCGAAGCGCCAAGCGGGCTATCGCCGCTGTAGCCGAGGTTGCGGACGGCGAAGTTGCGACCGGGGAATTCGCGGCGCATCTTCGTCTCGAGGTAACCGAAGTTATTTTCGCGCTCGATGAGCACGTCGCCGATGAGCAACACGCGATCACCGTCTTGGAGGGTAAGCTTCGCCTCGGCGAAGACGGTGAGGGCGCTGGCCAAGAGGCAGGACAGCGTGAGGAACGAGCGCAGGGAAGGACGCATAGGAAGGGGTGGGGTAGGGTTGGGTATAGGGCTTAGCCCGACGGACATAAGACTAAAATTGCCCCCGCGGGTTCCAGTTATTCACCCGCCAATATCAGTCCTAAAAACGACTAAGCCACGAACTCGGGCCACTTTGCACGGAAAGCCAGCTGGGCGTCCTTGTCGGGCACTTCCGGGCGGGTGGGGTCGGTCAAGAACTTCAGCGGGAAGGATGGCTTCAGGTGTAGCACTGTGATGGCCGCTCCCTCGACCTTGAAGACGGCAAACCAAGCCCCGCAGCCGATATCAAAGAGGTCGCCGTGGCGGCTGCGGATGCGGCGCGTGCGATGCGGCGTCGGGTCGCGGGTCAGGATCTCGAGCATCCGCTCTGTGAAGTCGATCGACCAGGTTTCGCGCAACCAGCGCAGGTGTTCTTCGGCGGCAGGCGTATAGGTAACCGTGAAGGCCGGCGGGGCGCTTAGGGCTGCATCCACTTCGTCAATCCAACCGGCTTGGGAGTCGGGGAAGGAATCGTAGGCCGGGATGTAGGGCTTGATATCAAAGACGGGAGTGCCGTCCACGAGGTCGCAGGGTCCCAGCAGTAAGAGATTCTTCTTAATGCCTAGAAGTTGGACCGGCGTGATGCCGAGCGCGTTGGGTCGATGCGGGGAGCGGGTGGCGAAGACGCCACGCCGTTGGGCGGGGCCCCGCGGCGGGAGCACCTCAGGACGCCAGTCCTGGTTGCGATGGAACCACCAGAGCAGCCAGATGCGGTCGAAGCCATCGAGGTCCTTGAGGGCCTTGACGTATTTATCTCCAGGAATGAGCTCGAGAACGTTGGTCTCGGGAAGCTGTTCGTTCGGCTGGTGGCGGGCGTTGAACTTCAGCGTCTTCCCGCAGCGGATATGGCCAATGGGGCTGAGGGTGAGTTCTTCGGACGACATGACGGAGCGGTGCAGGACCGATGGGATAGGGGTAAAGACGGGCAGGGGAAAGGCAAGAACAGGGCGAGCGACGTTTTCGCCTTTGCGTCCGTGGCGCTAGGTTCTTCTGATGTCGGGGTATGTCCACGGAGGTCATTAATCTTTCCTGCTATAAGTTCGCCGCCCTCGATCGCCTTGAGGAGCGCAAGGCAGAGCTCTTGGCCCTCTGCCGCGAGCAGGGGCTGAAGGGGACGGTCCTGCTGGCCGCCGAAGGGATCAATTTCTTCCTCGCTGGCACACCGGCGCAATTGGCGGTCGTCGTCGATTTCATCCGTACCTTCCCAGGTTTAGCGGATATCAACCCGAAGGAGAGCCCGAGCTCACACCAACCTTTCAAGCGGATGCTCGTGAAGGTGAAGAAGGAAATTATCTCCTTTGGCATCGAAGGGGTCGACCCAGTCGGTAAGCCCTCCCCAAAGATTTCCGCCGCCCAACTCAAGGCTTGGCTCGATGAAGGCCGGCCGCTCGTCCTGCTCGATACGCGTAATGATTACGAAGTCCGCCTCGGCACTTTCAAGGGTGCCTTGCCAGCGGGAGTGGCAAACTTTCGGGATTTCCCGGAAGCGGTTCGCAAGTTGCCGGCCGAGCTTAAGTCGCAGCCCGTCGTTATGTTCTGCACGGGCGGTATCCGTTGCGAAAAGGCTGGCCCCTTTATGGAGATGGAAGGCTACACCAATATCCTGCAGCTCGATGGCGGCATCCTGAAATATTTCGAGGAAGTCGGCGGTGCCCATTACGACGGAGAATGTTTCGTCTTCGATAACCGCGTCGGGGTCGGTCCTGATCTCCGCGAGACCGAGTCCGTCATTTGCTTTAACTGTCAGATGCCTTTGACGAAGGCTGACCAACGGCTGCCCGAATACGTTTACGAGAAGTCCTGTCCCTATTGCATTAACGGCAAGCCCAAGGGGCGTGGCAATACAGCGCAGTCGGGTTGCTAATCACCAGCGCAGTTCCGCCAGGCTCAACCAAGGGCGGTCGGCACGCTTCGGGAGACGCGGGAGCAAGGTTGCGTCGTCTTGGCCGATCATAATGCCGGTACGCACGAGGGCGCCGTCGAGGGCGGCGTTCGCGGCGCCTTGCAGGTCGTGTTCGGGACTATCGCCGATGGCGAGCACGGCGGACGGCGGGGGATTCCCGGCGGCGGCGAGGGCGGTGCGGTAGATGTCGATGTGCGGCTTACCGAAGGTGTGCAGTACGGCCCCCGAACGTTCGAGTTCCAAGGCGATGGCGCCAGCGGAGGGGCGGACCCCTTTGGGCGTGAGCATTTCGAGGTCAGGGTTGCAGACGGCAATCGTCACGCCTCGTCGAGCCGCGCCGAGGAGGTCTCGAATCTGTTGCCGCCAATTGCGGTCAGGCTCCTGGCATGCAGCTAAGATGATGCCGTCGGCGTCATCCGGCCAAACCGTCGTGAAGCCAAATGAGCCAAAGCCGTAGTCAGCACCGAGTTTACCGGAGATATGAATTTTACCACCCGCTTGGAAGGCGGGCCCGAGTAAGCCGGCCCGCATCGCGGCTTGGGCGGCATCACCCGAAGTCACCACGGCGTCGAAGTGACGCCCATCAAAGCCAAAGCCTTTAAGTCGCTCACGGTTGTCATCGCCTGACTTGGCTGAGTTCGACAGCACCACGACCTTTCCGCCGGTGGCACGGTAGCGCTCGAGCGCTTCGGCTGCGTGCGGGTAAGGCGTCTGGCCATCATGGAGCGTACCGTATTGGTCGACGAGGAGGACGCCGTAGTTTTCGGCGACTTCCGCTAACCCGTTGATAGTCTTTAAAGTGGTCATGAGAGTTTAAGTTCGTGGCCTAGGGCACGCCACGCAAGTCGGGCGGTGCCGGCGGCGGCTTCGTCGCTCCATGCGGCGGCGAGCGGAACACCTAATTTCTGGGCACGGAGTTTCATCCAAGCTGGATTACGGGAGCCGCCGCCCGCATGACGCACGGAGATAAGCTTTGGGCCGCCCAGTTCGGCGAGTCGGGTGTAGCCGAGTTGCTCAACCGCGCTGAAGCCTTCGAGGATAGCCTGAAGGAAAAGGGCGTCGTCCGCCGGACGCGGGGTTAGTCGTGGGGCCAGCTGCGCGTCGGCGATAGGGAAGCGTTCGCCCATGGTCGCGAGCGGGTAGTAGTCGAGGCCCGTCGGCTGAGAGGTGTCGAGGGTTGCGGACAAAGCGGCGAGCTCCGCCTCGTTGAAAAGTGCGGTTAGGGTTTTGCCGCCACAGTTGGAGGCACCACCAGCGAGCCATTGGTCACCGAGTCGATGGCTGTAGATGCCGTATTGAGGTGCGAAGATGGGGCGGTCGCTGAGTAGCTTGAGAACAATGGTCGAACCCAGAGCCGTCGCTCCTTCACCGACTCGGCTAGCACCACTGGCAAGGAAGGTGGCGCAACCATCGGTCGTGCCGGCGGCCAGGGTGATGCCGGCAGGGATACCCAAGAAGCTCGCGGCGATGGCATCGATCTTTCCGATGGGTGTTCCGACCGGGACGACTTTGGGCAGCCGCACATGCGGCAGGCCCAGCGATTCCAACCAAGTTGGCCAAGCGCGTGCGACGGGATCATAGCCGGTTTTAAGCGCGTTATTTTCATCGGTGATGAAGTCGTCGGAACCCAGTTTTCGGTTTAGCCAATCGGCTTGGTGCAAAATGCAGTGTAGGTTAGGTAAATCCAGCCAGCCCATGGCACGAGCAGCCGGAGAGGTCGCTCCGTGGGCGGCGCTTTCTTGTGGAGCTAGTTGGGCGATGCGTGCTGCTAGGTCACCCGTATCAGCATCGTCATACATCCGACCTGCGGCCAGCGGCGTACTGGATTCGTCAACCGGTAGAATCGTCCCGGAAGTCGCATCGAGCGCAACGGCCCGTGCTTGGGTCAAATCGACCTGCTTGCCGAGTGACCGGCAGGCGGCCTGCAGTCCGTACCACCAGTCGTCCGGGTGTTGTTCGCGCCGAGCCCCCGTGACCAATGTCGGCGGAAGTTTAGCCGAGCCGGCCCCGAGGATCTGGCCACGCGCATCCACGGCCAAAGCGCGAACGCCGCTAGTACCAACATCAAATCCGAGGACGAATCCATGCATGCGGCATTAGATAGAGGGCAGGATGGCCAAGGAGCAAGGAGGATGAAGATTTGAGTTCAGAGTACATAGTACAGAGTGCAGACTACAGAGTGCAGACTCCAATCTGGATGAAAAGACCGAGGTGAAGTCGGTCTGCTCACTAACCTATTTTAACTAATAATCGGCACTCTGAACTCCGTACTCTGCACTCTTCTTTCCCCCTCACTTCCCCATCACTTCATCCCAGCTCTTCAATCCGCAGGTCTTCAGGTAAGGTTCAGCGGCGGCTTTCCATCCTGGGGTGTCGGCGGTTTTGAGTAGGTGCCAGATGGGGCGCTTCTGGTCGGGTTCCGAGATGGTGCCTGGTTTGTTGCTCCAGAGTCCGAAGCGCAGGCCACCTTCCTTGGCGTGATCTACCTGCCGATGATAGTGAAAGGCGTCGACGGCATCGCCGAGGCGCAAGACCTTTTCCCAGGCATAGGCGTAGGCCGCGGCCTGTTCGGTGAGTCCTTCGGGGCGTTGCGGCAAGTCGAAGCCCTGTTCGGTGAAGCTGAGACGACGCGGTTTGCCGGCGTAGAGCATTTCGG
>Ga0102879_1000810_pt1 | contig 13263 bp, 17 predicted proteins | sample Colrivmet1548B02_FD_78187 | JGI IMG/M metagenome (GOLD analysis project Ga0102879, IMG submission 78187) | Estuarine microbial communities from the Columbia River estuary - metaG 1548B-02 | ecosystem: Environmental > Aquatic > Marine > Intertidal zone > Estuary | place: USA: Columbia River... | reverse complement strand
ATGGATAACGTAGCAATACAATTTGGTGATCGCTTAACCTATGCATCGAATCCTTATCAAGCTTTGGAAATGATGGATGGGTTAATAATTTGCACGGAATGGTCCGTGTTTCGAAGTCCAGACTTTGCGGTGATGCGTAAGAACATGAACCAACATGTAATTTTTGATGGCCGAAATATCTTTGAACCAGAAGAAGTGCGCGCTGAAGGATTTGATTATTTTAGTATTGGAAGATGAAAACTAAGCAACGCATATTGATTACCGGTGCAGCTGGATTTTTAGGCTCTCACTTATGTGATCGCTTCATACGTGAAGGATTTCATGTGATTGGAATGGATAATTTAATCACAGGGAGAATGGCGAATATTGAACATTTGCTGCCCTTGGCAGACTTTGAATTCTATCGCCAAGATGTCTCTAAATTTATTCATATCCCGGGTGAATTACATTACATCCTACATTTTGCATCTCCAGCAAGCCCCATCGATTATTTAAAGATCCCTATTCAAACCTTAAAGGTTGGATCCTTAGGTGTTCACCATTGTTTGGGCTTGGCTAAAGAAAAAAATGCACGCATTCTGATCGCCTCTACCTCTGAAGTATACGGAGACCCCGAGGTTCATCCCCAAACTGAATCGTATTGGGGCAATGTGAATCCAGTAGGACCTAGAGGTGTATACGACGAAGCAAAGCGATTTCAAGAAGCCATGACTATGGCGTATCATACCTTTCATGGCCTTGAAACCCGAATTGCCCGAATTTTTAACACCTACGGACCACGGATGAGATTAAATGATGGTCGCGTGTTACCCGCATTCATTGGTCAGGCCTTACGAGGCGAAGATCTTACGGTCTTTGGCGATGGATCACAAACACGTTCCTTTTGCTATGTAGATGATTTGGTTGAAGGGATTTTTCGCTTGTTAATGAGTGACTATGCCCAGCCTGTGAATCTTGGGAATCCTGACGAGATTACCATTTTAGATTTTGCCGAAGAAATTGTCCAACTTACGAAAACGGATCAAAAAATCGTTTTTGAACCCTTGCCCGTTGACGATCCTAAACAACGAAGGCCAGATATTTCATTGGCCACATCCTTATTAGGTTGGAAACCTAAGGTAGGAAGGGCAGAAGGATTAGCCTTAACGTATGCATATTTTAAGCAATTGAGCACGGAAGAACTCTATGCCATGGAACACAAGAATTTTGACGATTACATTCAAAAATGATGGATTATTTTGCACATGAAACAGCCGTAGTGGATGCGGGATGTCACATTGAAAAAGGAGTGAAAATTTGGCATTTTTCTCACATTATGACTAATTCACATCTTGGTGAAGGGTGTAATATTGGGCAAAATGTAGTGGTATCCCCTGGGGTTGTGCTTGGGAAAAATGTCAAAGTCCAAAATAATGTATCTATCTATACTGGTGTGATTTGCGAAGATGATGTGTTTCTGGGTCCTTCCATGGTATTTACCAATGTGATAAACCCTAGAAGTCATGTGATTCGAAAAGATCAGTATGCACAAACGCTCGTAAGGAAGGGAGCGAGTATTGGAGCCAATGCCACGGTAGTGTGCGGTAATGAAATTGGCGCTTTTTCCTTAATCGGCGCAGGCACTGTGGTAACTAAAGCGGTTAAACCGTACGCCTTAATTGTTGGCAATCCAGGTCGCCAAATTGGTTGGGTGAGCGAATACGGACATCGCTTGCAGTTTGATGAAACCAACCGCGCTATCTGTCCAGAGACTAATCAGGTATACGAACTATTAAATGAACAAGTACAACGTATTTCATAATGAATAATAAAGAAAAAATAAAATTTGCCGTGGTCGGTGCTGGTCATATTGGAAAGCGCCATGCAGAAATGATCCAGCGTGATGCAGAAGCCGAATTGGTAGTCATGTGTGATGTTCGGTCGATGGAAGCATGCGATACCACCGCTTACGCTGTTCCGCATCATAATACCATTGAGGAATTATTAAATTCAGGGTTGGACTTTGATGTAGTAAATATCTGTACTCCGAACGGATTACATGCAGAACAGGCAATTGCTGCGTTAAAGGCAGGCAAACACGTCGTGGTTGAAAAACCCATGGGACTTACTAAGGAGAGTTGTGAACGAGTTATTTACACGGCCTTACAAATGAATCGCCAGGTGTTTTGTGTCATGCAAAACAGGTATTCACCGCCATCTGAGTGGATTAAATCGGTCGTAGAAGATGGGATATTGGGAAATATCTTTATGGTGCAAGTAAATTGTTATTGGAATCGCGATGAACGCTATTACAAGCAAGGAGGTTGGAAAGGTACGAGCGATTTGGATGGAGGTACACTTTTCACCCAGTTCTCACATTTTATAGACATTATGTATTGGCTCTTTGGAGATATTGATCAAATCCAGGGAAAGTTTGCCGATTTCAATCATAAGGATTCAACGGATTTTGAAGATTCTGGCTTTGTGAGTTTTAAGTTTTTAAATGGCGGTATGGGTTGCATAAATTATTCTACCTCAGTTGCTAATCAAAACCTAGAGAGTTCCTTAACGATTGTTGGTAGCAAAGGAAGTGTGAAAATCGGCGGACAATATATGAATGAAGTAGAAGTTTGTAATGTAAAGGATTACGAAATGCCTACCTTGAATGCATCAAACCCCGCAAACGATTATGGGGCCTACAAAGGGTCCGCAGCGAATCATAATTATGTGATTGGTAACGTAATAGATACCTTGAAAGGTAGAACTTCTGCTACTACGAATGCCCTCGAAGGGTTAAAAGTGGTTGATATCATTGAACGAATTTATAAGGTAAGAGACGAACAGGCAATTATACAAGGAAATGACCATGAGTAATTTAAATATAGAACAGTTGCAAACCAAGCAAGAGTCTCTTGCGGTAATCGGGTTAGGATATGTTGGCTTACCCATCGCCTTAGCCTTTGCACGTAAACTAAAGGTGGTTGGATTCGATATTAATGCGGATCGTATTGCCTTAATGAATCGCGGCATCGACCCAAGCAATGAGTTGGATTCGGAAGCGTTTGAAGGGTGTGACATTAAGTTCACGAATCAGCTCTCGGACCTCGATTCGGTATCATTCTACATCGTTGCCGTACCCACACCCATTGACGATTCCAATCTTCCAGACCTTAAACCGCTACTTTCCGCTACAGAATCCGTTGCAAAGACCTTGAAAAAAGGAGATTGTGTAGTGTTCGAATCTACGGTTTACCCCGGTTGTACCGAAGAAGATTGCATTCCAATCTTAGAAAAGGTTTCAGGATTGAAATACAATGAAGATTTTTTCGTGGGGTACTCTCCAGAACGAATTAATCCGGGAGATAAAGTGCATACACTTCAAAACGTTATAAAAGTGGTTTCAGGTTCTACACCGGAGGCTCTTGAAGCGGTTGCTCAAGTATATGAAATGGTCGTGGATGCGGGGGTTCACCGTGCGCCAACCATTAAAGTAGCTGAAGCGGCAAAAATCATTGAAAACACGCAACGAGACGTAAACATTGCGCTTATCAACGAGTTATCGATCATTTTCAATAAGCTAAATATAAACACCTACGATGTGTTAGAAGCGGCGGGAACGAAGTGGAACTTCTTGAAATTTTCACCAGGTTTAGTGGGTGGACATTGCATCGGCGTAGATCCATATTACTTAACGCACCGCGCGCAACAAGCAGGATACCATTCGAAAGTGATTACCAGTGGACGTTACGTGAATGACTCCATGGGTTTTTACATCGCTAAACAAGCGGTAAAACGTGTCATTGCTCAAGGAAAAATTATTCAAGAGGCACGGGCCTTAATTATGGGTACTACCTTCAAAGAAGATGTATCGGATATTCGAAATTCGAAAGTGATTGATATCGTAAATGAATTAAAATCCTTTCAGATGTCGGTTGATTTGGTTGACCCACATGCGTCTTCAGAAGAAATGATGCATGAATATGGGGTTGGGCTTATTGAACAACCCGGAACCCAATATGATGCGATTATCGTTGCAGTAAATCACCGCGAATATGCGGACTTAGATGAATCGTATTTCAAGGGCTTATTGAAGGACGGTCAAGGAGTATTCATTGATGTTAAAGGAATCTATAAAGGGAAAATTAATTCCCTAGTTTATTGGAGTTTGTGATGGAGTTTCAAAAACGAATTTTAGTTACAGGAGGCGCTGGGTTCATTGGATCCCACGTAGTACGTAGGTTGTTGAGCACCTATCCCATGTATCAAGTGATCAACCTAGATAAGTTGACGTATGCCGGGAATTTGGAAAATCTAAGTGACGTAGCGGATTTACCCAATTATCAATTCGTAAAGGTTGATATTCAGGACTTAGACGAAGTTCGCTCGGTGTTTGAAACCTATCAAATTACAGATGTAATTCATTTAGCTGCGGAATCTCATGTGGATCGCTCCATTGAAGGACCTTTAGATTTTGTGAAAACAAATGTATTGGGAACAGTCAATGTGTTAGAAGCAGCACGTACTTTTTGGGGTGTAGATTTTTCAAATCACGTGTTCCATCATGTATCTACCGATGAGGTGTATGGAAGTTTAGGCGAAACAGGATATTTTACCGAAGAAACTCCCTACGACCCACGCAGTCCGTATTCAGCTTCAAAGGCAGCGTCTGATCATTTTGTGATGGCTTATTTTCATACCTATGGTATGCCCATTAAAATGTCGAATTGTTCAAACAATTACGGCAGTCATCACTTTCCAGAGAAACTTATTCCGCTCATGATCAATAACATTGTTCATGGAAAAGAATTACCAGTGTATGGTGCAGGATCTAATGTCCGAGATTGGTTGTGGGTAGAAGACCATGCAGCAGCCATTGATGCAATTTTTCACAAAGGAAAGCTCGGGGAGTCCTATAACGTTGGTGGCCTTAACGAATGGACTAACCTAGATTTAGTGCATCGCTTGTGCGACTTGATGGATGTGAAACTTGACCGTACCGAAGGCAGTTCGCGCGGCTTGATTCGTTTTGTTAAAGACCGTGCCGGGCACGACATGCGTTACGCGATTGATGCGTCAAAATTGGAAGAAGAAATCGGTTGGAAACCGTCGATTACCTTCGAAGAAGGCTTATCCAAAACTATAGATTGGTACTTGAATAATCCAGATTGGATTGCGCATGTGACTTCGGGCGCATACTTAGATTATTACAAGAAAATGTACGGCTAATGGGCTGGTTGTCGCGTATTTTTTCTAAGCCTGAGGAGCAGAATATACAAGCTCCCTTGAATTTATCATGGTTCAATACCGATATGCATAGCCATTTTTTACCTGGCGTGGATGATGGCGCACGCACCATGGAAGAATCACTTGCCATGTTAAGTAAAATGCAGGAGCTTGGCTATCAAAAATGCATTATTACACCACATATCAAAATGGATATGTACCCGAATACTGAAGCCGACCTTGCGCTTCGATTTTTGGAGCTTAAACAAGCAATGGGTTCGGCATGCTTGACAATCCGGGTGGAGTTGGCAGCAGAATATTATTTGGATGATCAATTTCTTGAACGCTTAGAAAATACCCCGCTCTTATGTTTTGGCCCTCAGCGCTATGTCTTGGTTGAATTCAGTTTTGTGAATGCACCGGTATTCGAGATAGAAACCTTTCAACGAATCATAGACAAGGGATACACCCCAATTTTAGCACATTTTGAACGCTACGTTTATTTTCATGGTTCTTTAACCTCCGCGGAAACATACCGTGCGATGGGGGTGAACATTCAACTCAACTTGAATTCATTAACGGGACATTATGGTCCGGAGGTAAAAAAACAAGCAGAGCGCATGTTGGATCAATTTACCGTAGATTTCGTGGGAACGGATGCACATCGGATGGATCATTTGGTCTTGTTGGAAAATCATTTGAATATACCGCATTTGAAACTGCTCAATGAGCGCTTATTGAAAAATCAAAGCCTATGAGGTGGTATCTTTTAAGGCATGCAAAAACGGAGCGGCATGCATTGAGCGGTAAAGATAAAGATCGGCGCTTAGCACCCAAAGGAATCAACCAAGTGGCGGAACTTAAGGAATTAATGCAATCACTTCCTATCACTTCAATTCACTGTTCTACGGCGCAACGCCCACGAGAAACAGCAAGGGCCTGTAATCCATTGATTTCGATTACCTATTTAGAGGAACTTTACTTGGCGACACTTGACCAATGGAAAATGATCCTTTCAAACGAGGCGCAAGATCACATGCTATTTATTGGGCACAATGACGGTATGTCAGAATTCTTGACCTGGTTAACAGGAGAACAAATTCACATGCAAACAGGAGCCTTGGTTACGGTTGATTTTCTTGGTTCGGATCCGAAGGCGCTTGGTCCTGGGACGGCGTGTTTGATTGCGTATGAACGTCCGGAAGTATAGCTATGGGTTCAGCACGCTTAGGAATGTACTGATACGTAATGATCAGCGGGTCTGATTTTTCTTCTTGTTCTTGCATGCGGCGCAACCATTCACCTTCTAAGTCTGGAGGATCAATACCTAAATCACGCTCCACTTCATATTGATATTTCGGACGAACTGGTCCCTGCTTGCGAAACACAACCGCGAGGATAATCCCACTCACGAAACCAGCGAGATGTCCTTCCCATGAAATGTGTTGGTCAATGGGGAAAATCCCCCAAATTAAACTGCCGTAAAGAAAGACCACCAAAAACGATAAGGCTTGAAGTGGAAAATAGCGGCGAATAATACCCGATACAAAAAGGAAAGAAAACAAGGAGTAAATTACGCCACTAATGCCGATGTGATAGGACCCGTGATTCTCTGCAAAACCCCATAAGAGGGCGCCGCAAGAAATCCAACTGATCAGTAATACGGGAAGAAAAACTTTTCGGTAGGAATAGGCGAGGAGGGTAGAAAGTAATAAAAACGCGACGGAGTTATTAAACAGGTGGTTGATATCGAATTTGTCATGAATTAGCGGCATAAACAGGATCCCTTTCAAGCCTTCTACGGTTCTTGGTAAAATGCCGAATTTATAAAATGGCTGGGCAAATAAATGCTGCGCCCATTGAATTAACCAAAGGATGGCAAGGATAAAGGCACCCGGGAGGGCATAGGGCCAAATGCGATGATCAAAATGTTCATGTTTCACGGGGCGAATCTTACAAGGCTTGTGCCTTTTTAAATTGTATGACAGAATGGCTGAAACGTTTGAACGCGTAGCAGGTTGTCGTTAGATAGAATCTAATAGCTGCGCTAATTTCCGGTCTTTTTCGGTAACAATATTTCCTTCGTCGTGTGTACTTAACTCGACCGTTACGGTATTGTACATGTTGGTCCATTTCGGGTGATGGTTCAATTGTTCAATGTGAACACGTGCTTTTACCATCCAGTCTATTGCTTCTTGGAACGTCGAAAATACATACGTTTTGTGGAGTGCGTTGTTCTGCTCAGTCCAGTGGTTCATAATTGGTTTTCAATTGGTTTTTTTAAATGGAAGAAACCTTTTGCAGATGCCGTTTAGTCAACGAACGTTTCACGGATCACCCGTTTACATTCGCGTATTTCCTTTTCTGAAAGCGAGCCAAACTTTTTTACAACACGAATTTTGTCAATTGTTCTTATTTGATCAATGACCACCCAACCCTCTTGATTGTTGTGTTTAACTTTTACTCTGGTTGGATATTTTCTACTTGCAGAAGTCATGGGTGCGATTACAACTGTTCGCAGATTGTCGTTGATTTCATTTGGTGAAACAATAACACAAGGTCGGGTTTTTTGGATCTCACTACCCAATTTTGGGTCAAGATTAACCAAAACTATTTGATATTGTTTTACCTCCATTCGTCAAAGTTTTCATCTTCAAAAACATCATTCATAAGAAGTTGGTCATCACCCTGTTCATGCATATTTTGGAATGCTTTATCCCAACCTTTTCGGGGTTCGGATATAGGGCGTAATATGATTTGACCTTTTTCAAAAATCAATTCAATTTTGTCGGTGATGTTATACCTGTCCAGAATTGTTTTGGTTAAACGAAAACCTTTCGAATTCCCTATTTTAATAATCGAAACTTCCATGACTTATTTTTTGTGTAATTACAAAGTTATTACAAATAATTCAATATATAAAGCTTGGTTACAGGTTTTGTGTGGGGGTTCTTATAACGTTTTTCCGCTTTGCGAAGTTGGCCATTTTAACCACAAAACTTCAAATGAAGCATAAAATTCACATTTAGTAAAATCTGTCATACGAACCACCGAACCGCCACTTTTGCAAATCCCGTGTTATGCCCAGTGTTGTTGTCAGTCCGTGATAATTAGTTTGTTTGTCGTTATAATTTTATTGTCTTGTGTTAGTCGAATGAAATATAGTCCGCTTGGTAAATTGTCACGTTGTATAGTAATTGTCTGCCCAGAAATACTTTTTATTTGTTTTACTGTGTGCCCGAAACAGTTGCCAATTGTGAGAGTTGCGTTACTGAAAAGATTGTTTGACTGCAAAGTTGTCTGTTTTGAAAATGGGTTGGGGAAAATACTTAAATTACCATTTGGGTTATTTTCATTAATTCCGTTGGTCAAAGAATAAGAAAGTTCATCCACATAAAGAATAGTTCCTTGTTGAACGCCTCCATTAATTCGTATCTCTACGGAATCAACACTCGATGTGGATTGAGTAATGGAAATGGAAATAGGTGTCCATGTTGCAATTGGAGAAAGATTTGTGTTGATCCATTTACCGCTATCTACAGCTAATCCATTATGGTAGATAAATATTTCTATATTGACACTATCAATGTTTGAAAATTCAGTTTTCACAAAAGCATTTAGACTTGCAGGGTGACTAATGACAGGGAATTTACATTTGGCAAACGCGAACATTCCGCCACCGAAACTTATTGCCCCAAGTGCCCAATTACTTTGATAGCCAGGGCTAACAAAAATTTTTGCAGGCTGAATGTCAAGATTGCTGTGATCCCAATTGTCAGGATTATCGTTTTGCCAAATATCAGTAGTCCAGTTTTCAAATCCAGCATTTGGAATTGTTTGTCCAGTGGCATCTGCAAACGAAAAGAGCAGAATGGTCAAGAGTGTTAAAGCTGTTTTCATTTTTTTTATCATTTTAGTTTATTTATTTTAAGCAGACTCAATTAAAGTTAATTGTCACAATGTAGTTTTTTAGAATTGGGCATAACTCGTTTATACACGCTATTAATCTTCGCTTATACATCCAAATCGGCCGTATTTGTGCTAGTTCATTGCGTATGTACGAAAATACGTTTTTTCTTGCTAAGGCATTTTATTGTTTTAGATAGCGGGTTTTATATTAGATGTAATTTTTAGCTTTCAATTTTGGGAGCTTTAGCTTCCTTGATACCTGATTCAAATTGAACATCTAAACCATGAGATACCGTTTTAGTATCTTCATAAACTTCAAATTTAACAGCCTTTCCCCATTTCAATGTGATAAAATGAACTCCTTTATTTATGTAGGGCTCACCATTTAATAAATGACAAGTTGCTGTCCACCTTGCAATAACAAGGGTTTTGGCTGGATTTCCTTTAACCTGAATGTCTGTTACCTCAAATTTAAGGTCAGGAAGTACAATTCCCACTCTTTCAAACCATCTTTTCAAGCTTTCTTTGTCATGGCGTGTACCACCCAAGCAATTATCTCCTGCAAACGTATGTTCTAATTCTTTATTAGACACTCCCTTTAAAACCTCGTCATAACGGTGCTCTGTTATAGATTTGAAGTTTTTCCTAACCATTCCCTTTATAATATGATGATAAGGGCTTAAATCTTTGGCAATTACCGAAGTTGCTGCAACGATAATTAATACTAATAATAATAATTTTTCCATTACTCTTTTTTAATTGAAGAGTTGAAAATTACTAACAAGCTAAAATTTAAACAATGAACTTGGGTTAAGAAATACGTTTCCTTATTCTACTTAGCGCCTGTGGCGTAACTCCAATATAAGAGGCTATATACTTTAATGGAATAAATTGCAACAATTCAGGCTGTTCTGTAAATAAGTTCAAATAACGTTCCTGGGCAGTTTGGTTTAATAAAGATAATTCTCGCTTAGATTTTTTCATAAACAGGTCTTCGCTTGCCAATCTTCCTATGGTATTGCCAATTTCCGTTTTGTCATAAATTATTTCTAAGTCATTATACGATACACTCCAGAGTATAGTGTCTGTTAAGGTTTCTAACTGGTAAGTTGATGGTTCTTGTGTCAAGAAAATATCATATGCGGACACAAAATTATTGACGAATGCAAATTCAAAAGTTAAATCATCAAATTCTTGAGGAATACATTTTCTAACAATTCCCTTTTCAATAAAAGATAAGTAGTTTTCTTTATTACCTACTTTTAAGATTATTGATTTTTTGGCAAATTCACGTTTTATAAGTTTAGATGAAAAGAACTCCCAATCTTTTTCAGAAATAGGAACCATTTTTTGGAAATATTTTTTTATTTCAATCATTTCTTGTTCTCAATCAGGCTGTTTCAAGTAAGTGGTTTCTTCTAAAGCATGACGCATAACTTACTTACAAGCGCTACAAAACTTCTCCAATTCAACCCAAACAGCTGTATTTGCGCTAGTTTATTCCGTATACACGAATGTACGATTTATCTGTTTTTAAGGAGTTAGGAAGTCTTACATTTTTTTATGCATCGCTAGCTTCGCACAACATTGCGTATTTTTGTAGCATGGAACCCATACGGAATAAAGTAAAAGAAAGCGGCCTAATTCAATTGGATTTGGAAGATTTCTTACCCAAAGAAGCCCCCGTGAGCTTGGATTTAAGTGAACAACTTTGGCAAGGGTTTGTGCTGAAAGAAAAAGAATTCAGATCCTGGATTAAAGAAACCGATTGGTCCATCTATGCCAATAAACCGGTGCGCATCCATTGTTCTACCGATGCGATCATTCCAACCTGGGCCTACATGCTAGTTACAGCAGCCTTGGCGGAACATACCACGGATGTAGTATCTGGAAATGAAGTAGCCATGGAACACTATCTAATTCGTAAGGCACTGCATCATTTGGAGTTATCGGATTTTGTGGATCAACGCGTCATCGTAAAAGGCTGTGCTAAATTGCTGGACCAAGAACATGCCTTAACACAATTAGTATTGGCCTTAAAACCTTACGTTAAATCGATGATGTTTGGTGAGCCGTGTTCTACGGTGCCAATTTTTAAGCGTTAGGCTTCTTCTTCAACCGAAGCAGGAACAAGTATTCTGCCACAGTGCTCGCAAACCAAAATCTTCTTCTTCGTAACGATGTCTAATTGACGTTGAGGTGGGATTTTGTTAAAACATCCACCGCAAGATCCGCGCATCACTTGAACTACTGCAAGACCGTTTTTAGCGTTGTTACGTAGACGAGAGTAGGCAAAAATTAATCGCTCTTCGATGTTCTTCTTAGCCGCCTCAGACGCTTTCATTAATTTATCTTCATCCTTCTGCGTTTCGCTAACGATATCGTCAAGCTCTTTTTGCTTGATTGATAAATCTGATTTACGCATCTCTAAACGAGCTTGCGCTTCATCAAGAATTTCTTTCTTCCCTTCGATTTTTATCTTCGCTTCTTTGCTTCGCTTCTCGTGCAATTTGATTTCTAACTCTTGGTATTCAATCTCCTTGCTTAATGATTCGAATTCACGGTTATTTCGAACATTGTTTTGACGCTCTTTATATTTCGTGATTGCGGTTTCAGATTCTTTAGACGCATTTTTACGCTCTGCAATCTCATTATCCAATTCCTTAATTTCATCTTGAATTTTTCCAACACGCGTTTCTAAGCCGCCGATTTCATCTTCTAAATCGCGAACTTCAAGGGGTAATTCCCCACGGATTGTTCGAATTCGGTCAATTTCAGAGTCAATTTTTTGAAGCTCAAAAAGTGAATCAAGCTTCTCGGCAATGCTAACTTCTTTTTTACTTGCAGTGGCCATATTCAAAGGAAATTTATCGGATTTGTATTATTTACAGTTAAACGGACGGCAAAGGTAGGAAATTTTTCCCTAATTATTTCAACTAATAATGCAGAAGTATATTGCTCACTTTCATAATGACCAATATCGGCTATGATGATTTTGTTTTCTGCACCAAAAAACTCATGGTATTTGAAGTCTCCACTAATGAAAATGTCAGCGTTTTGTTGGATTGCCTGCGGTAGTAGAAAACTACCAGCGCCCCCGCAAAGTGCCACGGTTCGTATGGGTTTATTCTGCAATGCGGTATATCGAATCACCCCACAATTAAAGGCTTCTTTTAGTTGGGATAAAAACTCGAGTGCATCCATGGGTTCTGGAAGTTCGCCAATCATTCCGCTGCCTACCTGTGAGTTACTGTTTTCAAGGGCAATTAAATCATAAGCCACTTCTTCGTACGGATGCGCTCCCTTCATGGCGGAAAGTACCGGGCCAATGTTGTTTTTTTCAAGTAAATACTCCATTTTCGCTTCCTCTTGTCTAGTGGGTGCATGCGCTTCACCGATGCTTGGATTCGCTTTTTCGTTAGGGGTGAATTTTCCAATGCCAATTGTAGCATAGCCACAGTTATAGTAATTTCCAATGTTCCCAGCGCCTGCGGCACATACCGCATCATGCACACGTTCTTCGAAGTCTACAGGCGTGTAGACAACCAATTTGAAAAGGGTATGTGGTTTAGGCTGAAGTACGCGGCATTGACGAAGACCAATTGTTGACGCAATTTTTGAATTTACCCCATCGATGTGATTGTCCAGATTGGTATGAATTGCATAGATGGCAATGTCCTGTTTGATGCATCGATACAAGATGCGCTCGATCTCCGTTGAAACTCCAATTCGTTTTATGCCTTTAAATAGGATTGGATGATGCACCAGAATTAAATTACTGCCTGTCTGTATGGCCTCTTCTACAATAGCCTCCGTACAGTCCAGTGCCACAAGCACGCTTGTGATGTCCATGCTTGGATCGCCAAGTTGTAATCCTGAATTATCGTAATCTTCCTGAAGGTTCAGTGGAAATCGTTCTTCCAAATAAGCCGTGAGCTGAAATAGTTTCATTAAAATGTTTTTGAGATCCCAAGGGTGAATCCCATGGCATTTGCCTTGTGTACATAGGCATTGTATTTACCATAGGTATTGGAAAGTTGTTGTCTGTAAACGGCTTTCAATATCATTCCCCATCCTTTTTCTCCGGTATATTGGATTCCTCCTTGAAAATAAACTTGAAATACAGCCGACGAAAAGTCATTATTCTTGATT
>Ga0102879_1000776_pt1 | contig 13615 bp, 10 predicted proteins | sample Colrivmet1548B02_FD_78187 | JGI IMG/M metagenome (GOLD analysis project Ga0102879, IMG submission 78187) | Estuarine microbial communities from the Columbia River estuary - metaG 1548B-02 | ecosystem: Environmental > Aquatic > Marine > Intertidal zone > Estuary | place: USA: Columbia River... | reverse complement strand
CAATAAACCGTTGGCAAAGTCGCACCTCACGTCTGCTGCTTTTTACTCCAATAATAATAAAAGACAACGCGCTCAGGCCTACGAAAAGCTCGGCGACATTTCCTTCCAAGATAAAAACTTTGTTTTTGCTCAGAAATACTACGATTCCAGTTCGCGCTTTATCACCGAAGACTACCCTAACGGCGAACAAATCAAGAGTAAAGCAACCAAACTTGCCGATTTGGTCAAGGCCATTGAAATTGCTCAATTTGAAGATTCCGTTCAAAAAATTGCCGCGCTCTCCGAAAAAGACCGCGAAGATTTCCTCAAAGAAACCCTCAAGCAAATCAAACGCGACGAGCAGCGCCGCAAAGAACTCGAAGCTGCCAAGCTGCTTGCACTGCAGCAGAGCCAGCCCGTAAACAATAATGCAAATAGCAACAAATTTATCTTCAACAACCCCAAACTCCGCGAAGAAGGATACAACGAGTTTCGCAAAAACTGGGGCGTTCGAGAAAACACCGACGACTGGCGCCGTAGTGAACGCATCATTTTGAACGCCAATATTGCGGTCGCTGGACAAGATAGCACCCAAGCCAATGCAACACCCGAACAAAAAGATTCCCTTTCCATTGAGCGCCTACTCAAAGATATTCCACTCACTTCTGTCGCATTCAAGGCTTCTCAAGAGCGTTTGCTAGAAGCACTCTACACTTCCGGAGTGCTTTACAAAGAAATTCTCAATGAAACAGAACTTGCCGCAGCCCAATTCTTGGCAATTCTCGACAAAAATCTCGATCACCCTACAGACCTATCCGCAGCTTTTCAACTTTACAAAATTTACGAAGCCACTTCAGATGCCGATAAATACCGTCAATACATATTAAAGAAGTATCCAAGCTCAGATGCAGCTAAATATTTCCAAGACCCCGATTTTTATGTCAAGCAAAAACTCAGTGCGCAAAAAGACCAAGAAGCTTACCTCGCATTAGTCACAAAGTATGATCAAGGTTATTTTGCCCAAGTTCAAACTGCCACACAGCAAATCATTGACTCCGACCCAGCCAACGCTTACCGCGCTGAGTATCTTTTACTCAACGCCCTAGCTACTGGGCAGCAAGTTTCAGACAAGCAAGTACTCGTGCCACTACTTCAGCGCATCATCGATGAAAAACCAAAGTCTGACCAAGCAGTTCGCGCCAAAGAAATGTTGGATATTCTCAAAAAAGGGTATTCTAAATTTGAAGTCAATCAAGGAGCCAAAGAACAATCTATCTTCACCGATATTCCCAATGTATCCCAATTCGTGATCATTTTACTCGACGATGATGAAGAGGCCGACGACTTACGCACAACCGTTTCCAATTTTGCTGCCAAAGCATTCAAGACTTCTAAAGTCAAGGCGAGTGTCAAAACAACACTCGATGAAAAGAATTTTGTGCTCGTGTCGGAATTCCCAACAACCAAAATTGCCTGGGATTTCGTCAATGCCTATAAGGCCGGAGCTGAGTATTTAGATGACTATCAAAACAATAAAATTTTCATAATCAATCAAGAAAATTTGAAAAAGTTGATAGAAACCTCGAAATTTGATGAATATAAAGGATTTTTCATCGACAATTACTAAGCAACATGCTAAGAAAAGACATTTTCGGAGGTTCTCAACAACCTGACAACACCGACCGCACAAACCGCATTATTGCCGGTACTGAAATCAACGGAGACCTTACCTCCGATACCAACATTCACCTCGAAGGCGAGGTAAATGGCAACGTATCTTGTGCCGGACGCGTCATCATCGGAACATCAGGAAAAATCAATGGCAATCTCGTATGTGTCAATGCCGAAATCGACGGCGCCATGGATGGTCAACTGATGGTTGAGAATTTGTTGGTGTTGCGCTCAACAGCGCGTATCAAAGGAGATATTCAAACCATGAAACTCCATATCGAAGAAGGTGCTTTCTTCGAAGGTGCCTGTGTCATGCGTGCGGGTGTAAGCACTCCAAAGCTAGATACAGAAGCAGCGTTCAATGACTAAAAAAGACGCTTCCCACAACGCTTATCTCAAACTCACTTCCGCTGCTTTTCAGATGGCAGCAGTGATTGGTGGCTTTACTTGGCTCGGTACATTTCTCGACGCGCAGTACAATACCAATCGTTTTTTTACCATCGTTTTGGCATTGCTGGGAGTAGGAATTGGTTTGTACTTGATCATTAAAGAAGTGAATTCCCTCAATCGTGAAGACTAATTCAAAGAAGCGACTTACGCTTTGGTCCTATTTAGCCACTTTGCTGTCTATCCATATTGTTTTTTTAGTGCTTGCGCTCATAGGTGTTTTTCATTTGCCGCTCAAAGGCGTAGGGAGCATATTAGTAACCTCTTTTCTATTGGTTTTGGCCTCGGCTGTTATATTATTTTTCCGAAATAATGGAGATGCAGTTGCGCAAGCTTTTCGTTTTCTAGCAATCAGCGTTACCCAATTATTGGGCTATTTATCTACGAGTTTAGCGCTGATTTACACCGATCAAAGTGTAGAGCTTGTGTTGTATTTATTAGGGCTATCCTTAAGTGTCTTGATTCTTCAAACGAGTTATTTAGTCCGACGACTAAAATGAGCGCATAAATCCAAGCAAAAGTTTGGCAAGGGGTTCGAATGCCGCATAACTCAATTCTTCGGCCTTGTCGTGGATATCGTGATAGTGTTTATTTGGCCCCATTGTATACACAAAGAATGCGGGCACACCTTTTTCTGTGAAGAAATAATGATCAGAATTCGCAGCGGGCCCACGAGATTTGACTTGAGTCAGGAAGTTGCCGTCCTTGTTCATTTCGACCAAGCGATCAAATTCTGATTTGAAGAGTGTTGCATTGACTACAGTAATCCCTTCTTCGCCGCTTCCCATTATATCGGTATTGAGCAAAAATCGAATTTGAGAGAGTTTGAAGAGTGGATGGTTGACAAAGTAATTAGACCCAACAAGCCCTGCTTCCTCGCCACCAAACGCCATGAAAACATAATTATAGTCTGGGTTGCGCTGAAGACTCAGTTCTTTTGCGAGATAGAGAAGCATCCCGACCCCTGAAGCGTTGTCGTTGGCACCTGGGAAATAGGTGTCTTTGCCCATCTTTCCGAGGTGGTCGTAATGTGCGGTAATGACTAAATAAGGTTTTTTCTTGGCATTTTGAGCGGCGGGCAAATAGCCAATGACATTACTTGAGGTGAATTTTGGTTCAAATAAAGTTGTCAAGTGCATCAAGGCACTTTGGGGTTTGTTTGCAAAGGCAGTTAAAAGCACTTGGAAAGCAGGGTAGGGCTTCGCTTGCTGACTCACCGACCACGTGAGTTTGCTCGAGGTGAGTTCTATGGTTGCTGCAAATTGTTGGAGTTCCTGAAGGCGTGTTTGTAGTACTTTATTGGTATCTCCGCCAAAACCTGAGGTCTGAACTACCAACATGCGGTCTTTCGGGCAAGGTTTAAAGGCATTGACGCTGCGGTATAGCGTACGTACATTGCAATATACCAATTGATAGTTTGTAGGAAGAGAAATGCCCGCAGAACCAGGATGAACGAGGTAATCGATGCCCGGCTTAAGGGTGTCTGAGCCTACCGCAAATAAACAGGCCCCCGGAAAAGTTTGAACGGGCAGTGTAAATGATTGTTCGAATTTATTTTTGAAGGGCTGCAGGCCAATTTTGTGGAATTCTGCTGCAATGAATTGAGCGGCCAATGCGCTGCCGTCCTCGACATAACCCCTACCGGCGAATTCAGGCGAACAGAGCTTGGCGATGGTTTCTCGGTAAGGATATGTTTGAGCATAGCCAAGCGTAAACAAGCAACAAAAAACGAAACTATGCGCCAGTCGCATAACGTCGGCAAATTTTGTAAATGAAATCTTCGACAATTTCTGATTCGGTATCCCAGTTGAAAGTTTGGGACAGTTCTGTGAGCATATTGCGGGCAGCATCCATTGATGCGAGTTGATCGAGTTGTTTGATGTTGCTCGAGAATTCATCAGAAGAACCATCAAAAAGCTCGTTGATGAACTGTAGTTTTTCATTGAGTGTAAATGCGCCAATGAGGCTCTCTAATGGGAACACACTGCGGTTGTCTCGGATATTGGCTTCCATTTCAGCCATCCAGATGGGTTGGTCGCCAGAAAATTCCGGTTCCCAATTGGCAGTTTGAGCAGCTGTTGTTTCTTCGGCAGGCTCTTCTAATTCCGCTTCAACTTCAGCGACTTCTTCGCTCATTTCCTCTTCATTGGCTTCTTCCTCTTCTTCAGATGCTGCTTCTTCAGTTGCTTCTTCTTCTTCAGCTTCTGCATCTTCATTGGCTTGTTCCTCTTCTTCTTCGTCTTCAAGTTGTTCTTCGTTTTCGTCGTAGAAAACTTCTTCGTTGCGCTCTTCGCTTTCACCACTTGCAAAAGTGACTTCGAATTCAGGTTCCGATGCAGGTTCGTCTATGCTGCCAAATAAATCGATGGGTGTTTCGATTTCGGGCTGGCGCAGGCTCGCTGAAATGACGGGTGCCTGTACTCCCAAAACATTGGTTTCATAAATTTTGTAGCGCAGAATAATCATGCGCTCGTATAGTTCTTTGGCGTCCTCGACTAATAATTCCATTTCTTCCGGGGAGAGGTGCCCGGACTCAAGTTTTTCAACACCTGAATGAAGGTGTCCGAGAATAGTTTTGATCATTAGGGATGGACTTTTTTCTGACATTGCTTATAACTTATTAATTTCGTGCAATCGGGAGCTCATAGAACTACCGAATCAAAATTAGAAAACATTTCACAATCTCATTCAACAGCACTATGTTTTTAGAGCAATTTACCAAAGAAAACGGACAACAAGGTTGGATAGAAGTGATCTGTGGGTCAATGTTCTCCGGAAAAACAGAAGAGCTCATTCGCCGCTTGCGCCGCGCTGCATTTGCCAAACAGGCTATTTTACTCGTCAAGCCCCGCATCGATGACCGCTACGCAACCGAAGCAGTGGTGAGTCATCAAGGCCAAAGTTTGGAAGCCAAGCGAGTAAGCGCTTCGTCAGAGGTTTTGGATCTTTGGAACGGCGAACAAATTGTTGCCATAGACGAAGCTCAATTTTTTGATATGGACATCGTTCAGGTTTGCAACAACTTAGCCAACAAAGGCGTGCGGGTGATAGTGGCTGGTTTAGATATGGATTTCAAAGGCATTCCTTTTGGCCCTATGCCACAACTAATGTCCATTGCAGAATACGTGAGTAAGGTTCATGCCGTTTGCGTACACTGTGGAAAATTAGCGCAGTTTTCGCATCGGACGGTTGCCCAGACAGAACAAGTTTTGGTGGGTGCAGTAGAAAAATACCAACCGCTTTGCAGAAGTTGTTACCAAAAAGCGTCTGCATGAAACTTCAGCTCTCACCGTCTCAATTTTCTGACATCATCAATGCAAAGTGTATTGGTGCTTTAAAGGATGGCCTCATCCAAGAAGTTGTTTATGATTCGCGTAAAATTACCCGCACGAGTGGTGTCGTTTTCTTTGGGCTCAATGGGCCCAAGCGCAGTGGTAAAGACTTCGTGGCAACTGCATACGAAAAAGGCATCAGGTTTTTTGTTTTGGATTGCGCACCGACAACATTGGCAGCAGACGCCAATTATTTGATTGTCGACGATGTACTTTTTGCGCTTCAAGCGCTCGCTGCATTCCACCGTAAGCAACTGAAGTATCCTATTGTGGCTATTGCGGGCGCTATAGGCAAAACAACTGTTAAGGAATGGATCTATCATTTATTAGCTGACCAGTTGAATGTGCTGCGCAGCCCAAAAAGTTATAATTCTCAATTAGGTGTTGCCATCGCATTACTAGAACTTCCTATCGAAGGAGATTTGGCACTTATCGAAGCGGCAGCGACTAAGCCGGGCGAAATGGAACGCCTGCACGCCATGATTGCGCCAACCTATGCCGTTCTAACCACTGCAAATGCAGGCTTGCGTCATGAATTTAGCTCCACTTTAGCCTATCGAGAAGCGCTCAAACAGCTGACAATTGGCGCGGAGTGGATCATAGATGGCGACGCTCTCCATGACTTCGATACAGCCAATGCGTCGGCCTTATTGAAACAAATTCCGTTTGCCGATCCCGTTCGCATGCACAACGTCCGCGTGGCATTGGCTTGTGCCTTGCGCTTTGGCAACTGTACGCCCCAAGCTGTGGCTACACTTCCCAAACTTGCCAATCGCTTAGAAACCTTTGAGGGTCTTCATGGCGCAACGCTCATCAACGACTCATACACTTTAGATCTGCTTGCTTTTGAAGGTTCCCTGGCATTTTTAAAGTCGGTCTCTCAAGACAAAGCCACTGTAGTTTGCTGTTTGCTAGATGAACATCAGCTCCATTTTAAAGCTGAATTGCAGCGCTTATTGGAGGCTGATCACTGTCGTGAATATTATATTTGGACGGCGCTACCCGAACAACTTCCGACCATCGACAACAAAGTTGTTTTGATCAAAGGTAATCAGCAACTGACAGCAGCCCTACTTTCCAAATGGAAGCGCCAAACGCACAGTACTGTGGTACGCTATGACTTGTCTGCACTCGAGCACAATTTGAAACAATACCAACAAAATTTAGCGCCCACAACACAAATTTTAGCCATGCTGAAGGCACAGGCTTATGGCGCAGGCATGGACCAAATTGCACAACAACTCATCGCAGGTGGAGTAAATTACTTCGGTGTAGCTTATGCCGACGAAGGTGTGCTCCTGAGAGAAGCAGGGATCAAACTGCCTATCCTCGTCATGAATGCCGAACCCGCAAGTTTTGAGACGTGCATCTTGCATCAACTAGAACCAGCAGTATACAGCCTTGCTCACCTAGATGCCTTTATTCGCGTGCTGATTGCTCATGACATCCAAGCATATCCCATTCATTTGAAGTTCGATACAGGAATGCACCGCTTGGGTTTTTTACCGCAGCAAATGGAACAAGTGCTCCAGACCCTCAGCGCCCAGCCCGAAGTGCTCGTCAAGAGTATTTACAGCCATATGGCTTGTGCTGATGAGCCTCACCATCCAATGAATGCACAACAGATTTCCATTTTCAAAGAAATTTGCGACTACTTTGAAAGCGCATTGCCCTATGCTTTCATCAAACATCTATTGAATTCAGAGGGCGCCGCGCATTTTCCAGAAGCGCAGTTCGATATGGTGCGTTTGGGTATTGGGCTCTTCGGAGTCAATCACGATGCTCTTTTTGAAGCCAAGCTCAAACCAGTCATTACCTGGACCAGTCAGATTTCTCAACTCAAACAACTCAATAAAGGTGATTTTGTGGGCTACGGCAGCTCCCAAGCATTAGCAGAGGATAGCCAGATTGCCATTATACCAGTGGGATATGCAGATGGCTTCAAACGCAACCTGAGCAACGGGGCGGGCGGCGTCTATATCGATGGGATGTATTGCCCCACCATTGGAAGAGTATGCATGGATATGATTATGGTGTTGGCTCCAAACGCCAGACCTGATGCTGAGGTGGAAATTATTGGTGTACAACAGCCGTTGAATGACTTTGCAGCCAAGGCGCATACACTTCCCTATGAAATACTTACAAGTATCTCACCTCGTGTGCAGCGCAGCTACACGAATGACTAATTTTAGCAAGATCTAATCTTATTGGCCATGAAAATTTCCTTGCTACTGTGTACTTTATTGTGTTTTACTGAGCTCTGCGCCCAAGTTCCAAAACCTCAAGCGGACACCCTTAAATATCTCATAGTACTCAATAATGGCGTAGAATACGTGGGCCAAATTTTAGCTGATGACGGCCGAGAAATACTCGTCTTGACCCAACAACTCGGAAAGATTTATATCCCAAAATCCGATGTCAAGAGCGTTACGTTAGTGGATGCAAAAGCCGACTACAAAGCTGGCGAGTACCTAGGTCAAGGTGTATTTACAACCCGATATCAATTCACCACGAATGCTTTTCCGATCAAAAAGGGGGAGAATTATGCGCTAGTCAATCTCTATGGGCCTGAAGTCCACTTCGCTGTACTTCCAAATTTCAGTGTGGGCGTCATGGCTACCTGGATTGCTAGTCCAATTGCGTTGGCTTTCAAGTATACTGTACCTACTCAAAATCCTCAACTCAATTTTGGTGTAGGATCTATTTTGGCCTCTTCTGGGTATTTCAATCAGGCCAAAGGATTCGGCGGCTTGCATTGGGGAATGGCGACTTATGGAACACGTCGCAGCAATGTCACCCTTTCTTTGGGTTATGGGCATTTCAATTCGGGCTTCTCCTTTGTCGACCAAAATACGTATTACCAGCCCGGTACGTATCCTGCAGTTTTCAATCAAGGTGGCCCTAGTTTTCCGATTCCTGAGATGTTGACCTACTCAGAAGAGGTAGATAATTTCAATGCGCCGATTGTAGGAATTTCTGGTATTGCATCTGTTGGTAAAAAAGCCAGTTTTATCTGGGATGTCATGATTATTGGCGGCAATAAGCGCCGAATTTTTGATGATCAAGATATTCAATATTTTTATGATTTAAATGGCCAACCCAGCATGGTGGTATATAGCGATCCTATCATTGAGGTACAGAGCATGAATATGGTTTTTATGCCAGGCATGCGTTTTCAAAAGGATCAAAATAGAGCTTTTCAGGTTACCTTAGCAGGAGTGATTGGCAAAAGAGAAGAGCAAACAGCGGTGCAAACCACTGTCAATAATTACTCTTTTCCGGTTCCAATGCTAAGTTGGTTTTATAAGTTTTAGGTATGGATACAGTACAAGATCAATTGTTACAACTCATCAAAGCCAAGCTCCCGCCTGGGGATGCACTAGGTCATGTGTTGAGTGAAACACTTCACGTGAGCATGGATGCGGCTTATCGCCGCATGCGCAATGAAACCGCCCTGACCATCGATGAACTCAAAAGACTATGCAAGACCTTCGACATCTCATTTGATTCACTCATCCAGCAGCAAAAGACAAATGTGATTTTTCGCTACACGCCGCTCAATGCCTATGATTTCTCGTTGGAATCTTATCTAGAAGGCATTTTGGAAGCATTTGAACGCCTGCGCCATCTAGAAGAGCCGAAAATTATGCTGACGATCAACAACACGCATTTCTTTCAGTTGCTTAATTTCCCGCAGTTAGTGCGCTTTAAATTGTTCTTTTGGGCCAAGACGCACTTGCAAATCCCCGATTATAAAAATGTACTGTTTAAGCACGAAAAAACCACAGAACGCGCTTTTGAACTAGGTAAGGCCATACTTCATTCATACAATACGATTCCTTCTGTAGAGATTTTTGATCCTGAACTCATGCGAGGCTTTTTGCGCCAAATTCATTACTACTATAAATCCAACCAGTTCGAGGATCCTACCTATGCGCTTTTTTTGTGCGATCGCTTACTGATGTTCTCATCGCACCTTCGCGAGCAGGCAGACCACGGTAAAAAATTCATTTACGGCACGCAAGTTCCGGCAACGGGCAACCGTTTTGAAATGTATTTAAACGAAACCATCAATGCCGACTCTGCCTTCTATTACGAGAGCAAAGACAAACAAGGCCTGTTTCTTTCACACAACATCATGAATTATCTGCAAACGACAGATCCACAATATGTGCAAGATGCCAAGCAGGTCATCGATAAACAATTAGCTAATTCTAGTTTGATCAGCGTGGTCAATGAAAGAGAGCGCAATAATTTCTTTGTGGATTTTGAAAAAACGATTGGCATGTTCAGAAAGAAAATTGAAGCAGATCTCGACTTTCTTTCTTAGTCACTTGCGTTTTTCGCAACTCAACAGATAGCGGCTCCGAAATTCAGTTTTCACCTGAAGAAAAGTTGGGTCATCTTTGTACCATCAAATTGTATACTATGAAAACAAAAAAATTACAATCTATCTTTTTATTAGTGGCCATTTTCTTTTCTGGCGCTGCTAATTATTTTGCGCAACAGAGCAGTACCATCGCTGTTGCTAACCCTAATGTAAATGCACTTACTGTTAAGCCTGAGTCAGTGGCAAAAATGATGCGTTTAGAGCTCATTAAAATCAACAAATACAAAGTTTACGATGAGTTCGACATGAACGAGGTGATCAAGTCTAAAGAGGAATACAAAGTTGGTTGCTACGGGCAATCATGTTTGTCAAAATTAGGCGAAGAGCTCAAAGTTGATTATGTCATGTCAGGATCTATCGACGGTTTGGGTAATAAAATTGTGGTTACGGTTAAAATTATTGACGTAAGAGCACAAAGTTTGTACAAGTCTTCTGTGCGCGAGTTTGACAACCAAGAATTGGAAATTCAACGCATGATCGAAATTGTTTTGGCCGAAATGCATGGCCTTACCGTAGACAAAGTACTTTCTGATCGTTTGGCTTTCAAAAATGAGGTCATTACTTCTAATAATGTCGGTAAAATCAATAATTCTGGACCGCGTATTGGCGGTGCCGTATTAACAGGAGATGTGGCTGAATTTGCTACGCGTTCAACTCAATATGGCGGTTTAGGGATCCAACCTTTTACCTCCATGATTGGTTACCAAATTGAGGGTCAGTATGTGGGTACCGAAAACTTCTCCGCATTAGTAGAAGGGATCATCAATGTTTCTGGCCTAGAGCAAAGCCAATTTATTCCTTCTTTTTCTTTGCTGAATGGTTTCCGTTTTGGAAAAGCCAATTGGGAATTCGCTTTTGGTCCGCGTTTCGGTATCTCGTCTACTTCAAGTGGCTACCTTGACCTCGATGGAAAGTTTGGAGCCAAAGGTATTTACTATCGTGAATACGATTGGGTAAACGATGGTGGTTACGACGACCTCACAACTCCTGAGCAAGTCAATGTACTTGACCCTGGTTTTGAACGTCATTTCGATAGAGACGGAACGAAAAGATTGAGCACCTCTTTTTTGATTGCCTTTGGACGTACTTTTCAAGCAGGAGCGCTCAACATTCCAGTAAACTTATTCTACAGTTCACAAAAAGGTGGCGGATTCTTGGGTGTCAATATGGGCTTTAACGTACAAAAAAGCAAACAGCCTATCAACAAAACAACCAGCCCACAAAGATATTACTAGTCAACTAGAACCAAATAAACTCTTATGAGATTCCGCATGATTCTCCAATTGTGCACGACATTAGCGCTCTGCTTCTTCGGAAGTCAGGGCGCTTGTGTTTTATTGCAACGTTCTTACTAATTTTACGTATCCAATCTTGAAACAATGTCTACCATGAAAAATTTCTTTTTTTATTTAGCTACATTCATCTCGGTCACTTTTTGGTGTACCGCTTTGAATGCTCAAACACCAAATACAGCTTCGCCAAGTTCAGATACCACAAAATACCTCATCATCAAAAACGATGGCAATGAATATGTGGGGCTCATCCTTTCCGATGATGGCCGCGAGGTGCTCATTGAGACCAAATCATTAGGTAAAATTTACATACCTAAAAGCGATATCAAATCGATGCGTCCTATTGATTATGCCGAGGATGTCGCGAAAGGTGAATTCAGTAGTGCGGGCGTTTTTACAACGCGTTACCAGTTTACCACCAATTGTTTTCCAATTAAAAAAGGAGAGAATTACGCGATGGTCAACCTTTATGGCCCAGAAGTCCATTTTGCAGTCCACAAAGATTTTTCGGTTGGCGTGATGTCGACCTGGATAGGATCACCAATTGCACTGGCCTTGAAGTACACACGCGGCACGTCGAATCCAAAAATCAATTATGGCGTCGGAACTTTGCTTGGCACCTCTGGCTACCTCAATCAAGGCAGGGGCTTCGGCGGTCTACATTGGGGCATGATCACTTACGGCGACCGCCGCAATAACGCCACGCTTTCAGTTGGTTATGGATATTTCAATGATGGGAATTACCAGGTAAATCAAGTACCTGTTTATGTTCCTGGCACTTATGCTGCAGTAAATGGTCAAGCTCCAGAACTACCGATTCAGGGTTACAAAGAGGTCACGTCTGGTTTTAAAGGCTCTGCACCAATAATCGGTCTTGCTGGTCAAGCTAAAGTAGGTAAAAAAGCCAGCTTTATTTATGATTGTATGTTCATTATGGGCAGATCCGAGAACAAGGATGGTTATCAATATATTGGATACGAGTACGATCCGAATACTTGGCAATTACAGCAACTCAATGTTGCAGGGTGGCAAGATTATTCTATGTCCAACAATCAGAATATATTAGTGATTATGCCCGGCATGCGTTTTCAGCGCAGTGAAAGTAAGGCTTTTCAGATCAGTTTAGCTGGGGTGATTGTACCAAATGAGGTTTCATTCCCGTTGCCAATGGCGAGTTGGTTCTATAGATTTTAAGCGCTCGAATTTCAGATTTTGGGTATTTCTCTTTTTATTTTTCAATCGTGGTGGCTGTCTATTTTGGCGGCCTCACTTTTTTTGTTGCTCGTATTTGTTTTCATACGGCGTCGCATCGAGACTTCGCGCAGAAATCAAGTGCGTTTGGAAGTTAAAATTGCCGAGCGCACCAAAGAAATACGCCTTCAAAAAACAAAGATTGAAGAGCAGAAGCGCTTGTTAGAAGAAGAAAAGAATAAGGTTGTTGAGCAACAAGCACTCTTGCAACGAGAGAAAGACCGCACCGAGCAATGGTTGCTCAATACGTTGCCCTCAGAGGTTGTGATTGAGCTCAAGCGCAATGGTAAAGTAAAAGCACAGGCATTCAAACAGGTGAGCATCATGTTTACCGATGTCGTAGGCTTTACGCGTATCTCAGAATCAATGGCACCAAGCCGCATCGTCTCCAAACTCGATATCTTATTTCAGAAGTTTGACGAAATCATTCAGGCCAACAACTTAGAGAAAATTAAAACGATAGGCGATGCCTACATGTGTGCTGGCGGTGTGCCAGTAGAAAATTCGACCAATCCTATAGATGCTTGCTGCGCTGCGCTTCAAATCCAAGCGTTTATGGACAAGCTCAAGTATGAAGCCATTGCAGACCACGAAGATTACTGGGAAATCCGTCTGGGGATCAATACGGGGCCTGTTATTGCGGGTATCATCGGCAATATCCGCCTGGCTTATGACGTTTGGGGGTCTTCGGTCAATTTAGCACAGCGCATGGAAATGCTTGGTGAGCCCGGAAAAGTGACAGTAACGGGCAATACTTTTCAGCAAATTGAACCTTACTTTGAATGCGACTACAAGGGCAAGGCATTGACCAAATCACGCACCAAGGTAGATATGTATGTCGTACAGCGCATCAAGCCCGAGTTATCGGTGAACGGAGAAGGCCTGATTCCGAATTCTCGTTTCGAGGAAATCAAAAAACTGCATCATTACAGCTCGATTAAATATTACAAGACGGAGCACCATGTGATGGGCATCTTACAAAAAAATCTGGCTTCGAGTTTGTATTACCACTCCATCAACCATACCAAGGACGTCGTTAAATCAGTGGAGCGCATCGCCTTGCTCGAAGGCGTTACAGATGAGGGTTTGTTTTTGCTTAAGACAGCGGCTATATTCCACGATGCAGGATTTATAGAACAATATGACCACAACGAAGCAATTGGCGCTCGAATGGCGCAGGAAATCTTGCCTAAATATGGCTACACCGAACAGCACGTCAAAACGATTGTAGAGTTGATCCACGCGACTGAAAT
>Ga0102879_1000763_pt1 | contig 13730 bp, 10 predicted proteins | sample Colrivmet1548B02_FD_78187 | JGI IMG/M metagenome (GOLD analysis project Ga0102879, IMG submission 78187) | Estuarine microbial communities from the Columbia River estuary - metaG 1548B-02 | ecosystem: Environmental > Aquatic > Marine > Intertidal zone > Estuary | place: USA: Columbia River... | reverse complement strand
TAAAAAATTCTGGCCCCATCTAGGTGCCAAATCTCGAGTACTTCGCCTCGTATTTTGGTTTATATACATGCTGTATTGCATGGGAAAGGCCAATGAACTAGGTAGCATTAGGCCTTGGGGTACACCGGAAATTTGATTTCTAGCTGTATAACTTGTTGCAATTTCAAGGCCTGCCGTACCGTGTTTATCAAGGTGATTGAATGCAAATGGTATGTTTATGCTCAATTCACTCATTTGTTCACGCCAAGTAATGGGAGCGTTGTTATATACCGTTCTACGGGCTCTATCTTTAAAATCGAGTTTTAAAATAGGGTAGAGGGCCTTATAAGTGATTCCTGCCTGGTATTCACTTTTCCTTAAACCTTGATTGTAAACGTATCCTGCGTAAAAGTCTACGGTATTCATCAAGTTGTTCGATACAGCTTTTATACCCAAATTCAATTCGTCGGTAAATTCGTTGTTAGCTAAAATGGGTACAAAGCTGTGAAAGTTAAATGCATTCTTTACCTGGCTATACCTATTAGATTTAAATACGTTTTGAGGTACTTGTTTAAAATCAATTGGGGCACCATCTTGCGATTTTAAGGGAGCAGCGTATTCAACAAAGGTATTTTTAATAGTACTAATGGCTTGCGTTTGAACTGTATCTAGTCCAAATTCGGCAATATCGTGTCCTTGTGGTCCAAAGTTGCTAAAAAGTACCTTTTTATTCTTTTCGTCGAAATAGGGGTAATAGGCGCCAAATTTGGCCGTGCTAAGTTGGCTAATTCCTTTTCCTGATAGCTGATAAATATTATCGATACCATTGTAATGTGCTTTAAACAAAATACTATCCCCAGCATAAGTGGGCCTAGCTATAAAGGAAACTTCGGGCGCTAATTTTTGCTGTATAGCTTGGGTAGTTAAGTCGAGCTCTTCTATAGCTGTACCTTGTTGACGTACTTTTAAATACACAATTTTGCTTCCAGATGCGTGGTATTTTGGGCTTTGCAGGATACTGAAATCGGAATTAGCATATTGCTTGAGTATTTTTCCGGTTTTGGCATCCAATTCTACTAAAGTCATTTTATTGCTAAAATCAACTTCAATAGCAACAATTTTTTCACCATTTGGCGACAAGGCAGGGGAGAATAGCCTCGTTTTATGTGTAATTTGCTTGTATTTATGTGTTTTTAAATCAAAAACACAAATCACATTATATGTTCGCTTCGAATAGCGTTCATCTACTCTCAGTTCGTCCCAAACTACTTTATCCCTCATTACATGCATATTGGGTTCTTGCTGTATGCCAATTGCTAAAAGCGTTTGTTCTTTGCCATTTTCATCTATTTGTACAAGCAGGCTGGTATGGGCTTTGCTATGTTTTAATGCGATAAGGCTTCCATCGTAACTGCGTTGGGGCAATAAATAATCTTCCGCATAATTAGTATTGCGCTTGTTGAGTGGACTATATTCAGCATGTTTCATGCTATTTAATTGCTCGGTCCAAAGCTGTGTAAGCTCGTTTGTAGTAGCCTTGTACCACATTTCTGTAGTTAAGCCTGTAAGTTTTTGGCTGGTTTTGCTCAAATTATACAACCGGAATGGGTGATTGGCCATTTGGCGAAGAAGTGTGTCTAAAATAAAATCGCCATAATCTCTGCGGAGTTTGGTAACCATAAAGTAACCTAATGGATAATAGCCAGATGTGAGGTCTTTTAGCGATCCTAAATAGTTTTTGCCATAACTATAGTGCCTATTGCTGAGTAAATTGGCTCTTAAATATAAATTAAAGCTCGGCTGGCGTCCTCTGCCGGCTTCAGTTAACAATGTTTCGCTCAGTACGGCATCTCCTTCAAAAAACCAGGCTGGAAGGCTCACGCCAAAGAATGCAAAAGCTAAAGATTCAAATCCTGGCGCCTGAATGCTGCCTGTTAGCTTGTCTATTTGCACCACATGCCTCAGTTCGTGTACCGCCAAGCTGTTTAGCCAATCTTGCGAATCAAATTCTTGGCTAGGGGTGGCGTAAAATTCAGAATGCCGGGGGGCTAATTGTACAAATCCATTCGACTCCACAGTTTGGTTTTGAAGTATCACCGTAATGCGCTTCGGGTCTTTGTTTATTGATCTACTAACCCGACCAATTATGTAGTCTAAACTATTGGCCATTCGTTGTGCTTCAAGCTCGAGTAGGGCGGGGTATAAAAGCTGAAAATGTTGAGTATTAATTTGCCTCCATTTTAAACCTGGAGGGTTCTGTCCAGCATCGAAAAGTTGGGCACTTGCAATATATGAATTAATGATTAATATAAATATTATTAAAATATTGATTTTCAATAAGTTAATTATTTTATAAATTCTCATTTTATGCATTTGCTATATATTTTAGTAAATAATACTAATTTACTTGAATCTTTACTATTTATATTTTTTATAATTAACTGATTAACAATTTATTATAAAATATTATTTGTTAATATTTTCGATCTATTTTTTACGTTTTTTATACAAAATAGGCTGTTTTACAAAGGTGCAATTATTTTAGTAATTCGGCTAAAAACCTATGCAAAATGTATACCATTTTAACTCTCTAATTGGCAAATTATTGCCCAAAAATATAGTCTGAAATCAGGGTCATATAAACCTATTGATACGAGTTGATCATAGTAGCTAAATACCCCTTCATCAAACCGAAATTTGCCAGCCGAAATCTTATCCCCCACCCCATGGCTCAGGGTGCTGTAGCGTTAATATTTTAGATATGATGCTCTTGTTTACGCAATCTTCGCTTTTCTAACTTATTCTTAATAATGGGAAAAAGAAAGATGGTACTCAATACAATGCAGGCCCCGGCATAAAAACCAATGGTCATTTGTTCCCGCTTACCGAAAATAATAAAGGCCAGTATAATACCGTAAATGGGTTCTAAATTGGTTATTAGAGCTACTTTAAATGCCGTAAGTTCTTTCATTACCGAAACACCTGCCACATAGGCACCAGATGTGCAAATGGTACCCAAAATGAGTAAATAAATCCAATCGCTGGTGCTAAGAACTAAGTCGGCAGTAAAGCCATGGGTGTATAGTAGGTACAAAGACACCCAGAACCAAGCACCAATAAGTTCGTAGAAGGCAATAATTGGCGCCGGTCGGTTTTTTACTTGTTTGCCATTTATGATAGAAAAAATGCTTGCTAGTAGCGCACTAGCTAATCCACAAATAATTCCCCATGTATAATTTGTTTCAAACTTAAAAATGAGGTAAATGCCGCTAATAATGAATAAGCCGGTTATAATTTCGAGCTTTGATATTTTTTTACGTTCGATAATAGGTTCTAAAATGGCTGTAAAAAGCGTTAGTGCCGATAGGCAGACCAAAGCGACCGATACGGTGGCTATTTTAATAGATAAGAAGAAAAGTACCCAATGCCCGGCAACAATGGCTCCGGTAAAAAATAACTTCAAAAATGTATTTTTTGATACCCAAATAGAGGTATTGGTAAATTTAAAATAGATGCCAAGTGTAATAAAGGCAATTAGTACGCGGTACCAAACCAATGGAATGGCAGGAGTGGAAATGAGTGCCCCTAAAATCCCCGTAAAGCCCCAAACTATCACTGTGAGGTGTAAAATTACTAGGTTTCGATTTACTTCGGATAGTTTATACTGGCTCATTCGCTTATTTTGGGGCCCGTTTTAATAAGTATATACCAAGGCAACCAAAAATTATATTAGGTATGCACACGGCAATAAAGGGGTACAATGCACCCTTAAGTGCAAACATGGTAGAAAACTGCATGAATAAAATGTAAGTAAAACTGAGAAATATGCCTATACCTAAAGAAATACCAACACCACCACGTACTTTTCTAGAAGATAATGAAACCCCCATAAGCGTAAGCACAAAAGCCGAAAATGGATACACAAAACGTTTGTATTTTTCTATGAGTAAATTATCCATAACCCCGGTACCTCTCATATCTTCTTTCCGAATGCGTTCGTTTAATTCTCTCATATTCATGGCCTGGTACACATTGTCATAAACCTTAAAATCACTCGGATTCATATCTAAAATGGTATCTTTCTTTTGACCATAGTCCATTTTTTCCTTCAAGCCATTAATTCTACGTATCGAATAGTTATCAATGCTCCACGAGTTTTTTACCGAATCCCATACAATGCGGTCGGCTACCCATTTTTGTTCTAATTTTTGTCCCTTAAACTTATCTAGCGTGAAGCGGTAACCAATTTTATTTACGTTGTCAAAATTCTCAATGTATACGTAGGTATTCTTATCTAAACGCATATTGGTATACATTTTGGAGTTAAATGATACCGGTTCTATATACTTGTTTTCAAAATCAATTTTCAGTTGATTGGTTTCTGGGATGATAAACAAATTGAAAATGAGTGAGAAGAAGAAAATAACCGAGGAAGCAATAAAATACGGACGTAAAAAACGCATGAAACTAGCTCCACCGCTTAAAATAGGCACAATCTCGGTTTGGTCGGCCATTTTTGCCGTAAAAAAGATTACTGCAATAAAATTAATGAGCGGCAAGAGCATATTGAGGTAAAAGGGAACAAGGCCCATATAGTACTGAAAAATAATTTTGCTCAGTGGGGCTTGGTACTCTAAAAAGTTATCTAGCTTCTCAGATATATCGAAAATTACAATTACCACGCTAAAAATAGCCATGGTAAACACAAAAGTACCGAGGTACTTTTTAATAATATACCAATCAATAATTTTGATCCGATCCATTATAAACGTTGTGCCAATTGTTTAACCATTTTGTTTTTCCAGTCGTAAAAAGTACCCGCAATAATTTGGCTACGAGCCTCTTTCATCAACCATAAATAAAAATGCAAGTTATGCAAAGAAGCTATTTGTGCAGCTAAAATTTCTTTCGATTGCATTAAATGACGTAAATAAGCCTTCGTATACTGCGTATCGGCAAACAATTCGCTATCAGCTTCTAAAGGCGAAAAGTCGTTTTTCCACTTTTCATTTTGAATATTGATGATGCCATTGCTGGTAAAAAGCATACCATTACGGGCATTTCGGGTAGGCATTACACAATCGAACATATCTATGCCAAGCGCAATGTTTTCGAGTAAATTTACCGGTGTACCTACGCCCATTAAGTAGCGTGGTTTATCTATAGGTAGAATGTTGCAAACAACCTCGGTCATTTCGTACATTTCTTCGGCAGGTTCGCCTACAGAAAGGCCACCAATGGCATTTCCTTCGCGGTTAAAGCTGGCAATGGTTTCTGCCGATTTTATGCGTAAATCTGTATAGGTGGAGCCTTGTACAATGGGAAATAGGGTTTGATCGTAGCCATATTTCGCCTCGGTAGTATCAAATCGATCGCAGCAGCGTTTCAGCCAACGATGCGTCATTTCCATCGATTTACGTGCGTACGTATAATCGCAAGGGTAGGGCGTGCACTCATCAAAAGCCATGATAATATCGGCACCAATGGTCCGCTGAATATCCATTACACCCTCGGGCGTAAACAAATGTTTAGATCCATCAATGTGTGAACGGAAGGTAACGCCTTCTTCTTTAATTTTACGTACACCAGAAAGCGAATACACTTGGTAACCACCACTATCGGTTAAAATAGGGCCATTCCAGCCATTAAATTTGTGCAATCCGCCTGCTTTTTCAATCGTATCTAGCCCAGGACGTAGGTATAAATGATAGGTATTGCCTAAAATAATTTGAGCTTTTACATCGTCTTTTAATTCGCGTTGATGCACGGCTTTTACTGTGCCGGCGGTACCAACGGGCATAAAAATTGGCGTTTGGATAGTTCCATGGGCCGTTTCAATTTCGCCCGCCCGGGCCTTAGAATGTGCGTCTGTAGCTGCTAGTGTAAACTTCATGAATAGGATAGAGTGTGCAAAATAGCAAAAAAATACCTGTATTTAGGGCTTTTAATTTTCAATTTAGCCCCAAAATGTGTTAAAAAAATAACAAATTTGCAGGCCCAACACAGCAATTTATTTTATGGATTTTATTACGCAGCAACTAGCAGCTTCTTCTCTGTTTTCTTTGATACTTTTTAGTGCATTAATTGTTATAACATTAATACAGCTCTATCAGTTGATGTTTGTACACTTGCGTTTAGCAAGGTATCCTATTAAAAAGAAAGAAATTGGCGAAAAAAATCCCATTTCGGTAATTGTATACGCCCGAAATCATGCTGCATACCTAGAAAATAACATACCCGAATGGCTGAGTCAAGAAGATGCTGCATTCGAGTTGGTATTGGTAAACGATTGCTCTTGGGACGATACTGAAGACCTGTTAAGAAGCCTTGCTGTGACCTATCCACAGGTAAAAATAGTGAATGTGCCTATCGACGATCGATTTAGACGCACTAAAAAGTATGCCCTAACGCTTGGCATTAAAGCAGCGCAATACGAACAAATTTTATTTATTGAAGCGGATTATTTGCCACGTTCTAAAAAATGGATTGCGCACATGCAAGCCAATTTTACCGAAAATACCGAGCTGGTTTTGGGCTATGCACCCTTTCCTGCGGGTGCAACGTTTAGCACCTTACTCAGCCGTTTCGATCATTTTATGACGGCTCTTTATAGTCTTTCTTTTGCCATTAAAGGAAAAGCGTTTAGTGGCTATGGACAGAATATAGCCTTCACTAAAACGACCTTTTTTGCAGGTAAGGGCTATGCCTCCCACATGCATTTAACATACGGTGAAACCGATTTTTTTATCAATCAACATGCCACTCCTAAAAACACTAGGGTAGAAATAAACCCTGCTAGTCATGTGTTTACGGATATAAATTATAGTTATGCTCAGTTTGTAAAAGATAAGTTTACCCGTATGGATACACAGAAGCTATTTAAACTGGGCAATCGCTTGCGTTTACATGTTGGAGTCTACACTGCTGTGCTTTTCTATTTAATAAGCGTAGGATTGCTTATTCTTGGTTTCAGTTGGCCAGTAGTACTTGGTATCTATTTGTTCCGTTTACTCTTACAATATGCGGTGTATTTTAAAATTGCAAAACGCTTAAAACACCCGAATATACAATGGGCAATGCCTATTTTAGAACCGATCTATTTGCTTCAAAGCATGGCACTTAGAGCGGTATACCTTATTAAAAACAACAGCTAGTGAAACCCAGCGTACAAGATATTTTTCAATATTTTCCGAATCTGAGCACCGAACAACAAAAGCAGTTTGAGGCCCTAGATGAATTGTATCGTTTTTGGAATGCGCAAATCAATGTGGTTTCGAGAAAAGATATCGATATGCTTTACGAGCATCATGTACTCCATTCGCTAAGTATAGCAAAAGTACTCGAATTTTTACCTGGAGAAACGGTGCTCGATGTAGGAACAGGAGGGGGTTTCCCAGGTATTCCTTTAGCCATTTTATTCCCCGAAACGTCTTTTCATTTGGTAGATTCCATAGGTAAAAAGATTAAAGTGGTGCAAGAAGTAGCCCAAGCCCTTGGTCTCAAAAATGTACAAGCTAGCCACATGCGTGCCGAAGAAGTAAAGGGAACGGTTGATTTTGTGATTTCAAGAGCCGTTACACAATTAAAAGATTTCTACCCGTGGATACGAGCCAAAATTAGAAAAGGTGGCAAAAATACCCTTGCTAATGGGGTTTTATACCTCAAAGGTGGCGATTTAACCGAAGAGTTGGCAGCAGCCAAACTCAAAGGTGTACAACAATTTGCGATCACAAAATACTTTCCTCAAGATTTTTTTCTTACAAAATACGTTGTGTACTTCGAAGCACAATAACGTAACGTGTCAACTGAATATTTACTAGCCTTAACCCGCATTCCTGGTGTAGGAGCTGTATTGGCTCGTACACTCTTGAGCCATTTTGGAGCCGCTGAAGCCATTTTTAATGCTTCCTACAAGCATTTGCTCCACGTAGAGGGTATTGGCCCTCAATTGGCTCGTAATATTCGTCAATTTGATGAATTTGATACTTGTGTTGCCGAGTTAGCCTTTGCCGAGGCTCACGGCATTCAACTACTGGTTTTGGGCGATGAAAAGTATCCGAAAAGACTCTCTTATTGTTACGATGCACCTCTTGTTCTTTTTTATAAAGGCCAGGCCAATTTAAATGCGCAAAAAATAGTGAGTGTGGTAGGTACCCAAAATGCTACAACCTACGGAAAACTACTTTGCGACGAATTGGTAAAAGGTTTAGCCGAATATGGAGCTTTGGTAGTGAGCGGCTTGGCTTATGGTATAGATGCTGCAGTACACAAGGCTTGCGTAAAATACGAATTACCCACGCTCGGGGTTTTGGCGCATGGGCTAGATCGAATCTACCCCAATGCACACCGGAAATTAGCCGCAGAAATGCTCCAACATGGAGGGTTATTGACCGAATTTCCATCACAAACAATTCCCGATAGAGAAAATTTCCCTAAACGCAACCGCATTATTGCTGGCTTGGCCGATGCCACCATTGTGGTGGAGGCCAATAGTAAGGGTGGGGCACTCATTACGTCAGATTTAGCCAATTCCTACGATAGAGAGGTGTGTGCATTCCCTGGCAGAGCTACCGATGAATACAGCCGGGGTTGTCACGATCTTATTAAAACAAATCGGGCACATTTAATTACGCAAGCAGCAGACGTAGCTTCGTTATTAGCTTGGGATATAACTAGTTCATGTAAAAAAGGGCTAACCCAAGCTAATTGGTTAAGCAGAACTCCCGATGAACAAGCGGTTTTATCCCATTTAGCAGAATGTGACGGTATAGCTATTGATACTTTACTGTTAAATACCGGCTTTTCGCAAAGTAAAATTGCTTTACTACTCCTCGAATTACAAGTAGCAGGTATCGTGCAAATAGTACCCGGAAATAGGTGCATTTTGCTATAAAAAAAGCGAAAATCTGAACAGATATTCGCTTTTAAGGAACTTAAAATAGATTGATATTATAGTTTTAACATATAGCCTAAAGAAACACTAAAACTGCTATTTTTACTATTCAATGCTTCGGTTAAGGTCTTTGGCGCATTATCACTTAAGCCCAATTTATAGCCTAAGCCCAAACTCAATCCTCCTCTCAAATCCAATCCAGTTAATAGGTTTATTCCGTAATCGCTAGGTTTCATGATATCATCAACCGTATTGCCAAATTTTATTTTTTCGCTAATAGCGCTCGATTTTATCTTACCTGAAACTGCATAGGCTGCATAAGGGCCACCACCTAAATAAAAAGACCCGATTCCTAAATCTGCACGGCCTAAAATATTTAGCGGAACTTCCGCATACATCAAATTATAGGTTACTTTATCTACTCCAGAACCTAAATTTCCGGCATGCCCGTTTAGTATTAAGCCTGGTTGAAGAGATAATTTGCCTAAAAATGGAAATTCAACGACTCCGCCAAAGAAATAACTTGTACTCGAAGATTTTAGTACATCTCCCAAAGTTTTGTCTTGGTAATCTATTTTAGAAAAATTAACGCCTCCTTTTGCACCTACTCTAACCTGTGCGCTTGCCATAACCACCACCGAGGCCATTAAGGCACTTAATATTAATTTTTTCATGATTTTTTTTAATATACAACGCTTTAAAAGGCTTGGGTATTGCCCATATTAAGAAATTGTATTCAGTACTTTTTGGATGATGTGTGATTCGCTGAGTTGGTTCATGCAAGCAAAATCGCCACGATGACAAGGTTTATTGCCATAAACAGAGCAGGGGCGGCAGGCTAAATCTACTTGTATGCCATTGGCAAGGCTTTGCCCGTAGCCTAAAAAACCAGCATGGGGGTGGGTGGCACCCCATACCGAAACTACGGGTATGCCTTTTAAGGAGGCTAGGTGCATGCCCGAAGAATCCATGCTGAGCATGACGTCTAAATTGGAAATGATGCTCAGCTCTTCGCTTAAATTTAATTTTCCGATGAGGGAGGTGATATTTTCATGAGTTATCGCCCACTTTTCGGCAATTTTTTGTTCTTCCTGCCCTCCACCAAATACAAAAATACGATGGCCAGCCGTAGCTAGTGCAGTAAGTACGTTGTCCATTTTATCTAAGGGGTATACCTTTTGGCTGTGTTGGGCGAAAGGAGAAACGCCAATCCATTTTTGAGCACCTTTTTTACCGCTAATTTTTAAAATAGCTTGGTTTAATATCTCTGGTTGTTTTGTAAGTGTATTTTTTAAGGTGAAAGGGAAACCCAGCCTAGCAAACACATCGGCGTAGCGTTGTGCGCTTGATTTTAAAGGAAGAAATTCTTTGTTTTCTTTACGGGTAAGTGCTCTTTTTTCAGCTCTGCCTTTATCTAAACTGGCCATGGATATGCCTGTAAACCAAAATAAGCGGCTTACTACGTTGCTGCGGAGATTTTTATGTAAATCGGCTAGCGCTGTTGCCTTGTAGCTTTTGAGCTCTTTAAATAAACGATAAATTCCTATAATACCTTTGTGCTTGGTTTTAGGCTCGAAAGCATGAAATTCAATATTGGGATTGCCCGTAAAAAAAGGCTCAAAGGCTTTTCTGCTAACTACTACGAGTGTAATGTTGGGGTAGTTTGCCAAAAGTTCTTGCAATACGGGTACGGTCATGGCTACATCGCCCATGGCCGAAAAACGTAAAACCAGAATTTTTGCAGGCTGGGGCATTACTTGGAATCTTTGTACAATACCGGGTTTAAGCTTGGGTCGTTGTACATTTTCATTTGTTTGTATACTTTCATGTACTTATTTCCCGCTTCAATATCCGCTAGTAATTCATCAATACTTTTCGATAAATCTACCCGTTGCTCCAATAAAACGTCTAATTTCTTCTGGCAGGCGGCACGATGTTCTGCACTGGCGCTAGTTCGGTTGGCTTCTTCGGCCATGTGGTAAATTTTTAATGCTAAAATAGAGAGGCGATCAATGGCCCAAGCCGGACTTTCGGTATTTACCGTCGCATTCGCTTTTGCTTGGGTGCCTTTAAATTGCTCTAAAAAGTAACTATCAATGTATTCTACCAAATCGGTGCGTTCTTGGTTAGAAGCATCTATACGGCGTTTCCAAACTAGGGCTGCTTCGGGAGCAATGCTGGGTTCACGCACTTCGTCTTCCATATGCCATTGGGCGGTATCAATCCAGTTTTTAGCATAGAGCAAAAACTCAATGCTACCACTTTTATAGGGGTTTTCTGGCTTTAAATCGATGTTATTATGGATGTGATAATCGGCAATGGCCTGCTCGAAAATGGAATTACAACGTGTACTAATCATGGGGTAAAATTAGGGTTTTATTTTAGGCGGGCTTGCTGTTTTTGAAAAATGTATCAATTTCTGCTAAAGAAAATGCATTTAAACAGTTCTTGGCGGTTAAGCCACCTTTACGTCCTACCAAAACGCCGTAGTGCATGTCTAAAAATCCCTCGGTTCGGTGAGCATCAGGATTTATGGCTAGTAAAACACCTTTTTCGAGCGCATATTGGTGCCAACGCCAATCCAAATCAAGGCGTAGGGGGTTAGCATTAATTTCAATAACAACCTTATTGGCGGCGCAAGCATCAATCACTTTTTTATGATTGATGGGGTAGGCGCTACGGCTTAATAATAAGCGACCAGTTGGGTGACCTAAAATAGTGATATAGGGGTTTTCGATGGCTTTTAGGAGTCGCTCGGTGGCTTTTTCTTCCGTCATTTTTAATACCGAGTGTACCGATGCTACCACAAAATCGAAGCTAGCCAATACCTCATCGGCGTAATCGAGACTGCCATCGTATAAAATATCGGATTCTATGCCTTTAAAAATTTTCAAGGGAGCTAGTTTTTCATTGAGCGCATCAATTTCGCGGTGTTGGGCGGCTACTCTAATTTCATTCAATCCATTGGCGTAAAAAGCCGATTTGGAGTGGTCGCACATCCCTAAGTAATCTATTTTTAGTTCATTTTTGCAATAAAGTGCCATTTCTTCGAGGGTATTTACGCCATCGCTCCAGGTGCTGTGGTTGTGTAAACTGCCTTTTAAATCAGTTAATCCAATGAGTTTGGGTAATTGCTTTTTTGCTGCCCATTCTAGTTCGTTTCGGCCTTCTCTGAGTTCGGGTTCTATATACTCTAGGCCGGCCAATGCATAAATTTCTGCTTCGGATTTACCCGAAAGGGATATGTTGCTTAGTTTTTGTTCTAGCTGTGCCACATGTTCGGCATTCCCGGTGCTCTGAAGCAGTGACCAACCAAAATCTTCGGCTGTGCAGCACTGAAATTGGATATTTAGTCCTTCTTCGGTTTTAAATTGTAGTTTTTCGTCTACTTGTTCTCCAATTGGGTGACTTCGTAATTGAGCTTCTGAAACACCAATTAATACATCCAATTGATCTATAATTTCCATTCTGCGGCGGTAATCGCCACTTAAACTAATTAGACTATTGGGGAAATGGCCTTCAAAATTTTTAAGGAGTTCTTCGGCAAAGGCTTCTACTTTGGCATAGAGCCAACGGCCATTGTTAGCCATTCTAAACTCTATGAGCTTGATGATATCTTGTTGGGTTTTTAAACCAAAGCCTTTGGCCTCAATTAAGCGGTTTTCGTTGCAGGCATAATACAATTCACCTACACTTTCTATTTCCAGCTCTTTCCAAATGGTGGCTACTTTTTTGGGGCCAATGCCCTTAATTTGCATTATCTCTAGTACGCCTTGAGGTGTTTTGCTCAATAATTCGTCTAGCTCGGCAATATGTTCGGTAGTGAGTAATTCGTGAATTTTGGTGGCAATACTTTTGCCAATGCCGTCTATTACGCTTAATTCGGATTCTGTTTTGCTGTTTAATGCAAAGGGCAGTTTATCTACTTTAAAGGCGGCGTTGGCCATGGAGCGTACCTTAAAGGGATTTTCGTCGTGCAAGTCTAACAACTGACTGAATAGTCGTAGGGTACGGGCAATGGTTTTGTTTTCCATGGTAGTCAAAAATAAAAAAGTCCCGGCATACCTACCGGGACTTTTGGAATTAATTTTTTAAAAGCCTATTTAATTACAACCTCATATGGCATTCTACTTTGTATGCCGGTGGTTTTAAGAACCGATTGTATTTTCTGGTAATAGTTATAGTTTTCGCCCAGTTCTTGTTTGGTGAAATAGGTGCGTACTTTATCTGCAGAATCGTCAAATAATTCTTTTAATGGATCTTTTTGATCAGGGTAGTCTACCAGCTTGTATTCTTTCAATCCAGCTTTTTTAGCGGCAGATTTTACGGCATCGTTTATATTTCCTAAACGGTCTACCAAGCCAATTTTAATGGCTTCTGCACCCGTCCAAACCCGTCCTTGGCCAATGTTATCAATAAATTCGGGTGTTTTATGACGGCCATTGGCTACTTTTTGGGTAAAGGTTTTGTAAATGTTGTTTACTTCGGCTTGTAATAACAAACGTTCGTCATCGCTAAGCGGACGAGTTATCGAAATTTCAGAAAATTTACTTGTTTTTACTTCATCAAAGGTGATGCCTAGTTTATTGTTGAAGAATTTTTTCATGTTTGGGATAATGGCAAATACGCCAATAGATCCCGTAATGGTATTAGGTTGTGCAAAAATAGAGTCGGCAGCACAAGCAATGTAATACCCGCCAGAGGCTGCCACATCACCCATAGAAACAATAACGGGCTTTACTTTTTTGGTTAATTCTACTTCTCTCCAAATTACATCGGATGCTAATGAGCTGCCACCCGGTGAGTTTATACGGAGCACTAGGGCTTTTACTTTATCATCTAACCGAGCGGTTCTGAT
>Ga0102879_1000740_pt1 | contig 13896 bp, 9 predicted proteins | sample Colrivmet1548B02_FD_78187 | JGI IMG/M metagenome (GOLD analysis project Ga0102879, IMG submission 78187) | Estuarine microbial communities from the Columbia River estuary - metaG 1548B-02 | ecosystem: Environmental > Aquatic > Marine > Intertidal zone > Estuary | place: USA: Columbia River... | reverse complement strand
TAGTTATGACCAAAACTTTGATAAAATTGGAGGTGGTGTTTCATTACTTATTCTGGATGATAGAGCGGGTGAAGGATTATTGACTTCCCAGTCGGTTTCAGCTGGATATTCGTTTCAAATGCCAGTAAATAGACGTTTTACCATGAGATTTGGTATTGAAGGTCAATATGGACAGCGCAGTATAGATTGGGCTAAACTTCGTTTCGAAGATCAAATTGATCCATCTAGAGGTTTCGTAAATGCGACAAAAGAGCAATGGTCATCAGACCAAGTTGGGTACGTTAATTTTGCGGCAGGTGTTTTGGGTTACAGCGAACGTTTTTATTTTGGTTTAGCAGCACACAACCTTACGCAACCTGTTCAGTCTTTTTATGGGAATCCAGGTGCTATTATTCCCCGCAGATATACGGCTCACGGAGGGTTGGTAATTCCATTAGATGGACGTAAAAATCCAGAGTCTACTATTTCTCCTAATGTGCTATTTATGATGCAACAAAAATTTACTCAAATGAACATTGGATTCTATTATAACAAAGGACCTCTTGTTACTGGTCTTTGGTTCAGACAAACGTTTGGAGAATATGGTAATTCCGATGCCCTAATGGCATTAGTAGGATTTAGGAAAGATAGATTCAAATTTGGATATAGTTTTGATTTGACAGTTTCTGACGCAAGAGCGGCAGCACCAACATCGCATGAAATTTCAGCAGGTATTGAGTGGTGTGCACGTAAGCCTAGTCGTAAATACAGAAAGCTGTCTTGTCCAGATTTTTAATTAGAGGTAAATTGCTATCATTGCACAATATTTAAAAGAAAGAAAAAGTTTATAAAGTAGTTTCTTATAATATGAAATTAAATAAAGTTAAAATAGGATTACTAGCGCTAACAGTTATGTCAACTGTAGCTTGTAAAAAAGAGCAGTCATCAAGTACTGGATGGAATTATAATGATTCGAAGTGGGGTGGTTTTGAGAAGCATGAATATGCAGGTCAAGAAACAGGACCTGGGTTGGTTCTAGTTCATGGTGGTGCATTTACCATGGGTTCATCTGAACAAGACGTCACCTATGAGCATAATAATGTTGAGCGTAAGATAACAGTTGGCTCGTTCTATATGGATGAAACAGAAGTAACCAACATGCACTACAGAGAATATGTGTATTGGTTAAATAGAGTTTATGTTGACTACCCAGAGGTAGGAATCAATGCATTGCCAGATACAAATGTTTGGAGAAACAAGTTGGCTTATAACGAGCCATACGTGGATTTATATTATCGCCATCCCGCTTACCAAGATTACCCTGTTGTAGGAGTTAATTGGCAGCAAGCTGCTGCTTATGCAGCTTGGAGAAGTGATCGTGTGAATGAAATGATTCTTATCAGAGAAGGAGTCTTAAAACCAGATCCAGGTCAACAAAACGAAACAAACTTTAATACGGGCGCTTATTACGTTGGTCAACATGATGGACTTACATTTGGAAAACACCAAATGAGGAATTATGCAGGAGATAAAAAAGCTAGAAGAGATGTAAGAATTGAAGATGGTATTTTATTACCAGAATACAGACTCCCAACAGAGGCAGAGTGGGAATATGCGGCACAAGCAGGTGTAGGATCTTCCACTTACGAAAATATTAATCAAAAGAAGATTTATTCTTGGGAAGGCCTAACTATCCGTTACAGCGGAGGTAAAGAGCGTGATAGAGGTTATGTAATGGATAATATAAAAAGAGGAAAAGGAGACCAAGGTGGTATTGCTAATCGTCTTAACGATGGTGCTTTAATAACAGCTCCTGTTGCTTCTTATTGGCCAAATGATCATGGTCTTTATAATATGTCAGGTAACGTTTCTGAATGGGTAATGGATGTTTATCGTCCATTGTCGTTAGAAGATGTAACGGATTTCAACGCATTCCGTGGTAACGCGTTTAATAAAATTAAACTAGACCAAGATGGTATAGTTGATCTTAAAGACAGTTTAGGTAGAATAGTTTATGTGCCTGTTACAGAAGAAGAAAATGTAGGAAGAAGAAATTATAAAAGATCTGACAATAAAGGATCTATAGATGAAGAGACTTATATGGATGGCGAGCAAGGTTACGAGTATGGTGTATCTACACTTATCGATAACCAAGCAAGAGTTTACAAAGGCGGTTCATGGAACGATAGAATTTACTGGGCTTCACCTGGGACTAGGAGATACCTAGATGAGCAACAAGCTCTATCTACACTCGGTTTTAGATGTGCAATGCACAGAGTTGGTGCTCCATAATAGAAAGATCTTAAAAAAAAATCCCAACCACGTAAAGTGGTTGGGATTTTTTTTGCCTATGGTATTCTGGACAAAAAAAGCACTGAGTATGCAGTGCTTTTTTTGATAAGTAGATAATAACGTGTTGTTTCTTAACTATTCACTAGCAAAACTCTTTGTACACTTCTTGTAAATGACTAGCTATCATCTCAGCACTTCGACCTTCAATATGATGACGTTCTACGAAATGAACAAGCTCACCATCTTTAAAAAGACCAATACTTGGACTGCTCGGAGGGTATGGTAAAAGAAGTTCTCTCGCTGCGGCAACTGCAGCAGAATCTTGTCCTGCAAATACCGTAAAAAGATTATCTGGTTTTTTTTCGCCGTTCAAGGAGCCAATGGCACCTGGTCTTGCACTTCCTGCCGCACAACCACATACACTATTTACTACAAGTAAGCTCGTGCCTTTTGCTGAGGGTAAAGTGTTATCTACTTGGCTTTTATCAATTAATTCGACAAAGCCGTTATTGGTTAAATCTGCTCGCATTGGAGCTACTAATTCTTCTGGATACATAATATTTTAATTAATTCTTGCAAATATGCAACAAAACTAGGGATGCCTTTGTTCTATAAATGCTAAATTTGCAACGTTTATAATACAAATGACAACACAATCAATGAGTAACTACAAAGTAAAAGATATTTCGCTAGCAGAGTGGGGTAGAAAAGAAATCAATATTGCCGAAGCAGAAATGCCGGGGTTAATGTCTTTAAGAGAGGAATTTGGGGCTAGTAAACCATTAGCAGGCGCTCGTATCGCGGGTTGTTTGCACATGACTATTCAGACTGCAGTTCTTATTGAGACACTTCAAGCGTTAGGTGCTGAGGTAACTTGGAGTAGTTGTAATATTTTTTCAACGCAAGATCAAGCTGCTGCTGCAATCGCTGCTGCAGGAACTCCTGTTTTTGCTTGGAAAGGAATGAACGAAGAGGAATTTGATTGGTGTATAGAACAAACTTTACATGCTTTTGAAGGTGGAAAACCATTGAACATGATTCTGGATGACGGTGGAGACTTAACCAATATGGTTTTAGATAGATTCCCTCAATTAGCAGAAGGTATAAAAGGTATCTCAGAAGAAACTACAACAGGTGTGCTTAGATTACATGATAGAGTGAAAGCGGGCACATTACCACTTCCTGCTATTAATATTAATGATTCTGTAACTAAGTCTAAATTTGATAACAAATATGGATGTAAAGAGTCTGCAGTAGATGCGATAAGAAGAGCTACCGACGTAATGATTGCCGGTAAAGTCGCTATTGTTGCGGGTTATGGTGATGTAGGTAAAGGTACTGCGGCATCTCTTGCAGGTGCAGGAGCTAGAGTTATCGTAACTGAAATAGACCCTATTTGTGCTTTACAAGCAGCAATGGATGGTTTTGAGGTTAAGAAAATGGAGAATGCTATTTCAAGAGCTCAAATAATTGTAACGGCAACAGGTAACAAAGATATTTTAACGGAGAAACACTTCAAGTTGATGAATGATAAGACTATTGTATGTAACATAGGTCATTTTGATAATGAGATAGATGTTGCGTATTTAAATAAACAATATGGTCACACTAAATTTGAAGTTAAGGCTCAAGTAGATGTTTATAACATTGATGGGAATGAAATTATACTTCTTGCAGAAGGAAGATTAGTGAATCTTGGTTGTGCAACAGGTCATCCTTCATTTGTAATGAGTAATTCATTTACGAATCAAACCTTGGCACAATTAGAGCTATGGCAAAATGCCGGTAATTATAAAAATGAAGTGTATGTTTTACCTAAGCATTTAGATGAAAAGGTTGCAGCACTTCACCTTTCGAAAATAGGCGTTGAGTTAGAGGAACTGAGTGTAGACCAGGCCAAGTACATCGGTGTAGGTTTAAATGGACCTTATAAAAATGACGCATACAGATATTAATTTAGTCAGATAAAATAATTTTTAAATACTAAAAGCCCTACGCATATTTTTGAGTAGGGCTTTTTTTATTTTATTTGAGAAACTCCGATACTCCCTTTACAGGAATAGATGGCAGTTGCAGATTCAACGTCAGATAAAGTGACGATTTCTTCTGTCAGTTGCGTCCCGTATTTGCTTAATAGGTAGCGTAAAGTTGCGCCATTCACGCCACCGCAATTTCTGCTTGGCACTATTAAGCGATCTCCGATTTGGACTATTATGTTACTTACAAGTTCTTCGCATATTTCACCTCTGCTATTTTGAATAAGCAAGTATTCTAATCCAATTTGTTGTTTGTATTTAGCGGCAAAAACATAATAAGCACTGCTTAAACTTTTTACGGTCATCCAAGGTGCATATGGTTTATGTTCAGGATAAATGCCAATGCTCCCATGCATTCTAGGAGCGCTTGCTAAAGAACTTTGCAAATCAGAAGATTCAGGCAAGAAAAAAACACTACTAGTTGGGGTAAATGCATAATCAAAAACTACATTATCTGTTTCGGGTAAGTATTTACCTTTTCCATCTCGGTAAAAGTTGATTCTAAGAATACCATCGGTGTGATATTTATCTACACTTTTCTGGAGGACTTCATGAATATCAAAAGAAGGAGTCATTTGATAAATGTTGAAAGCTTCAATAATTCTTTCAGTATGAAAACGCAGTAACGGTGCCGTACCATTCTCTATTCGAATACTCTCGAAAAAACCGTCCCCGTAAAGAAAACCTCTGTTCATTTTAGGAGAATAACATCCCGGCAATAGCAGCGGTCATTAAACAGGCTAAAGTACCACCTAATAACGCTCTTAAACCCAATTGCGCTAAATGTCCACGCTGGTTTGGAGCTAACGAACTAATGCCGCCTATTTGTATTCCTATTGAGGCAAAGTTTGAAAAACCACATAATGCATACGTGAGTATGATAATAGATCGTTGGGTTAACATGGGGCCACCTTCTGCGGCAATCATTCCTTTAAGTGATAAATATGCGATAAATTCATTGATAACAGTTTTTTCGCCAAGCAGTTGACCGCTAAGAATCATGTCTTGAGCGTCTATACCGATAACCCAAGCAAGTGGCGCAAAAACATATCCAAGTATCATTTGCAGATTAAATCCGTTGTATATAGTATTTGCTGCGATCGTGGTATTTAGTCCAGAGTACGCGCCAATAATATCGAATAGTATATAGTTAAGCATGGCTATAAATGCTAGGAAAACCAATATCATTCCGCCAACATTTACGGCTAATTTTATTCCTTCAGTAGTTCCGGTAGATATGGCTTCAAGTGGTCCGTTACCTAGTTTAGATTTATCAATATCTAGTTTTTCGTCAACTTGTTCAGTCTCAGGATAAAGTATTTTTGCGCACACAATTGCGGCTGGTGCAGAGAGTATAGAAGCGGTAAGTAAGTGTTTAGCAAATTCTCTTTGAGATTCAGGATCATCACCTCCTAAAAATCCAATAAATGCAGCGAAAACGCCTCCCGCTATGGTCGCCATACCACCTGTCATTAGACACATTATCTCCGATTTTGTCATTTTAGAGATGTACGGTTTTACCACCAGCGGAGCTTCAGTTTGACCAATAAATATATTTGCAGCTGCTGCTAAGCTTTCGGCGCCAGATAGTCTCATCGTCTTACTAAGTATCCAAGCAAAACCAAAGACTATCTTTTGCAATACTCCTAAATAATACAAAAGTGAGGTAAGAGCTGAAAAGAATACCACCGTTGGCAATACTTTAAAAGCAAATATGTATCCCATTGTTTTACTTATTTCTGGATCATTAGCTACTAAATTGCCAAATATAAAACGGGCTCCTTCATCTGTAAATGAGAGCAACTGCGTAAAAAATCCAGCTATTACGCCAAAGAAATTGGCAAAAACAGGGACTTTAAAAACCAAAATTCCAAGAACTATTTGTATGGCCACTCCTGATCCAACTAACTGCCAGTTTATCTTTTTTTTGTGCTTACTAAACACAAAAGCAATTCCTATTAATGCAGTAAGACCTAATAATCCCCGAAGTATCTCCATTACGATTTATTTTAAGGGGGTAAATATAATGGAATCTTTAAGTTTGGAAATTCAATTCATCACTTGAAAATACCCACGTAATAACTTGAGATGGACAGTTGACCCGTTTATTCTTAGTTTTAACGATTTTATAAATGATGTACTGCTTAAAAATTACGTTATTTTCAAGTTAGTGTTGGATGGATGTTTTTTTGATACAATCTAATCTAGGTGTCAAGCTAAACTCAATTCCTATCTTAGCCTATCTTTGTTCCTTCTTAAGAAAATAATGCAAGACCAAACCATATATATCCCCCAAAATAAAGTACGTATAGTAACTGCCGCTTCCTTGTTTGACGGACATGATGCAGCAATCAATGTTATGCGCAGAATTATACAAGTAACAGGTTGTGAGGTTATTCATCTTGGACACGATAGAAGTGCTGAAGAGGTAGTGAATACAGCCATTCAAGAAGATGCTAATGCAATTGCTATGACAAGCTATCAAGGCGGTCACAATGAGTACTTTAAATATATGAGGGATCTTTTGGTGCAAAAAGGTGCTGGTCATATTAAGCTTTTTGGTGGTGGAGGTGGCACCATTTTACCTTCGGAAATAGCCGAGTTAGAAGCCTATGGTATAAGTAAAATTTACCATCCAGATGATGGTCGAGCCATGGGACTGCAAGGTATGATCAATCATTTGGTAAAAACATCTGATTTCCCTACAGGCCAAAATCTCACGGATGAACAAGAGTCTTTTCGTCTGATGAATAAAATGTCTATCGCACGTGTAATATCTGCAGCAGAAAATTTTCCGAACGAGAATAAATCACTTCTTGCAGGAATTACCCAAGAAGCAAAAAAACTAAAAACACCTGTTTTGGGAATAACAGGGACTGGAGGTGCAGGTAAAAGTAGCTTAGTAGATGAATTGGTACGTAGGTTTTTATTGGATTTTAAGGATAAGAACATAGCCATTATATCGGTGGATCCTTCAAAGCGAAAAACAGGAGGAGCGTTGTTAGGTGACAGAATTAGAATGAATAGCATACGAAACGACAGAGTTTATATGCGTTCTTTAGCTACGCGTCAAGCTAATTTAGCACTCTCAGCGCATATTGATGTAGCCAAAGACATACTGAAAGTAGCTGGTTTTGATTTGATTATATTAGAAACTTCGGGCATAGGTCAAAGTGATACCGAAATCACAGATCATTGTGATGCAAGTCTATACGTAATGACCCCAGAATATGGTGCGGCAACTCAATTGGAAAAGATTGACATGCTAGATTTTGCCGATGTGATTGCACTGAATAAATTTGATAAAAGAGGGGGGTTGGATGCACTTAGAGATGTCAAAAAACAGTTTCAACGTAACCACGTTCGATTTGAAGATGATGTTGAAACAATGCCTGTATTTGGCACCATAGCAAGCCAGTTCAACGATCCAGGGGTTAATTCATTGTATGCTCAACTTATTCAAACCATTAATGAAAAGACGGAAGCCAATTTAGACTCACATCTTGTGGCAGCTAACGAAATGTCTGAAAAGATCTTTATTATACCGCCTAAACGTGTACGCTATTTATCTGAGATTGCGGAAACCAACCGAGGATATGACAAGTGGGCTAAAGAGCAATCTGCTATTGCACAAAAGTTATATGGTATACATAAAACCATTACTACTGTTAGAGAAGCTAAAATTGCTGATGCAGACAGACTCATAAAGGATTTAGAGGAAACCTATACTACAATTGCCTTAGATTTTGATCCAAAATTACAGGTAGTTATTGATAATTGGGATAAAGTCAAAGAGTCATACGCAAATGATATTTACACCTACTTAGTAAGGAATAAAGAGATACGAGTAGAGACCAAAACCATATCTCTCTCTCATCAAAAAATCAGTAAGGTTTCATTGCCAAAGTACGAGGCTTGGGGTGATGTATTGCAATGGAATTTACAAGAAAACGTACCAGGAACATTCCCATTTACGGCAGGTATTTATCCGTTTAAACGCCAAGGAGAAGATCCTACACGGATGTTTGCCGGCGAGGGAGGACCGGAGCGAACAAATAAACGTTTCCATTATTTGAGTAGCAGCATGCCTGCTAAACGATTGAGTACCGCCTTTGATTCGGTTACGTTATATGGCAATGATCCAGACTATAGACCAGATATTTATGGAAAAATAGGAAATGCGGGTGTTAGTATATGTTGTCTTGATGATGCTAAGAAATTATATTCAGGTTTTAACTTAGCAGATGCCATGACCTCTGTGAGTATGACCATAAATGGTCCTGCGCCTATGTTGCTTGGTTTTTTCATGAACGCGGCAATCGATCAACAGTGTGAGATTTACATTAAAGAAAATGGTCTTGAGGCAGAAACTCAACAAAAAATAGATGCGTATTTTAAAGAAAAAGGGAGCGAACAACCTAAATACGATGGTGATTTACCGGAAGGAAATGAAGGTTTAGGTCTCATGCTCCTCGGACTTACCGGAGATAAAGTGCTTCCTGCAGATGTATATGCAAAGATAAAAACGGAAACACTCAAGCAAGTACGAGGAACCGTGCAGGCAGATATTTTAAAAGAAGATCAAGCTCAGAATACGTGTATTTTTTCTACTGAATTTGCACTTAGACTTATGGGTGATGTTCAGCAGTACTTTACCGATAATGGAGTGAGAAACTTTTACTCGGTATCTATAAGTGGATATCACATAGCCGAAGCAGGTGCGAATCCTATTACACAATTGGCATTTACTTTGGCCAATGGTTTTACCTATGTGGAGTATTACTTGAGTCGGGGAATGAATATTAATGACTTTGGTCCTAATTTATCGTTCTTCTTCTCCAATGGTATTGATCCTGAATATGCTGTTATAGGAAGAGTTGCACGTAAGATTTGGGCAAAAGCGATGAAGCTGAAGTATGGTGCAGATGAGCGCAGTCAGATGCTAAAATACCACATCCAAACCAGTGGTAGAAGTTTACATGCTCAAGAGATAGATTTTAATGATATACGTACTACGCTACAGGCACTTTATGCGATATATGATAATTGTAACTCACTGCATACCAATGCCTATGATGAAGCAATTACTACTCCTACAGAAGAAAGTGTAAGACGTGCAGTAGCCATTCAGCTGATTATAAATAAGGAATTAGGATTAGCTAAGAACGAGAATCCAATGCAAGGCTCATTTATCACGGAAGAATTAACTGAGCTAGTAGAAGAAGCCGTTTTAGCAGAATTTGACAAGATAACCGAAAGAGGTGGTGTACTTGGTGCCATGGAAACAATGTACCAACGATCCAAAATTCAGGAAGAAAGTCTTTATTACGAAACCTTGAAGCACAATGGAGATTTTCCGATTATAGGGGTAAACACTTTCTTAAGCAGCAAAGGTTCGCCTACGGTGTTACCTAAAGAAGTGATTCGAGCTACAGAGGAAGAGAAGCAATTTCAAATTAATACACTAACCAGTTTAAACACCCGTTATGCAAATGAAGCAGAACAAATACTCGCTGAGATACAGCATGTGGCACTGCAAAATGGTAATGTTTTTGATGCTTTGATGGAAGCGTGTAAAGTGTGCTCACTAGGTCAAATAACCAATTCGTTATTTGAAGTAGGAGGGCAGTATAGACGTAATATGTAGGAAGAAACTATTTATTGCTAATTTAACCTTTCAAGTTAGTACGTCGTAGTTACATCCTCATCTATAACTAAGATGAAGTCTGCTTTTCCTATGTGCTCGGCATTTAGTTTTGTAATGTCGGCTTGGGTTACTGTAGAGATAGTAGAATAGTTTAATGTGGGAGATTGTCGTTTAAGATACCAACCTATTCCTTCATAGTAATCTGAGTGGAAAGCACCGTTATAATGAATAAATAGCTTTCCTGTTTTATAGTTTTTTAAAATAAAATGGGCCATGGTAGCATCTTTGCTAGCCTGTGCCTTGACAAGGGAAGGCGTTCCATGTTCACCCATCATTTCTAAAATGCTCTTATAGGTTGGGAGTTCTGCATCAAAAGCGATTGGCAATGGGGCAACATAAGATTTTTCGATAGCTGGCAGTGTGTCTAGCGCTTCAAACCCTCCTTTATTAACCAATCGAGCGTATCTCCTTGGGATATTTGTCGCTATAAATTCGAGCTTATTTTCTTTAGCATAATTCACTAAGGGTGCGTAATCTGTTGTATAATTGGGCCAAAGGCGTGCTAAGGTATCTAAGCCTTTTTGGTCGATAGAATCAGATAGGTAAAGATTGACGGCGTTTTGATCATCTGCTTCTAGCATTTCTGCACCAAGTTGTAGCGCTCGTTTCGTGGCTAATTCTTTTGTTACTTCTACTTGTAACCAATGAGCCAAAGCGCTGTTATGAAGTTCTCCGAAAAGTATAATATCTTGTTTGGATAGTGTCACCATCATTTTTGAATAGCTTATTTATTTTCCTTTTCCATTGTAAATGGTATAGGGAGAAAGGTTTTGAGCTTGCAGCGAGACTCCTGTCGCCATCAAAAGAAGAAGAATTAACGTTTTTTTCATTTAGCAGCGAAGTTAAGCTGAATTAGATATTCTATCATTGCACTTTATGAAATTGATTAGAATATCAACACTGCTTGTCTTTTTATGTGCGGCAGTTCAATTATGGGCTTGGGGACAAACTGGGCATCGGGTAGTAGGCTACGTAGCTCAACAACATCTTAGTGCCAAAGCAAGTAAGCGGGTTAACCAAGTCCTTACAAAATTTTCGCTTGAAATGAGTGGGAACTATATGGACTTTTTAAGATCAGACACCAATTACAGATTTATGAATTCGTGGCATTATGTAAGTATTCCTGACGGAATGCGGTATGAAGATATTATCCCAAATCCCAAATGTGATGTTATCAGCATCATAGAGCAATTGATTGTTGAATTGCGAACCAAACAATTTAAATTAGTGAAAGATGAAGAATTTGCGATCATGGCATTGGTACATTTGGTAGGTGATTTACATCAGCCTTTGCACGTAGGCTTGGCGGAAGATAAAGGAGGAAATGATATAAAAGTGAAATGGTTTGGGGAAGCTACAAATTTGCACCACGTATGGGATAGTGAAATCATAGATAATGAGCAGTTAAGTTATGAGGAGTGGGGCAAGCATGTAAATAGAAATATAGAAAAATGGCAAGTGAAAGCTTGGCAAAGCTCTACCATTAGAGATTGGGCTCAAGAAAGCCAAGACTTGCGAAAAGCATGTTATGACTTTGGTGATAATGTAAATCTGAAATATGAATACTCGTTTAGGCATTTAAAAACGGTAGAGTTAAGACTCGAGCAAGCAGGAGTAAGGCTAGCAGGCTTACTGAACAGTATATACGACTAATCTAAAAAAGTAGCCTTATTTAAAGTGAGTGACATTAATTGTGGTTTAGTTGAGGTTTTTTCTTTTAATTTGACTTTGTAAAAAAAATATGACACGAATAATATTGTTTTTTTGTATCGGAATCACTCTAAATGCTTTCTCTCAAAAAGACCTCCCTACGACGGACAGTAATGCTAAAAAGTATCTAGATGACGGCAAGAATACGGATGCAGATGCCGATATTAGAATTGCTGTTACCTCTATTGTAACAGGTTTTTTGGATTTGGCATACGAGCAAAGAATCAATCATACTTATTCGGTAGAACTGGGTGGAGGTTATCAGTTTAATAGAGGTATAGATGTGTTTAAGTTAGTTAATGAATTGGAGTTTTTTCCATATGATGAAGTACTTACCAAGGGTATGGGTTTTTCGGTAACGGCCAAAAGGTATGGTGGTAAAGAGGCCATTTCAGAGATGACTTTTCAAGCCTTAACCTATAGGAATAGGAACAGTGATTTCGAGACATATAGCTACAATGCACAAGATATATTTTATACTTTTGGATGGAAATACCTATTGAGCAATAGCGTTAGTGCTCAAGCAGGTTTTAACGCAGGACTGCGATTAGCTAAATATGCTCAAACGGGAACTGCAGGAATTGAGGATGTGAAAAAAACCGGATTTTATGGAGGCTTCTCAGCAGGCTTTGGCTATTATATTAAGTATTAAGAAATGAAAAAAATGAAATTAGCTAAAATAAGTGTGCTGCTATTCTTTATTGCAGTATGTACTAATACTAGTGTAGCTCAAGGTAAAATAAGGGTAAAAGAAACTCATGGTGATCTTTTTGAGCAAAAGGGAAGAGGTTTTATTGATGTTGTAGAATTGCCAAACGGAGGGTATATGTCTCTTAGCGTTGGTAGTGCCGGTGGCGCCGTCTCTATTGGGAGCTTTATCCATTTTGTACAATACAAAGCATTATATTACATCCAGAGGTATGATAAAAATCTTGATCTAGTTGAACAAAAACAATTAGATATTGACCACTTAGGCAAGAATTTAGCATTTGAAAAATTAGTAAAATTCCAAAATGAATTTTATGTATTTTCAACTTTTGTAAATAAAAAGAACAAGAAAAAGTACTTATTTTATTCGAAGCTTAATGTGGAAAAAATGGCACTGGAAGGCAGCTTTATAAAAGTAGCTGAAGTAAAAGATCCTGCTGCAAAAACGGGGTATGAAGAATCTAGTTTTGATATATCACTCTCCAAAGACGAAAAATACATGGTTGTTTTTGGAAAAGATGCGGAGCCGATTAAAAAGAAATCAAAAAGTTTCTTTGGCAAGAGTAGCAAGCAGAGTAAAACTGGAACATATGATTTTAAATTCACCTTTTGGGTGTTGGACAAGGATTTTGAAATTGTCAATTATGAAAAAAATTATGCCGTAACGCTAAAGGAATCGTCGGATAAGTTCTATGTGCGTGACTTCGCTGTTGATGATAAAGGTGCTATTTATATCTTGGGTAAAAATAATGTGGTAGATGAACTGACACGTGCAGAAGTGAAATCTAACAAGCGTGCCACATGGGTAGATATCAATAAATCAGCTTTTGTCTTGGAAAAAATAAATTCAGATGGTACAACAGAACAATATATTACCCCGGAAAACGACTTATTTGTAGATATGAATATCCTTTTTGATAAAAAAGGGAATATTAATTTAGTAGGACTAAATGGTGAACAAGTATATGCTAAATTAGCTACTACGGGTGTGAGTAGAATTGTTTTAGACAACGACAATTTAGATGAAATTAGTAATGTTAATGATAATTTTACGGAGGATGTACTCGAAAATGTAAATGATATCATGGAATCTGAAAAAGCAATAGATAACATGAAAAATGGAAATCGAAAAGGTCGGATTCAGAAGAAAGCCAAGAAAAAATTAGCTAAAATGACTCCAGAGGAGAAAGCTTATTTTGATATTAAGAAACGTGCTGCGTTAAATGTGAACAGCATTGCTTTTAGTGGTTTAGATGAAAATGGTGATGCCATGATAGTTCTAGAGGAACAGCATTTAGAAATAGTAACTACCACCTATACGGATGCAAACGGTCGTACAACCACGACTACAACCTATTATTATCATTATGATGATCTTATTTTTACGAAGTTTATAGGTGACGATGTAGTCCAGAACTATTACAAAAAGAGTTTTGTATCGATTAACGCACCGTTGCAAAAAAG
>Ga0102879_1000737_pt1 | contig 13905 bp, 14 predicted proteins | sample Colrivmet1548B02_FD_78187 | JGI IMG/M metagenome (GOLD analysis project Ga0102879, IMG submission 78187) | Estuarine microbial communities from the Columbia River estuary - metaG 1548B-02 | ecosystem: Environmental > Aquatic > Marine > Intertidal zone > Estuary | place: USA: Columbia River... | reverse complement strand
GTTATTTTAGAGTACGTTATTTGGTCCAATATGAAGTTTGCGAACACAATACTTACACTTTTATTCGTTGCTGTTTTTTCGGGGGCTCAAGCCCAGGAATTACAGGCTAGGGTAACGGTATTGTCGAATAGGGTAGCCACCAGTGTAGACAAAAGAATATTCACAACCCTTCAAACACAGTTAACGAGCCTACTCAACAATAGAAAGTGGACATCTGATTTTTACAAGCCGCAAGAAAAAATTGAGTGCAGTTTTATTGTCAATATCGAAACGGTTGTAGAAACCAATGTATATAAGGCTACCTTAAGTATTCAAGCAGCGAGACCCGTTTACGGTTCGAGTTATAAAGCCAGTATGGTTAATTTTCAGGATCCAGATGTAACGTTTAAATACCAAGAATTTCAGCCAATCGAATTCAATGAAGCAAGGGTGCAGGGGACAGATGCGGGAGCGGCTAATTTACCTGCTATTTTCGCCTACTATGCCTACACGATTATTGGACTTGATTATGATTCCTTTGCATTAAAAGGCGGTGAGTCTTATTTTAGAAAAGCACTGAATATTGTGAACAATGCACCGGAAGGCAAAGGGATTCAGGGATGGAAAATGTTTGATGGACTTCGTAACCGCTTTTGGTTGGCAGAAAACTTAACCAATGCCCGTAACAACACGATTCATGATGTGTTTTATGGATATTACAGAAATGGACTAGATCATTTAATAGATAATGAAGCGCAAGCCCAAAGTGCTATACTTGCTGCCTTAATACAACTTCAAACCTTTGCGCAGGACAATCAAAATAGTATGATTCAGCAGTTTTTTTTACAGAGTAAATATGCAGAATTAGCTGGTATTTTTAAAAAGGCAAAAGCTGCGGACCGATTAAAAGCCACCGAATTATTATCGGTGCTTGATCCAACCAATGCGCCCAAATATAAAGAAGCACTTCAATGAGACAACGTCTAGTATATCTACTTCTTGTTTTTGTTCTCCTTGCTGGTTGCAACGGCGGAACGCCTAAAAATGTACTACCCGTAAACACGATGAAGGTAGTTATGTTTGATATGCTAAAGGCCGATGAATGGTATGCACGAAAATTAGTAGGGGATACGCTGATGTTAAAAGTAAAAGAGGATATCCCTTTGTACGAGCAGGTTTTTGCTGTGCATAAAATCACTAAAAAACAGTTTTATGATAGCTATCATTATTACGAAGCGCATCCTGTGGCCTATAAAGAGCTGGTGGATTCATTAGAGTCATATGCCAATAAACAAAAGCTAAAAACCATAAAAAAATAAACAATATTTATTTTCACTTGTTACAATAAAAAACAAAATATATGAGTTTAACAACAGGCACTCCAGCACCAAATTTTAGTTTATTTGATACCGATAAAAATCAGGTTCATTTAGCAGATCAAAAAGGTAAAAACGTGGTTTTATTGTTTTTCCCTTTAGCATTTACAGGCGTTTGTACGACAGAGCTATGTTCTGTGAGAGACAATATTGCTTTATACAATAATGCCACTGCAACTGTATTTGGTGTGTCGGTAGATTCTTTGTTTGCCCTTGGAAAGTTTAAGGACGAGCAAAACCTAAATTTCTCTTTATTAAGCGATTTTAACAAAGATGCTGCAAAGGCGTTTGGTGTTTTATATGATGTATTTCCTGCATTTGAGATGCAAGGGGTTAGCAAGCGTGCTGCCTTTGTAATTGATAAAGAAGGGGTTATTCAATACGCCGAAGTATGTCCTACGCCTGGTGACTTACCAAACTTTGCTGCGATCCAGGAAACCCTGGCAAAACTAGCTTAATCTAGTTTTACGTATCTTTGTTCTAATCAGGTACTTTCAATGACCAAAAGGAACTTATTTATACTAATCACTTTATATACCATTACTACCGGTTTTATGCCTGGTAGTAATGGTTTTTATGATTCCTTTTTTCTTGCGCCTGCCACTTCTAAGGTATTGCGTTTTTATCCCAATCCAGCTACTACCATTGTTAACTTTGAATTTGACAAAACGGTGGAATCAACCAGCGTTATTGCGATCTATAGTTTTTATGGAAAAAAAATGAACGAGCAGCGTATATCGAATCAAAAAGTAAGCTTTATTTTAGACGATCATTACACGCGTGGCTTGTATGTTTTTCAGCTCCGCGACCAAGCAGGCAGGCTTATTGAGTCTGGCAAATTTCAGGTAAACAAGTAGTTTACTTATCTGTTACTTCAACAATCAAGAATTTTAAATAATTGGTATTATCCATACCCCAAATAATGGGATGGTCAGATGCTTGTGCTTGAAAAGTTACTTGTCTAATTTTTTTGCGCGCATCTTTGGCTGCCATTTCAATGGTTTGCAAAAAGAGTTCAGGTTGTACGAGATTGGTGCAACTAGACGTTACTAAAAAACCGCCGTTTCTAATTAATTTCATGCCGCGCAAATTTATTTCTTTGTAACCCGTAATCGCTTTTTGAATACTTTCTCTACTCTTGGTAAACGCAGGTGGGTCAAGCATTACAACGTCATATTGTCTGCCATCTTTACCCCATTGTTTGAGTACATCAAAAGCGTTCATCGCTTCAAATTTACAGATGTCGTCTAGTCCATTCAGGGCAGCGTTTTTATTGGCTTGCGCAACGGCGTTTTCAGAAATATCTAAACCCAACACAGATTTTGCGCCATAATGTGCAGCATGAATTTCAAATGTTCCCGTGTAGGTAAAAGCACCTAAAACGTCGGCACCTTTTACAATATGTTGAATGTCTTTTCGGTTGTCTTGTTGGTCTAAAAAGTAACCCGTTTTTTGTCCATTTTCAATATCTACATGAAAGCGTAATCCATTTTCATGGATGATGATGTTGGTGTCAAATGGTTCCGATAAAAAACCTTTTATTTGAGGGAGTCCTTCTAGTTCTCTTACCGGCACATCATTTCTTTCGTAAATGCCTTTTGGAGAAAAAATGGTATTAAGTGCTTCAACAATTGCTGGCTTCCAATGATCCATCCCTAATGACAAAGTTTGTAAAACAAAATAGTCGTTGAACTTATCAATGATAAGGGCAGGCATTTGGTCGGCTTCGCCAAAAACGAGGCGACAATTTTCGGTGTAACCAATTTTTTGGCGGTAGGCCCAAGCTTCAGCAATTCGGCGGTGAAAAAAGGCCGCATCAATGGTTTCTGGCTTTCGGGTGAGTAAGCGTACTAAAATCTGGGATTTTGGATTAATATAGCCCCTGCCTGCAAATTTACCATCGGCGTAATGTACTTCTACGGTGCCAGCTGGCTCAATAGGGCCGTCAATTTTATCTACTTCATTACCAAATACCCATGGGTGACCATTGGCTATCCGGGCCGCAATCTTCTTTTTTAGAAACAACTTTGTCATGTCCGCGAAGATAAGGCGGATTAATCTGCCAATTTTTCCCTTTTCTTTGCAACGGCAAAATTTTTGCAATATTAATGGGGTAAAACAAGAAGCAATCATTATGGAAGAGACAATACCAAACGAAATGGAGCAAAATATTGAAAATCAGCTCAATACCGACGAAAATATGCCTGGAACTGAGCATTTGAACGAGCCAGTATCGGAAGAGGATCCTTTAGCTAAGCTCCAAAACGAATTACAGGAACAAAAAGACAAATACCTACGCTTAATGGCTGAGTTTGATAACTACAGGAGAAGGACATCTAAAGAGCGTTTAGAGCTTATTCAAACGGCTGGCAAAGACGTCATTGTATCCATGCTTGATATTTTAGATGATTGTGATCGCGCCGAAAAGCAGTTGCAGGGCAATGATGATATTGCTGTTCAGAAAGAAGGCATTCAGCTCGTTTTTAATAAATTGCGTTCTACTATGTTAGCCAAAGGGGTAAAGGCGATGGAATCTATCCATGTAGAATTTGACGTTGAAAAACACGAAGCCATTACAGAAATCCCTGCACCTTCAGAACATCTAAAAGGAAAAGTAATTGATGATGTAGTAAAAGGATATTATTTAAATGATAAAATTATCCGCTTTGCAAAAGTGGTGGTAGGAAAATAAAATAGCAATGGCAAAAAGAGATTATTACGAAATATTAGGGGTATCTAAATCTTCATCTGCTGATGAAATAAAAAAAGCATACCGCAAAGTGGCTATGCAATTTCACCCAGACCGAAATCCGGGCGATAAAGAAGCAGAAGATAAATTTAAAGAAGCCGCAGAAGCGTATGAGATTTTAAGTGACGCTGATAAGAAAGCAAAGTATGATCGTTTTGGTCATAATGCTTTTGGTCCTGGAACGGGCGGAGGCGCTTCTCATAGCTCTAATATGGATGATATCTTTAGCCAGTTTGGAGACATGTTTGGTGATGATGCTTTTGGTTCTTTTTTTGGCGGTGGAAGATCAAGAGGCGGAGGCGGCAGGGCTGCTAGAGGACAGCGAGGTAGCAATTTGCGTATTAAAATCAAATTGAATTTTGAAGAAATTGCAAAGGGTGTCAATAAAAATGTAAAAGTAAAAAAGCACGTTATTTGTACCGGTTGTGGTGGTAATGGCGCTAAAGATAAAAACAGTGTTCAAACATGTAATGCATGTGGTGGTAGTGGTCAGGTGCGTAAACTCACCAATACTTTTTTAGGCCAGATGCAAACAGTTGCCACCTGTTCGTCTTGTAATGGAGAGGGAACAACTGTTACCGCTAAATGTGGAACTTGTAAAGGGGAGGGTAGAATGTATGGAGAAGAAACCATTTCTATTGATATTCCAGCAGGTGTTCAAGAAGGCATGCAGCTAAGTATGAATGGAAAGGGTAACGCAGGTGAAAGAGGTGGAAGTGCTGGTGATTTAATTATTCAAATTGAAGAGGAGACACATCCAGAACTACAACGTGATGGACTCAATGTAGCATTTGATTTGCACTTAAATTTTGTAGATGCTGTATTTGGTACACAGGTTGAAGTGCCTACCATTGATGGACGTGCTAAAATTAAAATTCCTGCAGGAACCCAAAGTGGTAAAATATTTAGACTCAAAGGAAAAGGTTTCCCAGAAGTGCAAGGATATGCAAAAGGGGATCAGCTCATTTATGTAAATATTTGGACGCCACAATCCGTTACCGACGAAGAAAAAGAAGTGCTAGAAAAGTTACAGTTAAGTGAAAACTTTAAGCCTAATCCAAACAAATCTGATAAGAGCTTCTTTGACAGAGTAAAGGAAGCCTTTAATTAATTGGTTATACTTTATTGATCTTTAGTAGGTACCTGTTTATTCAACAAGTTTGTAAATATCCTTGCTGTTTCGGCCGTACCCGTCATAGTCTAATCCATAGCCCAACACAAATTTATTAGGGATCGAAAAGCAACAATAATTGATGGGTACTTCAAATACCGTTGCGTCTGGCTTATGCAGTAATACGCCAATTTTTAAGGAAGCCGGTTGTTGGTTGTGTAATTGCGGCAAAAAGGTATGCAGCGTTTTACCCGTATCAATAATATCTTCTAGTACAATGATGTGCCTGTTGGTAAGGTCAATGTCTAGGCCAATGGCTGTTATTACCTGCCCAGTAGACGTGGTGCCTTTATAGGAAGCTAGTTTGATGAAACATATTTCCGCTTCTATGGTGATGGATTTAAATAAATCCGAGGCAAACATAAAAGACCCGTTTAATACAGCAATAAACAATGGTTTTTTACCAGCATAATCGGTATTTATTTCATTTGCCAATGCAGCAATCTTTTCTTGGATCAGTGCTTCAGGTAAAAATATTTCAAAATGCTTTCCGTGTAGTTGAATGGTAGACATATCCTTATTTTTTCTTTCCTTTTTTAGATGTTTTCGATTTTGTTTTTGGGGTCGCTTCTACCCTTAACTTAATTTTTTGTCCAATTTGTAAAACGCTATCTTTTGCAATGGATGGATTGAGTGAAAGGATTGTACTTAACTGTACGCCCTCTTTTTGTGCAATACTATAAAGTGTTTCAGCGCCAGTAGTGGTATGACTTTCAGAAGCGCCATATTTTTGTTTCTTTTCAATAAATAAAATACGGTCTTGATCTAAAATATTCATTTCTTCAAGATCATTATAGTCAAATAATTTACTTAAGCTTATTTTATTATTATTTGCAATAGCAAGTAGTGAATTTCCTTTGGTTGCAAGCACCCCTTTAGTTCGGTTAATGGTTACTTTGGTATTTTCAAGTAAACTTACAGTAGGAGGCGTAACTGGTGTTGGAGTTGTTGGTTCACTTTGTAAAGCTGGTGTTGTAGGCTTTGGTATTTCGGTTTGAATTAACGAATCGGGTTTAATGACATCTTTAACTGGTGCTACTACTAAATCGACTCCTTTTTTCTTTTGCTCATTTGCAATAACTGAAAACTGAGCTAAATTATAATCGTTAATGATTTTTATAAGAATGGCGGGATAATTTGGATTGGTAGCATAGCCTGCTTGCTTAAGTCCAAATGCCCAGCTCGTAAAATCAGTTACCTCTAATTTGAACAAGAATGCATAATGTGTTCTTGTTTTTAAGAAGTTGGAGTGATCAATAAAGGAAGCTTCTGCATTATCGTACACCCTAAAGCATTCACCTTGTGCATCATCATTGTGGTAAGTTTTTGGTCCTTTCCATTCTGTTTTGCATTTGATGCCAAAATGATTATTAGACACTGTAGCCAGTTTACTCTTCCCTGTTTGTGACTCTAAAATAGCTTGACCTAATTTAATGGCAGCAGGAACCCCTGTTCTAATTTGCTCCTGCATGGCTATATTTTTGAACTGATTGATATATGCTGCAGCATCAGCTCCAATGGTTTGAGAAAAACCGCTGATGGCAATGCATGTGGTGATCAAAAAAGAATATATAAGTTTCAATTTCATTGTTCATTTTTTTGAATCAGTAGCATGCCATCTCTAATCGTTAATAATACTTGCGAAGTTCGCGGATCATTTTTTACATGTTCATTAAAGGCGTGAATAGCAGTTGCATTTTTGCCTGAAATCGTATCTTCTAATACTTCTCCATGAAATAAAACATTGTCGGCAATGATCACACCACCTTTATTAAGCTTTGGCATTACCATTTCATAGTACTCGATATAGCCGGTTTTATCGGCGTCTATAAATACAAGGTCAAAGACGTTTGAAAGGGAAGGGATTATTTCTTTTGCATCACCAATATGTAATTCAATTTGATTGGCATAGTTGCTTTGCTCAAAATAATTCTTTGCAGTTTGAGCGTCTTCTAACCTAGATTCTATGGTATGCAATAACCCACTCGGTGCAAGTCCCTTGGCTAAACATAGCGCACTGTAACCAGTAAATGTGCCAATTTCTAAAATATGCATTGGCTTTTTCATACAAGACAACATGCTTAAAAACTGCCCTTGTACTTCGCCACTAAGCATGTGGGCTTTTGGATGCTTTGCTCTTGTTTCATCTAATATCATTTGCAATAAAGGATCAGGGGGTGTTGTAAACACATCTGAATAGGTTACTGCTTGATCTATGATAAATGGAACTGGCATATACGCTTAAATAGCAGTTTCTTTTTTGGAAATAAGTAAAAGACCTATAAAAGTAATGAGTCCATTGATGATTAAAAGTTCAAGACCAATTTCAAATGAACCAAAGAGCGCTTTTTGATTGGTGTCAATGAGCAAGCAAAGAAGTGGAGAGAGGATACAGACTAGCGGCACCCATTTGTCAATTACATTTCTTTTTAAAACAATGCCAAATGTAAAGAGCCCTAATAGTGGTCCGTAGGTGTAAGCAGCTACTTTTAAAATAACGCCAATCATACTTGGGTTATCGATCCATTTGTAAACCATTACGAATAGCAAGAATACAAATGCAAATCCAATATGAATGCGCTGGCGTATTTTTTTCTTTTTTGCTTCATCCCAATCGTTTCTGCGCTGCATGCCAATAATATCTATACAAAATGTGGAAGTGAGCGCTGTGATAGCGCCATCTGCACTTGGGAATAAAGCAGATATAAGTGCAATAATAAAAATAATAGACATGGCAGGGGGCATATGGCCAAGTGCAACACTTGGAAATAATTTATCGCCTGTAAATGGAAGGCCGTTGGTATTTGCAAATAAATACAAAAGGCCGCCTAAAAATAAAAATAAAGAAATGACAACAAGCATTGTGATGCCAAGCGTAATTACATTTTTTTGTGAATCTTTTAAAGTTTTTACAGAGATGTTTTTTTGCATCATCTCCTGATCCATACCTGTCATGGTAATGGTAACAAAGGCGCCAGCTAATATTTGTTTGACAAAAAACAACTTACTCGAAGGTTCCGTAAAAAAAACTTTAGTATAGCCTTTGTCTGCCATTGCTGTTAAGCTATCAAAAAAACCTAGGTGCAACTGGTTGAGGATATAAAAAACACAAATTACGAGACCTAAAAGCATACAAGATGTTTGGAGTGTATCAGTCCATACAATTGTTTTAACACCACCCTCATAGGTATATAATAAAATCATGAGTAAAATAATAAGGGTGGTTGCCCAAAAGGGTACATGAAAACTTTGAAGGATCGCATCTTGTAAAATGCGCACCACTAAATAAAGTCTTGCTGTGGCACCAAGTGTTCTGGATAAAATAAAAAACGAAGCGCCGGTTTTATAGGAAGCGACGCCAAGCCTGGTGCTTAAATAATTGTATATTGAAGTTAAATTAAGTTTGTAATACAAAGGCAGTAACACATAGGCAATGGTTAAATATCCAATTACATATCCAAGTGTTATTTGTAAATAAGAAAATGCGTTTACATAGTTCGTGCCGCCTACCAGGGTGCCTACTTGCCCCGGAACGCTTACAAATGTTACACCACTCAGCGATGTGCCCACCATGCCAAAGGCCACTAGCATCCAGTTGCTATTTTTATTACCAATAAAGAAAGATTCGTTGGTGCTGTTTTTACCAGTAATTTTAGCTACAACAAGTAAAATTAGAAAATACACAAGAACAAAGGAAAATAATACAATAGGCGACATAGTGATAGTTGTTTTTGTTAAATTGTAGGCCTTAAAGGTAAGGATAATGGACCTTTTTTAACGCATAAGAATGATATATGTCTATACAAACGGTGGCTGTTTTTTGTGGTTCCAAAGATGGTTTTGATCCCCTTTTTTTAAAGGAAGCAACAGCCTTTGGAAATTTACTCGGAACAGCCGGCATGCACTTAGTATATGGTGGAGGAAACAAGGGCCTCATGGGTGCAGTTGCCAATGGTGCTATGGCTGCTGGTGTAAAAGTCATTGGCGTAATACCGGAAATATTAACCACATGGGAGCATCAGCACGAGGGTATTACCGAACTACATGTGGTAGCAGATATGCATGTAAGAAAAAAGATGATGTATGATTTATGTGATGCAGCGCTTATTATGCCAGGCGGTAATGGAACACTAGATGAACTTTTTGAAATGCTGACTTGGAATACATTAAAAATTCACGATAAAAAAATCATCTTGCTTAATTGTAATGGATTTTATGATCACTTAATTGAACATATGCGCATGATGCAAGCACAGGGTTTTTTATATGAAAATTTCGAGTACCGATTAATGGTAGCAAGCACTGCAGCGGAAGCGCTGCAGCTACTGCAAAGTTTTTAATAAAGCCAACTAGTCAAAAATTTTACCAGCGTTTAATATATTGTTGGGATCAAAAGTTTGTTTGATAGAACGCATGAGTCTTAGATGCGTTTCAGAAAAAACGGTTTTCAAAAATGGTTTTTGAATAAGTCCTACGCCGTGTTCACCACTAATGGTGCCGCCCAATCTTGCAATCAGTTCAAATAAAGGCATCAGCGCCTGTGTCATTTCAGGATTGTTGTAACTATTTTTAATAGTAGGGTGGTTGATTCGAATATGTAAATTACCATCACCAGCATGTCCATAACAAACCACTTTAAAGCCATTGGATGCGGCAATTTCTTTAACGCCTTTAATGAGTTTAGGAAGTTCGGCCCTTGGAACAACTGCGTCTTCTTCGATGGTAAAGCCTGCCATAACAGCCGCTTCATTTGCTTTTCGACGAATTTTCCAAAGTTCATTTTTTTGCTCCGCGTCTTCTGCAAAATATATTTCACCCACTTCGAAGTTGTTTAAAACTTCTGAGATGGCTTCCATTTCATTCATTAGCACATCTACATTGTTTCCATCTACTTCTATAATTAAATGCGCTGCCAGTCCATCCGTTAATTGTACGGCGGAACTGTCTAATAATTTAGTGGCAAGTGTAATGGCGTCTATTTCCATGAGCTCCATAGCACTAGGCGTGATGCCTGCTCTAAATATGGCACTCACTGCTTCGCTTGCTTTTTCGAGGCTATTGAAGGGCGCAAGCATGAGTAGTTCAAATTTTGGATGCGGAATTAAGCGCAGCACAATTTTGGTAACAATACCAAGGGTGCCTTCACTACCAACAATTAATTGAGTGAGGTTATATCCGGTTGCATTTTTTAAAACATTAGAGCCGGTCCAAATAATTTCGCCGGTAGGCAATACGACTTCTAGGTTTAACACATAGTCTTTTACAACACCATATTTAACGGCCTTAGGGCCACCACTGTTTTCAGAAATATTTCCGCCAATAAAACAACTGCCTTTACTGGCAGGATCGGGTGGATAAAAAAGCCCTTTTTCTTTAACTGCATTTTGCAACACCTCCGTAATGACACCAGGCTCGGTGGTTACTTGTAAGTTGCGTTCGTCTATGTCCAGTATTTGATGGAGTCTTTCGGTAGATAATAAAACGCCCCCTAAATGTGGGAGTGCGCCACCAGTTAACCCAGTGCCTGCGCCTCTTGGCGTTACGGGTAATAAATGTTCGTTACAAATTTTTAGGATGGCTGAAATTTCATCGGCTGTTTTTGGCTTTACAACAACGGCAGGTAAATACAATAAATTTTCGGTTTCGTCTTTGCCATACTTATGCAAACTTTCTTCATCAGCCACTACAAAATCATTTCCAATAATTCGCTTAAACTGCTCTACAATAGATGCAGTAACGACGCCGGTTGCAGTTGCCATATGTATGGTATTTAGAAAGGAAAACTAGAAGAGGCCAAATAATGTGCTATCAATTTTTCCAATGATATCACCTAGGTCAGCTTCATTTTCACCAAATTTATTTTTATCACAATCAATAACGAGTAATGGACCTTCTTGGTAACCATCAATCCATTTGTTGTAATATTCGTTGAGGCGTTTTAAATAATCGAGTCTGATATTTTCTTCATATTCTCTACCTCTTTTTTGTATTTGTGATACAAGGGTAGGCACAGAAGCTTTCAAATAAATGAGTAAATCCGGAGGTTGTACCATGGTTTTAAGCGTGGTAAAAAATGCATAATAGTTATCAAAATCACGCTTACTCATAAGGCCCATTTCGTGTAAGTTGGGCGCAAAAATATTGGCGTCTTCGTAAATGGTTCTATCCTGAATAATGGTTTCAGTTCCTCTAGCAATTTCAAGTAGTTGGTTAAGTCGTCCATTTAAAAAATACACTTGCAAATTAAAACTCCATCTAGGCATGTCTTCATAGAAATCCATCAGATATGGATTGTGGTCTACGTCTTCAAATTGTGGTATCCAACGGTAATGCTTACTTAGCATTTCGGTGAGTGTTGTTTTACCTGCGCCGATATTACCTGCGATTGCGATGTGTTTGGGTTTCTTAGCTTTTGCCATAGGGGTTGAAAATACGAAATGAGTATCTTAAAAAGATAATTAAAGTTTGTTTTTTTTAATAATAATTCATGCCAATGGCACTTCTAACAAGTGTTAGGGTTTTAGACGCGCTTTCACCTGCTTTTTCGGCGCCCAGTTTCATGATTTTTTGAAGGGTAGCCGTGTCTTTTTGCAAATCAGTGGCTTTTTCACGAATCGGCTTAATAAAAGCGGCCATGTCTTCGGCTAGTTGCTTTTTAAGGTCGCCGTATCGGATAATGCAATTGCCTTCACTACTATTATTATAATCTGATTTAAATTTTTCTACGGTATCTGATGTGCTTACAAGACCCATTAGGGTAAATAAGTTTTCGATATATGGAGGCATCGGTGCGTTTGGTGTTAAAGGACCGCCATCTGTTTTCGCTTTCATAATTTTTTTGCGAATCACATCATCTTCATCTGCTAAGTAAAGTGTGTTCATTTGATTTTCACTTTTACTCATTTTTCCTTCGCCATCTAAACTCATAATTTTTACAAGTTCGCCACCATAATTAAATGCATACGGTAATGGTAAAACCTCGCCATACCTATGGTTAAAGCGTTCTGCGTAATTGCGCGCCATTTCTAAGTGTTGTTCCTGGTCTTTACCAACAGGCACTTTTACAGCGCGGTGAATTAAAATATCTGCGGCTTGTAATACCGGGTAGGTCAATAATCCAGCGTTTACATTTTCTGGTTGCAAACGAACTTTTTCTTTGAAGGTTACTGTTTTTTCAAGCTCACCTTTATACGCCATCATATTTAAATACAAATAGAGTTCTGCAATTTGTGGAACATCACTTTGTACATATAAAGCCACTTTTTCTGGATCCAATCCGCAAGCAATATTTTCGGCAATCACGCGTAAAACATTTGCTTGTAATTCTTTGGTATCGGGGTGTGTGGTAAGGCTATGCCAATTGGCTACAAAAAAGTAACAATTGAATTCATCTTGCATGCGCACATAATTACGCATGGCACCAAAATAGTTGCCCAAATGAAGGAATCCTGTAGGCCTAATGCCACTTAAAACCACCTCTTTTACCATAGCCGCGAAGATAAGGCGCTTTTTCATGATATTTGCTATAGAAATACCCTAAAACTCACGTTATTCAAGGTTCCAATCACATATTAGGTTCTCCCATCGAATACCTTAAAGGCGTTGGCCCTTTGAGGGGTGAATTATTGAAAAAGGAGCTTTCTATATACACTTTTTCGGACCTGCTAGAACATTACCCGCACAGGCATATCGACAAGACGCAGGTGCACAAGATAGGCTCCATAAGCCCCGCCACCGATTTTGTACAGGTAGTAGGTGTGTTACAGCCACCTGCTTTAATGGGTGATAAAAGAGCTAGGCGCCTCATTGCGCAGCTAGTGGACGAAACCGGTACGCTGGAACTAGCATGGTTTCAGGGGGCTAACTGGGTGCAAAAAAACCTGGTTCCTGGTCAGAAGTACCTTGTTTTTGGTAAAACAGGCTTTTTTAATGGGAAACCTCAAATGGTGCATCCCGAAATTGAATTGTATACGCCGGCCAAAGAAGGAGGCAAAGATTATTTAGAACCGGTGTATCCGGCTACCGAAAAATTAAAAGCCCGTGGGCTTAATGGAAGACAACTGGCAAAACTCACGTACCAGCTATTTTCTATGATTAAGCCCGCAGATATACCTGAAAATATACCTGCCCATATACTAGCTGATTATAAGCTCATGAACCGTTATGAGGCTTATTCAAATATTCATTTTCCGGTTTCTGATAAGGCCTATAAAGCAGCTTTAAGACGTTTAAAGTTTGAAGAATTATTTGTGGCACAAGTGCGCCTTAATTTAGTGCGTATTTCTAGGCATCAATCTAGTAGGGGTGTTGTTTTTGAAAAAGTAGGCGATTTCTTTAATACTTTTTATAACCAGTATTTGCCTTTCGAATTAACGGGTGCCCAAAAAAGAGTACTCAAAGAAATCAGAACCGATACCGCTAGGGGTCGTCAAATGAACCGCCTTTTACAAGGTGATGTAGGTAGCGGTAAAACCATTGTAGCGTTACTTAGTATGCTACTTGCCGCAGACAATGGATATCAGAGTTGCTTAATGGCACCCACCGAAATTTTAGCGCAGCAGCATTACCAAGGACTCAGTGCATTACTAAAAGATATGGGTGTAGAACTTGCGCTTTTAACAGGTAGTACC
>Ga0102879_1000732_pt1 | contig 13957 bp, 7 predicted proteins | sample Colrivmet1548B02_FD_78187 | JGI IMG/M metagenome (GOLD analysis project Ga0102879, IMG submission 78187) | Estuarine microbial communities from the Columbia River estuary - metaG 1548B-02 | ecosystem: Environmental > Aquatic > Marine > Intertidal zone > Estuary | place: USA: Columbia River... | reverse complement strand
CGTCGACACTGCCCTCGACGCGCTCTCCCCTGAGCCGTACGGCACGACCATGCTGATGGCCTCCCGTAACGCGCTCTCCTTGGCCCGGGCCTTTGTCGGTGCCACTGCGGAGAACGCTGGTTGGAACGTCCACCTCGGTTATGACCAACAGCAGTCCACCTCGACCGCCTCCTTGACCACACTCAATGGTAGCTTCGACGTGAACGCCCGCTACGCAGTCCTCAGCCACCAGGCCGGTGCAGACTCAGTCTTCTCGGTGCTGGTGTCCGATAACTCCGGCCAGTCCAGCGCTAGCGGCTTCGCCTCCGAGGCTTCGGGCCGCTCGTACGGTCTCGGTTTCGGCACCAATATCGCGTTAGGTCGTCTGGACGTCGGCGTGGTAATCGGCGAGCTCAATGCCAACGGCACGCGCTCCGGCCAGTCCTTTGCCAACCAGAAGATTAATTCGACGAGCCTGAACGCCCGCCTGAGCTTCACGAAGCTCGGTGCCTTCACTCCCTACGTCGGAATCAGCCGAAACATCGGTTCCTCCGATGCCTTCCTCGAAACGGGTACGGGCGCTAACCTCAGCGTTGCTGCCGCCAAGCAGTCCGATGTGACCGCTGAAATCGGCATGGGTTATGGCATCCAACTCGGCGACGTCCTCACGATTTCGCTCAACATCGCCTACGAGCATGCCTTGAGCAACGAAGGCGGTACGTTGAACGCGGGCTTCGCTGACGCGGCAGTACCGACGTCCTTCAGCGTCCGGACCTCGGGCGCAGGCCAAGACCTGCTGCGCACGGGACTCGGCCTTAACCTGGCACTCGGCGAAGGCCGCTCCGCCACCCTCGGCTACGACTACCACACCGGCGCCGACATCAAGTCCGCCCATCAGTTCAAGGCTGGCTACTCGTTCCGCTTCTAAGCCTCCGCGCAGTCGTTAAACGCAGGCCGCCCATTCGGGCGGCCTGCTTGTTTGGTGAGGTTGAGAGCCTATAGTCACCACTGGCGAGACAGGCCCGGCCCACGCCTCCGTGGCAATCAGGGGGTACGGGTCACCCCACTCCACCCTGGCCGCAGGTTCTTGTTTCCACCTGTCAGGATTAGCCTACAAACAACCTACCCCATGGCCACGTTGTTGCGCTTTTTCCTGCTTTCCCTATCCGTCATCAGCCTCACGGCCGCACCCTCTGACCTATTTGATGGCAAGTCCTTGGCGGGCTGGGGCGGTGAAGCCACCCGCTTCTGGAAGGTCCAAGACGGCGCCATGGTGGGCGGCGGTCCGGCTCAGCCCGTTGACTCTTGGTTGGCCACTACGCGTTCGTTCGAGAACTTCGACCTGAGGTTCAAAGCCAAGACCGACGGCAAAGTCGGCACGGGGCTATTCTTCCGCAGCGAGGTGGCCGCGGGTAAGCGTATCGTCGGCTGGGAATGCGACATCGGCCAAGGCTATGATGGTGGCCTATTCAAAGAAGGGCCCAAGGGCGGCATGATTGCCTATCCAACCAAAGAGAAGCTGGCGGGGACGGTCAAGGCAGGCGACTGGAATGAGTACCGCGTTCGCGCCGAAGGGGCCCACCTGCAAACGTGGGTTAACGGCGTCCTAATGGCTGATTACCACGAGCCCTCTCCGCGTCGCCGCCAAGGGTATTTTGCGCTGGAGATTTCCTCTGCCGGCGGCGGCCAAGCTTTCTTCAAGGATTTCAACATCGAGGAACTCCCGCCCAGCCCGCTGGAGGCCGCCGCGCTGCCCGCCCCCATGCAACGTCTCAGCCCCGCCCCCAAGGCGCAGATGCGGCCCGCGGCGTTTGCGGACCGTCAGTTCGCCATCGCCCCCGCCGAGGTGATTGTCTTCACGGGCGGCGAAAATATGGTACTCGAGCAACGCGAAGGTGAACTAGAAGCGCGCCTCACCCAGCATGGGCAGAAGCTAGCACCGAAATTCCGCCACATGAGTTGGGAAGGTGATACGGTCTTCCGACAGAACCGTATGATGGAATGGGGCTCTTGGCGCGAGAACCTCGTCGGCGCTGGCGCCACGATGGTGTTCACGTGGTTCGGCCAAGTCGAAGCACTCGACGCCACGCGCACGCCCGCTGATTTCCAGGCCGCCTATGCGGCACTGCTTCAAGACTTCGCCGCCGTGACGCCCAGGCTCGTGGTGATCGGACCCGCCCCGTTTGAAAAGCCTACTGACCCGCGTATCCCTAATAACACGGGGCTTAACGCCCGGCTCGCAGAATTCAACGAGGCCGCCCGTTCGCTCGCACAAGCCCGCGGCTTGGTCTTCGTCGACTTATTCGCCGCGCTTAAAGATGCCCCCCAGCCACTCACCCGCGACGGCATGCATTTCACCGCGAAGGGCTCCCAAGTCGTCGGCGAGGCCATCGCCCAAGCCCTGGGCAGCCCAGCCCAAGTCGCACCCTCTTTACGGACGGCCATCATCGAAAAGAACCGCCTGTGGTTCGATACCTGGCGCTGCATGAATTGGGCCTTTGCTTATGGGGACCGCACCACCCAGCCGTTCGCCAAGTCCAGCGCCGAGCGCCCCTCGTTCGTCGATGAACTCAAGAAGCACCTCCCGCGACTTGAACATGCCGAAGCCACCATCCTCGCCTTAGCCCGCGGCGAAAAGGCCCCTGCCCCGCTCCCGCCTGCACCCCCGCGCGCTGATCCAGCCGCACTCTCCCCCGACGAAGAGAAAGCCAACTTTAAGCTGCGCGCGGGCTTCGACGTCAGTCTGTTCGCTGACGAAAAACTCGGCGTGGTCCGTCCCGTCCAAATCCGCTGGGATGAGCGCGGTCGCCTCTGGGTGGCCTGCATCCCCTCGTACCCACAACTGCAACCGGGTGAACACGGCCACGACTACATCCTCATCCTCGAAGACACCAATGGCGACGGCAAGGCCGACAAGGCGTTGCGCTTTGCCGAAGGCCTGACGATGCCGATGGGCTTCGAGTTCGCCCCCGCGGAGGTGGGCGGAGGAATCTACGTACTCGAGAGCACGCAGTTGGTGCACCTACCCGACCGTAATCACGATGATCGCGCCGACAGTCGCGCCGTCTTATTAAGCGGGTTCGGCACCGGCGACACCCACCAAAATGCCAATTCGCTCCGCTGGGGTCCCGATGGTTCTTTGTGGTTCACGCAGGGCTACCACATCTGGTCCTATGTCGAAACCCCACACGGGCTCGCCGAACTCAACCGCAGCGGCGTCTGGCGCTTTAACCCACGCACGCTCCAACTGAATTCATTCCTCAATGAGAGTGCCGGGGGGCTTAATTGCTGGGGCACGACCTGGGACGAGTATGGCCAGACGTTCCATGGAAGCGGCGCGGATATGACGATCTGGCACACGACACCGGGGCTGATTCCTACCTTGCATGCCCTGCCGATGCCGACGGCCCTCGCCGTTTCACGGGGCAAAAGTATGGAGCCGGAATTCCTCGGTGGCAGCCACCTGCCGGCCGACTTGTCCGGCGTGTTAATGAAAAGCACCTACTTCACCAGCCAAGTCCAACTCTATCGCCTCCGCGATCAAGGGTCTTCGTTCGCGACCACCGACCTCGGCGACTTAATGTCGGGCGGCAAAGAATTCCGCCCCGTGGAAGCGCGCCTCGGTCCCGATGGTACTATCTTCGTCGCTGACTGGCTCAACCCGGTCATCGGCCATTACCAAGCTAGCTACCGCGACCCTCGTCGGGACCGCTCCCACGGCCGCATCTGGCGCGTGACGGCGCAAGGCCGGCCACTCGTGACCAAGCCCGACCTAATCCATGGCAACGCGGACGAATGGGTCCGTCGACTTTCCTCGCAGGAGCCTTGGGAACGCGCTCAGGCGAAGAGCCTGCTCTACCGCCTCCCGGCAAAAGAGGCGCAAGCCGCCTTACGCAAGGTCGACCTCAAGCAGGCAGACCTACGGTTACTCTACGAACTGAGTGGCGTCTTCGCCGCCCACGAATCCCCGCAACCGGTCATCGTTCAACGCATGCTGACGTCCGATGACTTCCGTTGGCGCGCTTGGGGCGCTCACCTGCTCTGCACCTGGGGACCGCAGCTCCCCGAAACTCTGACGTGGCTCGAAAAGGCCGTCCGCGATCAACACCCGCGGGTTCGCCTCGAAGCCGTTGTCGCTTGCGGCTGGCAAGCCCGCCAAGGCACGGCCGCAGTGCAGGTGGCCTGCCGCGCCCTAGACAAGCCAATGGACCCTGCGCTGAACCACGCGCTCACGCTGACCATCCATGCGTTAGCACCGACCTGGAAGTCGGACCTCCTTGCCGGGAAACTCGGGCCGCAGGTCCGCGGCGATACCCTCACCCACCTCATCATCACGGCCAAAGACCCCCAACTGCTCATCCAGACCCGCGCCTTAGCCGAACAAGCCTCAAACCCGGCCACCCGTGAGACGTTGCTCACGGTGCTAGTCAAGTCCGGCACGGTCGCCGATGCGCTCGTCGCCTTGGATCGTTCCCGCTCCGCACCCGCCGTCCTGATGGCCTTGACCGAACGCGCTCAACTCAAACCTGCTGAAGACTACACGGCCATTGTTGAGGCATTACTGTCAGGCACCAGCTCAGCTCAGCAAGCAGCCTTCAGTATCTTTGCGAGCACCCGCAAGGAGTATGGCCAAACGAGTCAACTGAATGCCCTCTGGAAAACGACCGCCCTCGCAGCAGAGATTCGCGGACCGCTCCTGCGCGCGCTCGCCCGCACGCGAGGCAAAGCTTTCAGCACAGAAATCACCCCCTACCTCCGTGAGGCCGCCCTCCAAGACGTGGCCCTCGCTGCGCTCACCGAGCTAGACCTGGCCGCGGGTGCTACCGAGGCGGCCAGGCGTCTGCAGACGCTACAGCCCGGCGTTGCCGTCGCCCCACTCTTGCAGAGCCATCTCGGGCTCAAGAATGGCTCCAAGGTACTCGCCACCGCGCTTACGGCCAGCCCCCCTAGCGCCGACCAAGCACGCCTAGCCTTAGCGTGGCTTGCGCAGATCGGCCGCGACGACGCCGAACTCCGTCTCGCCTTACAACAAGCCGCAGGCTTCCAGACCGCCGGGGCCGTCTTCAGCGAAGCCCTCGTCAAACAACTGATTGAGCAGGCCGACGCTAGCGGGACCGCCCGCCGCGGTGAATCGCTCTTCAAGGCAGCGCAATCGGCCTGCCTGAGCTGCCACAAGGTCGGCGAACTCGGCGGCATCATCGGGCCCGATCTCAGTGCACTCGGCCGGGCGCAGACCAAGGAAGCCATCGTGGAGTCCGTCCTCTGGCCTAAGCGCCAGGTCAAGGAAGGGTACATGTTGACGGTCCTCACGACCAAAGACGGGCGGACCTTACAAGGCTACCGCAGCAGCGAGTCCACGGAAACGCTGACGCTACGGGACTTTTCTGCGAATGCCTTGGTCGCCGTCTCCAAGCGAGAACTCGCCGCCCGTAATGACGCCGGCACCATCATGCCAGACGGTCTCACCGACCGACTGAATCCCGCCGAGCTAGCCGACCTCCTCCGCTACCTCTTCGAGTTAAAGTAACCGCAGACTACCAAGGATTATAGCGGATACCGAACAGCGCCAAGATGGCTAAGCCTAAAGCGACCATGGCGGGAATGAAGAAGGGGTCGTAGTAATCAGCGGCGCGAGGCTTCTTCTCTAGGATCACGACCTTCTTCATTTCATCAATCTTCTTGAAGACTTCATTCAAGGCTTCGGGCGTTACGGCAGGCCAAGCGGCACCGCCCGAACCCTGCGCAATCGAGACCAGTGCGGGCGTGACCGGTTGATCAATGAGGAAAATCACAAAGACCTTAATGCGCTTAGCTTGGAGATCGGCGATAATCGCACTGTCCTTGGGCGGCACGATATCGTTGCTCAAGCCGTCCGTGAGCAGAATAATCATACGATCACCGGTCTTGGCTTGATCGAGGAGTTCCGCCGCCCCGTAGAGAGCCTTGCCGATGAAGGTGTTACCCCAAAACTCATCGGGGAAGACGTATGGGGCGATGAAGGGACGAGCCAAGACGATGGCTTCGGTATCCTGCGTCAGTGGTACCCAGTGCACGAAATTACGCGAGAAGACGGTGAGGCCGAAGGCATCACCCTTGCGGTAGTGCAAGAACTGCTCGATAGAAGTCATCGCCGAATCGAAACGCGAGTTCAGCCCCTTGGTCTGCGGGCCGTGCGGCGACTTCATACTTCCCGAGGTGTCCAAGACAATTTGGACGTTGGTGAGCTGACGTTCGACTTCCGGTGGATTAAAAATAACCGGGTGGGCTAAGAACAGAATCGCGATGGCGAGCAGGCCGGCGGGTAAGCAGTTCGCACTGTTGATGAGAAACTGCCAAAAGCGTCCGCGGCCGATTTTAGCATGGTCAAACGGCATCGCCAGCGGCTGCCCCGGACGGACCCACTCCCAAAAGGCAAGGATGACGGGGATGGCGAGAAGCGCCAAAAGTTTAGGGTAAAGGAAGGTCATCGAACGAGGGAGCTCGCGGGCTCCTGGGCATGGGGGGCGACGAGGGTGGCAATTTCTTCCACCGTCACGACTGAGTCACGGCGGTAGAGCCAGGCCTGCAGGCGACGGAGGTCTTCCGCGGTGCGTCCATCTTTCGCCACGGCAGCCAGCACCTCATGCATGGGGGCATCGGAGCTTAAGAGCCCGGCCCGCCAACAGCGGAGCAGAATCATCTCCATGCGGGCTTGCCCAGCAGCGTCCAGCGAGCCCGCGCGGAGCTTAGCCAAGAGGCCGTGGAGCTCTTCGGCTTCCGTCAAAGGCGGGACGACCGGAGCCAATGCTAAGCGCTTCGGCCGACCCCAGAAGATAATCGGGTAGAGACAGGCCAACCAAATACAGCCGAGGATGGTCAATTTCGTGAAGTAACGCCCACCGACCTGCACGCCGACTAGTTCGGTCTCCTTAATGCGCGCTTCGAGCTCTTTCGACATCTTGGGGTCACCGTGGAACTTAAACACAGGTAAGCCTTCGGGGAAGACACCGCTCGCGCTGGCCAAGTAGTCACGTAAGTCGTAGTCGCCTTCGCGATTCACCAGATAACGAACGTCATAGACGCGGCCACCCGGCGCACCCGTGACTTGGGCGATACGGACATTCACCGCGACGCCCCACTTAAAGGGCTTCACGACGAGTTCCGGGCCGCCATAGGTAATGATAGCAGCCTGCTCGACGCCCAGAGGGACATTAAGGAGGTCATCCGCGCGCGTCAGCCACCAGACCAAGGGCAAGACCACGACGAGCGCCAGGCAGGTCCAACGGACCCAGTGGCGGCGAAAGAATGGAAGCACGGCGGACATGATCAGCGGACGCTCCGGGCCGACTGGCCACGGTGCTGGAGGAAATGCGCGAGCGGAGCTAGGATGGGACGGTCCGTACGCAGGTGAAGGTAGTCGATGGCAAAACGGCTCAGCTCAGCCTTCCAAGCCGAGGTATCAACAAAGGGCCGACCGCCGCGGCCAATGAAGGCCTCGCCGGACTCGGCCTCGACGCCACGGAAGAACCCCGAGCCGCGCACGCCACGTTCGGCCGGATCCTCGAGATGCAACGCCACGCAGTCGTTGCGCTGGGCTATCACCTGCAAGGCCTCCAAGGAGCCAGGGTCGTGGAGGTCACTCAGCACGATGACGGTCGTGCGACGCGTCAGGGAGGGCGAGAGTTCGCGGGCACGCTTCGCCAAGGAGGTGGCTTCCCGGAAATCATGCTGACGTAACTGGTGCGACCATTCTAAAACCGTAGTACGCGAAAGCGTCGGGCGAATGTGCAATTCGCGGGCGCCACAACCCAGCAAGCCAACGGGAGTGACATTGCCCTGCGCGGCCAGACCGATACCGGCAGCGATGCGTACGGCCCAAGCATACTTACTAAGCGTCTGCGAGGACACGCACATCGAAGCAGAGGTGTCGACGAGGAGATACAGCGGTACCTGCTTGGGTTCCTCGTATTCCTTAACGAAGAGCTTGCGCATGCGCGCGGAGAGTTTCCAGTCGATGTACTTCACCGAATCGCCAGCCACGTAGGGACGGGACTGCGCAAACTCCAAGCCGGCGCCATGGAAAACCGACTGCTCCTGACCGAAGCGCAGGCTGTTAGCCAGTTGCTTAACGGCTACCTCAAAATCCCGAGAATCAACGGGATCGTGGGCGAGGACGGCTTGGCGACGCATGTTCGGAGTGAGGGAGAAAACCGCCGGGACAGGCTCAGCCGAGGCCAGCCAAGATACCTTGCAACACCTTCGGGCCCGTGTGACCAGCGGCCGAGGCTTCGTAGCTCACGCGGATACGGTGAAGGACAATGTCTTCCGCGAGGTCAAAGAGATCCTCTGGCGTAACGTAGTCACGGCCATGAATGACCGCACGGGCACGGGCCGCGTTGACCAGCGCTAAGCCCGCGCGCGGCGAACAACCGAAGTCGAGAAGCTTGGATTCGCGCGTCCGACGGACAAGCTCGACGGAATGCTTTAGGAAGACTTCGCTGACGTGGACTTGCTGGACGGATTCCATCGCGGCAACGAGGTCGGTCGCGGTCCCGACCGGCGAACCATCAATCATATCGAAGGCGGTCTTCGGCACGGCCCCACCCTCTTCCTTGCGGAGCCCCATGCTCAACTGACGACGCAGGATGTCCTGCTCTTCGTCGCGGCCGGGGTAACCAAGGCGGTGCAGAAGCATAAACCGGTCCAACTGTGCTTCAGGTAGCTCAAACGTGCCGGACTGTTCGACCGGATTCTGGGTCGCGATGACGAGGAAAGGCGTCGGGAGTTTCATACTCTGGCCACCCAAGGTGACCTTACGCTCTTCCATGGCTTCAATCATGGCGCCCGGGCACGTGGGAGCGGCGCGATTAATTTCGCCATCCAGGAGGACATTCGTGAAGGGCGGACCGTGGTGAATACGGAATTCGCCAGTCTTTAGGTCAACGACTTCGGAGCCCAGAATATCTGACGGCAACATATCCACGGTGAACTGGATGCGCTTGAAGTCGAGGTGGATGGCCTTGGCGACGGTATTGACGAGTAGCGTCTTCGCGAGGCCTGGCATACCTTGCAGAAGCAGGTGGCCGCCCGTGAGGAGGGCGATCATCACGCGTTCAACGACGACGTCTTGGCCGACGACGACCAAACCGACGCGTTCACGAACGGCCGCGACAAACTGTTGGGAGGATTGAGTAGAGGACATGGTACGAAAGGAGTTAGGGGGTAGGGATAAGGGGATGGGATCAGGGCTTAGCGGAGTTGCTTAAGCCATTTCTGAAGGATGGTGCGTAACTCGGGCTCTCCCACGGTGGTGGCACCATTGAAGCAGCCGACTTGGATGCGGGTTAAATCCTGAGCGAGCTCACCCTTCTGGGCCGCATTCAGGGCGATGAGCGGGCTGGCACTATAGCGACGGAGGAAGGCCGCGGCCGCAAAGCCATCGACGTCCGTCGGCATCTTAAAGACATCGCGCGCCAGCGGGGCGACCGGACCCTTCGGGCCGCCGCGCAGACCGAAGAACAGGCCGAGGCCCAGCAAGGCGACGATGCTGCCGAGGGAAGGCCAGAACCACGGGCCAGTCGGAGCCGGCGGAATCGCACCAGTGCCAGGCAAGGCTTGCTGACGATCCAAGCGGACCGAAGCCTTGGGCAAGACCTTGAGGTCCTGATCTTCGTAGGTCCGCCAGATAGCGCCGTTGGCCGTATTCTTCAGCGGGGCAAAAGGCACCTCGGTGGCTGTGTCGGCCGCGCGGATCTTATCGCCATCCAGAGAGATGACCCAATGGCGCTCCGAACGGGGGGTGATCTGCTCGCCCCACGTATTGAGCTCTTTGATTTGCAGGCCTTCACCCGCCCCGACCTGCCGGACCGCGGCGACGCGCTTCACGATCTCGAGGTCCACGAGGTCGTCGAGGTCAGGCACCAAGCCCGTCCCCGTCGCATGGATATCCAAGTTGAGTTGGCCATTGATGGCAAACTGACGGGTGTCGAGGGTCTGCGTGACTTCGACGCGGCCCGCCGGACGCGGACCAGACGTCGGCGAAACCTTGAACACCGTCTCCGCCGACACGGCCGGCACGGTGACCGGACCCGAGAGATCGATGAACTTTAACTCGAGCTTCACGGGCGGGACCTTGTCGACGCTGGCATCTTTAGCCCGCACCAGCACGTAGGCCAGGACGGTCTCTTCCCAGCCGGGATTGGCGGTCGCCCGCGGCTTAACATCGGGCGCGGCGAAGGTAATCGAACGAACCACAAAGAACGGTGACAGCGCGTCCTCGAGTTCGAACTGAAACTCATCACGCGGTCCTTGGGCGTCGCGGCCCTTCTTCGTCGCCGGCCCGCGGCGCTTATTTTTAGCGGCGGTGGCGGAGGCGTCGTTGGTGAGGTATTGGCCCAGCTTGGCCACGCGGCCCATGGCTTCGGTGTGGATCACACTGACAAAGATACCAAACTCTTGATTAGAGCCGACCGTGTTCGGGCCGTCGAGACGGGTCTGGACGCGGACTTCGCTGAGCAGTTCGTCGAGGTAGGTGGCGCGCTTCTGCAGGGCCATCGTAAACGGGTCGTCCTTCGTGACCACCAAGGCCGCGGCGAGGTAGCGATACTTGATGTCTTCGTGCAAGGGGTCGCGCTCATCGGTCAGGCGCGCGTTCAGCGTCTTGGCCAAGAGGTTCATGTGCGTCTGAGCCGCCTTGCCGGGCAGTCCTTGGATGCTGGACCGAATCTTCTGGAGGCCAGCGCGGTTCACGGTCTTAGCCAAGTTGACGGTGTTATTGTGGCCAATGCCGACGAGGGAATTAAACCAGACCAAGTAAGGCTCGATCGATTGGGTCGTGCCGCCATTACGGATAATTTCGCGGCCATAGGCGTCCGCCCCTTTCTGGAAGTACTCCAGGGCCTGCAAGCTCCGCTCCTTCATATTGGCTACCCGCTTGGCAGGGTCCACCGGGGCCAGCTCCTGTAGGTATTCAAAATCGGACCAGTCATTCAGCACCTTCGCACCGAAGATTAGGGCGCGGGAAGAGGTCGGGTTATTCTTGGTCCAAGCCCCGATCATCGTGACGAGGGAGCTGTAACTGCCCTGGACCATCTCGTACGTCTGCTGCTCAGTGCGGCGCGTGAGCATGTTACGCTGTAAGTCCTGCCGGCGCCAGCGGTCCGAAAGGTTGGCGTGCATACGGGCGGTCAGGAGGAAGAAGACCTGTTCGTCCATCTGGTCGGCCGAACCGAAAACCTTCTTGATATGGGAATCGCTGTAGGCTTCGGCGTTACTGTAAGCTTGGTCAAAGGCAGCGACGACTTTACCTTGGTCACGGGGTTTGATATTGGCCTCCCTAAAGAGGTCCATCATCTTGGCGAGGCTGTTGATATTGCGCTCCATCATGACGGGCGTCACGGGAATCCGGGCGTCCTCAGGGAGGCCATACTTCTTGCGCAATTCTTCCGGCACCAAGGGATTATGGGCTAGGGCCCAAGCGGCGAGGAAATCCTCCGCCAACGCGACACCGGCGGATGGATTACGCTTCGCGAGGGCCGCGATGAGGTCGGCGCCGGCTTCGAAGTTAGCACTCGCGATCACTGCCCGCGAAAGGCTCGCGTCCAAACGTTCGCGGATTTCAGGGCCGAGGGCCGCCAACCACTTACCCATCGGGGCGAGGCCCAGCAACTCTTCGGCTTCAATGGCGTTGGTGTTGTTATTACCCCCACGTGTCCGGCGATTAGCCAGCGCGGCCCGCTGGGCAAAGGTCGTCTCGACTTCGTTCATCCACTCATCCGCCATGGCGACGAGTAAAGGATTCCAGGGACTGGCGGCAGCGTCGGCATGGTTGGCGACGAGGGTCGCGAGGACGGACTGGGCGCGCAGATTTTCAACACGGGTCGCCGGATCGGTACGGGCATCGGTCTGGATCTTCCGCTGCAGGCCAGCGATGAGGCGGACGGCGGCATCCGGTTTAGTGCGGATGAGGTCACGAAAGAAACTGTCTAAATTAGCAGGCTGCACCTGCGTCATGACGCGGGCTAAGTTGCCCGCTGCCCTGGTCATCTCCCCATCGTTGACCTTAGAGCGGTTCAAGATAGCCACGTTTTCGTCCCAGACTTTTTGAATCTGCTCGCGCTGAGCAAACTCACTGGCCTGCTCGGTGGACAAGAAGGCGGCGACCTCTTGGCGAAATGCCTCGTCCTTGATCTCGTCGAGCTTCGCGCTGGTCGGCAAGTAAGCCAAAGCCAATTCCCGGAAGCCCCCGGCGAGCAGGACGCGGCCAGCGGCCAGCCGGCGAGCTGGGTCCTTACCACCCAGTTTAGCGGTCCCGCGGCGCATCCGCTCGGCCAGCCAGAAGGATTCGCTTGCGGGCACACTATTAGAAAGCAGCTCACCAATCTTACGCAGTTCGGCGTCGTTGAGATCACCAGGCAACGCGTCCACCAAGGCAAGGATGTCGTCGAGCTTCATCCCGCTCTTCTGGCGCTCGGTGAGGTCGGCGAGCATCTTATCGAAGATGCGGCGTGAAAGGTCGGGCGGTAACTGGCCTAGCTCGGCGCGGATTTGCGCCCAATCCCCGAGTCGGAAGCTATGCAGGAAACGCGTGTCGGCGGCCGTCGAGGCCTCGATCTTGCTGGCGCGTTCGAGGGCAGTGAAGACCTCGGATAAGTCGCGTGAGAACTTATGGTTAAGCAGGTTCTCGTACTGCGCCTGCATCTTCGGGTCGAGCGTGGCGGCCGTCTGCGCAGACGCCAGGGGCGCGAGCGCCAGCAAGGCAAGGAGGAGACCGCAAGGGAGCGTGGTTCGCATGGTGGCTTAGTTTTTGTTTTAGAAAGGGGGATTAGGAACCTTCGGGGAGTTTAAATTCGTTAAGGGACGAGCGTGCGTCGGTCTTTTCAGTGGGCGCAGGGGGGGCAACTTCGGCCTTAAGTTGACCTAGTAGTTGGGCGGCGGCGCGAAGTTTTTTCGGATCAATGGGTCCATCCTGCGGCTTAGCTTGTAACGCCGCCTCGAGGTTGCGGAGCTTCTCTGCGTCGATGCCACCGACGCCTGTGACGGCACGGACACCGCCCGCGGCACCGGCCTTCACGCCTTCGGCTTGGCCGACTCCCTCGGGAGGAGGCGTGGCAACGGGCTGGGCGCCTTGGCCACCTTGGCCAGCGGCCGTGGCAGCTTGCTCGACAGGCTTACCACCTTGGCCACCTTGGCCTGCGGCCGTGGCTTGCTGCTCAACGGGTTTGCCGCCTTGCCCGGCAGCTTGAGCAGCTTGCTCGACAGGCTTACCGCCCTGGCCAGCGGCTGCGGCAGCTTGTTCGACAGGCTTACCACCTTGACCGGCGGCCGTGGCGGCTTGCTCAACGGGTTTACCATCTTGCCCCATCGCCTTGGCAGGTTGCGCAACGGCTTGACCATTCTGTGGCGCCGCCTTGACGGGCTGAGCGATGGGCTGCGCCTGCTGCGGCACCGACTGGGCAGATTTTGCCTCTGTAGAATCCACGGGCTTCACGCGGGGAGCGCCACGCTGTTCGACGCCGTTGACACCTTCGACTTTTGCGGGGGTGGCCTCTTGAGCAGAAGCGGCGGCGCAAAGAAAACTAGTGGCGAGGAGTAGTCGGTTCATTGGGAGAGGTGGGTGCGGACGGATTTTTGGAATTCTTTTTCGACGCGTTGTTCGTATTCAGCCAACGCACTCTCGTCTTGGTGTTCGGCGAGGTAACGAAAGATTTGCCGAGTCCGCTCCGCAAACGGGCGCCACTCGTCCTCGGTGGCCCCGCTGGAGCGCAAGAGCGAGGTCGCATAATAAAAGGCCTTCCCTTGGGTCTCGCGGATGGCCCGGGTCGTCGGGGCGTCCTCGCCACTCGCGGCGGCTGATTCAAAGAGTAATTGCGTTAGGTCCGTCAAGGTGCCGGCGACGTCGAGCATCTCCAGCCGGGCCTTGGCTTTGGCTAAGCGGACCTGATGGCGGGCACGGGGATGGTCGTTGGGGGGCAGCTGTTCGACGATCTTATCATACTCG
>Ga0102879_1000724_pt1 | contig 14054 bp, 13 predicted proteins | sample Colrivmet1548B02_FD_78187 | JGI IMG/M metagenome (GOLD analysis project Ga0102879, IMG submission 78187) | Estuarine microbial communities from the Columbia River estuary - metaG 1548B-02 | ecosystem: Environmental > Aquatic > Marine > Intertidal zone > Estuary | place: USA: Columbia River... | reverse complement strand
TGGTGCAACGGCCATTCCAATTTTTACCATTAGCTGTCTAAACTTTTCTCTATCTTCTGCTGTATTGATTGCCGCAACATCCACTCCAATCATTCTACAATTGTATTGTTCCCAGATACCCAATTCATCTGCTTCCTTACATAAGTTCAAAGCAGTTTGTCCTCCCATGGTTGGTAACACTGCATCAATTTGATTTTCTTGTAAAATTTGTTCAAGACTCTCAATAGTTAATGGCAATAAATAAACTTTATCTGCCATCATTGGATCCGTCATGATGGTTGCTGGGTTGCTATTAATTAATATTACTTTAATTCCTTCCTCTCTTAAGGAACGCGCTGCTTGTGATCCAGAATAATCAAATTCGCAGGCTTGTCTAATAATAATGGGTCCAGAACCTACAATTAATACGGATTTAATGGATGTGTCTCTAGGCATGGCTACAAAAATATAAATTGCGCAAATCTACTAAAAATGGCGCGCATTTTATCGCTTTTAAAGCCTAAACCTTTTTCTCCCTTTTAAATGCTATCTTCACCGCAATACAAGCATTATGGCAGTTATCAAAGAAGGGGCTAAGGCTCCAGCGTTTAAGGGGGTGGACCAACACGGAAAAACAGTGGCTTTGGCCGATTTTAAGGGTCAAAAAGTGGTTTTATACTTTTACCCAAAGGACGATACGCCGGGTTGTACGGCTCAGGCCTGTAACTTAAGGGACAATTATAAGAAATTGATGAAGAAAGGCTTACAAGTATTAGGGGTAAGTGTGGATTCGGTAGCTTCTCATGTTAAGTTCATAGAAAAGTTTGAATTGCCTTTTTCTTTAATCGCCGATGAGGATAAGAAAATAGTAGATAAATACAATTTATGGGGCCAGAAGAAATTTATGGGCCGCACTTATATGGGAACAACCCGTACAACGTTTTTGATAGATGAGGCCGGTATTGTTAAACACATTATTGAGAAGCCTGACACTAAAGACCACACCAAAGAAATTTTAGAAATTAGCGGTTGGTAATTATTTAGCAATTACATACACCCCCCAACTGATAAAATAGGCAAGGCCCGTCATCATGAAAAATTGAAGGACAGGCCATTTCCAACTTTGGGTTTCTCTTTTTACTACAGCCAGTGTACTCATGCATTGCATAGCGAGCACATAAAATATCATCAGCGATAATGCAGCTGCCAAACTATATACGGGTGTTCCGTCTGGACGTTTTGCAGCCCTTAATTTTTCGGTTAAGGAAGTATTGTCCGAAGCTTCTACACTATATAAGGTAGCCATCGTGCCCACAAATACTTCACGCGCGGCAAAGGAAGTTACAATAGCAATCCCCATCTTCCAATCAAAACCTAACGGAGCTATGACAGGCTCAATACTTTTACCTAATATGCCAGCGTAAGAATTTTCTAATTTATGTGTAAGGTATTCTTTATCTAATTGAACTTTGTTTTGGGGAGTGGCAGCAACTTGCTGGGTATGGGTTTCTTCTAGCTTTTTCATTTGTTCTCCAGGCCCATAACTACTTAAAAACCAAAGCAGCAAACTAATTACTATAATTACTTTACCTGCATCGGTCACAAATATTTTTGCTTTTTGAATCATGGTGACTACAACATTGCCCCAACGCGGAGCTCTATATACTGGCAACTCTAATATAAAATAACTCTTCTCTTTAATTTTCACAAACCATTTTAACACCATACTTACAAGCAGGGCCATGATAATTCCTATCAAATACAATCCCATCATTACCAATCCTTGTAAACTTAAAAATCCAAAATAAAATTTATTGTCAATAACCAATGAAATTAAAATGGTGTAAACGGGTAATCGCGCACTGCAACTCATAAATGGCGTAACCATTATAGTGAGAAGTCTTTCTTTTTTATTTTCAATATTACGCGCACTCATAATGGCTGGTACGGCACAAGCAAAGCCACTAATCATAGGCATTACACTCTTTCCATTGAGTCCTACTTTGCGCATTAGCTTGTCACTTAAAAAACTAATCCGCGCCATATATCCTGTGTCTTCTAATAAAGTGATAAGGCCAAATAGGATCATGATTTGTGGTACAAATATCACAATGCCTCCAATGCCAGCTACTAAACCATTTACCAATAAATCCTGCCACCAGACATTGGGCAGTATTGTATTTAAATAAGTAGTGACGTTGGTAAATATCCATTCAATCGCATCCATAGGAAATTTTGCCATCCAAAAAACCGATTGAAACAGAATAAATAATACCGAAAATAGTATTGCATATCCACCTACACGATGTAAAAAGATATTATCAAGTCGGTCGGTTCTTTTTTTCTTTGCAGTAGGATCGGGCTCGGTTACCCTATTTTTCATAATCTCCTGAATATGTCCATAACGCTGTAATATCTCCTGGGCCTGTGTTTTAGTGTGATTGAATTGATTATCAATTTCAATTTGCTCAATTCTATTTTGCATTTCTTCCTCTAATGGAAATGCTTCGTGATGCATTAAATAATGCAAAGCTGAATAGTCACTAGTGGTAGGGAATAATATTTTAAATGCGTCAATGGCTAAAGGCGCTAAATTTTTGTTGTCAATAAAACTTTCCTGATTTTTTGATCTTGGTGTTTCAATAATTCCAACCAACGCATTTTTTAATTCGTTTAATCCTTTATTTTTTCTTGCATCTACGGCAACAACAGGAATACCTAAATCTTTTTGTAAACCAGCGATATCAATTTTAATTCCTTTTTTAGCGGCTAAGTCATTCATGGTGAGTGCCAACACCACCGGTTTTTTCAAATCTATAATTTGACTACAAAAAAGTAAGTTTCTTTTTAAATTACTGGCATCGGCCACTAACAAAATCACATCGGTATTGATTTCTAAATCCACACCCATCAGCACCTTATAAGCCACCCACTCGTCTTCTCTTTTTGGATAAAAGCTATAAGTGCCTGGTAAGTCAATAAGGGTAGAGGGGTGAACGCCAATAGTGAGATCGCCTGTTTTTTTATCCACGGTGACGCCTGGAAAATTGCCCACTTTTTGATTCAATCCCGTTAAGGCATTGAAAAGTGAACTTTTACCACTATTGGGGTTACCCACCAAGGCAATATGTATACCGGCTTTCATTGTGGGCAAAGCTAACTTTTATGATTGGCTACTGCTTACGAAATTAGAAATTGACCAATATGGGCAATATTGCTGATAGAAGTCACTTATTTACTAGCTCCTTTACTTATTTTTGTAGCACAAAATGTATAAAATGCGTAAAGTAATTGTTTTAATGTTGTTGATTGTTCCAATGGGCTTGGTGGCACAAAAATTAAGTAAAGCGGACAAAACTTTGATCCAAAACCTAAAAGGTCATATTCAGTTTTTAGCGAGTGATGAATTAGAAGGTCGCCGAGCAGGAACTGTTGGAGAGCAAAAAGCCATTAATTATATTATTGAACAATATCAAGGGTTGGCTATTCAGCCAATGGGAGTGAATGGGTTTATTCAGGATTTTAAAATTGATGAAGGGAAACGTTTTGCAAATGACGCTTTTGTAAAAGTGAACAATCAAAACGCAAACATAGAGACCGATTTTTTTGCATTATCCAATAGCGGTGTTAAAGATTTTACATCTCGTGCGTCTGTTGCCTTAAATGAAATGAATCAGGTTTGGTTTAAAGATGTGCATGAAGTGCTGGAAGAAAACACAAGCAATCCTCATTTTGATATCAATGAATGGCTTACTACCACTACTGCGGAGTTAAAAACAAAAGGGGCCATTGCTTTAATTTTACACAATAGTGGTACCTTGGTAGACAACATTCAATTTAATAAAAACGATACCTCAAAGGCCTTGTCTTTACCCGTACTTTATTTTACCAAGCAAGGATTTGAAAAATATTTTAGCGACGAATCTGGAACATATTCCATTGCAGCAAAAGTTCAATTTGAACATCCAGCACGTACCGCTCATAACGTAGTGGGTTTTATAGATAATAAAGCGGCTAACACCATTATTTTAGGGGCACACTTGGATCACTTGGGATACAATGAAGATAAACATGGCTTAGATTTAAATAATTTTATTCATAACGGAGCTGACGACAATGCCAGTGGTACTGCGGCTTTGATTGAATTGGCTAAATCTTTAGTAAAAAAAGCACCTAAGAATAATAACTATTTAATTATACATTTTTCAGGGGAAGAGTTGGGGTTATTAGGTAGTAAATATTGGTTAGATCATCCTACTTATTCAGGTAATTTTAACTACATGATTAATATGGACATGGTGGGCAGGTATGACACAGCGCGTAAATTAACCATTGGTGGTTATGGCACTTCCAGTAAGTGGTCTGAGATTTTATCTAAAACACCAACAACATTATTAACACATTATGATAGTGCAGGTACAGGACCAAGTGACCATTCAAGTTTTTACAGAAAAGACATGCCTGTGCTATTTATGTTTACAGGAAGTCACTCGGATTATCATAAAGCAACAGATGATTGGGATAAAATTAATTACGAAGGAGAAAAAGAAATAGTGCGTTTGTTACAAAAAATTATCAAAGCCACCGACACTTATGGTAAACTAGATTTTTTAAAAACACGTGAACAAAGTATGGGCAAGAGCACTAAGTTTACAGTTAGCTTAGGTGTAATGCCAGACTACGCTTTTACCGGCACAGGTGTAAGGATTGAGGGCACAAGCCAGGGAAAATTAGGTGAGAAATTAGGATTAAAGCCTGCCGATGTTTTATTGCAAGTGGGAGACTATAAATTAATGGATGTAATGAGCTATATGCAGGCTCTGGGCAAGTTTAAGAAGGGGGATAAAACAATTCTTGTTGTTAAAAGAGGTACCGAAGAAATTAAATATGATATTCAATTTTAGTTTTAAATTTATTCTAATTACTAAATATAATGAGTGCAAAACTAATTTTAGATCAGGACGAAATTAACGAACAAGATTTTGATGGTACGCGTATCCTTGGAATTACCGCACCTATCAAAAACTTTCAATTCTGCATTTTACTCAATCAGTACATGGGTTTTGAATTCAGATTTAATCCAGATCATGAAATTGCATTAAAAAGAAAAAGTAGAACCTATTATTTTTCCATGTATGAGGCGGATGAACCCAATTCTAATTTTCAACATTTCGTTTACCACAATCAATATGATGGAGAATATTTATTGCCCGAATTAAAACATATGGATTTTATCTGGTGGTTAAAAGGGGACTGGATTGAGAATGAAAAAGTAAAAGAAATTATTCAAACCATCCGCGACATCAAGGGCGTACAATTAGTGGTGGAATTAACTCCTGATCAAATTAAAAACAAAGGAAATTTAATTTTCGAATAATTTGCTAGTTAAGCAGTAATCACAATTTTCTTATTTGATGCTGCTGTGCAAATTCCAATAGGTTCGGTATACAAAATTCCTGCTGCTTTTAATAAGGCTTGCACTTCTAATACCGAATTTGGATCTACTGCAATAAGCAAGCCACCATTGGTTTGTGGGTCAGGCAGAATTAAACTTGCTTCAAGCGGATCAATGCTTTCATCCAATTGAATCCCTTCGCAAGTGGCACTCCAATTTCTTGCAGTGGCTCCTGGGATTGCTTTTTGCGCAATGTAATTGCGTACTTCTGGAATGATAGGAATTTTTGCGTAAGATAATTTTGCAGTGAGCTTACTTCCTTCCATCATCTCTGTTAAATGTCCTGCTAAACCAAAACCCGTTACATCGGTCATGGCATGTACTCCTTTTATTTTTCCTAAAGCTTCCCCTGCTTTATTAATAGTGGTTAATTGTTTTACTAAAAATGCTAAATCGGGCTCTGTTAATAAACCTCTTTTTTGAGAAGTAGCTAATATACCCACACCCAATGGTTTAGTAATAATTAATACATCCCCTTCTTTAGCAGTATCATTTCTTTTTAAATTTTCTATGTCCACTAATCCATTTACGACCAAACCAAAAATGGGATCCTGACTATCAATACTATGTCCTCCTGCGATTACGATACCCGCTTCGGTACAGGTTTTGCGGGCACCTTCCATTACTTGCGCTGCAACACTTGCAGGTAAAGTAGCTAAAGGCCATCCTAAAACAGCTAGTGCAAAAATGGGTTTACCTCCCATAGCATATACATCACTTATTGCATTGGCTGCAGCAATTTGTCCAAAGGCAAATGCATCATCTACAATAGGCATAAAAAAATCGGTGGTACTTATCATCGCCGTTTTCTCATCTATTTGATAAACAGCAGCATCGTCTCTGCTATCATTGCCTACTAATAATTGTGGGATATTATTTTTAGCACCCACATTATGTGCTGCTAATATTTCTGAAAGTACTGCTGGAGATATTTTACATCCACATCCGCCCCCTTTACTATGTTCTGTTAATTTTATTTCCATAATGGTTTCATTTTTTCAATGGTTTCCGTATCTCCTTCCTTTAACCAATTTTGTATACTATTATTTAGTGCTTTGCTTAATTCGGTCTGCAATCTAGGAATTTCCCATTGCTTACCCGTAATTTGATGAAGTGAAACGGGTGCTGTGCCTTCTACATTAAATTCCGTTTGATTAATATTGAATCCAATTCCAATCACGGTCCAAGTCCATTCCATTCCTCTAACTGTGTTTTCTATCAATATACCCCCTGCCTTTCTGTCACGCCAATAGATATCGTTTGGTAATTTTATACTGGTTTCGTCTCCTGCATATGCTTGAAAAAAGGCTTTTGCGCCTATAGCTACTGCTGCGGAAAGTCCTTTTTGGTCGTTTGGACCCCATTTTTTAGCAGGATTTATGCTTTTTAACTCCAAAACATAGCTGCAAAGCAAATTTTGGCCAGCTTCGCTATTCCAGCTCCTTCCATGTTGGCCTTTTCCCTGTGTTTGAAAATCAGCACGATAGCAACTGCCAGATACGGCCAATTGTTGATGCACCTGGCTTATGGCATACATATTGGTACTATCAATGCTAGACAGTTCTATAAGCGGCGCGCCTAATGTGATAATTGGTGTGGCAGGTGACAAAGAATTGTTATTTTTGTAAAGTTAGCTAGTTTCTCTTGTGTCTCACAAATTGACATACAAAATGATTGGACTAACAAAGCATTAACAAATAAAATTGAACATTATTGGAACCTCTTTCCGCATTAAAAGATCGTAAAAAATCTCCAACGCAACTTACGCGCAGTAGTAAAATTTTCAAAACCATTATCGCTGCTATCCAGGATAAAAAAGGGGAGAATATCATTAGCTTGGATCTTAAAAAAATACATGAAGCAGCAGCCGACTTCTTTATTATTTGCGAAGCAAATAATACTACACAGTTAAAGGCCATTGCCGACAATATTGAGTATGAAGTAAAACACCAATGTGGCGAATACCCTTATAAAAGCGAAGGGAAGACCGCTGCTCAATGGCTATTAATTGACTATATCAATGTAGTTGTGCATGTAATGCACCCTGAATCCAGGAAGTTTTACCAATTAGAAGAAATGTGGAGTGATGCAGACACTAAAATGCATGACTTAGAAAACTAATCTTAGAGAATTTTGTTATATTGAAATACAAAAGTTATAAAAACGAATAATGATACCTGAGAATAATAGTGAAAAAAAGAAAGGAGGCCCTTTAAACGGCGGTCCTAAATTGCCCAAATTCAATATTTATTGGATTTATGGGCTATTAGCCATTACGCTAATACTGGCATCTAATTTCTTCCAAATGGCGCCGGACGCAAGTGTTATCTCCCACAATGAGTTTGTGAAATTGATGGCCAGCGGAGATGTGGAGAAATTCGTAAAAGTGGAGAACTCAAAAGTGGTTCACTTTTATATAAAGCCAGATAGTATTACAAAATCTATCTACGATAAAAAATTCAATAAAACCCTTACTCCTGCGCAAAAACAGGCAAAAGTGAAAGGGACTTATTTGTTTGAATATAAAGTAGACGATTGGGCTTCTTTTAATAAAGAAGTGCAAGATATTTATACCAAGTATGCCATTACCAATATCCCGGATAGCAATACCGATTCTGAAAATGATTGGTTTAGTAAAATTCTAGGCGCCATATTCCCTTTCTTATTAATCATTATTGTTTGGGTTTTATTAATGCGTAAGATGGGTGGTGGAGGTGGAGGAAGTGGTGGACCCGGCGGCATTTTTAATGTAGGAAAATCTAAGGCTACCTTATTTGAAAAAGGAGGCACTAAAGTAAATATCACATTTGCAGATGTTGCAGGTTTGGAAGAAGCAAAAGAAGAAGTAATGGAGATTGTTGACTTCTTAAAGAATCCTAAAAAATATACGAACCTAGGAGGTAAAATTCCTAAGGGTGCATTGTTAATAGGCCCTCCAGGTACAGGTAAAACTTTATTAGCCAAAGCCATGGCAGGAGAAGCACAGGTTCCTTTCTTTAGTTTAAGCGGATCGGATTTTGTGGAAATGTTTGTGGGTGTGGGTGCAAGTCGTGTACGTGATTTGTTTAAGCAAGCAAGAGAAAAAGCGCCTTGTATTATTTTTATAGATGAGATTGACGCCATTGGTCGTGCACGAGGTAAAAATGCCATGATGAGCAACGACGAGCGTGAAAATACTTTAAACCAATTGTTGGTGGAGATGGACGGATTTGGTGGCGACACGGGTATTATTATTTTAGCGGCTACGAATCGTCCCGACGTATTGGATAGTGCCTTGTTAAGACCAGGTAGATTTGATCGTCAAATTTCAATTGATCGTCCAGATGTAAAAGGCCGTCAAGAAATTTTTAAAGTGCACTTAGGACCTATTAAAGTTTCTGAAAGTTTAGATATTTATAAATTAGCTGAACAAACTCCAGGTTTTGCCGGCGCAGATATTGCGAATGTTTGTAACGAGGCAGCTTTAATTGCTGCACGTAAAGGGAAGACGGGCGTGGAGATGCAAGATTTCCAAGATGCGATTGATAGAGTGATTGGCGGATTGGAAAAAAAGAATAAAATCATTTCTCCTAATGAAAAGGAAGTCATTGCTTACCATGAAGCCGGACACGCTACCTGTGGTTGGTTCTTGGAGCATGCGTATCCTTTATTAAAAGTAACTATTGTACCAAGAGGTACCGCTGCATTGGGTTATGCGCAATACACGCCTAAGGAGCAATACTTATATACTATTGAGCAATTAACGGATCAAATGTGTATGACACTAGGTGGTAGAGCAGCTGAACAAATTTTCTTTGGTAAAATTTCAACAGGCGCCTCTAACGACTTACAACAAATTTCTAAAATGGCTTATTCCATGGTTACTACTTATGGAATGAACGAAAAAATTGGTAACGTAAGTTTCTATGATCCTTCTCAAGAAAATACTTTCCAAAAACCTTTTAGCGAAGAGACTGGTAAAATTATTGACGAGGAAGTAAGAAAAATGATTGCCGAAGCGTATCAAAGAACTTTACAATTATTAACGGAACATAAAGAAGAAGTTGAAAAATTAGCAAAAGCATTATTAGATAAAGAGGTATTGCATAAAAGTGATGTGGAAGAATTAATAGGGAAGCGTCCATTTGAACCAGAAAAAAATGGAGACATTCACGAAACTTTTGCACCTACTGAAACTGCTGCAGAAGTGTCTAAGGACGCTGCTGCGAGTGCTTCTACAGATGTTGCTACCGATGATACCATTGATCATGCAAACGCTACAATCAATGCGGCAGATGCAACTGGCAATAATGAATAACAATTGAAATGGAATCCCAAGGCGCAAGAACCAAAATATTAAATAAAATTAAACAGGCTTTAGAGTCGCCTGTTGCCGTTCCTTTTCCGGATCAGGTTTCTGAAACGCCAATTTTTATTCCAACCGATCAGGAATTGGCCATTGGCTTTGCTCAAAAGTTCACGGAACTATTGGGGAAGTTTGTATACTGTGAAGATGACGGAGAATTGGCTTCACAATTAGCTGCTTTAATTAAAGCGAAGAAATGGGAAAAAATATATTCTATAGAATCTGGTTGGTTGGATGACATGAGTGAATACCAATTTGATCCTGTAAATACCGATGAACTATCAACCTGCGATGCCTCAATCACCTTATGCGAGCACCTAATCGCCCGCACGGGGACCATTGTATTAAGTAGTCAGCAACTAAGTGGACGTACTTGTAGTGTGTATGCACCAATTCATATTTGCGTAGCGTATACGCATCAATTGGTATATGACATTTCAGATAGTTTAGCGCAGTTTAAACAGGAAGCAAATTTTATGCCTTCCATGATTAGCTATGCAACTGGTCCTAGCCGTACTGCTGACATTGAAAAAACTTTAGTTGTTGGTGTGCATGGCCCTAAAGAAGTATATTGTTTTTTAGTAGACAAGCAGACCGATTAGACTTTATTAATTAAATATCCTTTCATGGAATTAGCGCCTGGTAAAAAAATATATTTCTTGTCCGACTTTCATTTAGGCGCGCCTAATGAATTAGAGAGCCGAAAGCGAGAAGATAAACTGGTGCATTTTTTTAATGAATGCAAAAAAGATGCTGCTGCATTTTTTATTGTTGGTGATATATTTGATTTTTGGTTTGAATACAAAACGGTTGTGCCTAAAGGCTTTGTAAGAATTTTAGGGTGTTTGGCACAAATTAGTGATGCCGGTATCCCCATTCATATTTTTACAGGCAACCATGATTTGTGGATGCAGGATTATTTAAGCAAGGAGTTAAATGCTAAAGTATATTTTGAACCACAACCTTTTCAATTAGGGAGTAAGCAATTTTATATAGGGCATGGAGATGGCATAGGCCCGGGTGATTATGGATACAAGCGCTTGAAAAAAATATTCACCAATCCTTTATGTAAGTGGTTGTTTAGATGGTTGCATCCAGATGCAGGTATTAAATTAGCGAATTATTTTAGTGCAAAAAGTAGAGCTAAAACGGGTACGGCAGACGAAGTATTCTTAGGCGAAGACAAGGAGTGGCTTATTGTTTATACCAAGGAGCAAGCAAAGAAAATGAATGTGGATTATTTTATCTTTGGACATAGGCACTTTGCTATTGACTTTGATATCAACGAAAAAACAAAGTATATTAATTTAGGAGATTGGATAAGATTAAACACCTATGCTGTTTTTGATGGCAATAATTTACAATTGTTAAAGTGGGAGTCCTAACATAAAGCGTTAAACATGAATTTAGAACAAAACATATTATCCAATTCGCTTAAAAGTTATTTAATCATTGCTGGTGTACTGCTTTTTACTTTATTGATTAAACGGTTGGTTTCACGCTTTTTTGCCAGCTTAATTTACACCTGGGTCGATAAAAAAAATCATTCTGAGCTTCGCAAAATTCATGTGCACAGACTTATTATACCTATTGAAAAGTTTCTTGTGTTTGTGGTTGCTATTATTGCTTTTTATGAATTAAAATTTCCTGAAACTTTAAACTTTCATATTTATAAACTTACGGCACAGCAAATAATTGAGTCCTTGGTGAAGCTTTTGTTTATTATATTATTTATTAGGGTTTGCTTAAGAATACTTGAATTTATTTCCATAATACTAGATGAAAAAGCCAAGCTTTCGAAAAATCAAACGGACGATCAGTTAATTTTATTTTTTAGAGATTTTTTTAAAGTAATTCTGTACTTGATTGGGTTATTGATGGTGCTTCATTATGTTTTTAATGAAAATATTGGAAACTTAGTTACTAGCTTAAGCCTTGTGGGCGCTGCGGTAGCATTGTCTATGAGAGAAAGCTTGGAAAATATTATTGCTTCCTTTATTATATTTTTTGACAAGCCCTTTACGGTGGGCGATATGGTTAAAGTAAATAATTTTTCTGGCACGATTGAAAAAATTGGTCTAAGAAGTACCCGTATTCGTACCGATAACAAAACTTATATTTCGGTACCCAACAAACAAATGGTGGATACGATTGTAGATAATATTAGCTTGAGGACAGAGCGAAAAATTGAAATGGATTTGCAGTTAAGTATTGCAACTTCTGCTACCTCGATGTCTGCGTTTGCTCAGTATTTAAGAAGTACAATCGCTACCATCGCAACCATTGAATCCTCTACGGTGTTTATTTCGGATTCCGGAAAGCAATTCCACACCATTCATGTCGAATGCTTAGTTCCAATGGAAATAGATTTAAATGATTTCCAGCTATTGAGGGAATCGCTGAATTTAACGGCCATTCAATATGCAAATGACAACGGCGTTACATTTGCTGAAAAAGGATAAGTGAAACCTTTATTACAAACTACTTTTTAGAGATACTAAAAAAGTTTTTAAGTGTTGCAAACTATTTAAGAGTGCTAAATCTTTCCCGGCCTTTTCTTTATTATTTTTCAAATAAGTTTTAGCGCCATCAATAGAATATTTTTTTTCTCTTAATAAATAATAGATCTGTTTTAAAAAATCAATGTCTTGCGCGCGAAACAGTCTATCTCCCTTTCTTGTTTTTCGGGGTTGTAGTTGTTTGAATTCTTTTTCCCAATATCGAATTAAAGAAGTGTTCACATTAAACCAAACAGCAACTTCACCTATAGGGTAATATAATTTTTTTGCAAGCACTTCGTTTGAAGGCACATTTAATTTATCTATATCCCCTTCCATGGAAGCAAATGACTTTCTTCCTCTTTTATGATTTGTATTATTTTTACCAAAATGCATGGGGGCTCTCGAAACGCTTGGCATTTCATCATTCAACATCATATGATCTTCACTTACAGCAGCCGACATTTGTAAAGGCTTTTTTGCCACTACTTTATGGGCTTTCGTTCTTTTAATATGAACGGGTGCAATATGGGCATTTCCAAATAAGTCTAATTGATGTAATTCTTTAGCCATATAACAAAGGTAGGGGAGTATTTATTCGAACTACGCCCTGTAAATGATTGGTGGATAAATTGTTAAGTATGACGTATTTTTGGGCATGCGTATATTGATCCATACTCGTACCTCTTTAAATATAGATCCGGTTATATTGTTGGATACCGTTAAAGCATTGGTGAATGTTTTTTCAACCCATAAAAAGTGTCAAATCTCTATAGTAGGATTGGCATTGCCAGCTACATTTACCGCCTTTTGTAATGAAATAGAACAGGTTTCCATCCTCCCCCCCATGGATGCGATAGTTTTATATAAAACCACCGAGCATCCTACCATCATACATTTTGGGACTACTGTAAAAGGTGCCCATCAAATACCGCAGCTTTTTATTCCATTGGCCTTGCCCAATAGGCAGGACCATTCTTTTGTTCAAACCTATTTTTTGAAAAAACGCTTTCATCAATGGATGAAAAAAGCGAGTAAAGTAATTTGTATCAATGATTGGGCATTGACGCATATCAAAGACCAATATCCTGAATATGCTTTAGCGCTGCACTGTGTTTATTTGCCAAGCATACCCGTTCCATCCTTTGAGTGGCAGGAGTTATCTAAGGCCCAAGAAGATTTGACAGCGGGGCATAATTATTTTTTATGCGTTGCGCCCATAAAAAGATTTACTGCTATTTTGAAAGAGTTCTCCATTTTTAAAAAATGGCAACAAACCACTATGCATTTAGTATTTGTCTTTGACCATCCCAAGGACAAGGAAGCCGCTTTATTACAATTAAAAGGGTATAAATTCAAACAAGACATAAATATTGTATGTACCCATGATATTTGTATGGAATGGTTGGCGGCAACCTATGCTATTTTATATGAAGGTGTAACTTTCACAAAAAGCAATTGGATACTTTATGCCATTGAATATGAAGTACCCATTTTATTTGACGCTGCCATGAATTTACCTGAAGCCTGGCTGCAAGCAGGGGAAGTATTTTCGTTTACCAAAGAACAGGCCCTGTCCAATCATTTTAAACTTTATTATAAGGACGAAATCTATAGGCAATCAAGGGCAAGGATGGGTACGGAATGGTTATTGAAATTAAAAGAAGAGCGGTCTCCTTTTAGTATGTTAGACATTACTCCTATCTAATAATATCTTACTTTCGTGTAAATAAATTTTTCAATCTTTAATACAATGCATCAATCTAATATCAATGTA
>Ga0102879_1000719_pt1 | contig 14102 bp, 9 predicted proteins | sample Colrivmet1548B02_FD_78187 | JGI IMG/M metagenome (GOLD analysis project Ga0102879, IMG submission 78187) | Estuarine microbial communities from the Columbia River estuary - metaG 1548B-02 | ecosystem: Environmental > Aquatic > Marine > Intertidal zone > Estuary | place: USA: Columbia River... | reverse complement strand
GACTTGCTGCACGTGGGGCACGCCGCGTTTATCGGCACCAAGCTGCGCGCCGCGGCCGCCCAAAAAACGAGCAGCGAAACTCAGGGCTGACTCGACGCTCAGACGTCGAGATTGGCCACCGACAGCGCGTTCTTTTCGATGAACTCGCGACGCGGCTCGACTTCATCACCCATCAGCGTCGTGAAGACCTCATCGGCTGCGACGGCATCTTCGATGCGCACTTGCATCAAGCGACGGGTCTCAGGGTTGATGGTCGTTTCCCAGAGCTGATCGGGGTTCATTTCGCCGAGACCCTTATAGCGCTGAATAGTCTGACCACGTTTGGCGTGTTCGAACAACCAGTCGATGGCTTGCTTGAACGAGTCGATCTCATGACGTGATTCGCCACGCTTGACGTAAGCGCCTTCTTCAATGAGGCCGGCGAGGGTGCGCGACAATTCAGCGATGCGTTGATATTCGGGCGAATCGAAGAAATCTCGGGTCAAATGACGATCGAAGCGACTGCCATGCTCGTCCTTCGAGATATGCAGGCGCGCAATTCCTGCGCCGTCGACCGCCGGTTGCAGTTCGATTTTATAACGCGCAGCACCATCGGCCTCTTGATTGAGGCGAGCTAGCAACTCTGTGGTCCAGTCTTGCAAAGCGCTCGGATCGTCAAAAGTCGCTCGCGAAATCACTGGCACGTACAACAATTGACCGAGCAAGCGTTCGTCGTAGCGACGCGCCCAACGACTGATGATTCCCTGCACTTCGACATATTGCCGGGCAAGCGCTTCGAGACCGGGGCCTCGCAGCGGTGGTGCCGCGGGGTTCACAAACAATTCCGACTCATCCAATGCAGCGTTGAGCAGCATGGCATTCAGTTCGACTTCGTCCTTGACATACATCTCTTGTTTGCCGCGCTTCACTTTATAAAGCGGCGGTTGAGCGATGTAGATATGCCCGCGTTCGATCAACAGCGGCAACTGTCGATAGAAGAAGGTCAGCAGCAGGGTACGGATATGGCTGCCGTCGACATCAGCGTCAGTCATGATGACGATGCGGTGGTAGCGCAGTTTCTCGATGTCGAATTCATCGCGACCGATGCCGCAACCGAGTGCCGTGATCAGCGTGCCGACTTCAGCGGATGAGATCATCTTGTCGAAACGCGCTTTCTCGACGTTCAGGATCTTGCCCTTCAACGGCAAGATCGCTTGCGTTCGACGATCGCGGCCCTGCTTAGCAGAGCCACCGGCCGAATCACCCTCGACGAGAAAGAGTTCGGAAAGAGCAGGGTCTTTTTCCTGACAGTCGGCGAGTTTTCCGGGCAAGCCGGCGATATCGAGTGCGCCTTTACGGCGGGTGAGCTCACGCGCCTTGCGCGCCGCTTCGCGTGCACGCGCCGCATCGATGATCTTGCTCGCAATCGCTTTAGCTTCTTGCGGTTTCTCGAGCAGGAACTCCGAAAACTTCGCGGCCATCGCTGTTTCAACGACGCCCTTCACTTCTGAAGAAACGAGTTTATCTTTGGTCTGCGAAGAGAACTTCGGATCAGGTAGCTTGACCGACAAAATGGCGGTGAGACCTTCGCGAGCATCGTCGCCCGTCGTTGGCACCTTTTCGCGCTTGGCGATGCCTTCTTTTTCGATGTAATCGTTGAGCGTGCGCGTCAACGCTGCGCGAAAACCGGCGAGATGCGTACCACCGTCTTTCTGCGGAATATTGTTGGTGTAGCAGAACATCGACTCCTGGTAGGAATCGTTCCACTGCATCGCCACTTCCACCCCGATAGGGCCTTCCTGGGTGCGGAAATGAAATACCTGTTCGTGAATTTGCGTCTTTGAGCGATTCAGGTGTTTAACGAAGGCTTGCAAACCACCTTCGTGTTGAAAGACGTCGCTCTTTTCTTCGCGCTCATCGATCAACTCGATGCAAACACCGGAGTTGAGAAACGATAGTTCGCGCAGGCGTTTGGCAAGAATGTCGTAATCGAACGAAATATTGGTGAAGGTCGACGCGCTCGGTTTAAAGCGAACGCTAGTACCCGTTCGATTGGTCGTGCCCACTTCAGCGAGCGGCGCAACCGGTTCACCGAGACGATATTCTTGCTTGTGCAGCTTGCCGCCGCGGTGAATAGTCAGCTGCAGAACGTCTGATAGGGCGTTCACGACGGAAACGCCGACGCCGTGCAGACCGCCGGAAACCTTATACGAACTGTCGTCGAACTTACCGCCGGCGTGTAGCACCGTCATGATGACTTCAGCTGCAGATCGGCCTTCTTCAGCGTGGATATCGACAGGGATGCCGCGACCGTTGTCTTCGACAGTGACTGATTCGTCAGCGTGGATGGTGACCACGACGCGGTCACAATGGCCCGCTAAAGCCTCGTCGATCGAGTTGTCGACGACCTCGAAAACCATGTGGTGTAGACCGGTGCCATCGTCGGTATCGCCGATGTACATACCGGGTCGTTTTCTGACGGCGTCAAGACCCTTTAAGACCTTGATTTTACTGGAATCGTAGACGTCGGCTTCGGTCATGGAATAGCCCGGGTAACGGATGCCAAATCATACCCGAAATACCCTTCCCTGTTCCACGTGAAACAGGTTTTCAGGCTCACCAAAAAGGCGGAAATCTTTCTCGAGTGCGGTTACGACGATCTGGGTGTCGAGGCGTCGAACGCGACCGATGAAACGCGCTAACCGACTGTGATCCAGCTCAGCCGAAGGGTCATCGAGTAATACGGTCGGCCTTAGATCATGTTCCTGTTTGAGAAACTCGAGTTGGCACAGATTGAGGGTCACGGCAGCGAGTTTTTGTTGTCCCCGGGATAATACTTCCCGAGCAGCTCTCCCCTTTACCCGGACGCTGATATCGGCCCGATGGGGTCCAACCGTCGTCGTCCGACGATCGCGGTCGCGATTCGTGTGAGCTATCAAGGCATCGCTTAAAGATGCGCTTCGGTCCCAGCCCGGCGAAAAACCCAGTGAGACCTCGAGCCCTACCAACTCCTCAACCATCTCACGCCAATAAGGCAGCAAGGCAGTGAGGACTCGCTCCCGAGCGGATGTCAGCGTTTCTCCTTCCCGAGCTAACTCCTCATCCCAGATTGCGACCGGTGCAGAACCAGACTTCAGGGCAGCGTTTCGTTGGAGCAAGGCGCGCTGATATCGGCTCCAGGCGGATGCGAAACCAGGTTCCACGTGGAACACTGCCCAATCCAACCAGCGCCGACGGCGCGTTGCGCTCTCTTCGATCAGCTTATGTGCGTCTGGATCGATGATTTGGGTCGGGAATGCGAGAGCCAGCTCCGACAAGCTGCGAATAGGATTGCCGTTAAGACGTCCAGCCGTCGCAGAACGTTGATCGCTGCCTTTGCGAACTTCCACCCCTAGAGAATGGGTACCTAAAGGGTGAGCCACCCTACCAACCACCCGGCAGAGACCCTGTCCATGCCGAATCAGGCGTTCATTCAGACGAGTGCGGAACGATCGACCCCGGCCGAGTACATAAATGGCTTCCAGGATCGAAGTCTTGCCGGCGCCATTAGCGCCATACACCAAGGTGGTGCCGGGACCGAAGGTCAACTCGGCGGTTTCGATACAGCGGAGATCCTGGACGGTCAGCTCCGCCAAAGCCATGAACGATCAGAGCCTCATGGGCATTACGACATACTTGGCGCCATCCGCTTCCGCAGCCGTGATCAAGCAGCTGCTATTGGCGTCAGTCAGCGCGAAGTTGACGTGCTCAGTATCGATCGCGGAAAGCGCTTCGAGCAAATAGGTCACATTGAACCCGATTTCGATTTCTTCACCGCTGTAACTGACTTCCAGTTGATCTTCCGCTTCTTCCTGTTCTGGATTGTGCGCTTGAAGCGTCAGTAGATTCGGTTTGATGTTGAGACGAATCCCTCGATACTTTTCGTTCGACAAAATCGCCGTACGTTGCAGACTTTGACGCAAAATACCGCGATCTGCGTCGATCACGCGGTTTGCATTGCTCGGAATCACGCGACCGTACTCCGGGAAACGACCGTCGATCAGCTTCGAAGTGAAGCGAATGTCGCCGATTTGGCAACGAACATGATTGGTTCCGATCGAGAATTCGACCTCACCCTCGTCACCCAGCATGCGTTGCAGCTCAAGAACACCTTTACGCGGCAAAATGACTTGCTGCTTACCCGTTACTCGCTCGGTCAATGTCGTTTCACACAACGCGAGACGGTGTCCGTCGGTGGCAACGGCGCGCAATTTACCCCCCTCGGACTCCAACAACATGCCGTTGAGGTAGTAGCGCACGTCTTGCTGCGCCATCGAGAAGTGGGTTTTGTCGATCAAACGACGGAACGCCGTCTGCGGCAGTTTCAACACTTGCTGCGGATTGATCTCATCGACGACCGGGAACTCCGCGGCCGGCAATGTGGAGAGCGTGAATCGGCTGCGTCCGGCGCGTACCACCACGCGATCTGCCTCACTGGCGAGCGTCACTGATACCCCTTCAGGTAGCGAACGCAAAATATCGAGCAATTTACGACCCGGAACGGTGATGTCGCCTGGGGCACCTACGGTGATCGTCACTGCACTGACGAGCTCAACCTCGAGGTCTGTTCCCGTCACGCTCAAGCGATTGTTGCGCGCGCTGAGCAAGACATTGGAAAGCACCGGTATGGTCTGACGCCGTTCGACCACCCCGATCACGTTTTGGACCGGTCCGAGAATCTCTTCGCGAGTGGCTGTGACTTTCATATATAGGTTTTAAAGATTTAAGAATTCAGATAGTTGTGTTTATAGGCGCTGTGGATATGCGGAAAACCCAAATAACTCTCGATAAATCATGGTGTTGCGACCAATCGGCTTGTGTATGAGAGCGCGCATATCCGACGCATTCCCTGTGTGTCGATTGTGAATGATTTTCGCCTTCGAAAACATCCACAACTTATGAACTTCAACCTGTCAGGGTTCTCAACAGGTTTGAATAATCCTCAGAGATACGTTGTTCCGTTTCTCGTAGCGCCTTGATACGCCGACACGCATGCAGAACGGTCGTGTGATCTCGGCCTCCGAATGCATCACCGATCTCAGGCAGGCTGTGCTGGGTAAGTTCTTTGGCTAGCGCCATCGCGATTTGCCGCGGTCTGGCTACCGAGCGACTGCGACGCTCCGACAACAGATCAGAAACGCGCACCTTGAAGTAATCGGCTACGGTCTTTTGAATGTTCTCGATCGTGATCAGGCGCGCCTGCAACGACAATAAATCTTTGAGCGCCTCTTTTGCAAAATCGACGGTGATCGCTTGTCCGGTGAATCGCGCGTTGGCAATAACACGACGCAGTGCACCTTCGAGCTCACGTACGTTCGAGCGAATGCGCTTGGCGATGAACAGAGCGACCTCTTGCGAAATCGTCACACCTGCCGCCTCGCCTTTGCTGATCAAAATCGCCGCGCAGGTTTCGAGTTCTGGTGGTTCGATCGCAACGGTCAAACCCCAACCAAAGCGGGATTTCAAGCGTTCTTCTAGCCCATCGACTTCTTTCGGATAACGATCACAGGTGAGGATGACTTGCTGCTGACCTTCGAGCAGCGCGTTGAAGGTATGAAAGAACTCTTCTTGCGAGCGCTCTTTTCCTGCGAAAAACTGGATGTCGTCGATCAGCAGCGCATCTAGTGAGCGATACGCTGCCTTGAATTCGTTCATCTGATTATGCTGAAGCGCTTTAACCATATCGCTGACGAAGCGCTCAGAGTGAACGTAGGCGATGCGCGCGTCGGGTTTGCGCGCGAGGATGGCGTGACCGACAGCGTGCATCAAATGCGTTTTGCCAAGACCGACACCGCCGTAAATAAAAAGCGGGTTATAAGCCTTGCCCGGGTTTTCCCCAACCTGTTGAGCCGCAGCCTTCGCGAGCTGGTTACTCTTGCCGACGACGAAGGTGTCGAAAGTGGAATCCGGATTTAAGCGCGCACCGACGATCAGGCCCGCAGGCCTGGATGTCGGCAGCGATGTCAGCGGCGCGGTCGTCGGGGCCACTGGTTCCGCTTCTGGCTTCGCACCGACCTGGACGGTGACGATCGGAGCTTGCCCAGGCACGGCGTTTTGCAACCAAACGCCAATTCTCGGCAACAGATTGGCGTTGACCCAATCGACGACGAACCGGTTCGGGGCCAGCAACTTCAACGAGCCATCACCTTCGATCGCCTGCAAAGGACGAACCCAGGTGTTGAATTGAGCTTCAGGGAGCTCGCTTTCCAGCGCTTGCGCGCAGCGAGCCCACAGCGAGTGGTCCAAGCGGCACCCTGCCTGTTGATACGAATCGGTAAGGGGATGGAGAGAATATACCGGCGACCGGGCCTGTGGATATCTCGGATTTGGCTTGACACTCGCAGTGCCGCTGCTTAACCTCTGCGGCCTTTTTTCGGTGACGCCAGCATGAAACGCACCTATCAACCCAGCAAAGTCCGTCGCGCCCGAACCCACGGTTTCCGTGCCCGTATGGCCACGGCCAACGGCCGTAAAATCCTGTCGCGTCGTCGCGCCAAGGGTCGCAAGAAGCTGATCCCCTGATCCGGGACGCCTCGCCGGCACCTGTTCGGTTGCGGTTTCCTGCCGCCAACCGTGTTCTCCGTAAAGTCGACTTCGAATCTGCCTACCGGCAGGGTCGTCGCTGCGGAAACCCTTTACTCAGTTTGGTCATTCGGAAAGCGGTTGCCGGCGGTCCGCGGCTTGGTATGGCCGTTGCGGCAAAAACCGTCGGAAATGCCGTCGCCCGTAACAGACTTCGTCGCATAATCCGCGAATCGTTTCGACATGCTCAGCATCGTCTACCGGCGGCCGATTACATTATCGGTGCGCGAGCAGCCGTGCGAGGTGCGTCGGCACAATCGATACGCGAGAGTCTCGAGGGTCTTTGGACACAGGCAGCAAAGTTATGCGCCGCATCCTCCGTGCCCTAGTTCGTGCGTATCAGCTCATCGTGAGCCCGTTGTTGGGACCGCGGTGCCGTTTCTATCCGACTTGCTCGCATTACGCTCTCGAAGCTCTCGAGACGCATGGTGCACTGCGGGGCAGCTGGTTGACTCTCAAACGAGTCGGTCGTTGCCATCCTTTTTGTGAAGGCGGTTACGATCCCGTTCCGCCGCGTTTAGAGAAGAGATCGACGTGACTTCGACTAATGCTCGCATGTTCCTGTGGCTCGGTCTTGTACTCGCGCTGTGGCTCAACTACGAAACTTGGCAACGCGATTACGCTTTGCCAGTGCCTCCCGCAGCGACGACCGCCGCGGCTGCACCCAGTGCTAAAGAAGTCACAGGTCTCGCAGCCAGCGTGCCGCAAGCAGCTGTTACAGCGACTGGCGATGCGAGCGCCGTTCCCGAAGCGGCTGCTACTAGCGTCACTGCACCAGAGGCATCCACGACGCCGACATCCGTCGCGAGCACCATCAATGTGGTTACCGATGTCTTGAATGTTGAGATCTCGCTGCGCGGCGGTGATTTAGTGCTCGCAGATCTCTCGCAGTATCCGCTCGTCAAAGGCGAAGACACGCGGGTTCGTTTGCTCAATACCAATCCATCCAATTTTTATTTGCTGCAGACCGGATTGACAGGGGCCGCAGGCGAAGCACGCCCGACCCACCTCGCCGACTTCGAAGCGGCGCAGACGGACTATCGCTTGTCCGATGGCGCTGACGAATTACGCGTTCCGCTCGTGTGGCGTGATGCGGTCAATGGCGTTACCGTCACCAAGACGTATGTTTTCAAACGCGGCCAATACCGCGTCGATTTGCGCTATGACGTAGAAAACGCAGGCGCGAATGCGTGGCGTGCGGCCTCCTATGCGCAAATTTTGCGCAACGACCCGCCGGTTGAGCGCTCGATGTTCTCGGTCGAAAGCTATGCGTTCCAAGGGCCCGCTTTCTACGATGGCGTCAAATACGAAAAACTCGATCGAGAAGACGCAGAAGATCGCGCTCTGTCGCGCGATATCCAAGGCGGCTGGATCGCCGGGATGCAACACCATTTCGTGACAGCGATCGTACCGGCCGGCGGCGCGTCTTATCGCTACACGATTAAAACCGACGGCAATCAATATCTGCTCTCGACCACGGGTCCCTCGGTCACCGTTGCGCCCGGTAGTGGTGCGACGTTCGAAGAGACGCTCTTTGTCGGACCGAAGTTGCAAGCACAACTGGAAAAGACCGGCCCGCGTCTCGATCTGGTTGCCGATTACGGAATGCTGACTCTGCTCGCCCAGCCGCTCTTCTGGTTGCTCGAGCAGGCGCACAAGCTCACCACTAATTGGGGTTGGGCGATCATCATCGTCACCTTCTTGCTCAAGCTCGTGTTTTATCCGCTCTCGGAGTCTTCGGGTAAATCCATGGCAAAGATGCGCGTGCTAGGCCCGCGCATGAAGAACCTGCAGGAAACCTACAAGGACGATCGCGAGAAACTAGGTCGCGCGATGATGGATTTGTACAAGCGCGAGAAAATCAATCCTCTCGCGGGTTGTCTGCCGATCCTCATTCAGATGCCGGTGTTCTTCGCGTTCTACTGGGTGTTACTCGAAAGTGTCGAGATGCGACAAGCGCCCTTCGCGTTCTGGATCCAGGATTTGTCTTCGCGCGATCCATTCTTTGTTTTGCCTGTCATCATGGCAGGCGCCATGTTCGTGCAGTACAAGCTGAACCCCACGCCGCCTGATCCGATTCAGGCGAAGGTGTTCATGATCCTGCCGTTCATCATGAGTGCGACCTTCGCCTTCTTCCCGGCAGGCCTCGTGCTGTATTGGGTCACCAACACCTTGTTGTCGATCGCGCAGCAGTGGAACATCAACCGCCGGATCGAGGCGGAGGCCAAGAAAACGCGCGCAGGGTGAGCATTTCTCGCCGCGATACCATCTGCGCCATCGCCACGGCCGCTGGCCGAGGTGGCGTTGGTATCGTGCGGGTATCAGGTCCCACAGCGAGCGCGATCGCAAGCCGCGTCATCGAGAGCGGCCTACCGCAACCGCGGCACGCCACGCTCGTGCCTTTTCGAGATGCGGCCGGTCTCACTATCGACGAAGGCATCGCGCTCTACTTCCCCGGGCCGCACAGCTATACCGGGGAAGATGTGCTCGAGCTTCAAGGCCATGGTGGTCCCGTGGTCCTCGAGATGTTGCTCTCGCGAGTCATCGAGCTCGGCGCGCGCCGAGCGCGCGCCGGCGAATTCACCGAGCGCGCTTTTCTTAACGACAAACTCGATCTTGCACAGGCCGAAGCCGTCGCCGATTTGATCGATGCAGGCTCTGTGGCGGCGGCCCGTGCCGCATTGCGATCGTTGCAAGGCGAGTTTTCGCAGCAAGTGCACGGACTCGTCGAAGCCTTGATCGAACTACGTACTTGGGTGGAAGCCGCCATTGATTTTCCGGAAGAGGAAATCGACTTCCTCGCCGACACCGCGCTCGTGAAACGACTAGATGCGCTGCAGCAGCGTTTCTCGGAAGTGACGCGCTCGGCCAAACAAGGGCGCTTGTTGCGCGACGGTATGACGGTCGTCATCGCGGGCAGACCCAACGCCGGTAAGTCGAGCGTGTTAAATGCGCTGGCGGGCTATGAGGCGGCGATCGTGACGCCTGTCGCCGGAACCACTCGCGACGTGTTGCGTGAACACATCTCGATTGATGGCATGCCATTGCATGTTCTCGACACCGCAGGTCTTCGAACCACGGCTGATGTCGTCGAAGCTGAAGGGATACGCCGTGCTCGCGCCGAGATCGCCAAAGCCGATCGCGTCCTTTTCATCATTGATGCCACCGTCGATCCGCATGCCGAGGCGTGGCTGAGTGAACAAGCTCAATGGCCGGAAGACCTTCCCGTCACGCTCGTGTTCAACAAAATCGATGCGCTGTCCACAGAACAAACCGATGCGCTGATCTCCAAACCAACCAGCGGCGTTCATCAGATACTCACCCTATCCGCCAAGCAGGGTCTGGGGCTCGATCGCCTACGTGAGCATCTCAAAGCCTGCATGGGTTACGAGGTTGCCGATAGCGGCACGATCTCCGCAAGATCTCGTCACCTCGATGCCTTGCAAAGAGCCGAGTGTCACGCGGACAACGCCGTTGAGCGATTGAAGCGCGATCGTGCTGGCGAGCTGGTGGCCGAAGAATTGCGCCTCGCGCAAAGCGCGCTGGGTGAGATCACCGGCGAGTTTGAAGCAGATGATCTCTTAGGTCGCATCTTCAGTAGTTTTTGTATCGGAAAATAGTTCAAAACACGGGGGCCTCATGCCGGTTACGCGACGTCGATCGATAGCACTCGGAATGGCTGCTGCGTTCGGTGCGACAACGGCTTTGTTGCGAGCCGAGACCTCGAAAAAATACGACGTCATCGTCATCGGCGCGGGTTTCGCAGGTTTGCATGCGGCTCGATTGCTTGCCGCGGACGGGCTCAAGGTTCTCGTTCTCGAAAGTGATCAGCGAGTCGGCGGACGGTCGCATACAGCGTACGAATTCGATTCGCGCATCGAACTCGGTGCCTCACAGGTCGGGCGGATGTATGCGCGTATTCTCGATACGGCTCGCACGCTCGGTATTGAGATGGCACCCGGCGCCCATATCAACGCGCCCTATTCCTTTGTCATCGGGGATCAGCTGATCCCTGCCAAGGACTGGTCAGTCTCGAGGCTCAATCCCCTTCAAGGAGCTGAGCGCAGCGTGCCGCCTCATGCTCTTGGGGCGTACTACATAGAACAAAGAAATCCGTTTCAAAGTCTCGATGAGGTACATGCCGCCACGGCTGCGAATTTTGATCTTAGCGTTGCCGAGTGGTTAGCGAGACAGAGCGCCTCGACCGCTGCTATCCATCTCATCAACCAAACCCTCGGTGCACCGGGGCTCGAAAATCAAAGCGTGTTGCGGATGTTTCAGGAAGCGACTCGAATGAGAGTCGAGAATCGAGCGCGCGCCGCCGAGGCGGCGCAAACGCAACCGGGTAAAGATGCCTACGAGCGCGCAGCACTCAACTCCTACCATGTCGTTGGTGGCTCGTCGAAGCTGACCGATGCCATGGCGGCGAGTCTCGGTGATCGAGTGATCACGGGTAAGAAGGTGGTTGCGATCGATATGACGGATACCGGTTGTACGGTGCGCTGCGAGGATGGCTCGCAGTGGCAATCGACACGGGTGATCTCTGCATTGCCATTCACGATGCTCAGACACATTGCGATCACACCCACGTTGCAGGGAGTGCAAGCGGATGCCGTACGACAGATGCCGTATGGCAACCAAAGCCAGGTGTGGTTACGCGTCAAGGCGCCCTATTGGGAAGCCGATGGCATCGAAGCTTCGATGTGGACCGATGGGCTTTTCACCTTGATCCGTCAACAAATCGAACATGACGGAAAACGAGAGTTGATTAGCGCCTTGGCTTTCGGCGCGAAATCGTCCGAGCTTGATCGGCTCGCACCTCGGGATCGTGGTGAGCTCGCGATTCGATACATCGAACAGCGTCGACCGAGTACTCGCGGCAAGCTCGAGTTCATCGGAGCACATTCTTGGGCACAGGCACCGACTATCGGTGGCTGCAGCTACGGCTTGCAACCGCACGTGGCGTTCGATTGGAACCAGCGGATGTCGAAGCCGCATGCGCGACTCCATTTCGCAGGTGAACACACCCGCCGATTCGAGGTCGGAATGGAAGCGGCGATGGAGTCGGGCGAGCGCGCCGCGCTGGAAGTGCTGCAGAGTTAGCGCTTCAGTCGAATGAAACCTACGGTCGCAAGCAAAAATACGGCGGCGATGGCGAGAGCATTCACGGCCGCGCGTGCATAGCCAAGCTGGCCGACGTCGACGAAGTAATAGGGATAGAGCCCAGTCGCCGCGCCTCTCACGGCGAGGTAAATCAAATACGCAGCCGGCAGAGCCATGCAGCGCCAGGCATCTCGCCAATCAAGCGATCCTTGCGGCACGACCTGCCACCAGAAGTGCGCGAACAGGGGCGGAATCAAATAGTGCAGCAGTAGATTCGTGAGGTGTTCGAGCCCCTTTGGATGGTGAACCTGCGTCAGCAGAGTCACGTAGAGCATACCGACCATGAAAATCGACACCGCTGCTGCCGTGATGGCGATAGAGCTGCGCAGCGTGGCCGCAAATCGACCAAAACGTTTGGGCCACACGCAAGCCGCCGCCACCAGCGCGCAGAGCGTGTTCGTGATGATCGTGTAGTAACCCGTGTACTGAACAACCGCAAAACCCACGGTCCGCCCGGCCTCGAGTTGGTGCTGGATAGACAAAGCCAATTGCAGCGCGACGGCGAACGCGCCGCCCCAGGCGAGCGCGACTCCGAGCGTTCGAGTCTTCGGGTTCACGCGCTACGTCGCTTCAGGTGGATCAGCAGGACGGATACGGCTGCCGGGGTGATACCTGGCAAGCGCGAGGCCTGGCCTAGGGTGTCGGGTTTGGCAGCGGCGAGTTTTTGGCGAACTTCGTTGGAAAGACCGGCGACGTTGGCGTAGTCGAGATCGGCGGGCAGGGGGAGCTCTTCGTGCTTACGCTGTCGGTCGATCTCGTCCTGTTGGCGTTCGATGTAGCCCGAGTATTTTGCGCGCACTTCAATCTGTAGCCGGACCGCGTCGGGCAGGCGATCGTCCCGAGCGGCGAGGGCGGGCATCGGATCCCCTTGCAGGAACTCCCCAGCGGCATCGCCCGCTGACTCGACGGCTAAACGATTCAGATCGTCGTATGACACCTCCGGGCGTCGCAACCAATCGAAGGCCGTGACCCCACGGAAGCGCGCATTCGAGAGTCGTGCGATCTCGGTCTCGGTACCCTCGCGCTTGGCCTCGAACCAACGCCAACGTTCGTCATCGACGAGACCCATCTCTCGACCGACCGGGGTCAGACGCAGGTCGGCGTTGTCTTCGCGGAGCAGGAGGCGATGCTCGGCTCGGCTCGTGAACATCCGGTAGGGCTCGCTGGCCCCGCGGGTGATGAGATCGTCGATCAGCACCCCGAGGTAGGCCTCGCTTCGACTCGGCACCCAAGGTGATTCACCTCGGACCCGGCGGGCGGCATTGATACCGGCGACGATGCCTTGGGCGCCGGCTTCTTCGTAGCCGGTCGTACCGTTGATCTGGCCCGCGAAGTAGAGCCCCTCGATGACCTTGGTCTCGAGTGAGCCATGCAGGTCGCGCGGATCGAAGTAGTCGTACTCGATCGCATATCCGGGCCTCGTGATGTGAGCTTGCTCGAAGCCGTGGATGCTGCGCACGAACTCGAGCTGCACGTCGTAGGGCAGGCTGGTCGAAATTCCGTTGGGGTAGACCTCGTGCGTGGTGAGCCCTTCGGGCTCCACGAAAATCTGATGCGAGCCCTTATCGGCGAAGCGGTGGATCTTGTCCTCGACCGACGGGCAGTAGCGTGGGCCGACCCCCTCGATTTTCCCGGTGAACATCGGCGAGCGGTCACAGCCGCGGCGAATGATGTCGTGAGTACGCTCGTTTGTTTTCGTAATGAAACAAGGAATCTGTTTTGGATGGTCTTCGATTCGCCCGAGAAACGAAAAGACCGGCATAGGGTCATCCGAGTACTGGGGCTGCATCACGCTGAAGTCGATGGTGCGGCCGTCGATCCGCGGCGGCGTACCGGTTTTCAGGCGCCCGACTCGCAGCGGTAGTTCGCGCAGACGAGCGGCTAATCGGTTGGACGGTGGGTCTCCCGCGCGGCCACCGGCGTACTGATCGAGGCCGACATGGATGCGTCCACCGAGGAAAGTGCCGACCGTCAACACCACCGTGGGTGCGTCGAAGGCGATGCCTGTGATGGTGACGACGCCGGTCACGCGACCGCCCTCGACCCGCAGATCCGCCGCCTCCTGTTGGAACAGGGTGAGGTTCGGTTGGTTCTCGAGCTGGTACCGGATGGCGGCCTTGTAGAGCTGTCGGTCCGCCTGCGCTCGGGTGGCTCGGACGGCGGGCCCCTTGCTCGCGTTGAGTGTTCGGAATTGGATGCCGGCTCGGTCGACGCCCCTCGCCATACCGCCACCCAAGGCGTCTATCTCTCGAACGAGGTGACCCTTGCCGATGCCCCCGAATACGGGGATGCAGATCATTTGCACCAGGGTCTCGATGCTCTGGGTCAGCAGCAGGGTG
>Ga0102879_1000706_pt1 | contig 14316 bp, 10 predicted proteins | sample Colrivmet1548B02_FD_78187 | JGI IMG/M metagenome (GOLD analysis project Ga0102879, IMG submission 78187) | Estuarine microbial communities from the Columbia River estuary - metaG 1548B-02 | ecosystem: Environmental > Aquatic > Marine > Intertidal zone > Estuary | place: USA: Columbia River... | reverse complement strand
CCTGAACCTGAACTCCCGCGGCCTCGTCGGCGGTAACCCGGCCATCGACCTCGATGCTCGCACCGCCCTCATGGAACTCACCTACGACCTCAACGCACGTGGCGGCATTCGTCCGTTCGTCGGCGCTGGCGTCGGCTACTCCTGGCTCTCCGGCACGGGCGTGACTTCGAAGTCCGTCCTTACTACCGACGTGTTCGCTGGCGTGCGCTTTGCCCTCTCCGAGAACCTTGATATCGCCTTCACGGTGAAGAACGCCCAGTTCAGCGGCGTCAAGTACACGAGCGGCGCCAAGCACACGATCACCGACTGGTCCCAGTCCGTGGGCCTGCGCTTGAAGTTCTAAGCGTTGCTTAGCCCCACGAAAAGGCCGCCCTCTGGGCGGCCTTTTTTATTGGCTAAATAAGCGGGCTCAGGGCGTCAGGATGCCGCGATCCTTTAGCCAAGCGCCTAAGGAGTTAGTCCACTCTTTCGCCGCTAAGCAGCGATCGGAAGCACCCCAACCGTGGCCGCCCTTGGCCCACACGTGCACTTCGGCACTACCGCCGAGAGACTTGAGTTTAGCAGCCAAGGCCATCGAGCCCTCGGCCGGATATGGATCATCGGCGCTATGCGCAAAGAACGCCGGCACGGGCTTCGGGCCCTTCGGGGGAACGACACCATCGGGTCCTTCGCGGAGAACACTGTCAGGCTTATCCTGCACAAAGAGGTAAGCCGGGTAGACCATCACCGCAAAGTCGGGACGAGCAGCCGACGCATCAGCCGGCGAGTAGGCCACGCGCGCGGCCAAATTACCGCCCGCCGAGAAACCGAGGATACCGATCTTCTTGGGGTCAGCGTTCCATTCAACGGCACGGGCACGAACCAGCTCGATGGCCTTACGCGCGTCCAACACCGGGACGATCCAAGGCTTATCGTTATCCCGACGGGGCACGCGGTAACGCAGGACAGCGGCACCGACCCCTTGGGCATTGAGGCGACGGGCGACCTCGGCGCCTTCATGCTCTTCCGCCAGGATGCCGTAACCGCCACCGGGGCAGACGATGATGAACGGTGCGTTCGGCTTGGCCGCTGGCCAGACCACTAACTCCGGAATCATCACGTCGGTGCGGTGACCGTTTTTATTAAGGATACCTTTCGGGTCTTGGCCTGGCTTGGCCTTAAGCGTTTCGGCGGGCGGGGCGCCCTCCCAGACGGGGACCGGCGCAGAGGGCTCCGCCCACAGGAGCGCGGGGAGAAAAATACCGGCGAGGCGGAGGGTTTTCATTCGTGTCGAAGGGCTTCGATGGGGTCGAGACTAGCCGCGCGGATCGCTGGGTAAACCCCAGCGATGAGACCCACGACGACCGAGAAGGATAGCCCTTGGAGCATGATGATCCAATCAAACTTGGAGACCACCCCGGTCGGCACGGCCTGCATCAAAACGTAGTTCATAATCGAAACGATGCCCATCGAGACGACGAGACCAATGAGCCCACCGAGGACGGAGATCACCGCCGCTTCGGAAAGGAATTGCAGGAAGAGGTCGGAGCCGCGCGCGCCGACGGCCTTGCGGACGCCAATCTCACGGATGCGCTCATTGATGGAGGCCAACATCACGTTCATGATGCCAATCCCACCGACGAAGAGCGAGATGCCCGCCACGCCTCCCAGTGAAAGTTTGAAGGCCACCTCCGTCTTACGGAAGTCCTCGAGGGTCTGCTCATTCGTGGTAAGTGTGAAGTCCCTCAGCCCATTATGCGTCTGCAACAAGGTGCGTTCCACCTGCTCAACCGCGTAGTTGAGGTCATCGCCCGTCGCCACCTGGAGGCCGAGTCCGCTAAGTCGATCATTGCCGTTAAACTTCGCCATCGCGGTCGAGATTGGAATGTAGACGCCGCTATTACGCCAGCGCCACATGCCCCCACTCCCGCGCCCCTTACCAGAGGCCGAGCGGATTTCCATGCCCTGGGCTTCGATGTTATTGAGCAGGCCAATGATAATGAAGCGCTTGCCCTTAACGCGAATGACCTTACCGAGCGGGTCCACGTTCGGTGGAAAGAGTTCCGCCACGATGGAGGAGCCCAGCACACACACATCCGTCTTATGCAAGATATCGAGGTCACTGATGAAGCGCCCTTCGCTGGGATTTACCCAACGCTTTGCGACCGGAAGCCAATCGGGCGTCACGCCGTTAATCATGGTGTTTACCTCGCGGCCTTCCCAAACGATTTTCTCGTAGCCGACGCGGGCTTCGGGCGAAACATAACGGACAATCGGAATCGTCGCCTTAATCTGCTCGACGTCGCGCATGGTCAGGCCTTCGGAAAGTTCGGCGAGGTGCTCCTGTTCTTTCGGCAAGGCCTGCTTATCGACGGTGATTTTCTCGATGCCGCCCATGGCATCCACAAATTGCCGGAAGTTACCGACCATGCCTTGGACGACGGTGACCATCGCCACGAGGGAGGCGACCCCGAGGATGATGCCCGACATGGAGAGCAAGGAACGGACCTTGTTGGCCTGGAGTTCGCGGAGGCCATTGATGACCGCAGCGCGGATACGAATGAGAAGTTTCATTGGAGGCGGTCCTCCTGCACTTTACCAGCCCGCATAGAAATGACGCGCTTGGCCTTGGCGGCCACCGAAAGGTCGTGCGTCACCACAACGACGGTGATGCCTTCGGCCAAGAGGGAGCCGAGCAGGTCGAGAATCCGGTCGACGTTCTTGACGTCGAGATTACCCGTGGGTTCATCGGCGAAAACGATGGCCGGGCGGGCCACGATGGCGCGGGCGATGGCGACGCGCTGGCGTTCGCCGCCCGAGAGCTGGGTCGGCCGGTGCGTGAGGCGATGCGACATCCCCACGCGCTCTAAGGCGATCTTCGCGGCCTCCTCGCGGGCATCCTCGGTGTAATCCTCGCGGTAAAGGAGCGGCAGGGCGACGTTCTCCAACACGCTCAGACGCGGTAAGAGGTTGAAGGACTGGAAGACGAAGCCGACGCGGTTCGAGCGGTACCAAGCGCGGCGGTCAGGGCTAAGGTTTGAGACTTCCTCGCCCTCGAAGAGGATACTGCCCTTCGTCGGCGTATCCATGAAGCCTAAGATGTGCATCAAGGTCGACTTACCGGAACCCGACGGCCCGAGGATGGCAATGTATTCGCCCCGGTCGAAATTGAGGTCGACGCCGTCCAAGGCGTGCACGGTCTCGTCCCCCATGACGTAGGCCTTATGCAGGCCGCGGATGGTCGCCAGTGAACCCATGCTCAGCGCTGGACGGCCTGCCGGACGAGGCTAACAGTTTCACCGACCTGGACGCCCGACTTTACTTGCGTGTAACCCGCATCACTCAGGCCGAGCTTCACCGAGCGGCGCTCCCACTCGCCCTTCTCACCCTTCACATAAATAATGCGGTCCTTACCCTCGACGAAGATTGCCGACACGGGCAGGGAAAGGCAGCCCGCCTCCCGGGCCACGAGCACGGAGAGGTTGGCGCTGATCCCCGGGCGGGCGCCCTCACCAGCGGCGAAGGAAACCTGACACGGAAATACACGGAGGTCGGGGGTCTTCACATCGGGCGTCCCGAACGGGGCGAGGAAGGTGACTTGGCCTTTCTTGGTGAGGCCGGGAATCGAGTCGAACGTGATGGTCGCCTCGCGGCCAAGGGACAGGCGCGTCGCTGCAAACTCATTGAGGTTCACATCCACGCGGAGGACGGAGACGTCGGAGACACGCAGCAAGAGCGTCCCGCTGTTGATCGACTGCGCACCGATGACGACTTGGCCTTCGACGAGGTTGTTCGAGTCCGACACCATGCCGTCGTGCGGCGCCAGGAGGACAGTTTTACGGACGTTCTCTTCGGCCTTCTCGAAACGGGATTGGGCGACGTCACATTGTAGTTTCGTCACTTCATAGGCGGTGCGAGCGTCTTGTAGTTCACGATCCGAAACGAAACCCTTCTCGCGCAGGGCCTCGGCCCGCTTGAGGTCGCGCGTGGTCTTCTCGAGGTTGAGCGCTTGGAGTTGAACGTTACGACGGGCTTCGTCTTGGTCGGCCTTCACCAACAAGGGATCAAGCTCGATAAGGATTGCGCCTTTCTTGACGACTTGGCCGTCCTTGACGTGGATTTTCTGAATCTTGCCGCTCACTTCCGCCTTCACATCGCTGAAGATGACTGGTCGGACATAGCCGGCCGCATCGACGGTTTCCTCGATGTCGCGGATGGCCACGATGGATTCGATCGGATTAAGCGAAGTCCCGCCCTTCGCGCCACCGGCGCGTTGACCGCCTTTCTTGGCGTCATCTGGCCACCAATACACGGCAGCTGCGGCCCCAAGGACAACGGCGGTGAGAATAATCAGGTTCTTCTTAAGGCTCATGGGGTGGCAGGCAAAGGGGGTAAAGGTTCATCCAGCGACAGCCCAGCACCGACTTTCGCTTCGGCAGTTTCCAGCGAGAAGCCGTGACGCGCGAGCAACGAGCCATCCAGACGGGCGACGCGGGCGGAGGCAGAGCGGGCGTCCAATAAGGACTGAATCCAATTCAGCTGCGTGGCATCCAAGGCTGCCTGCGCCTGTAGGACGCGCAAGATATCGGATTGGCCAGCGGCGTAGCGGGCCCGTTCGCCTTCATAGGACTGGCGCTGTAAAGCCAACGCCGAGGTAGCGGAATCGACGCGGGCGCGGGCAGCTTCGAGGTCGCGCCAAGTGGCGCGGGCATTGAAGACCAGGTTTTGACGGACGTCCGCCAAGCGGAATTCAGCCTGCTGGCGAGCCCGTGAGGCGGAGCGCAAGTTGGCCGCAGATTCGCGGGAGCCGAGCGGCAAGCGGTAGGTTAAGCTGATGCTATTGCTCCACCCGGAGGAATCACGGAGGCCATTATAAGCCTGGTTCAGTCCGAGGACCGACGGCCCTAAGTTAGCGCCCGAGAGCGTGAGATCGAGCTGAGGGGCGTCGTTCTGACGAGCGGCCTCTAAGGTCGAGTTGGCTTGGGCCAATGCGGAGAGCTGAATGGCGGTGTCGAAATCAAAGTTAGCCGCCTGGCGAATCCACTGTGTAAACGGCTCCGGGGCGGCGACCGCGACCGCCGGGATCGCTTCCACGAGAACCGCCTGTTCGATTTCGGCCGCGTCGCCCCGGCCGAGCGTACGGCGTAGGCGCATCTCTGCTCCATCGACAGACTGCTGAGCGTTTAAGACAGCGACCTTCTGGTTGGCCACCTCGGCGGCGGCCTGCAATTCTTCTAAGGCCGTGGCATCGCCGAGCCGACGCTTCGTCTGCACCTGCTCCAATAAGGACTCCGCCGAGCGGAGACTAGTTTCGCGCAACGCCACCAAAGTGCGCGCACCGGCGAGACTCCAATAGGCAACTTCCGTGTCGCGGATGAGATCCAGCGCCGAGGCCCGCAGTGCGAGCCGAGTGCGCGTGGCGCCTTCCTTGGCGGCGATCAACGCGGAAAGGTTTACGGCCCGACCAGCACCGGCCAACAAGGGCTGCGTGTAGCTAAGGCTGGTCCCAAGGTCGAAACTTGACGCCGTCGAGTTGAGGCTACCGCCATCGGCCCATAGGCGCGTCATGCCCGTACCCAGAGTCAACGTGCCGCCCCAGCTGAACTTGCGAGAGAGGCTGATATCCGAACTGAAATCCCGCGCGGAGGGATTGCCAAGCTGACGATCGGACGACGACTGCGCTCCGCTCAGGCGGTTGCTCCAACCGAACACCGGATCAAAGGTGGCCTCCGCCTGCTCCACGAAATCCAAGGAGCGGGCCGTCTCTAGACGGGTAATGACGAGGCCGAGGTTACGGGCCAAAGCTTGGTCAATGGCGGCCGCTAGGGTGACCGTCTGCGGAACGGCCGTGACCGCTCGATTCGCCGGCGCCGGCGCGACACCGCCGTCTGCTCCCAATAAGGAAGCAGCGACGAGGAAACTCGCGGGGAGAAAGGCGCGCATGGAAGGGGTAAGTACCTCGTTGTGTGTAGTTTGTTCCCTCTATAAAAGCAAGCGACGCACCACTGGGTGCGTCGCGAAACCTCACCAATTAAGGCGTTTTGTCTTATTTGACGATTTCAACCAATTCCACCTCGAATTCGAGGACGGAGTTAGGAGGAATCGGGCCCTGGCCCTGCTCGCCGTAGGCGATGTTAGCGGGAGCGACGAGGAGGATCTTGCCGCCCTTGCCAATCATGGGGACAGCTTCGGTCCAAGCAGGGATGACACCGTTCAGGGGGAACTCGGCGGGGGCATTGCCACGGGACGCAGTGGAGTCGAAGACCTTACCATCAACCGTCTTGCCCGTGTAGAGGCACTTAACGGTGCTCGCGGCGGTGGGCTTAGGGTCGGTGCCGGGGGTGATGATCTTGTAGCGGAGACCAGAAGCGGTCTTCTTGAATTCCTTATCGGCATCAATCTTGGCGAGGAAAGCCTCGTTCTGGGCGCCCCAGCGCTTGGCCTTACCGGCGACGCGTTCGCCGATCATCTTCTCGGCACCTGGGATGATATCCTCGGCCTTAAACTTCGGCGTCTCGTTCTTAAGGGCGGCGCGCATGCCGTCGAGCAGAGCGCTCACTTCCTCATCGGAAAGGTCGAGCTCCGTGGCGATGGACGCCCATTGAGCCTGACGGACCAGGAAGAATCCCTGGAGGAAGAAGGCCTGTTTCTGTTGTTCGGGGGTGAGGTCTTTCACGATGGGTGCGGGTGGAGGGGTGAGAGCAGGAGCGGCAGCCGGAGCAGCGGTCGCGATGGCGGGCTTAGCTTCGTCGGCGGCGTGGAGGGACGCGGCGGCAAAGGCCAACGCGGCGAGGGCGGGTAGTTTCATGGGGAGGGGTTGGTATCCGAATTAAGCCTGTGGGGGAAGCACCTTTGCGTGTTCCTGGAGGGAATTCACGGTCAAGGGGCGGACTTTGAGGGACTTGATGCCGAGAACGGCCGCGCGGGCTGCGTTCATGGTCGAGGCCATATAGACGCCGCGGAGGACGGCCTCGGCGCGCATCGCATTCTCATCCTTGCGGGGCAGCATACCGGCCGCGGTATTCACGATCATCTGAAGTTGGCCATTCTTAAGGAGGTCGAGCACGTTCGGACGCGAGCCTTCGGAGATTTTGCCGAGCTTAGTGACCTTGACGCCGGCGGCTTCGATGGCCGTGGCGGTACCACTGGTGGAATAGACGCTGAAACCGAGTGTGGCGAGTTCGCGAGCCACGGCGACCGCGCCGTCCTTATCGCGATCCTTGACGGAGAGGAACACGCTGCCGGTGGTAGGCAGAGCCGGCTGCGCGGCCATCTGCGCTTTGGCGTAAGCCATGCCGAGATCGTCGTCGACGCCCATGACTTCTCCGGTCGAACGCATTTCCGGCGACAGCGCGACAGGCGCACCGGGGAAACGATTGAACGGGAAGACGGATTCCTTGACGGACCAATAGGGCGGACGGATTTCCTTCGTGAACTTGAAATCCTTCAGCTTGGCGCCGAGCATACAAAGCGAAGCGAGCTTAGCGAGAGGCACCCCAATCGCCTTGGAGACGAACGGGATCGTACGCGAGGCGCGCGGGTTGACCTCCAACATGAACACGGTGCTGTCCTTGATGGCGAACTGGATGTTCATGAGGCCGATGACCTGGAGGCGCTTGGCGAGCGCATGCGTGATGCGACGGACTTCGTCGATGATGGCCGGCGAAAGGGTGTGCGGAGGAAGCACCATGCCGGCATCGCCGGAGTGCACCCCCGCATGTTCAACGTGCTCGAGCATGCCACCGATGACGGTGGTCTCACCATCAGAGATGGCGTCGACATCGAGCTCGATGGCATCTTCCAGGAACTTATCGAGTAGGACCGGCTTGCCTGGGGCGACGTCGAAGGCTTCGCGCACGACGGACTTCAGTTCATCCATGCCGTAAACGATGAACATGCCACGGCCACCCAAGACGAAGGACGGGCGGAGCAAGACTGGGAAGCCAATCTCTTCGGCGGCTTGGTAAGCTTCTTCAGCGGAAAGCGCCGTCTTGTTCACTGGCTGGCGGATATCCAATTCGATGAGGATGTCCTTAAAGAGCTGGCGGTCTTCCGCGAGGGCGATGCTGGCGGGCGACGTGCCAACAACGGTGACGCCATTGGCTTCGAGGTCTGCGGCGAGGTTAAGCGGCGTCTGGCCGCCGAACTGTACAATCGCGCCGATGCACTTTTCCGTGCGGTAGATTTCCAAGATATCCTCGAGCGTCAGCGGCTCGAAATACAGACGGTCAGAAGTATCGTAGTCGGTGGAGACGGTCTCCGGATTGGAGTTCACCATCACGGTCTCGTAGCCCGCGGCGCGGAGCGCGTAGGAAGCGTGGACGCAGCAATAGTCGAACTCGATCCCTTGGCCGATGCGGTTCGGGCCACCGCCGAGAATCATGACCTTCTTCTTATCGGAAGGCCGGACCTCGGATTCGTCGCCGTAGGTCGAATAGAAATACGGCGTGAAAGATTCGAACTCGGCGGCGCAGGTATCGACGAGGCGGAAGACGGTCTTAATCCCGGCGGCATTGCGCTGGGCGTAGACTTGGGCCGAGGCGATGCCCGTGGCGTGCGCAATTTGGCGATCCGCGAAGCCGGCTTCCTTGGCCTGGCGGAGCAGGTCGACGCTGACGGACTTGCCGGCCGCTTTGAGCGCAAGCTCGATGTCGACGATGCCCCGGAGCTGCCGGAGGAACCAAGGGTCAATTTTGGACAGGTCGAAAATCTCCTTCTCGGTGAGGCCCGCGAGTAGCGCATAGCGCAAGAAGAACGGCCGCTCCGGATTCGGGCGAGCCAGGCGCGCGCGGATCTCGGTGAGGTCGGTGTAGGAATCGTCGCCGTACTTACCCCCGCAACCGAAGCCCCAAGCACCGATTTCGAGCGAGCGGAGGGCCTTCTGGAAGGACTCCTTGAAGGTCCGACCAATGGCCATCGCTTCACCGACGGACTTCATGGCGGACGTGAGCGTAGTATCGGCGCCGACGAACTTCTCGAAAGTGAAGCGCGGGATCTTCGTGACAATATAGTCGATGGTCGGTTCGAAGCAGGCCGGGGTCGACTTCGTGATATCGTTCTGGAGCTCGTCGAGCGAGTAGCCGACGGCGAGCTTAGCGGCAATCTTAGCAATCGGGAAGCCGGTCGCCTTGGAGGCGAGGGCGGACGAACGCGAGACGCGCGGGTTCATCTCGATGACAATCATGCGGCCATTAGCCGGATTGACGGAGAACTGGATGTTCGAGCCACCCGTCTCCACGCCGACGGCGCGGATGACGGCGAACGAAGCATCGCGCATCAACTGGTATTCTTTGTCGGTCAGCGTGAGCGCCGGGGCGACGGTGATGGAGTCGCCCGTGTGGACGCCCATCGGGTCAAAGTTTTCGATCGAGCAGATAATGACGCACTGGTCCTTGTGGTCGCGCATCACTTCCATCTCGTATTCCTTCCAGCCGAGCAGGCATTCCTCGACGAGGACCTCATGCACCGGCGAAGCGTCGAGGCCGGCTTGGGCCATGCGGTCATACTCTTCGCGGTTATAGGCGATACCGCCGCCCGTGCCACCTAAGGTGTAGGACGGACGGATGATGACGGGGAATTCGCCGCCGATGAGCGCAATCGTCTCGCGGGCTTCCTCGAGGTTCTTGACCACGCGCGAGCGCGGGACATCGAGGCCGATCTCCAGCATCAGCTTCTTGAACTTCTCGCGGTCTTCGCCGCGCTCAATCGCGTCTTCTTTCGCACCGATGAGCTCAACGCCGTACTTGGCGAGGATGCCCGTGCGGGCGAGCTTGAGGGAAAGATTCAGGGCCGTCTGGCCGCCGAGCGTCGGGAGGAGTGCATCGGGCTTTTCCTTGGCGATGATGCGTTCCACGGATTCGACCGTGAGTGGCTCCACGTAAGTGACGTCCGCGGTCTCGGGATCCGTCATAATCGTGGCCGGATTAGAATTCACCAAGATCACGCGGTAGCCTTCCTCGCGGAGGGCCTTACACGCTTGGGTGCCGGAATAATCGAACTCACAGGCTTGGCCGATGATGATCGGACCCGAGCCGATGATGAGGATGGTGCGGATATCGGTCCTCTTAGGCATAGTGTTCCGCGGACTGTCAGCGACCCTTGGAAGGGTGGTCAAGAGGGGACTGCACACATTTGCGGGAAGGCGCTTGCAGGGGCGGGCGGAGACGGCATTCATCGGGGCGTGGACATCATTAGGATCAGCGGAATTCGGTCGTTCGGCCATCACGGCGCCCTCCCCGAGGAGAAGCGGCTAGGCCAGCGCTTCACGGTTTCCGTTGACCTGGAAGTAGACACCCGCCCCGCAGCCGCGGCGGACGACCTCAAGCTGACTGTAAATTACGCGGATGTTATCCGGACGGTCGAAGGCCAGTTGACCGGCAAGCCGGTCTACCTAATCGAGACCCTTGCCCAACAAATCGCCGCCCGCATCCTCGGATCTTTCCCTGTGGTCAAAGCGGTGACGGTCGAGGTCAATAAGCCGTTCGCCCCAGTAGCTGCGGATTTTGAGGCTATTTCTGTTAAAATTCGCCGGGAACGGGTGTGAAAGCAGGCCAGCGCCAATACCTACTTGGGCTCGGCAGCAACCTGGGAGACCGGGCCTACTATATAGAACAAGCGGTGACGGCCTTGGCCGCCCTGCCTGAAACCAATATCTTGGCTATTTCTGAGGCCTTTGATTCTGACCCGGTGGGCTATAAAGAGCAGGATGCTTTTTTAAATATCTGTCTAGCAATAACTTGTGACTTTAATCCCGAGGGATTACTAGCCGCCTGCCTCTCCATTGAGACGAAACTAGGCCGTATCCGGACGATTAAAGACGGTCCCCGTACGATCGATATCGATGTGCTTTTCTATGAAGGCGGGGACGTCGAACTCCCCGAACTCACCCTCCCCCACCCCCGGTGGCAGGAGCGCGGGTTTGTCATTTTCCCCCTGAGGCATCTGCTTCAAGCCCCCGCCCTCGCTAAGGACGCCAGCTGGGATTGGCTTCGAGCTAAGGTCGCCTCCTTGCCTGTCGATGGGTCTGGCCTGCGCCCATGGCAAGGACCGACCCCCTGGATCAAACCCACCCGCTGAAGCACGACCGCTTCGGTCACGCCCCCGCGCTCTGGTTAGCGCTCCCCTTGTTGGCTGGTTGTGCCTGGGACGATTTCGCCCGGCCGGACATCGTGGCCCTTCTCTGGCTGGGGAGCCTCAGCACCGCAGCGCTTTGGTTCTGCGCCCGCCACGAAAACTTTAGTCGACTCCTTCTAGTCGGCGCAGGGATTTGCTGGGGTGCTGCCTGGCATCAAGCAAAACTCCCCCCGCAGACAACGCTGACCTCCGTTCGCAGTTACGCCGAACTCTCCGTGCAGGTTGAGAGTGCCAACCCGCGACGCTCGGGCGAAGGGTGGAATGGACTAGGCATCGTCACCGATAAGGGCCCGTTGTTTCGTCGACGGCTCGCACTCTCGGTCAAAGGCCCGACGCCCGCCCGTGGCGCCGAACTTAAAATCTCCGGCCACCTCACGGCCTTACCAGCTAATCCCACTGGCTACGATGCGTGGCTCGCCTCCCAAGGGGCGACACTCACGCTACGAGGTGGTAAAACTCTGGGTGTACTGGAAGCGCCCACGGCCTTCGCTGTCTGGTGCCAACAGAGTCAAGACTACCTCGAACAATGGTTGCGCACGTTGCCTTGGAATGATCCGGATGGAGGCGCCCTGCTCGCGGCGACGATGCTCGGGCGGACGGCCCTGCTACCCGAAGAAGCCAAAGGCGCCTTTGCCGCGACCGGCACACTACACCTCTTCGCCATCAGCGGACTACATATCGCGGGTATGGCCGCAGCGTTGATTTGGGCCGCGCGACGACTTCGCCTACCCGAGAAACCCACCGGCATCGCCATCCTCGCACTGCTCTGGCTCTACGTTGAAGTCACGGGTGCCTCGCCGTCCTCGCTCCGCGCTTGGATAATGGCGGTCTTCATTTGGGCCGGACAAACCGGCGAACGCGCCACGCCCCCCTTACAGTCGCTCGCGCTGGCAGCCGCGGCGACGTTACTTTGGAGCCCCGAGGCGAGCAGCGACCCTGGATTTCAACTCAGCTACCTCGCGGTGCTGGCGATTCTACTCGTCGGTGTTCCGGCGGCCGAGCAAATCGCCGCACCCACTTTGGCGGAACGGCTGACACCGAAGAATGCGGTGCAAACTTGGCAACGCTGGGGCTGGCGACTACGCCGCGCGACGCTGGGTGGACTCTGCGTTTCGCTCGCGGCGACCATCGCTGGTGCGCCCCTCACGCTGACTTATTTCCAAAGCAGCAGCTGGGGCGGCATCTTCGCCAACCTCGTGCTCGTTCCGCTCTCGGAAATCCCCCTCGTCTTAGGCATGGCTTCGCTCCTCTTCTGCCCTTGGCCCAGCCTGCTGCCAATCGCGGCGTGGATCAATGGCGGCGCGGCCCTGGTGTTGGATGCCATGAGTTGGTTTACGCAGGCCTTTGCGCAGATCCCCGGCTTGGTACTCACGGGCACCGTCCAGCCTGCGGCCGCCGGACCGGCCTGTGCCGCTTTACTCGTGGCGTGCTTCCTCGCCCAGGCGGAAACTAAAAGCGCCCTCCGACTGCTAGGTGTGCCCGCTGCGCTGGTGGCACTATGGATCGTTCTATTCGTCTATTGAGCAAAAACGGTAGGCTTGCCTAAGCTCATCTTCAGCCAAAAGTCCCGCGATGCGCCTGTTGCCCGCCCTCGCCTCGCTCCTCGGTCTCCCGCTGGCTTTACTCGCCGCCGAAGCGCCGCCGCAATGGAGCGGCATCTACCCCAACCTCGCGACCTTCAATGACGAAGGCGAGTGCGGTACCGGCGCAGTCGTGCCTTGGGCCGACCGACTTTGGGTAATCAGCTACGCCCCTCATAAGCCCTACGGCTCGAGCGACAAACTCTACGAAATCACGCCTGACCTGAGGCAAATCGTCCGCCCTGAAAGCGTCGGCGGTACGCCAGCGAACCGGATGATTCACGTGGAGTCGAAGCAACTCATTATTGGACCGTACTTCATCGATACGGACCGCAAGGTGCGCGTCATTCCGCCCAAACTCATGCCCGGTCGACACACGGGTAACGCGCGCCACCTGACAGACCCGACAAACAAGGTCTATTTCGCTACGATGGAAGACGGTCTTTACGAGGTCGACGTCCACACGCTCGCCGTGAAAGGCCTAATCAAGGAAAAGCGCAATAAGCCGCAACCTGGACAGGTCGCGGAAATCAATCCAGCGCAGATCACGACCACCCTTGAAGGTTACCATGGCAAGGGGCTCTACTCAGGCCAAGGTCTGGTCATTTTAGCGAACAACGGTGAGGACTCTGGCAACGCCCTCAAAGATCCCACTATCGTCAGCGGTGCCTTGGGCTCCTTCAATGGCACCAGCAACTGGTCCCTCATCCGCCGCAATCAATTCACGGAAGTCACTGGACCAGGTGGACTCACCGGCAACGCCGACCCAGCCAAGGACCCGATCTGGACGATTGGTTGGGATTTCCGCTCCTTGATCCTGATGGTGATGGAAGACGGCAAGTGGACGAGTTTCCGTCTCCCGAAGCCGAGCCACTCCTACGATGGCGCCCACGGCTGGAATACCGAATGGCCTCGCATCCGCGACATCGGCGAACCCGGCCAACGCCTCATGACGATGCACGGTTCGTTCTGGACCTTCCCCGCGGGCTTCTCCGCCAAAAACTCCGCGGGCATCGCGCCACGCTCCAACTACCTCAAGGTCATCGGCGACTTCACCCGCTGGCAGGATCGCTTGGTGTTTGGTTGCGACGACACCGCGAAGTCCGAGTTTCTTAACAAGCGCCCCGCCAAGGGGACGCTGGCGGGCCCTGGTCAATCGCAGTCAAACCTCTGGTTCACCCCGCTCGATATTACCGCAAAACTTGGCCCAGCGATTGGCCGCGGCGGCGTCTGGGTCGATGAACCGGTTAAGGCTGGCGCGCCTTCGGACTCTTTCCTGCTCGATGGGTTCACGGAGCGGACGCTCTGGCTCAGCCACGATGGCACTGCCGACACGAGCTACACGTTGGAAATCGACCAGCAGGGGAACGGTACATGGACGACCTGGAAACAGTTTGGCCTTACCGCCGCCGCGCCGGGACTCTGGGTCGACCTCTCGCCGCGGCAGGTCAGCGGGGCGTGGATTCGTGTGACCAGCTCGCGGGACCAGCAGAAAGCCACCGCCCAATTCCAATACGCTAACGCCGACCAACGCGGGACCGAAGTCGACCCCATGTTCGCAGGCCTCAGCTCCGCCGATGCGGCTACCAGCCGCGGGGCCTTCCTCCTCACGCGCGGGGCTAAT
>Ga0102879_1000691_pt1 | contig 14436 bp, 12 predicted proteins | sample Colrivmet1548B02_FD_78187 | JGI IMG/M metagenome (GOLD analysis project Ga0102879, IMG submission 78187) | Estuarine microbial communities from the Columbia River estuary - metaG 1548B-02 | ecosystem: Environmental > Aquatic > Marine > Intertidal zone > Estuary | place: USA: Columbia River... | reverse complement strand
TGGATAACGGTATCTACAAAAACCTAAGTAATCTTCAGTTTAATAACTTTTAGAATTAAAAAGTAACTATCTTTTCCCTTTTCTTCTATCTCTTTCAGCAGTAATCAATTTTAATTCTCTACTAGTTTGTCCTGCAACTGAGGTATTTTCTTCTGCTCTTCGAATTAAATAAGGCATCACATCACGAACAGGGCCAAAAGGTAAATACTTCGCGTTATTGTAGCCATTAGCCGATAAGTTATAACTAATATTATCGCTCATACCGTACAATTGTCCGAACCAAATTCTAGCATCTTTTTTCTCAATATTCAATTCCTGCAAATATTCCATCAACTTATAGGAGGATAATTCATTGTGGGTTCCTGCGAAAATGGCCATTCTATCGATATTTTCAACCATGAAATGAATTGCTGCGTCATAATTTAAATCGGTGGCTTCTTTAGATTCGCAAATTGGTGTTGGATACCCTTTTTCTTCAGCCCTCAAATTCTCCTTTTCCATGTAGGCACCACGAACAATTTTCATTCCAATATAAAAACCTTCTTTTTTTGCTTGTTGGAGCAAATTCTTTAAGTAATCCAATCGGTCCCAACGATACATTTGCAAAGTATTAAAAACAATCGCTTTCTCTTTGTTGTACTTTCTCATCATTTGGGCAACCAAATCATCGGCGGCGTCTTGCATCCAACTTTCCTCAGCGTCTATTAATAAAGGAACATTTTTCTGGTGAGCTTCACTACAAACTTTATCAAAGCGAGCTTCTACCCTATTCCACTCTAATTTTTCTGATTCGGTTAGTTCGATATTTGAACCCACTTTTTCATATAAATCTAATCTTCCAAATCCGGTAGGTTTAAAAACTGCAAATGGTATAGCTTCACGTTCTTTAGCAAATTCGATCGTTTTTAATGTCATTTTCAAAGCGGCATCAAATTGCTCCTCTTCTTCTTTTCCTTCAACAGAATAATCTAAAACCGATGAAACTCCTTTAGTAAAAAGTTTGTCAACAACAGATAGACAATCTACTTCATTTACACCACCACAAAAATGGTCAAATACAGTGGCACGAATTAATCCTTCAACTGGTAAATGTGCTTTTATAGCAAAATTAGTCACTGCTGTTCCTATTCTAACCAAGGGCTGATTATCAATCATTTTGAAAAGAAAATATGCGCGGTCTAATTCAGTATCGCTTTTTAATGAAAAAGCAACTTCAGTATTGTTGAAAATTTTATCCATGAGAATTTTAATAATATTGCAAATATAAGAACACATTGATGAATATTAATCAAAAATTACCTTATTTTGCAACATCAATTTACAACAAATATTAGTAAACAAATGCAAGCAATAACAGCAAATGGATATTCGGTAATTTTCAATGTTGAAGGTTATAAAGAACTGAATAAACAAATATCTGAAAACAATTATTCTACTATTTTTATAATTGTGGATTCTAATACTAATGAAGTTTGTTTGCCAAAATTACTTCCTATAATTGAAACTGAAAGTCCAATTGAAATTATTGAATTTGATGCCGGAGAAATTAATAAAACCATTGAAACTTGCATTCAAATATGGAATGTTCTAACTGAATTAAGAGCTGACAGAAAAAGTTTGATTATCAACTTAGGTGGTGGTGTAGTTACTGACCTTGGTGGTTTTGTAGCTTCAACCTTTAAACGTGGTATTGATTTTATAAATATTCCAACTACTTTATTAGCAATGGTTGATGCTTCTATTGGTGGTAAAACAGGAATTGATTTAGGTAACCTTAAAAATCAAATTGGGGTAATTAATAATCCGAATTTAGTTATTATAGATTCAGGTTTTCTTGCTACGCTGCCGCAAACAGAAATGCGTTCAGGATTAGCAGAAATATTAAAACATGGATTGATATTTGACCTTTCTTATTGGAAACAATTTTTAGATTTATCAAAATTAGATTTTGCCGATTTTGACTCTATAATTTTTGATTCTATAAAGATTAAAAATGAAATTGTGATGCAAGATCCTATGGAAAAGGGAATACGAAAAGCATTGAATTTTGGTCATACTTTAGGACATGCTATTGAAAGTTATTTTATGGATAATCCTACCAAAAAAAGTTTGCTCCATGGCGAGGCTATTGCAATCGGAATGATATTAGAAAGTTACATTTCAATGCTGAAAAATCTTATATCTAAAGAAGAATATTTAGAAATAAAATCAACTATTAAATCAATTTTTGAAGATGTAATTTTTGATAAAAGCGATATTCAATCGATACTGGATTTACTAATTCATGACAAGAAAAATGAAAATGGTAAAATTAATTTTGTACTTCTTGATGGAATTGGAAAATTTATTATTAATCAAGGTGTTGATAATGAATTAATTATATCGTCTTTTGAAGATTACAAATTATAAAAAAAAAGTTCTGCAGATTGTTATATAGAATTAATATTTTTTTACATTTGCTCCGATGAATAAAAAACAAAATAGCACTCACTTTTCATTCTCTAAAAATGAGACCTACATGGCTTTTCAAGCTTTATTGAATCGCTATTTTGGATTAGTTGGTGTTATGTATTTTGATGAATTAAGGCATTCCATTATCAACGATGATGAACTTCAAATCATTTATGCGAATATTCGAGTTTGAAAATTAGATTTTATAAAGAAATAGCACTTTTTAATTCTAATTTACTGATAAACATATGAATACAAAATATTCGGATTTAATTAATCAAAATTATTATTTTCCTCAAGAAGAATTTAATCTTACCAAAGACAACCTACAATTTCATGATATTGATTTAATGAAATTGGTTGAACAATATGGTACGCCATTAAAATTTACCTATTTACCACAAATTTCTAACAACATAAAAAGAGCTAAAACGTGGTTCAAAAATGCGATGGATAAAAGTGAGTACAAAGGTAAATATTACTTTTGCTATTGTACTAAAAGCTCTCATTTTGAATACATTATGAATGAAGCTTTTAAAAATAACATCCACATTGAAACTTCATCAGCATTTGATATTAATATTGTTGAAAATTTGTTGCAATCAGGCAAAATAAACAAAAGTACTTATGTGATTTGTAATGGTTTTAAAAGAGACCAATACATTGAAAATATTGCCCGAATCATAAACAACGGTCATAAAAATACCATTCCAATAATTGATAATTACGAAGAGTTGGATTTGCTTCAAGCAGCAATAAAGGGAAAATTCAAAATTGGAATTAGAATTGCAGCTGAAGAAGAACCAAAATTTGAGTTTTATACTTCTAGATTGGGAATTGGATACAAGAATATTGTTCCTTTTTACAAAAAGCAAATTCATGAAAACAAAAATTTGGAACTTAAAATGTTGCACTTTTTTATTAATACAGGAATCAATGACAATGCCTACTATTGGAGTGAATTAATCAAATGTATCAAAGTTTATGTGGCATTAAAAAAGGAATGCCCAAGTTTAGATAGTTTGAATGTAGGTGGTGGATTTCCAATTAAAAACTCACTAGCATTTGAATATGATTATCAATATATGATTGATGAAATTATCAACCAAGTGAAAATTGCATGTGATGAAGCGGAAGTTGATGTTCCTAATATTTTCACTGAATTTGGTTCTTTTACTGTAGGCGAAAGTGGTGGTGCAATCTATCAAGTATTGTATCAAAAACAGCAAAATGATAGAGAAAAATGGAACATGATTGACTCATCATTTATTACCACTTTACCAGATACTTGGGCTATCAACAAAAGATTTGTAATGCTCGCAATTAATCGTTGGAACGACACCTATGAAAGGGTTTTATTAGGCGGAATGACTTGTGATAGTGATGATTATTACAATTCCGAGCAAAATATGAATGCTATTTATTTACCAAAATACAATAAGGAAAAGCCTTTGTATATTGGTTTTTTTAATACGGGAGCTTATCAAGAAACTATAGGAGGATTTGGAGGTTTACATCACTGTTTAATACCTGAACCAAAACATCTTTTGATAGACCACGACGAAAATGGGGAAATTAAAACTTCTGTTTTCTCTGAACAACAAACTGCTGATGATGTGTTAAAAATATTAGGATATCAAAACAAATAAATAGAATTGTATAAGAAATTACAAATACAATTCTGTACTATTGTAAATATATTAATAGTATCATTTCTTTAGAAAAAAAGTATAAAAAATTTAAAATTCAAATTGTATATCAAATAATTAATTTGTTAATTTGATTTCATAAAAACTAAATAATTAAAAATGAGTAAAGGTCCTATAAGTCAGTTTATTGAGAAGTATTATTTGCATTTCAATTCTGCAACTGTTGTTGATGCAGCTAAGGCATACGAACAACAATTAGAAAAAGGAGCCAAAATGATGGTCACTTTAGCTGGTGCAATGAGCACTGCCGAAATAGGAAAAATATTCGCAGAAATGATTCGTAAAGACAAAGTTCAAATCGTTTCTTGTACCGGTGCAAATTTAGAAGAAGATATAATGAATTTGGTTGCTCACTCTCATTATGAAAGAGTTCCAAATTATAGAGATTTAACTCCTCAAGAAGAATGGGATTTAATGGAACGTGGATTGAATCGTGTAACAGATACTTGCATCCCAGAACATGAGGCTTTTAGACGTTTGCAAAAGCACATTTACAAAATTTGGAAAGATGCTGATGATAACGGAGAACGTTACTTTCCGCATGAATTCATGTATAAATTATTGCTTTCTGGAGTTTTAGAGGAATATTATGAAATAGATCTGAAAGACAGTTGGATGTATGCTGCTGCCGAAAAAAATCTACCTATAATTGTTCCAGGTTGGGAAGACAGTACAATGGGAAATATTTTTGCTTCCTATGTAATTAAAGGAGATTTGAAAGCATCAACCATGAAATCAGGAATTGAATACATGATATATCTTGCCGATTGGTACCCAAAAAACAGTGAAAACGGTATTGGTTTCTTCCAAATTGGAGGAGGAATTGCTGGAGATTTTCCTATTTGTGTTGTTCCAATGTTATACCAAGATATGGAAATGCATGAAGTGCCTTTTTGGAGTTATTTCTGTCAAATATCAGATTCAACAACTAGTTATGGTTCCTATTCCGGTGCAGTTCCTAATGAAAAAATCACTTGGGGAAAATTAGATATTCATACCCCAAAATTTATAATTGAGTCGGATGCTACCATTGTAGCTCCATTAATTTTTGCTTATTTACTAGATTTATAATATTATTTTATGAGAAGAGTTATTGTTGATTACGCAAAACTAACCAATGAAATCTTGAACTTATTAGTCGAGAAATTTCCTGACGGATATGATGATTCTAATATCATCCGATTTAAAAACCATAAAGACGAAACTATTGAAGCTGTTGAAGTTCGTACTGAAGACACCATTTATTTAGTTAAAATTAGCACTAAATTATCTGACAGATTAATCAATTTTGAAGAAGATGATGACATAGTTGTTCCACTAGATGCAATTAAAGGAATTGATTTAGATGTAGACGACGCTGTAGATGACGAAGAGGAAGTTGATATTACAAAAGATCCTGAAGGTTCAAGTGATATTGATGATGATGATGATCACGATGCAGACGACATAGCTGATGAAGAATCAGACGATGAAGAAGAATAATTAAATTAAGAAAAAAGGGGCTCGTAAAAGTTCCTTTTTTTATTTCTAATCTGTTAAATATCGTTCTGAGAATATTTTTTGATGGTGTTTTTGATGTCCTATAATTATAAAACCAATAGCTCTAACTGACACTTCTTTATTCGATGCAATTCCAATATTTAATAACTGTTCTTGAGAAAAGCTATTAAATAATGATAATGTTGATTGTCTAACAACTGCCATTTCCGTCAATAAACTTTGCAAACTTCTATCTTTACCATTAGAATTATCTACAAAGCTATTTTCGTCAAAACCTGGTAAAGGTGTTTTATCATTTCTTGAAATTCTAAGAGCTCTATAACCAAATACCCTTTCTGAATCAATCAAATGTTGAATGATTTCTTTGATTGTCCACTTTCCATCTTGATATTGATAATCAAATTTATCCATTGGAATATTTCGAACAAATTTGATGAATTCGTGCAAGCAAATTTCCAATTCTTCAATTAATTCAACATTATCGAGCGCTTCAATATAAGATTTATAAAAATCGGCATATTCGTTTATTGGTAACTGATTTGATTTCATAAAATTAATTTAAGCTGAATTTCTACTAGCATTTGTATTTCCAAAAAGAGAACGAAGAACCATTTTTTCATATACTTTTAGTAGTTTTTCATCAGGATTATTTGATTTCTGTAATTCTTGAATTTTAGACAATGCATATTGTTGTATTGCTAATAATGGTTTAACAATTGCCTCCCGAGTATCAATTGATGCTTTTCCATCAGGATAATTTTCCATTAGTGTTTTATGACCCGAAATTTTCAATAATAAACGGCGAGTTTCAAGGAATTCATCATATATTATTTGCCAAAATGGACCAAATTCAGGATCTTCTTTCATGTAAGCCGTTAATGGGAAAAATGATTTTGCCAATGACATCATGCTATTTTCCAATAGAGTTCTAAAAAACAATGAACTAAAATACAATTTCTGAATTTCTTCCCACTTGTTGTTATCTTCAAAATGTTTTAGGGCAGTTCCAACTCCAAAAAAACCCGGTACATTTTGTTTCAAATGACTCCAAGAACCCACAAATGGAATTGCACGTAAATCAGAAAAATCAAGTCCTTCCGCTTTACCACGTTTTGATGGACGACTACCAATGTTTGTTTTAGCATAATAATTTAAGGTACTCATCCTTTCTAAATATGGAATAAATTTAGGGTGGTTTTTAAATGAAATGTATTTGTTATAACCAATTTCGGCTAATTCAACAAGGCGGTTTTTTTCAGAATCGGTTAATAAATTTGATCCGTCGTCAAAAATTTTATTTGTAATACCGGCACTTAACAGGTTTTCCAAATTAAATCGACAAGAATCTAAAGTCCCAAAGTTGGAGCTTATAGTTTGTCCTTGAACAGTTATTTGAATTTGCTCATTTTCAATATTCGATCCTAAAGAAGCATAAAACTTATGTGTTTTTCCTCCTCCACGAGCTGGTGGCCCTCCTCTACCATCAAAGAAAATTACTTTAATTCCGTATTTTCTTGAAATAGTAGTAATGTTTTCTTTTGCCTTATATATACTCCAATTGGCCATTAAATAACCCCCATCTTTAGTTCCATCCGAAAATCCTAACATAACTGTTTGTTTATTTCCGCGATTAGCCAAATGATTTTTATAAGCCTCATTAGTGTACAATTGCTCCATTATTAAAGGTGCATGTTGCAAGTCATCAATAACTTCAAATAGTGGAATTATATCAACTGTAGGGTTTTTCCAACCACACAATCCAAATAAAGCATAGGTTTCCATAACCTGAATTGCACTTTCACAATTACTAATTATATATCGGTTGCAACCAAATTCACCATTTTTTTCTTGAATGGATTTCATAGTCAAAACGGAGTCTAATGTAGCATTAGTCATTTCATCCTCGTAATCTTTAGGATTCAAATTATTGTTTACTTCTGATAATAATTTTAATTTTTCACTATCAGAAATTAAATTGTAATTTTTAAGAATTGGTGTTTTACTATTTTCTATAATAGTTTTGTAAACATGAGAATGTAATTTACTATTTTGTCTAATGTCTAAAGTGGCAAAATGGAATCCGAAATGATTTACTTTGTTAATTAAAGAATTTATATCCTCTAAATATAAGGATTGGTGCTGTTCAATTACAATATCTTTTATTTGATGTAATTTGTCTTTAAATTCATTTAATGAAATGAAAATATCACCTTGAGAATAAAAAACAGATCTATAAATTTTTACTTCAATTTCAGATATTAAAGTATCTATATTTGAAAAAGTGAGCTTTCTTTTTAATTTTCTTATATCACTATAGTAGCATTTCAATATTGAAGTTCGCAACCGGTCAGCAACATTTAAAGAAATTTCGGTTGTAACATAAGGATTACCGTCTCTATCGCCTCCTGGCCAAAAACCTAAATTGAAAATAGGATTGCTAATTTCTTGATCTTGAAATATATTTTTTTGTAAATACAGCATCATGCTACCAACCGTTTCGTAAAATACATTTTCTAGATACCAAATTAAGCTAACCGCTTCATCAAATGGAGTTGGCTTTTCTGATTTTATAAAAGGTGTTTTTCCAAGTTGTGACAACAATTGTTTTATTTTTAATAAATCATCTTCACGAATTGCAGTTGTTAAATCGGTAATAATTCCTAATACTGTTCCAGGGTAAAACTGTGTTGGATGCGCTGTTAAAACAGGTCTAACGTTAAAATTCTCTAAGAAATCACGCAATTCATTTGTTTTTTCCTTTTCATCAGCTATTTCCTTAATATCTCTCAACGATCCTCGACCTCCTAAATTGTTAACCAACGAAAATGAAGCGTCCTCAATTGCATCAAAAAGAACAATTTGCCTTTCTATATACTGAATAAATCGAAACATCAAATCAATCCTATCCAATTCACTTGCTTTATCCAAATATTTAGAAGCAAAAAAATCAACAATTTGAATTGGAGTTTCTTGTTTTTTGAAACCTTTATCACAAACTTCTGAAAACAATGGCAACATTACACCAGTATTATCAATTTCATCAAATGGTAAGGTTAAAAATAAACTGTTGTATATTTGGTATTTAGAGAGCACATTTTGATTAAATGCTTCAATTTTTGGAAGGCTATACATAATTTTGAATAAAAAGCCCCAAGAAAAAACTTGAGGCTTCATAAAATGGTGATTTTATAAAAACTACAAGCTTTTAAAAATAGTGTGCATTAAACGTTTTTTATCGTTTAGACTTTCGTCTAATGAAATCATAGTTTCTGTTCTGTAAACACCTTCTATATCATCAATCATGAAGATAACATCCTTTGCATGCTTGGTATCTTTCGCTCTAATTTTACAGAAAATATTAAATTTTCCAGTAGTAATATGCGCTACGGTTACGAATGGAATTTCGTTGATACGCTCCAAAACAAATTTAGTTTGTGAGGTGTTATTAAGAAATACCCCAACGTAAGCTATAAAAGAATAACCTAATTTTTCATAATCTAAAGTCAATGACGACCCCATTATTATACCTGCATCTTCCATTTTTTTCACTCTAACGTGTACGGTACCGGCAGAAATTAATAATTTCTTAGCGATATCCGTAAAAGGAACTCTGGTATTATCAATCAACATGTCTAAAATTTGATGATCTACTTCATCTAAACGGAACTTGCTCATAAGTTTGTTTTTTTATTGTACTTTAATTTAAATTGAACAAAATTCAAAAAAAATCTAATTTTTCATCAATCCGTTAACAAATTTTATACTTTTTCCTAAAGAAAATTCTGCTTTTTGGTCAATTTTAGGAATATTTAATTCTAAATCTTCATACAAAGCTTCTTCAACATCTAACTCAAAATGACCTGAAAAACCTTCTAAATCCCCTATTGCAGCAGTATAAGCGTTATAAACTAATTGATTACCAATTATTTCTTCTTTAAACTGAAGTGCAAAATTGGTGATTATTTTGTTATTATCATAATTAATTTTGATGTTTTTATAAATAAAATCATAAAAACAGATTTTATTGTGAGGAATATTCATATAATCTTCAATTTTATTGATAACTATATCGTTTTCGTTGATTTTTAATAAACCCTCTACTAAGGATATAAAAACATATTTTCTTGTCAATTCTCTTTCGTAATCTCCTGGGAAATGTCCCGCTTCAATTAAAATAGTTGGCACGTTTAAAAACTGAAAAGTATCACCCACACAATTGATATTAAAAGAATCGTCAAAACGACCCACTTGATTTGGAATAAACTCTTGCAGAATTTTGTTCATTGCAATTATAACTTTAATAGCCTTCGCCCTCACTTCATTAACCTCTCTATTTTCATTATAAGCTGGCGCTAAAAAAGAAACTGTAGCTGGCCTAATTGCATCAGACTCTATTCCATAAATAGTTCTTTGATCGTGTAAATTATAACAATAATCTGGCTTAAAACTTTCAAAAGTACTTCTTAGCAACTTACTTTCAGGCTGAGTTAAATTCTGAGCATCTCTATTTAAATCAATGTTATTGGCATTTTCCCGAGTGTAAAGCAACGCTCCATCTGGATTTAACATTGGCAAACAACAAAAAGAAAATTTGCTTAAAAGTTCCTTGGCAATGTTGGAATTACAATTTAACAAGTTTAAAAAATCAAAAAGCGCTTTAGTAGTTGTGCTCTCATTTCCATGCATTTGAGACCACAATAAGACTTTTATTTTTCCTGTTCCTAATTCATATTTATAAATGGGTTTTTCAAGAACTGATTTACCTATAATTTGAACTTGATTATCAGAGTTAAATTGCAACAATAAAGGTTCGATATCATTCAAAGTGATGTAACGACCCTTTAAATTGGTTTCTAAATTCTGTCTATATAAATTCTCGTAATTCATATTTTTATTTTATAAAACAAAAGTAAGCAACCCTACCCAATTAAACTACATAACTATTTTCTGGTATTTTACCCACAACTCCTTTAAAATGAAGTAATAAAACTTTTAAATCGGCATCAATATCTCCGGTAATATAAAACGGTTTTCCAAAATTAACTTCTTTCTTACCATAGTTAAAAGCAACTGGAATTATAGGAACATTGGCTTTTTGAGCAATATAATAAAATCCTGTTTTTAATTCGGTAACCTTTTTACGGGTTCCTTCTGGAGAAAGTCCCAAGCGAAATATTTTTCTGTTTTCAAAAACCTGTGCAATAGATTCAACCATATTCAATCCTCCTTTTCTATCCAAAGGTGCGCCTCCCATATATCGAAAATACCAACCTAAAGGAAACCCAAAAAGTTCTTTTTTGCCCAGCCAATTCAATTCAACGCCTATAATTCCTCTTGTAAATAAACCTACAAAAAAATCAACCCAACTAGTGTGAGGGATCACTATAAAAATACATTTTTCTAACTCCTTATCGATTTCTACTACAATCTTCCATCCCATTAATCGGAAAAAAATGAATTTGTAAATAAGCTTTTTCATTCTTTACAATTTTTATGTAAAAGTAATATTAATCTCTTATTTTTGAGAAATTTGACTTAAAAAATACTTGGCATATCTTTCGCTAACAAAAAAAACGAATAGACTATAACAATTGGTGCTAATTCGATTATTCGTGGCTTTTATTTCCTTGCGAACTTTGCTGTTAAAAATTGATAACTGTTTAACTGTTTAATCGTTTAACTGATTAACCGATTCAACCATTAACCGAATAACCGAATAACCGAATTATCTTTTATTTCTTCGTGAAACAATTACACCTTCACTTTACTCCAAAAAAAAATCCCCGCAAGTGCGGGGATTTTATATAAAAATCAAGAATTATTTTTTCTCGCTTTTTTCCATTTTAGCTTTTAATTCAGCTAACATATCGTTGTTGTCTCCTAATGTAGATGCTTGCGCATTTGTATTATTTGCAACAGCTTCAGTAACCGCTTTCACATTTTTCTCTTCTTCTTCACGGAAGATAGCAGTGTGAGAGGCAACTACTCTTTTAAATTCTTTGTTGAATTCAATTACTTTAAATTCAGCAGAATCTCCTTTTTTCAATTTCTTACCGTCTTCTTTTTCAAGGTGACGTGTAGGAATGAAAGCAACGATATCATCACCAAATTCTACAGTAGCTCCTTTGTCAACAATTTCAGAGATTTCACCTGTGTGGATAGTTCCAACAGCAAATGAATCTTCATATTGATCCCAAGGATTAGCAGTAGTTTGTTTGTGTCCTAAAGATAATTTACGACCTTCAACATCTAATTCTAATACAACTACATCTAATTTTTCACCAACGTTTACAAACTCAGATGGGTGTTTGATTTTCTTAGTCCAAGAAAGATCAGAAATGTAAATCAATCCGTCAATTCCTTCTTCTAATTCTACAAATATTCCAAAGTTAGTAAAGTTTCTAACGATTCCTGTGTGTTTAGAACCTACAGGGTATTTAGCAGTGATATCTGTCCAAGGATCTTGCGTTAATTGCTTGATACCTAATGACATTTTACGGTCGTCTCTATCTAATGTTAAGATAACTCCTTCCACAATATCGCCTACTTTTACGAAATCTTGAGCCGAACGCAAGTGCGTAGACCATGACATTTCAGAAACGTGAATTAAACCTTCAACACCTTCAGCAACTTCAATGAAAGCACCGTAATCAGCGATTACAACTACTTTACCACTTACTTTATCACCTACGTTTAATTCAGCATTTAAGGCATCCCATGGGTGAGCGTTCAATTGTTTCAATCCTAATTGGATTCTTGTTTTCTCATCATCAAAGTCAAGAATAACAACATTCAATTTTTGATCTAATTCTAAAACTTCACTTGGGTGGTTAATTCTACTCCAAGAAAGGTCAGTAATGTGGATTAATCCATCAACACCACCTAAGTCAATGAACACACCATAAGAAGTAATGTTTTTCACAACACCTTCTAATACTTGTCCTTTTTGTAATTGACCGATGATTTCTTTTTTCTGTACTTCAATATCCGCTTCAATAAGCGCTTTGTGCGAAACAACTACATTTTTAAATTCGTGGTTAATTTTCACCACTTTGAATTCCATCATTTTATTTACATAAACATCGTAATCTCTAATTGGTTTAACATCAATTTGAGATCCAGGTAAGAAGGCTTCGATTCCGAAAACGTCAACGATCATACCACCTTTAGTTCTGCATTTAACGAAACCAGTAACAATTTCTCCTGTTTCATTGGCACTAATAACTCTGTCCCAAGATTTAATAGTACGTGCTTTTCTGTGAGACAATACCAATTGACCTGTTTTATCCTCACGGATATCAATTAATACTTCTACTTTGTCACCTACTTTTAAAGCGGAGTTGTAACGGAATTCGTTTAATGAAATAACACCTTCCGATTTTGCGTTGATATCAACTATAACGTCTCTATCTGTAATACGAACAACAACACCTTCTACTACTTCTTCTTGATCAGTATCAATAAAAGTTTCAGAAACTAATTGTTCAAATTCTTGCAAGTTTTTTTCGTCAACGGCATCAATACCTTCTTCAAAGTTGTGCCAGTTAAATTCTGCTAAAAACTGCTCTTGTGATTTTAATTGTTCAGACATGCTGATAATAAATTTGTATTCTGCATTTTCTCGAGTTTCATAATGTGATAGAAAACAACAGAAGTTGTTTGATTTAATTGACAATCCCAAATAGAAACTCTTATTCACTATAAGGGTTGGCAAAAGTAATTCTTTTTTATTTATTCGCAAAGTTTTTTCCAGAAAACTAAACCCTTAACTATCAATTGTATAAATAAATTGTTTTTGGAGCGAATTGTCCCGGCATTTTTGGAATTGTAATTCCCGCTTTCGGCTATATCTCTTCGCTTTGCTACGAGGATACCGCCTTGATCGGGGCTAAAGAATCTTGATTTTTTTAGCTAGGAATTACCACCGTCATTGCGAAGGGACGACCTACTACAGTCATTGCGAGCGGAACAAAGTGCAGCGCGGCAATCTGTTGAAGCTCACGGGAACATCATGAGATTGCTTCGTGCCTCGCAATGACTTGCTTCGTTCCTCGCAATGACGGTGTACTTGTCTTGCTGTCCCTAAGCTTCGGGATTGTTTCAGAATCCAAACAAAAAACCCGATAACAAATGCTATCGGGTTTTTTTATGAGTAGTTTCAATTAATGACTTACCTCTGCAATTTCTTCAGGTTTATGTTCGTGCTTAAAGAATAAGGCAAAGGCTACCGTAATTACTGCCGCATATAGGGCGAAGCATAACCAAATAGAATGCCAGTCTTTATTGCCATCAATGGTAAAATATTTATCAATAATATAACCACTTATTGAACTTCCTAGAACGGCTCCAAAACCGTTGGTCATCATCATAAACAATCCTTGCGCACTGGAACGAATAGAAGAATCGGTAGAGGTTTCAATGAATAACGAACCAGAAATGTTGAAAAAATCGAAGGCCATTCCGTAAACGATACACGATAAAATAATCATCCAAAGTCCGCCTGAAGGATCTCCATAAGCAAACAATCCAAATCGCAATACCCAAGCCACCATCGAAATCAACATGACTTGCTTGATACCAAATCGTTTTAGGAAAAACGGAATGGCAAGAATAAACAACGTTTCCGATATTTGAGAAATCGACATTATAATAGTAGAATATTTTACCACAAATGAATTTTCGTAAGCCGGAACTTTAGAAAAATCAGAAAGGAAAGTATCTCCATACATGTTTGTTAATTGTAAAGCAGCTCCTAAAAACATGGAGAATATTAAGA
>Ga0102879_1000658_pt1 | contig 14824 bp, 7 predicted proteins | sample Colrivmet1548B02_FD_78187 | JGI IMG/M metagenome (GOLD analysis project Ga0102879, IMG submission 78187) | Estuarine microbial communities from the Columbia River estuary - metaG 1548B-02 | ecosystem: Environmental > Aquatic > Marine > Intertidal zone > Estuary | place: USA: Columbia River... | reverse complement strand
ACCTCTGCGTTATAAGCACAGCGCTCTAACCAATTGAGCTACAGGTCCATCAAAAAAGTCAACCTAGTTTGATGCACATGAGCTAAATTAAAAAACTATATATTAATTAAATATAATTAATAAATTAGTTAAAGTTATTTATTATAAAATATAATTTTCCTCTCATATAATAAAATAAATTTTTATTATATAGGGAACATATTATTACAATATATTATTATATAATATATTTGTTTAAATACTTTTTTTTATATTTAAAAAAAGTATTTATAAATTTAAAAATTATTCAGAATCTGAATCTGAATCTGATTCACGTACAACAGGTTTTTTTAATGTAAAATTAGTATGAATATGCATATTAACATTTTTAGGACTATTTTCAGATTCACTTTCAGAATCTGAACTATCAGTAGGATCAATATTAATTAATTTAATTGGTTCACCCTTTGAGAAGTTTGGATCTAAATTATCTTGTGAGTTTATATGGACACTTTTTGCTTGAACAGAAGCTGAAGCTTTTTGTTGGTCGTTCTTTGATTTAGATATTTGTTTTAATAAGTTACTAGATTCAATTGTATTATTATAATCTACTTTTTCTACTGAAGAATCAAAACTTTTGTTGATAATAATATTATTATGTAATTCAGTATCTAATTTTTTCATAATTTCAGTTAATTCTATTATTAAAGATTTTTGTTGTAATTCTAATGAATTACGTTTTTCATTTATTAATTGGATTTCGTAACTTAATTGTTCCCATTGATTTTTTTTCAATGCTAATAAATTATCTAATTCATTATCTAATTGTGTTTTATTATCTAATTGTGTTTCATTATGAATTTTATTGTTTGTAACTTTAGATTTAATTGTTTTTGATTTTGTTTTTGGTGATTCAGGTTCTTCTGAATCAACATCTTTAGTTTTAGCTTTAGCTTTAGCTTTAGCTTTAGTTTTAGCTTTTACTTTAGGTGCAACAATTTCTGCTATTTCAACTTTAGAAGATAAACTAGTTTTTTCTACAGTTTCTTCTTCATGTGTACTTTCATTACAATCTTTTTTTTTAGAAATTTTTGGTTTTGCAACTTTAGGTTTTTCTTCTATTATTATTTCATCAGTTTGTTTAACTTTAGATATTCTTTTGGGTTTAACAAGAACATCAGATGTTGTATTTTCAGTTGAAGAAACTTTGATATCTTCGATTGATGAACTAATTTTTTTAGTAGGCATTATATAATAAAATAATTAATAATCAAATTATTTAAATATCAATTTTTTAAATTTATGATCTAAAGGATTTTATCCCTTAACTATCATCATATGCTTTATGTTAATGGCAAAGTTTTTGTCATCAATTTTAATGTATATCCATTAATAGTCTTAATTATATCATAATCTTCATTTAAATAATCTTCAAATTTAATACTAACACTTAGTCTATTCATTAACCTATTTAATAAACTGGGTGGAATTTTATTCCAATAATCATTTTTTTCAAAAATAACTTCTATTTTATTATAAATTTTTAATCCCTTATTCTTCCTAAGGTTATTAATTTGTCTACGGATATTATTTAATTCTGATTCTATTTCATTATCATTATTAGTTATTGTATTCAAATAAACAATAGCTTGAGATGAATTATTATCATCGTCATTATATGTGAATTTATCTCCTATCATATTATCTTTGTCTATAACTAAATAATTTACAAAATAATAACTTGAAGGTATGATACTAAATAAATCAATATCAATTGATATTAATTTAATATTATCATATAAATAATTTAAACTTGATTGACTCTCTAAACCTTCTTTTAAAATTTCGAGAATATCAAAACTTAATTCACAAGGATAATTTTCAATCAAATTGCTAATAAGATAGGCATTTTTTTTATATATTTTACCTAAAATTTTTTTATTAGCCAAATATTGTTTTGGATTATTTTCAATAGATTTAATAATTAAATTTTTAATATTAAGTTCATGACAAATAATATCAGTAAATTCAACTATAAAATTATTATTGGTATATAATTCCATACTATTTAAAGGATAATAAATAGGTTTATTATTTTTTTGTCTTAAATTACGTACGGCTTCTAATAATTCATTTACAGATAAAAAGCCTGTTAATAAATTTTGATCCACATTATAATTTTTGACAAACTCTATATTTATTGAATGTATATGTACTGAAGATAAATTTGGAATAGTTATTTTTTCATTTAATAATGAATCTATTGAACACAATTTATTAATATTTATAAGCATATTATTGAAATATTCAACCAGATGTGGTATAAATGGGCCCAATAAAATATTTAAATTATTTAATAATAGTAACAATGTACTGATAGCTTCATTACAATCTATATTTTCATACAAACATTTTAATCGTTCACGCGAGAGTTTTATATAAGTATTACTTAAAATATCAATAAATTTAAAAATTAAATTAGGTATATATGTGATTTCTAATCTTTCCATATAATAATAAATTTTTTTAGCTAATTCCATAAATTTATTAATAATCCATTGATCTAATTTATTTTTAGATTCAACATATTTAAATATATCTTTAGAATTTTCAAAACATTCGAGTAAAAATATATAACTATTATAATATGGAATTAATTTTCTAGTGATATCGTACAATTCCGCATTTTTAAAACAGAATGATTCAGCTTTTGAAGCTGGTGATCCAATCAAATATAATCGAATAACATCTGCTCCATATACTTGAATTAATTCATCTGGTGAAGTATAATTTTTTAATCTTTTAGACATTTTTTTTCCATCATCTGCTAAAATCAAACCACTTACTATAACAGTTTTATAGGCAGGTGCATCAAATAAAGCAGTTGATAAAACATTTAATGTATAAAACCATCCTCTTGTTTGATCTAAACTTTCTGCAATAAAATCTACAGGATAAGATAAATTTTTACATTTGGGATATCCATATCGTGCTAATGGAGCTAAACCAGATTCAAACCAACAATCAAAAACTTGTGAAATTCGTTTATATTTAATTCCATTTATTGTTATAATTAAATCATTAATTTTATCAATATGTAAATCTGTATAATTTTTTTGATGAGTCAAATTTTCTAATTCTTCGACAGACCCAATACAAATGATATCATTAATATCTAGAGGTAAAGAATCTTTATTTTTTTGTTCTTCATTAATCAGTGATTCATCATTATTGATTTCTGTAACCGAATTAGATTCCCTTATCCATAAAGGAATAGGTGTACCCCATACTCTATTCCTTGATAAACACCAATCAGGAGCATCTTTAATCCAATTATTAAAACGTTCACTACCTACATATTCTGGATACCATTTAATTTTACTATTATTTTCTAATATTTTTGGTATTAAATCTTTTACTTTCAAAAACCAAGAATCTACAGCTAAATAGACTAAAGGATAATCTGTTCGCCAACAATAAGGATAATTATGTTTAATTTTTTCTGTTTTATATAAAAAATTATTTTCTTTTAAATAATTAATTATATCTAATGAAACATCCATTACAAAATTATTACGAATATTTTTATCATTAATTATATAATCGATATTAAATTTCACTTCAGATGTAACTAAATATTCTGGTAAATCGGATATATCATATCCAGCTGATTTCATTACTCTCATATCATCTTCACCAAATAAAGGAGCTAAATGTACAATTCCTGTTCCTGAGTTTTTTTTAGATTTATTATCTTGATTTATGGTATAACTTCCGACTTTATCAGAGTTTGTACAACTAGGAACTTCATTTTCTGCACTGGATTTTTTTACTTCGTAAGATATAGAATCTTTCACTTTGCCGGAGCCTTTAGAGGAATTGACTTCATCTTTCCCTATACTACTATCTTGTACATATTCATCACCATATACTATATAATTATTATAATTATTTAATTTAAAAATAGGTTCATACTTTAAATTTATTAAATCTTTTCCCAATACAATTTTTAAAATATCATATTTTTTATTTTCACACAATTTAATTAAACTCATTTTAGAAATCCATAAAAACTCTCGAGTATCTTTTTCATTTATCAGACAATATTCTATATTTGGATTAACACAAATACCTTGATTGGCAAATAAGGACCAAGGAGTTGTCGTCCATACTAATAAATATTCATTTCTTTGATTAAGCAATTTAAATTTTACATATACAGAAATATCTGTTTTTTCTTGATAATTTGTATTAGCTTCAAAATTAGATAAAGGGGTTTGACATAAAGGCGAATAAGGCATCACTTTTTTAGATCGATAAATCAATCCTTTATCCCATAAATTTTTGAAAGCCCACCAAATTACTTGCATAAATTCAAAACTTGAAGTATAATAAGTCTGTGATTTATCAAATTGACGGCCAAGTTTTTCCAAAATATCAAACCAAATTTCAGAACAATTATCAATTATAGATCTACATTCGTTATTAAATGCAGAAATATGCTCTAATGTATCCTGCGGTGAAACTTTACCGACTTGTTTTTCTGCTTCTTGTTCTAGAGGTAATCCATGACAATCAAATCCCAATTGATATGTAATACGATACCCTTGTTGGAGCATATATCTAGCCATTACATCTTTTATACATGATACCAAAATGTGGCCATGATGTGGATTTCCATTAACGAACGGTGGACCATCCAAAAAAATCCATTCTGGTTTATTCTTATTTTGTTCTTGGATATAGTTTTTAAGATTAATATTTTTCCAGTATATGCGAATTTCTTCTTCAATTTTATTTAAATCCATAGTATCTTAGTATAATAATTTTAATAAATATTTAAATCAATATTTTTATATCTAATACATATTTCTAATTATCTTATATATAAACTAATTATTTTATTAAATATACACATTAGGATATTTTTTAGTTATTAATATTACTATATGAAATATTTCCAGATTTATCAAATAGTATTCCTTTATTAAATTTAGGTAAATTATTTGAATATATAATAAATAGAAATTTATATTAATCCTGTATTTGAATATACTGTAACTGTAAATATATTATTAGTAAATAAACTTAAATTAATATTACTAAAAATTCCACCATTATTTAATTTTCCATATCCTCTCCATTCATGATGAATTTATTTCAATACTTGTATATGTTCTATATACATACCATATACCTGGTATTATATTATTCACCATTAGATAAATATGAATTAATTATAATGAGCTATTATAATTAAAATTAATACTTGATAAATAACTTGGTGATAAACCCCAAGCATCAGAACCTCTATTAAATTGAAAATTATAAGAAATGATAGATGTTGATAATATTGTGGTGGTTACTTATTTATAGCTAATAGTAATTATATTAGTTGACCAATTATTAAATATTATATCTAAATTACATTAAGTATTCTATTTATATTATTGATATTACCATTTACATCAGTTGAAGTATATGTTATCATATTTGAACCTAATGATAATAAACTTGTTGATGTTATTAAAGTATTTGGTCCAGATATTAATATATTATTATTTATATAATTATTATTTCCAGAACCTATAAAAGTTATATATACAGGTAAAACATTATTTTCATTATCTATTGCATATACACCAGGATCTATAAAAGAGGAGCCTAAAATATTTGTTATAGTTGTTGAACCTAATAATGTCATAATAGGAGGTACAGTATTTAAACATATTTTTAAAATACCACCAGTTCTATAAAAACTACCAATTGGTAAATTATTTAATTGAGCTGTTGTATTATCTTCATATTCTGGGATTTTACATAATATGGATCCTAAAATATTTATAGTTCCTATTTTAGATCCTATAGTATTATTTCCATATAAATATGAATTTCCCCCAACTAATAAAGAAGAATTTACAGAAACTTTCTTATTTACTTGGGCTGATATCGCTATATTTAAATTTTGTAAGCCTGTTGTGTTTTGATTAATTAAAGTATTTCTATTTATATTTAATTTAGATAAAAAGCTTGAACTTCCATTAATTATATTATTATTATTAATATATAAAGATTTACGATTAGTACATAATCCTTGAATTAAAGTATTATTTGAAACATTCAAATAATTATTAATTGTTAGATTATTATTTAATATACTAACTGATGAAATATATAATGTTGATTGAATAGTGGTTGTATTTAGCATAGAATTTGCATTTATTAACAATGATGAACCTAAACTAATATTGTTAATTATTGTATTATTTTTAATATACAATAGTGAATTATTATTTTTGATAAGAGATGTAGTAATTGCTTTATCAAAAACGTATAGATTTGAGTTAATTGTAACATTATTAAAATTACTAATATTAGATCCAGTTAAATTTAAATTTACATATCCATTGTTTTGAATTGTAGTTGTTCCCGATATAATAATATTATTATTTAAATCTAAAGTTAATATATAATTAGTATTAGGATCATTAGGGGCTTTTATTTGATATCGTTTTGCATCTGTTGTTGTTTTCATAAATCCAGTATTTGTAGTACCTAAAATTTCAAAACCACTTAAATCACCTATATCAAATGCAGACAAAGTACTAGCATTAATATTTAATTCGAATATTTTATCTTTTATATTTAAATTTTGTGTAGCTACATATGTGGTAGTAGCTAATATATTTATAATACTATTTGGTAATCCTAGATTAATCTTATTACCTTGAAGTATTAAATTACCAGTTGGTGTAATATCAGGTATTTTTAAAACATTGATATTCATATTATTACAATTTAAATTAGACCCTATTGTTGAAGGTGCATTCATAATAGTTGGTTGAGATATATACATATTATTAAAAATAATGGTATTATTTTTAATAGTTAGTGTATTACCTATTGTTGTAGAACCTAAAATAAATGTAGATCCACTTACATTTAAATTAGAATATAAAGTAGTAGCATTTAATTGCATAGTATTATTAACAGCAAGGGTAGATAACATACTTGTATTTCCATAAATTATACTATATAATGAAATATTAATATTAGATAAATAGGAAGTATTACCCATGAGAATGGTATTATTTGATACATTAATAATATTATCAATACCAAACATAATTCGATATTTTGTTTGTAATCTGCTTTCAGTCGTCATTATTATAATATAGATATTATAATTAATTTATAATTAGATAAGTAAAATTAAAAAATCTTTTAAATTTTAATAGAGTTAATATAAATTTAGAAACATCAGTTAAAAAACATGATGTTTTTATCAAGATTATTTTTTCATAATTTACAAGAAAAATTTAATATTAGCAAAATTTTTTCATGTAAAATTATATAAAAATATATTATTGTATTATAATATTATGAAAATTTTATTTAGCTTGTTAATATGTAATTTAATTGAGGTATTTGCTATTAATCCTCATCCATCTCATTTTAAAATTATTCCATTAAATTTCTATACTCCCGATAATAGGAATGATAAGTATTTTAAAGATTCTAATTTTTATGGTGTTCGATTAGGATGGATAGCTTCATATCCACCAAGTGAATCAATAATTATTAATAGTTCAAGTTCTTGTTTAAACATTCGATGGCAAAATACTGGTATTTTTAATATTCATAAAAATGAATGGGGGACAGAATTATGGAAATACGCTTTTTCAGATTTAGCTTTACCAATTGGAAAAACAATTATTCAAATTCGAGATTGGATTTATCAAATTAATATTCCAAGTTTTGGTCGAAATAATGGAAATGATGATACAACCTTATTTGTTGGCGACCCAAATATAGGCCCAAAAAGTAAATGGGCATTAGGTTCAGCTGATATTGTAATTAAATCTAAACTTTTAGAATATACTGATCAAGTTTCAATGGTAGTCTGGTTAGGAGATATTTTTTATCATGATAATCCCGCGATTATTACAAAGGAATGGCCTTCGTTAACAGAAAATCGAAATGGTCATATTTTAGGGGTTCCAAATTATTTTCATATTGCTATACCAGGTAATCATGATTATTCATCAAATACAGCTTGTCATTCTTGTAAATGGTATATTCAACGTGATAATATGTTGTGTACAAATAATAATGATGTTTCTGCTGCTTGGATCCCCTATGTTTTTCTTTCAGATGGATTAAAAAGTTTTAACAATGAATTATCAAATATATATCATCGAGGCTGTCGCGTTCCATATGAATTTACTTTTCAAGTGAAAGTTTTAGGGCGAACTGGTTATCTAACTATTGATAATACATGGGCTCCATCTGAAGTCAAGATTGACTGGACAACTTTAAGTGATAAACTTAATAATTATATAGATACTATTATTCTTATTGGACATTGGGATTATATTAATTCAGGAGCAAAAAGTGGAGTAAGTGACTGGATTTCTTATTTATATAAGTATTTTCAAAATAAAAAAATTATAGGAGTTCAAGGGCATACACATGTTAATAATATACAACATGTTAATAAATATGATCATAATAATCATCGTAATATAAACTATCAATTAATTACAGCTGGAGGTAATGGATTTAGAGGATCAGGATGTAATTGTAAAGATACATGTTATAATTGCGATTGTTGTTGTCCTTCATTATATAAAAATAATAATTGGATTATTGGAGGGTGGAAAGATAATCAATTATGCGGTAAGAAAATGCTATCATATATAAAAAATTGAAATTTTTTAATTTAATCAGAAATATAATTAATCTTTTTATCGTAGTTATTTTGGCTCTTTACAGATGTTGTGAGCCATTACTTAATTTATTTGCCTAATTGTATCCATCATGAAGCAGAGTAATGCCTCTGCATCTGAAAGTCTCTCTAAGATTACAATCTGCTTGAGACACCATCTAATTCGTGATGTTAGACTAGTCGGAGAGATCATATCGGTCAACACAGAGACTGTCCTATCCTTCGACACCCATCAAGCAGATAAGACAAAGTCATACGGCAAAGAGTCTCAGGAGAAGGTAATAAATAGACCTGATAAGTTGGAGTTAGAAAGAGCTACAAATGCTCAAACTCTTGACTACCACATACCCAGTCAGGTATCAGGCTCTACTACCTTTTGCAATGGATCACCAGCATTAATTGCAATCTCCCCAATCACACGTGGATTAATGCATCCAGGAACCCTAGTGATGGCAATTGGAAATACACATCTCATCTGTGCCTTTGAGGCTCGACCCCCGCAAGATGGCGGTTGGTGCATCTACTTCAATTCCATTGATCCAGTGAAGCGAACAATGTATACACGATGGCATGTCACTTACCACCAAAAGAACCAAGACTTGCATGTTGGCACCGATACCGGTAACTCCACGCATCGTAAGTTTCGACTAGGTCATTGGAATGGAGGCAAGTTGATCGACAGTAAGAAGCTGCTTAATCATAGGGAGTGCACTCTCTGTGCTCTTTTACATGCGGAAGCAACAGCACTGTTGACATTATGCAAACACGTACCATCGACAGTCTAAAATACTAAATTTTTATAGTATTTTAGATTTGATCATAATCAATTTATTTTAGCTTATTATATTATCTACCAATAAATAATTTTCTAGCATTTAAAGGTTTTTTTGTAAATTTAAACTCTATTATATATTATATGGTTAATCCCTAATAATCTTAAATCATAATTTTATAGATTGATAATTTTATTAATTATATATTTATGAGTAACTACTAGATATAAATATAATTGATATAGATTTTAAATTTAAACTCTATATCAAATATTATAAATTAAATATTATAAATTAAATATTATAAATTAAATATTTTAAAATTTATTAATAATATCTTCATATGCAGCTTCAATATTTTTAGTAAAAGTTACTGAATTAGCTAAATCAGAATTTAACATTTTAAATCGTAAAGTTTGATGTAATAATTTTAATTCACTTTCATTTTGTGCTAGATCAATAACTTTTTGAATATATTCTTCAATTGAATATGCAATATACTTTTCTAATCCTAAATTACTTAATAAACTAAGACCTACACGTGAAATATATGTTTTTCCAGCAAGTGTAATTAATGGTGTATTCATATAAATTGCTTCACTGCTAATTGTACCACCATTATATGGAAATGGATCTAAAACAATATCCATCTTATTATATAATTTAAGTGCTTCTACTATTGGTTCATAACCAATATCAATTCTTTCACGTTCTATACCTCTATCAGTAAATAATTTAATTATTGTTTCTCTATACCATGCACTTTTGTAATAACAATAACGTAAAAATAGTTTAGCTTCAGGTAGACGTTTTAAAATTTCACTAAAAGTATCTAATGTAGGTATAGATAATTTAGTAGGATTATTAAAACAACATAAATGTATTTTGTATTTTTCTCTAGTATAAATTTTATTTGATTCAATTTCAACTGGAGGTGTATAACATTGAAAACCATTAGGTAAATAATATAATTTTTCCACAAAATATTTTTGAGTTTCTGGAGGTGTAGCATATTTATCTGTAAATCGGTAATCAATTTCTTTTAACCCATTAGTGGCCGGATAAGCAAAATAAGATATTAATATCCTAGCTGGTTTATATTGTAATAAATTCATCCGCGTGTTCCTTGTATGACCCATCATATCAACAAGTATATCTAAATTATCATTAATAAGGAGTTGTAAGGCTTCTTCATCATTTTTACTAGATAAATCAATCCAAGTAGCATTTTCATAACTTCTTAATTTTTTTGATGTAACATCTCCAATATTTTTTCCAGTATCACAACAATCATAACAAAATATTGTAAATCTATCTGTATTATGATTCTTTAATATGCTATCAAACATAAATCCTACAGGATGTGTAATAAAATCACATGAAATGTATCCAACTTTAATTTTATTTTCAGTACTTTTAGTATTTCTATTTAATAAGTTTGAAATTTTTACTAAGTTATCATCTTTATCAAAATACTTATACCATTCACAAGATTTTACATAAATATCTTCTTCCGTTAAATGCCAATTGTATAAATTATTAAATATAATATTACTTAATACTAGTTCTTTTTTTCTATCTTGTTTATATTTAACACATAATTCTAAAGATTTTCCATAGGTCTGATTTATAGTTCTTTCAATATTATCTGTCTGGGCAATCCTTAGTAAATTTAAATTGCCTAAATTATTATAAGAATTTATATTTTCTGGATCTAAATAAATTATAGTTTCATATAAACCAATAGCATCATTATATAATCCTAATAATTCATATTTTTCAGCTAATAGATTAGCTAATTCAATTTCTAAATTAAGGCTTAATGCAGACCGTGCATATTTAATAAATCTATTAATATCACCTCTTTGTAATTCTAATAAAGCAATATTTTTATTAATATTATAATCATTTTTTAATTCAAGACATAATTTAAAACATTTTTTTGCATTATCAAATTGAGTAAATTGATAATAACAAACTCCCAAATTTAATTTTATAACACAATATTCATTTAATGAAGGAAAATATTTTAATTTTTGTGATTCATTAAAACATTCTTGCCACTTTGTATCAACAAAGTTTTGTAAAAATGTATTTAAAATAGATTTATGATCATTTTGAATATATTTTCTATATTCCATTAATATTCCTAATATATCTTGTTCAAATTTATTACAGATGACACTCCATGTATAATTTGTTTTAATATGATTTCGATTTTGTTCTCGTAAGATTTCTTTCATATTTTCAGACAATTCAATAGAATTTTTTAATTTATTAATAAAAGAGATTACATATGTATTTGCATCAAAATTAAATACATTAATATCAACATAATCATTTAAATTATTCATTGTTTCACGTAAAGCTCCTAAATCTGATGTAACGATAAGACAACCACATGCCATTGCTTGAAGAATGGTAATACAACTAGTCTCTGGAAAAATATTAGGATAAGTTAAGTATTCCATTTTATATAATTTTTCTGCCAATTCAACTTGTGATACTCCATAACTATATTTAACACCGTCTAATATTTTAAGCTGATCACCAAAATCTTTATTCTCTTCTTGTTGATAAATATTCATACCCGAAAATACATCCAATGTAGCATCTAAATAGACATTTTTAATTGCAGAAAATATAGGTGTTAGTAATTCTAATCCTCGCCATGGAATTGAACAATATGTCATTGAATTTTTATTTTTATGGGTGGGTAAATTTAAATATTTTTCAAATGGTTTACCAATACCATTTCGCATTATAATAGTTTTATTATAATTAATTTCATATGTTTGTATATATCTTCTTCTTTGCCATTCACTAACAAAAATATATAAATCTACCATTTCTCGTGCTTTAGTATCTTTTAAAATTTTAGATGCATTTTGATCAATATCATGACCCGTCCATAAACAATATAAAGTATTAGGATTATTCAAAGTATTTTTAATTTGAAAAAGATCATGAACAAGACAACTAACAATAATAATATCAAAATTTAACTTATTACTAGTTATATAATTTAAATATTGATTAGCAGGTATATGAGGGATATTATTAATTGTGTCAATATTAGATCGTTTATTAAATAAATAAATATCATGATTCCTTAATTTTAACTCTTCTAAAAAATAACATATTGCAGATTGTGTTCCACCTAAAGGAGATTTATATGGAGTAGTAACATTGTATTCCCACCCACTATCAATCAGTGCTATTTTTAATGTCATTAAACTTTAATATTATTATGTGTTTAAATCTATTATGGTAAATAACCTTAACTTAAAATAATTAAAATAATTAAGTTTTTATTTGTTAATCTATTAAACTATTAAAGCAAATTATATAATAATTTATTTTATAATATAAATTATATAATGAAATTTTATACTTATTCTATTCAAGGTAGACGTTTATCGAATGAAGATAAACATATATGTATTTTAAATTTAAATAATCAAAATAAAAATATAAATGCAATTAATTTATTAGGTGTTTTTGATGGTCATGGAGGTAAAGTAGTAAGTAAATATTTAAAAAATAATCTTCCTCAATATTTTATGCATAAATTTAAAGAAAATTTTTATTTAAAAACAAAATTAGCAACAAAATATTTTATAAAAATATTTAATATTTTACAAAATAATTTAATTGCTGATCATCCAAGGGCCTCACAATATTGTGGATCTACAGCCTGTTTATGTATACATTTTATAGATTCAACTAATAAAGATAGATTATGGGTATTAAATGTTGGAGATTCAAGATTAGTAAAATGTAATGAACAAAATATAGCAGAACAATTAACAAATGATCATAAACCATCACAACCTAGTGAAAAAATACGAATTGAAAAGTTAGGAGGTAAAATTGAATTTGACGGAATTGATTGGAGAATTAAAGATTTATCACTATCTCGTGCTTTTGGAGATTTAGATTCTAGACCATATATTACACATTTACCACAAATTTTTAATTATAAAATTACTACAAAAGATAAATTTTTAATTTTAGCCTGTGATGGATTATGGGATGTATTATCAAACCAAGATGCCGTAGATTTTATTATAAATCTAACTGTTATAAATTTTACAGGTAATTTTGCTAAAGCAATAGCTGAACATGCTTATGATAAAGGATCATTAGATAATATTACAGTAATTATATATTTCTTTTCCTAAGATTCTGCTTTTAATTGAACTAAAATACAATCATTCTTACATTTTATATTGAAATACCAATATAAATATATCAATAATAAAATTACTTGTAATTCTATCATATAATATCATTAGATAATATTATATGATAAATAAACAAACAAATTTTAAAATATAATTTGAACTAGTTAAAACTTGAATAAGCCAAAGTTTGATGAATAATATATTGATTTGTTTGGTTGGAAAAGTTTACAACTCCAATTACGCTAGAATTAGTAAGTGAATATACAAGTTTATTTAAATAAAAACTGGGCATATAGAATCCATAATTAAATATATAAGGAAATGTAGGAATACCAAGAGTATCAAAGTAATTAGATGGGTTCATTATTATTAAATTTGAACCGGACGAAGATGTTACATCATCAGCATAGATAATCAAATTACAATATTTAATAATATTAATAGAATCTCCCATTACTACATAATAATAAGTGTTATTAAAATTAGGAATTTGTACAGGAGGCAATATTGGTTGTAAAATATAATTTACATAAAAATAAATATCATGGTAAAGGTACGTATAAGAAGAATTATATTTTGGAACACCTCTAATAATTATATGAGTCCAAGTGCATAAGGTAATTTTAGTACCAAATGTGAATGACCTATCGGTACATCCTATAACCCAGTTTTGAGTCGAGCTTACAGATAATTTAAAGGAATTATCGAAGACACTACGTGAAAAACCAATTATTGTAGGGGCATTTGTTGTACTATCTAAGTATACCCATCCTTCTATTGTAAAATCATTAAAAGGAATTGCTTGATTAGTGATAATATTTCTTTTAGTTGAAATAATTGTAGGTTGATATGATTCTATTGGATTGGATTGTGTCTCGGAAGATAATGAAATCCAAGCATTTCCATTATAATAACGTATCTTATTAGATGTTGTATCATAATAAATATCACCAGTTGTAGCACTAACTGGATTAGTACTCAATTGATTTATATTAATAATATTTTTAAAATTTGTATAACCATTTACCGTTAACTTATTTAATAAATTAGTTATCCCAGAAACAGTTAATGAAGAAACTACAGATGTTTCTTGTAAATTTGTTTGACCAGTAATATTTAACGGCCCATTAACATTTAACTTATTTAATAAATTAGTT